>Ga0228535_1002318_pt1 | contig 19115 bp, 18 predicted proteins | sample SJ1metagenome_FD_168457 | JGI IMG/M metagenome (GOLD analysis project Ga0228535, IMG submission 168457) | Enriched culture of PCE-dechlorinating microbial communities from Ithaca, New York, USA - SJ1 | ecosystem: Engineered > Modeled > Simulated communities (microbial... > Unclassified | place... | reverse complement strand
GTATTTCTTTAATGTTTGTACATAAAATTCTACTAAGAACCGCATTACCAAATGATCCTGTTCCACCAGCAATAAGCAATGTTTTCTGAAAAAACATATTCATTATTCTCCTCACGATGGTAAGTCAAGTATGCTGAGCCCTCTGATTAAGACCAAAAACTGCTAACGAATAAGGTGTTGATTCACGCCGCCAAATCCTTAGCCTGGAACGAACTATAGCGCTGGTAAGGCGTCTCGTAGTCCAGGTTCTGATGAAATCGGTACCAATTATAGAAATCGAAATACGAGGCCAACCCTCGTTTTAGCGCGCGCAGGTTTTCATAGCCTTGGAGATAGATATCTTCGTACTTGACCGTTCTCCAGAGCCGCTCAATGTGCACGTTGTCCCGCCGGCGGACGCGGCTGTCCATGCTGATCCTGATTCCATTTTTTAGCCACTCTTTCTCGTACTGCATTTGGCCAAGCTGTCTGAAGGGCTCTTCCTTCTCCTTCTTGAGCTGGTTGTACTCTTCATCCTTCTTGTTCTTTCGTTCAAAGAGCGCCGATGACTGTTCCTGGAGCTTCTTCTTCCAGGCGCTGATCTGGTTCGGGTGGACTTGGTACTTTTCAGCCAACTCCTGGAGCGTCAGCTTCTCTCTCACCGCCTCGAGGGCGACCATTGCCTTGAACTGCTCATCGAACTTCTTCCCCATGGCGGACTCTCCTTCTTCTAGGATATTCCACCTTATTCAGTTTCTGTAGTGGTCCTGCCCGTTGGGCTCAGCATAAAAAAGTAGCATTAGGCAAAAAAGCATCACAATGCTATCAGCTAAAGAAATTGCATACTACAAACACAAGATTTCAGCAATCCTTTTACATGCAAATCCATCACCATATGGATTGCTTGCTTGACTCATTAATCTATAGACTTGCTCATCTTCTAGCAGTAATTTGAAGTTCTTATATATTTCTTTTTCGGTTGTTCCAACTAGCTTTAGTGTTCCTGCTGCTATTCCTTCTGGACGTTCAGTGGTATCTCGCATAACAAGAACAGGCTTACCTAAAGATGGAGCTTCTTCTTGAATTCCACCACTATCAGTTAAAATCATATATGATTTAGCCATAAAGTTATGAAAATCTAGGACATCTAAAGGTTCAATGATTCTAATCCTATCACAGCCACCTAACTCTTCATTTGCCGCTTGGCGTACAACAGGATTAAAATGAATAGGATAAATTGCCTTTACATCATCATGTTCTTCGATAATTCTACGAATTGCTCTAAACATATTATGCATTGGTTCACCAATATTTTCTCTTCGGTGTGCAGTAATCATAATTAATCTACTACTATCAACCCAATCTATCTGTGGATGAGAATAATCTTGCCGTACTGTTATCTTAAGTGCATCAATAGCAGTATTACCAGTTACATAGATATTTTCAGGCTTTTTACCTTCTCTTATCAAGTTTTTTTTAGCTAATTCTGTAGGCGCAAAATTATACTGTGATATTATACTTACTGCTTGCCGATTAAATTCTTCCGGATAAGGAGAGGAAATATTATATGTACGTAATCCAGCTTCTACATGTCCAACAGGAATTTTTAAATAAAAACATGCTAAAGCTGTTACAAAAGTAGAAGAAGTATCACCATGAACAAGGACAACATCTGGTTTTGCTATTTCAAATACTGTTTTTATTCGATTCAGAGTATTTATTGTAATATCAAATAATGTTTGCTTAGGAAGCATAATTGAAAGATCATAATCAGGAACAACAGAGAAAGTTTTAAGTACTTGATCAAGCATCTCACGATGTTGTCCAGTCACACAGACTACTGTTGTAAGTTCTGTTCTCGTTTTTAATTCATTTACCAACGGACACATCTTGATAGCTTCTGGACGTGTACCAAATACTAACATTACCTTTTTCTTCATTATACAAGGCTCCTAAATTTTTAATCGATTTTAAAATGAAAAAAGTCTTCTATTTTGCCAATATATTACTATTCTTATTAACAAAAGAGTTATTTCTGCTATTACAACAGAAACAGACAATGAAAGCAAGCTAAAGCAATTTGTGGTAATAATAATTAATATAAGTAATAATTGCACTCCGCCTGCAATTAGCGTAGACCATGTTGTTTGAATAACTTTGTTAATTACGCCGAGAACAGGCCATCCAAATATCATCGAATAAAAACTTACTACAATAGCTGGTAATAAATACTTCAGTACTATTCCTGCACCATAGTAATCGTCACCTGCTATCATAACTAATATTTGACTTCCAAAAATTAATATTAAAATAATGCCAAATATCATAGGGAATATCATAATGATACATATTTTATATACTAATCTTATATCTTTCTTTTTTACCATATAGGGGTATATACTATTTGTTATTGGAGTATACATTGCTTTAGCAATAGACACTACTTGCATCGCTATTCCCCAGATCGAAACCTCTATTAGTGATAAATAGATCCCAGCGATAATAGTTGTGAAGGAACCAAAAATTGTCGTTGAAAAATTTGAAATAAAATAGACTGATGATTCTTTCAAATCTTGAAGCCATACCTTTAATCCATCTACTTTTATTTTAAAACCAAGAGACCTAATTAGAAATAAAGAAATAGATGATGCAATAAAATTGCCAATCATTTCAAATATTGGTATTAAAATGTAATTATTATCATTTTTGACAAATACTACTGTACATACAAGAAATACTATTTTTGCTATAGTATATGGTATTGCAATATAACCCATTCTTTCTATTCCACGAAAAAAATAATCTGCAACGAATATATTCATACAAATTGCAAAGTAATATAGCCAAGTAAATTTTGAATTTGCTTTCAATATTGGAATTTTTAACGTTAAAATAAATGTTAACAATCCCATCACAAAAGCAAGTATAAATTTTTCAACAATTGTATTTCCAATAATATAATTTATTTTTTCATTTTTCTTTCCAGAAATAAGCGATATTGCTTTTGTTGTAGAAAGCATAAAACCAAAATCAATAACAAGTTGAACATAAGAAGCATAAGTTTTTACATAAGTAACCACACCAAAAGTTTCAATAGATAAAACTCGTGTTAAAAATGGTAATATTATTAGAGGGAATACCAACTTTACAAATGTTAATATATATAAGTATATAGTATTATTTTTTAATTTATTCTTCATTTTGTAATCCATTTATAAATTTACACAATATATTTTGATGCTTTTTTGATTCTTCAATAATTTTAATTGGTATAGTAATTGGCTTATTCAATGCATTCTCTACAAGAGAATAAAGACTATCTAAAGTAACATTTTCTATATTTCTATAACAATCTAATCTTTCAATCTGTTCATAATATCTTCGTGTTTTCTCTGAATTTATTGCTGTACAAACAACTGATTTACCAAACAATGAAGCAACAACACCTGCATGAAGCTTACAAGTAATAATTAAATCTGCCATATTAATTAGCTCTAAAAATTCAAATGGATCATCATATTTAAAATGATAAATATCATTATCAGTATTCTTAGTAAATATTTTAAACAACTCATTCTCATTAGCTAGAATACTATCAGAAGAGACAATACATTTAAATCCTTTTTCTTTGATTCTTTTTACTATTTTAGAAAATAGTTTAAGAGCTACTATACTATGATTATAATGTATTATTACAATTTTTTTTTGATCTGCCCATTGTTGTACTAATTTAATTTGTTCGGTAACCTTTCTCTTACTTTTTAATTCAAATGAAAGAATCATATCTCCATAATTATATAAATTGCATTTGCACATATTCTGTAGGGTATTTAATGATTTTTTATCTCTGACTGTTATGCAAGATGCTTTTTCACATATTTTTTTTATACCATATTTTAAAATTTTAGAGTTTATTGGGCCTGCTCCAATACCAATTATACATATCGGAATTTTCATAATATTACATTTTAACCCAATTGGAATATATCTAAAAAACCTAAAAAGAGAACTTTTTAAACTTGGGTTTTTTTCTTGAATAAAATACCCGCCAGGGATATATATAAGACCCATAGTTTCTTTTAAAGAAATTTTTTTTGCCGAATAGTTTTCGATATACTTAATAAAGTAGGAGGATGGATTATAAAAGACTGCAGTTGATATCCATGTCTTCGATATTATCGTATTATATATACCATTTGCATATATAAAATCACCAAAATTTGATGATCCAAAATTTATTGCTCCATGTAATACTATTTCCATGTTATATACTCTTTTTCTTTATATTATATATATTATATACCATAATAGGAATTATTGTACACCAAATAAAAGGACGAACAATTTCAAAAAAGCTGCTTCTAATAAGATTTATTAATACATAAAACTGAGAATAATATAATACTCTTTTTAAATCATTATTTATAATCTTTTTCTTATTGAATATTTTACTTAATATTATTCCAGTGATGAAACAGCTAAAAATTCCATAATATGAAAAGTTCACAAATAAATCACCAAATAAAGTAGATCCAACTGGTAATCCTGTATACTCATTAATAATTGTCGAAGGAGATGCATTCCTAAAATAATCACCTACTAGATTTCCAATTGGTAAAACAGATGGAATAGATTTAATAAATGTTGAGCCAAGTTGAAATGGTATATACAAAGGAACATTTTCAATAACAGCAACTACTGAAAAAAATGAAATACCAAATTCAGCTAATACATTCCAAATTAGGTTATTAAGCTTAAGTACATTAAAACCATAATTTTTTATAAAGCTACTAAATGAAACAAGCCCTCCAATTCGTATATCTCTTATTATTTCTAAGAAATTAAGAAATATTGCTATTAATATTATTAATATACCTATTTTTAATATATATTTCTTTTTTTTATGCTTATTTTCTGTTAATAAATAATATGCAAGTAATGCAAGTATTCCAGCAACATAATACCTTCTATCTCCTGTCTTAGTAATAATAATTATAAAATAAACTATAACACTTATGAAAATCCATGTTTTTTGTTTTGATTTTGCTTCCATAATACATATTATTCCAGGAATTAATAAATAAGCTAGATCATCAACTAATCCTGTAGGTGATATAATTGAATTAATGCTACCGCTTGCTGACGTTGTAAATATAGAATATGCATCAGTATACAAACGACATGGAACAGCAATAATAAGTAAAGTAATACCAGTATAGAATATGCTTATATTATCAATATCTTCAATGTTTAAGTTTACAAAATTATAGCAATGAGTTTTTACAATCATCCCAAGAAATAGAAACTCAATGCAAAAGATAACATATATTCCAGTATTATACATTATAGATAGATTATAATATTTGTGAAGAACCCAAAATATGTCAATATCAAGTTTAAAATATTGAAGCCATATTCTTCCAAAGAAGAATATATACGAAAGAACGAGAAAAATGTATTGAAATTCATAAAACTTATAACCTAAAATATTTAAAGAATATAATTGAATTCCAATCATTAAAAATGATAGTAACGAAATTGTTCTTGACCAATCCGTTGTATATTTATTGCTTGGGAAAAAGGTAAAGAATATTAAAATAATGATAAACATCATATTGACTAATGAAATTAATAATCGTTTATTATTTATTTTTATTTTAGTCATTTTTCATAAGTTCTTCAAAACACCCAATCCACTTGTCTTTTATCAAATTTGATGAAAAGATTTCTCTTACACTTTGCGCTCTTTGCGATAGTTCATCAGCATATTTGTTATCATCTAGTATAATTTGTATTGCTTTAGCAATTTCAAGGTAATCTTCTTTAGGAACCAATATACCTCTTTCATTATTGCTCCCAATTAATAATCGAGGCCCTCCTGGTTCACAATCAGTTGCAACACTTGGCAAACCTACACCAAGTGCTTCCATAAGAATATTGGGAATACCCTCACTTCTAGATGGTAAGACAAATACTTTAGCGTCATATATTTCAGCAATTATATCTTTTGATATACCTCTAAATATTACTCTATTTGTAAGATTATTATCATTAATAATCTTTGAATATAAATCTTCTATTTCTCCATCCCCAAAAATATGCAAGTTATATTCTGGATACTTATCTTTAATAATAGAAAAAGCTTTTAGGCCTAGATCAAATCCTTTCTCATATTCCAATCTTGCCGCTGCCATCACCACAATTTTCTTTCGCTTAGCAGCTGAGACAGAAATAATTGATGTTTGTGTTATATAAGGATTAGGTATAATACAAGTATGGTTAATATCAATTTTATTATAAAAGTCTCTTGCTTTTTCTAACTGAAAAACGGCCATATCACATCTAGGAAAAACAAACTTACTTATAACTTTTAAATACCCATGAAGGTAACTTGGGGATCTTCTTTCTGCGGCAAGAACTTTTGTTTTTAGGCATCTTGATGATAAAAATGCTATTAATGCATAATATGGTCCAAAACCAACGACTATATCAATATTTTTCTTTTTTAAGTGATTATGTATGATTTTTACAATTAAGAGTAATCGTCTAAATCTATTAAATATCTTCCAATCTTTTATAGTAATAATTATTTTATTTACAGATTCCGGAATATGATAAAGTATTTTATTCTCTTCGATGGCTAAATATACATCATTTTTATCTAATGAAATAGAGTTTACCATAAATGATATCATTTTTTGAGCTCCACCAATATCAAGTGCTTTAGTGATAACTAAAATATTCATAATACCTCATAGGCTTGGCATTTTATTAGGGGCTGAAGTAGATAAACTTGTTATATTTGACACCATTTCTTCAGAATCTTTAGCTGGTTAGCAGGCGTTCCGTAGTTAAATCTGAACTCACATTCCTTTAAGAATAACGGGAACGATTTCTTATTTATCCCATTGTATTTTCTTAAAACTCGTTTTGCTTGATTCCAGAAGTTTTCAATTCCATTGATATGATTTTTCTGGTGTACAAATACTTCGGAGTGATTGATTCTGTGATGATGAAACTCACTAACATCCAATGCATCGTAGCTGCCATAGGTATCAGTATAAACAACGCTATCAGGCTTGATTTTATTGGCTATAACAGGCATTAGAGTAGCTTCTTTAGTATTCTCCACAATGACCGTATAAACCTTGCCATGACGCTTTAGCATGCCAAAGACGACAACTTTTCCGGCTGCGCCGCGACCTCGTTTGCCTTTCCGAACTCCGCCGAAATAGCTTTCGTCTATTTCGATGTCACCATTGAATATTTCTTGTGCTTCAATCGCTAACTTTTCTGCAATTTCCTGACGTACTTTACGGTAGAAAAGGATGGCTGAATTAGCTTGGATTCCGAGTAAATTTGCTGCCGATCTAGCAGTCACTTCTAGCACAAAGTATTCTAGCAAGCGCAATTGCGTGTTTTTACTTAACCTACAATGACTTATCGCCATGAGTGCAGTATATCACGCTACTTTATCTACTTCAGCCCCTTTTATTATTCTAACAAAAAATCATATATTTTTTTTTGATACTCATCATTTTCTATACGAACTTTTTTTAAGAACTCATTGCATCCATCACGCATTCTCTCCTTATCAATATTACAGTACCACCTGAATAACTCATCTAAGCAATCAGGATCTTCAAAATTGAAAGCGAAGCCAATACCATATTTAACTGCTATAGTTTCCATAAATGTATCTTTACATACTAAAATTGGTATTTGAAATTGCGCTGCATGATAAAGCTTATTAGAAAGTGCAAAATCTAAAAATGGTGATTTATTCCCATACAAATTGTTTATAATATCTGTATTACTATAAAGCCCTGGAAGTTGATCTGTTGAAAACGATCCTATAAAACTAGTATTTTTTATTTCATTTTCATTCGCATAAGCTTTTAGCAATTCTGAACCACAACCAAAATAGTTAATATGAAACCTTTCATCATTTTTAAAAATATTTAATACTTTTTTATCAATATTATAAAAACGTATTGTTCCTATAAAAGAAATATTAATAATATTTTTAGATTTTATTTTTTTAGACTTAACAGAATCAATTATTTCGTCACTAAATGGAGTATAATTGTGTGCAATAATATATTTGTATTCAGGTAAAAATTTAACATAATCAGGTGAAGAGATGAATGCATATTGAGAAAGTTCGATTGCAGATCGTTCTTTTGAATAATATAATTTATTTTTTTCCCTAAAATAATCCCTAATTTCAATACTATATCTATATTTATATTTTTTTAAGATTTTTTGTCCGCAGAAGACTGCGGTGTGACTTTGTAAAAATACTAGCTTATCATAGTTAGAATGAGAAAGAATATTTTTAAAATATTTAACACAAAGATAATAGCCACGTAACTTGGAAAATACAGCCATTTTACCTGAAATTTTAGAATTAAAAATAAATTTCTCACAATCTAATATATTATCATTTCTTCCATCTAATCCATCTCTATCCCAATACAAAATAGTACACCTAAGTCCAAGCTCTTGAATCTTTTTAATATAATTTTTAGCATAAGGTAGAACGTATATATTACATAGACTTATGATACAAATATTTCTTTTCATTGTTTTTTCTCAATATTAGTTTTTAAAATTTTTGATCTTTTTCTGACCCATTCATCAGTCAAGTAGATTTTTTTGGCTGGATTACCAATCATAATTGAATTATTTTCAACTTTTCCTTTAATCACAGATCCTGCCCCGATAATGCAATTATCTCCGATATATGTTCCAGGGAGAACCACAGCACGTGCACCAATAAACGAATTTTTACCAATATGAATAGGTTTTAAATCAATAAGTTGATTTTCTTTATTCAGTTGCTTAATAAAACAAAAATCAACTTCTGGTAAAAGAAAATTATTTGTATAATCATCAAAAATTGTATGAAAAGCAAAATCATGAGTTAAAAATAATACTTCACGAGAAATAGTGCAGTTCTCGCCTAATTCAAATAAAGAATAATCTGTCCCATCAAAATAAACATCATTTGATATCCAATTAGGCTTACCGGTAAACTTCATTCCATTATCTTTCAACCATTTTAAATATTTTTTCATATATATGTCTGAATCTATGTATCCTAGTTTTAAAATTAGCTCTCTCTTAATTTTCGAAAGCCAACTTCGCTTTTTCATAATTCATTAACTCCTTTATAAAATATGTAGCTGTAGTAGATAATACTCCATGATATACTACTATTTTGAAGATAACTCGTTGCATAATAATTAATTTTGTACAATATTGATTGCTTGATATTTTTATAGAAGCTTCTACTCGTTCGGCAGCAGAAATTGTGGGTATTCAACCAAATTCTGCAGCACTTTTTTATCGTAAAATTCGTCAAATAATAGCTTTCAACCTTGCTACTGAAGCGCATGAAGTATTTCAAGGTGACATAGAAATTGACGAAAGCAATTTCGGTGGTGTTCGTAAAGGCAAACGAGGTCGCGGCGCACCCGGAAAAGTTGTCGTTTTTGGCATGCGAAAACGCCATGGCAAGGTTTATACCGTGGTAGTGGAGAATATCAAAGCCAATACCTGATTGAACGAAAAGCCTTTAAAATAGAGCCAGATAGCGTTGTTTATATTGATTCCTATCGTAGTCATGATGCTCTAGACGTTAGTGAATTCCATTATCATCGAATTAATCATTCTGAGGTTTTCGTTGATAAAAAAATCACATTAACGGAATTGAAAACTTTTGGAACCAAGCAAAGCGAGTCTTAAGAAATACAATGTGATAGATAAGAAATTATGCTCGCTATTTTATAGGAATGTGAATTCAGATTTAACTACGGAACACCATCTAAGCAGCTGAAGATTCTGAAGAAATGGTGTCTAATATAACAAATTTATCTACATCAGCCCCATTATTTATTACCCTTCCAGTTGTCACAAACATTAATGAGCATGCTTTCTAGTTCATTTATAACGACCTTCTTTGAAAGATGCTGAACAAAATAATCCCTTCCTCTTTTTCCCATTTCTATAAGAGTATCTCTTGACTCAATGCATTTCGTCATTATTGCTGCTAATCCAACAAAATCACCTGCTTCTACGCAATATCCACAACCTGCATCATTTATCATAGTAGCCCCATCGCCAGAAATTGCAGCAACAACAGGGCGAGCAGCAGCAAGGTAACTAGGTAATTTTGCCGGAATTGTTAGTCCTATAGAGCTTAAGTTTGATAATGTTAATAAGCATACATCCGCAAATTGGTAGAAAGACGGCATCTCCTCCAGCGGATGTCTCCCATGAAAAATTATCCTGTCATCCAAATTATATTCCTTTGCTATCTGCTGAAGGTTATCCATAGCAGAACCACTTCCAACGAAATGAACCATAAATGGTAATTGGGGATTAATAAGATTAGTTGCCTTTACAATAATATCACAATCTTGTGATTTTCCCAGGTTGCCTAAAAACATAAAATCAACTATTTGATTATCATAAGGAACAGTGTCAATAAAGAGATAGGTATTTTCTGCATGTTCAGGTAAATAATGTAATTTACTTCTTTCAATTTTGCATACCGACTCTAAATTTTTTATAAAAGAAGGGCTTTTAACTGCAATAAAATCAACATTCTGATAAACATATTTTGATACATAATGAATTATGCGATAAAATATGCTATTCTTACTTTTAAAAACATCTCTGATTGACTCAGGCCATAAATCACAACAATATAAATAAACTGGTTTTTTATACTTTCTACCATATTTGATTGCAGGCAAACCCATCAGCACAGGAGACATTTGATATACATATACCAAATCAAAATCATCAGCAATATTACTCACATAAAGAAAAGCCATCACTGTAAAACTAAGATAACTCAAACCAAGATTTAGATTTCCTTTATGCCTTGGCCTAGATTTGCAGCGAAGAATATGTACTCCATTAATATACTCATCTATTTTATTCCTGTTTTTATATTCAGGATATATTTCCCCCTCAGGATAATTTGGTAAAGCTGTTATTACAGTTACTGAATGTCCTCGATATACTAACTCTTCGCAAATATCTGTAACTCTAAAAGGTTCTGGATAGTAATATTGAGAAATGACTAGTATTTTCATAATCAATAATACTTAAATTATTCTAGACTTAATTCGATTCTTTTGATTGACTCAGCAAAGCTTACAACACAATATTCAAAATTGAAGTAATCCGAAAGTTCAGTATCGTAGAAATCATTAGTAAATGCTTTTTTAATTGTTTTAGAAAGTTTTATCCCAATACTTATTATACAATTAAACCATTTTATGAAATATACTTTATGCTTATTGACTTTAGCAATTTCATTAACCAATCTTGTTGTAGAAATTATTTCTCTATTCTGTGGTGTAAAAACACCATAAGATTCATTTTCAATTATCAGTCTGATAAACTCACAAAGATTATCAATATATATAACACTCTTCTTGTTTGGATAATTAGGAAATATCGGAAATGTTTTCGCAATTTTACTAATAAGATAATAATTCCCTTTACAACCTTTTCCATAAACAAAGGGAGCTCTTATCGAAGCAACTTTAAATAAGCTACTAATCATTTTAAACAAACCGATATCTCCTTCAAGCTTACTTCTTCCATAAAAACTTGTTGGCTGTGTAGCATTCCTATCAGTAAGATGATTAACATAGTCACCATATACATTCATTGAACTCATAAATATGAATTGCTTTACCCCAGCATTCTTTGAATAAGCCCCAAGTTCGATTGTTAAATCGCGATTTATTGAATAGAACAAAGACTTCATTTTCATAGAAATATTATTAATATGCGCAATTCCTGCGACATCAACAACAGTTTCAAAACGAGCGAAGTCATATTTTTCCCACTCTCTATCTTTTGATGAAATAATTGTTATTGAATATTTATCAGAATAGTCTTCTAGCCATGATTTTAATGACTCACCGATATAACTATCTTTACCAATTATTAGTACTTTCTTCATACCTAAAAACCACCTTTTCAACTATTTATATTGATCCCACTTATCACTTACATAATCATACGGACCCATATCATATTTGTTATAGTAGTAGGTACATTTAGCTTCCTTGAACTCTTTAAGCCACTCTTGAAAACTGATCATACCTGAATCAACTCTCTTTCCAAAATCAATAATTTCTGACATAGAAGTGAATTCTTCAAACTCTTTTCTATCAGTTGAATCTATATAACCATTCAGCATTCCCTTGATCCAAAGATAAGCTTCAGACATACCTGCAAAATTCGTAGTATGGTTCCATGCCGAAGCTCTAAAATTTATTTCTAAAAAGTAATTGGTATTCTCTTTAGTAGTCAAAAATTCAACTTCAAAGATTCCTTCATAACCTATTTCTACAAATATTTCTTGCAATTTCTGTTCCATTTCAAGATCATTAAACATTCGAACATTGTGATATGGACTATAATAACCTTTTATTAAATACTTCCAATTCATGGCAGTAATTATTTGTATCTGTCTTCCATGATCAATAGCATACCCTTGAAGAGCGAGTTCGTTCTCTTTATCTATAAATCTCTGAATTAGTATTATCGGGCTTGAAATCATTGTATATGCATTTTTAAGCTCTGCTTCATTCTGACAGATGAATACATCCGACTTCCAAGATCCAGAATTCGGCGAAATGTCCTTTGTTAAAATTGGGTAGATTAAATCCTTTGGTATGTCTCCTGTATTTACAACCCAAGAATCAATAATATTAAAACCATGCTTTTGGGCAAGTAACATAATCGCATTTTTATCCATATACTTATTAATTTTACCTGAAGCGCCTGCATTAAAAATAATAAATTTATCCTTAATCTCTTCATAATGAAGATCAAAATACCCAATTGATTTGTCATCAGAAAAGAGAATAAAAGGACGATGTTCATAATCGAAATTTCCATATGCTGCCATTACAAGATTATATCCATCTATTACAGAATCTACATGATGCAGTTTTGAAATAAACTTGCTCTTTGTAGCTACCTCTCCACGTCTTTTTATTGAAACATAAACGGGGAATATCCCATTTTCACCAAGGCCTCTAATCAGTCCCAGTGGATTATAGTGTTCTTGAGCAAAGACTATACAAAGGTGGCCATTAATTGAATTTTTCATGATGATAATCAATAATTCCTTTTATTGTGTATAAATTAAAAATATTAAATAATTACAAATTATTGTTTAATTAAATTTCAAATTTTTTATATACATTTGTACCTGAAATAACTGTCTTAATTACACCAAAAAATATTTTTACATCTGTTAGCAGAGATATATTATTACAGTACTCTACATCCATTTTAAATTGATCTAATCTTGATGCTGTAGCACGCAAGATTAGATCAACTGTGCAGAATAGACCAGGACGAATACAAAATCGATTTAAATACTTCTCCGGCTCAGTAACCTCGCCCAGTTCCAGTTCAAGTATAGGTCGTGGACCAATAATTGACATATCCCCTTTGAGAATATTCCATAACTGAGGCAACTCATCAATACTATACTTTCTTAGTACAGCACCGATATGCGTAATACGAGGATCATTTTCAGATGTATTTGTTCCACCAATAGTAAAAGCGTCCAGAACCATAGTTCTAAATTTGAAAATAGTAAAAACCTTCTTATTTATACCAAGTCTTTTTTGTTTGAAAATTGAAGGTCCCTTACTATCAATTCTAATAATTATTGCTATAAGCCCCATTGGTAACAAGAGTACAATTATACCAATGAAAGAAACACAAAAATCAATTAATCTCTTTATTATTTTTATATACATTTTTAATCACATACGTCTAAACACACATTCAAAGGCTTCAGCATAGCTACAGCCAGCTTGTACTCCACGGTATGCTGCAAGACTTTCTATAGCCTCAATTGATCGTGGATGCGGATATTTACGCATGACACCATTATAGGCGGAAAGGGCTTTTAGCTTGATTGCTAATCCAGCTTTGCCTATTTCGACAAAATAATTCGGAATGAAACGATTGGATGAGCTATCAAATGACCATTCAGTTGAAGAAGGTACTTCCATATAGAGAAGCTCTTTTAATGCAGGAACGCCTTCCTTTCTTTGGAAAAGATGGGAAGCAGCTTGGACTGCATAACTTGTTATGCCATGGTCATTATTAGTGTCAGTTGGATGATGAGTGATTATTGCTTCTGCTTTATAATCTTCAATACATTTCTCGATAAATTGTACTAGTTCAAGATGTGGAACTGTATTCATCTTGATATTCGGGAAATGTGAAGCATAGCATTTCTTTACACCCAATACTTCCATCGCTTTTTTCTGATCCTCAGAGAGTGTTACAGAAATATTAGCTCTTGCTGCAGCATGATTGGACATAGTCGCGACAGCAACGTTATGACCTTCTAATTGAAGCTTTAGAATTGTAGCACCAGCTCCTAATACTTCATCATCAGGGTGAGCAATGACAACTAAATAATTCAATCTGCACTCCTATTAATATAATGCTACTTAATTAGGTGACAGTTCATCAATAAACCACAATATGCAGATTACCTAATCTTTCCAACCATGGGCATCTCCTTTCTTGCCAAGCGTGGTTTCCATGTTTTTCCCAGACATTTTCTACATATATCATCTTCGCATGACAGAAGATCGGAAATGACAGAAAAATTTAGGGGCTGAAGTAGACAATGTAACATTATATACTGCAACCATAGCAATAAGTCATTACAGAATAAGCAAAAAATACTTTTGCGCTTACTGAAATATTTTGTACTGGAAGTATTTAATGGTGACATCGAAATAGACGAAAGCTATTTCGGCGTAGTTCGGAAAGACTAACAAGGTCGCGGCGCATCCGGGAAAGTTGTCGTCTTGGCATGTCAAAGCGTAATGGAAAGACTAGTTTAATCATTGTGAAGAATATTAACGAAGCTAACAAAATGCCAGTAATGGCCAATAAAATCAAGCCTGATAGCGTTGCCTAAACAGAAACCTATCGCAGCTATGATGCATTGGATGTCAGTGTATTTAATCATAGGATTAATCACTCTGAAGTATCTGCAAACCAGAAAAGCCACATCAATAGAATGGAAAGATTTTGAAACCAAGCAACGTATGCTTTACGAAAATATAATGGAATAAATTTTATTTTTTCTATTCCTGAAAGGATGTGAGTTAAGATTTAACTACGGGACACCAGCAAATCAGCTGAGAATATTGAAAAAATGGTGTTAATTATTACAAATTTATCTACATCAGTTTTTAAAGAACCCATAAATGGAGACATCTTCCTGTTTTGAAGAAAGATAAAGTGTTCAGCATTATTTCATTGCTTCTTATGTTTCGAAGAGGCGCTGGGCCTCCTGATAACTTACAAGAGAACCTATATCATAGCGCATTCCACTAAACCGAAAAGCATAAACCGGGTTTTCATTTACAAGCCATCTTATAAACTGGCCGGGGGAGTCCGTGTTATTGCCTTCCTTTATATAGCTATGGATCAACGGTAGGGTTTTTTTCTTGTACAAGTAAAAGGGTGGCACCGCGAAATTGGATTTAGGCTTTACGGGCTTTTCCTCGAAAGAAAGCACCCTGCCATCTTCGTCCAGCTCAGCTACCCCTGTTTTTTGGAGCGATACGAGGCATTCTTCACTATGGACGGTGATGCAATCGGTGTTCACATTTGCCTGGAAAGCCACGAAGTCCGCCAAAGAAAAATCAAAGAGATTGTCCCCGGCTAAAACCATGAGGTCTTCGTTGATCTCTCGTTCGCGGATCGCCAGGTCCATGTCGCCTATGGCACCCAGGCGGGCCTCATTGTTCCAGGTACCGTCGTTTATTATGGTGATCCTGTTTTCCTGTCCGATTTTCTTAATATAACTCTCAAACTGCTCCGCGAACCGTGCATTGGACACCAGGATAATTTCGTTAATCTGTGGAACCTGATCGGTCTTGTCTATCAGGCGTTCCAGGATCGTCTTACCGCCCACAGGGAGTAGGCTTTTCGGCTTGTCTTTCGTGAGTGGATACAGCCTGGTAGCATACCCCGCCATAAGGAGTAGACATTTCATTGAATTCTCCTCACGAAGGAAGCCCCGTCCGCCGTCTTGCAGAAGTACACCTTGTACTTGTCGGCGTACTGCGGATGCTTGGCGGGATATGCTTCCGCGATGCGCGCCTCCACCTCTTCGTGGCAGGATGGATCGACGATCCCTATGCAGCAGCCCCTGTACCCCGCCCCGCTGAAACGGGCCCCGTGGACGCCGGGAACGCGCTTGAGCACGTCGAAGATCGTTATAAGCTCGGGGGAGCCGCACTGGTAGTCATGCACCGAGCTCTCGCCCGATTCCACCATCAGCCTTCCGAAAGCCTCGATGTCGCCGCGCCTCCAGGCCTCGCAGCCGTCGATCACCCGCTGGTTCTCGGTGAAGTAGTGCTTAGCCCGCCGCCCGAAGCGCCCCGGGAGCGAATCCCCGTGCGCCAGCCATTCCTCGCGCGACACGCCGCGTAGTGCGATGTCCTTGTAGGGCGTCGTCTCGCCGTGGGCGAGTTCCTGCAGCAGGGATGCCGCGATCTTGCACTCGTCCACCCTGTTGTTGTAATCGGTGCCGATCAGGGCCTTGGTGAACCCCGAATTGACGATGACCACCTCGAACTCGGGCATGGCGGGGTTCTTGGGGATGAGCTCCCACTCGCCCGTGGCGCAGTCCATCCTCATCAAGTAGCCGTCTTTGCTCAAGATATTGGCTGACTGGTCCAGGATGCCGTTCTTGAGCCCGATGAAAGCCGTCTCCACCCAGTGGCTGTACTGGATCAGCTTTTCCTTAGGCACATCGATGCCGTTGACGTCGGCCAGGGCCATCAGGTAGGCCGTGGTGACCGCCGCCGATGAACTCAGGCCCCCCATGGGAAGCTTGCCCTGGATGACGGCCTTGAGCCCTTTCCTCAGCTTGAAGTCGCGCGCGAGCGAGAGCACCGCGCCGCGAATGTAGTTGCCCCAGAACCCCGGCAGCATCTCCGGCACCCGGTCGATGTGGAAGTATTCCTCGTCCGGGAAATCCATGCTCTGGATCCGCACGAAGCCCGCGTCGTCGGGAACGTAGAGGAGGTCCACGTTCACGTCCAGGGCCATGCCCGTCACTAATCCGCCCTGGTGGTCGATATGCGCCCCAAGGGGGCAAATACGCAGGGGTGAGCGGATCCTCCCTCGATGGGGCATTCCGAAAAGCTCAACGAACTGTTTTTCAATCGTTTCCATAAAATCCTGTTATCCTGTCTTATTTCTTATCATAATCAGCAAACCACTCGGCGAATCTCCTCAATCCTTCCGCGATGCCCGTGCGCGGCTTCCACCGCACCGCGGCCTCCAAAGCGTCGATATCGGCCTCGGTGGCGTACACGTCGCCCGGCTGCATCGGCAGATAGCGCTTGACCGCGGGCTTTCCTATCGCCTTCTCAAGCGTCTCCACGAAGAAGGAGAGCCGCTCCGAATGATTGTTGCCGATATTGAAGACCCGGTAGGGCGCGCTCGACCGCGAAGGATCGGGGTCGGCAGGATTCCAGGCCGCATCCCCCTGGGGAATTTCATCGGCGATGCGAAGAATGCCTTCGACAATGTCGTCGACGTAGGTGAAGTCCCTCCACATGTCCCCATCGTTGTAGATGTCGATCGCGTGGCCCTCGGCGATGGCCTTGGCGAACTTGAAGTAGGCCATGTCGGGGCGGCCCCAGGGGCCGTAGACCGTGAAGAAGCGCAGCCCCGTGGTCGGCAGCCTGTAGAGATGGCTGTAGGCGTGGGCCATCAGCTCGTCCGACTTCTTGGTGGCGGCGTAGAGGCTTACCGGATGGTCGGCGTGGACGCTCGTTCGGAAGGGCCTGGTGTCGTTCAGTCCGTAGACCGAGGAGCTCGAGGCGTACACCAGGTGCGGCGTCTTGGCGCCCCTGCAGCCCTCCAGAATATTCAGGAACCCCACGATGTTCGAGTCGATGTAGTCGCGGGGATTGTCGATGCTGTACCTGACCCCCGCCTGTGCGGCAAGGTTGATCACGCGGTCGAAGGCTTCGTTCTTGAACAGGGCTTCGATCGCGTCCCTGTCCTCGAGCTTCATCCGGACGAAGCGCAGCCCGGGGTATTTCTCGCTCGCGATCGCCTCTCCCCAGCGCTCAGCCCCGCGGCCGATCCCTAGCTCCGCGAGCCGCGCGAACTTGAGCTCGGGATCGTAGTAGGCGTTGATCGAGTCGATGCCGACCACCGAATCGCCGCGCTCGAGGAGCCTTTTCGCCGTATGAAAACCGATAAATCCGGCCGCGCCGGTCAACAATATTCGCATTAAGTAGCTCCAAAGACAGGATATCAGGAAGGGCAGGATATACAGGATGGATCCTGGGAGTCCTGTTATCCTGTCCTCTCATTATCTCCCGACGCCGACGTAGGTGAAGCCCAGGGCTTCCGCCTGCCCTCGGTCGTAGATGTTGCGCAGATCGAAGAGCACGGGCTCTTTCAAGAGGCGCTTGGCCTTGGCGAGGTCGAGATTCCGGAACTGGTTCCACTCCGTGAGGATCACGAGGGAGTCGGCGTCCTTCATGGCGTCGTATTCGCCCGCGCAGTAGGTCACGCGCTCGTCGATCGCCTGGAGCCGCCAGGTGGCTTCCTTCATAGCCTCGGGGTCGTAGGCCTTGATCCGCGCGCCCTTGGCCACGAGGGCCTCGAGAATCGTGAGCGCGGGAGCCTCGCGCATATCGTCGGTGTTCGGCTTGAAGGCCAGGCCCAGCACCGCGATCTTCTTGCCCTCGAGCGATCCCAAAGCCTTCTCGATTTTGTCCACCATGCGCTGTTTTTGTGCCTCGTTCGCTTCTATGGTGGCTTCCACGATCCTTAAACGGCTTTTCGATCGCTTGGCTACGTCGGCCAGGGCTCTCGTATCCTTGGGAAAGCAGGACCCGCCGTAGCCGGGGCCGGGATGGAGGAACTTAGGCCCTATTCGCCCATCCTTGCCCATGGCATGGGCCACGGCCTTTACGTCCGCCCCTACCTGTTCGCAGAGATTGGCGATTTCGTTGATAAAGGTGATCTTGACCGCCAGAAAGGCGTTGGAGGCGTACTTTATCATCTCCGCCGACTCCAGGTTG
>Ga0228535_1002317_pt1 | contig 19118 bp, 15 predicted proteins | sample SJ1metagenome_FD_168457 | JGI IMG/M metagenome (GOLD analysis project Ga0228535, IMG submission 168457) | Enriched culture of PCE-dechlorinating microbial communities from Ithaca, New York, USA - SJ1 | ecosystem: Engineered > Modeled > Simulated communities (microbial... > Unclassified | place... | reverse complement strand
GCACAACCGCATCATAAAAGACAGCTATATCGGCGAGAGCGCCTACATCAAAGGTTCAAACAAGCTGAAAAACCTCACCATCAATTCGAGCGCCGAGGCGCCCACACAGATCGGCGAGGGCGTCGAGCTCGTCAACGGCATTCTCGGCTATGGCTGCCGTGTGTTCTACGGATGCAAGGCCGTACGCTTTGTGATGTGCGACAATTCGGCGCTGAAATACGGCGCCCGGCTCATCCACTCGGTGCTCGGAGAGAACAGCACGGTCTCCTGCTGCGAAATCCTCAACAACCTCATCTTCCCCGCCCACGAGCAGCACCACAACACCAGCTTTCTGATCGCAAGCCTCATCAAGGGCCAGTCCAATCTCGCCGCGGGCGCGACCATAGGTTCGAACCACAATTCGCGGGCGCCCGACGGCGAAATCGAGGCAGGACGGGGTTTTTGGCCGGGTCTCTGCACTTCGGTCAAACATTCGTCGCGCTTCGCTTCGTTCTGTCTGCTCTCCAAGAGCGACTACAAGCACGAACTCGACATAAAATTCCCCTTCTGCCTTGTGGACAGCGACGAAACCGAGGGCAGGCTGATGCTGGCGCCGGGGTGGTGGTGGCATTCGAACACCTACGCGCTCATGCGCAACGAAAAAAAATTCAGGGAGCGCGACAGGAGAATCGACCACCGCATTCAGTTTGTCTACTCGCCCTTCGCCCTGGACACGATGTCCGAGATATTCGGGGGCCTCGCGATCCTGGAGCGCGCGACGGGCGAAGCGGCGATAGCGTCTCTGGCCGACGACGAGACCAACCGGAGCATTTTGGGCGACCGGGTCTTTGCACTGATGGACGAAATCCGGACCCCGGCCGAAAAAAGCGCGGAGACAGATGCCCCCCCGAAGCAACCTCGCTCCAGGGAAAAACCGGAGAAAATCCAAAGGCTCGGGGCCCATATTCTCGCCAGTGCAAAGGATGCCCTGCCCTTCGACGTGCAGGTCAGCGGCTTTGAAAATTCCGCAAGGCACGCGGTGGTCATAAAGCCCTGCAAGGCGTGGCGCTCCTACCGCGAGATGCTGCTCTGGTTCGCCGTCCAGACTCTCCTGCCCGGACTCGAAGACCTGAACATCAGTGAAGAAGGACCTGCCGGTCTGTTTGAGAAAGCGCGCACGCTCTATGGAAGCGGAGACGCCATGGAGATGCAGTGGGAAAATCTGGGGGGATTTTTGGTGAGCCATTCGAAGCTGGAGCATCTGTTGACGCGGATCGAAGATGGGAGCATTCAGAGCTGGGATGAGCTCCACGGTGTCTACCGCGAACTCTCCTCGGCATACGAACAGGATGCGCGCACGTTTGCGTGGGGCATTCTCGGCTACCTGAGCCTCGATCCCGAAAGCGCGGCCGCTGCCGGGAATCTCCATGGAGCACAATCGGCGCAGCCATGGCACACCCCCTCAAAAGACGCTCTCGTCGCACAGTTTAAACAGGCCCGGGACGTCGCGGCCGAGATCGCCCAAAGGGTCTACGCCACCCGCGCAAAGGACTGGTCGAACCCCTTCCGCAAATCCACATTCCGCAACGAGACGGAGCAGGCCGCCGTATACGGCAGAATCGAAGACAATGGCGCCATCCAGGCCGTCCGCCGCGAGATGGAAGCGACGCAGCAGGCTATCGACCGCCTGCTCTCCCGGCTGGGCGCAGAGAAGGCACAGTAGCACCGGCCCTTTCAGCGCACCCCAAGCACTCTGTCGAGCAGTCCTTCATCGGCCACCTGCGGCATCGTGACAGTGCCGTACTCCGCATGCTCGCGGTTGAACTCCCCGGTCACCTCCATCGCGTGCGGATTCAGCGCCCATGAGCGCCTCGCGACACCGCCCATCACATCCCAGCTGAGGGCCAGCCGGATCACATTGTCGGCTCTCTCCGAGCCGTCGAGGACGAGCCCGAAGCCGCCGTTGATCGCCTTGCCGACGCCGACCCCTCCCCCGTTGTGCAGGGCCACCAGGCTCATGCCCCGGGCTGCATTCCCTGCAAAGCACTGTGTCGCCATGTCGGCCATCACGTTGGAGCCATCCTTGATGTTGCTCGTCTCGCGGAACGGACTGTCGGTGCCGCCCGTGTCGTGATGGTCGCGGCCGAGCATCACCGGACCGATCTCGCCGCTGCGGACCATGTCGTTGAATCTGAGCGCGATCTTCATGCGGCCGAAGGCGTCCTGGTAGAGAATGCGCGCCTGTGTCCCCACGACGAGATTGTTCTTTTCGGCGTCGCGGATCCAGATGTAGTTGTCCCTGTCCTGGCCGCGCCGGTTCGGATCGATGCAGTCCATGGCCGCCTGGTCAGTCTTGTGGAGGTCTTCCTTTTTCCCCGACAGGCAGACCCAGCGGAAAGGCCCGTAGCCGTAGTCGAAGAGCTCCGGCCCCAGAATGTCCTCGACATAGCTCGGCAGAATAAAGCCGTCCTTCTCGTCCACGCCGTTCTTCGAAATTTCCCTGACGCCGGCATCGAAGACCGCTTTCAGGAATGAATTCCCGTAGTCGAAGAAATACGAACCTTTGCGCACGAGGCGCATGATCACTTCATAGTGACGCCTGAGCGAGGCGTCGACAAGGGTGCGGAAATACGTCCTGTCCTCGGCCAGAAGCCGCGTGCGCTCTTCAAAGCTGATACCGGCCGGACAGTAGCCTCCGTCGTAGGGCACATGGCAGCTCGTCTGGTCGGAGAGGAGGTCGACCCTCACATTCCCGGCATCCAGATATTCGAGCAGGTCCACGACATTACCATGGAATGCGACCGCGACCGGCTCTCCCCTGTCGCGTGCGGAAGTCGCGAGCCCGACTGCTTCTTCGGGAGAACTGGTCTCGCAGGAGACCCAGCCCTGGGACAGCCTCGTCTCGATGCGGGAATGGTCGACCTCCGCGATGACCGACGCCGCCCCCGCGATCACCGCAGCCTTGCCCTGAGCCCCCGACATGCCGCCCAGCCCCGAGGAGACAAAGAGTTTGCCCGCCAGGTCCCCGTCCGCCGGCACGCCGAGCCTGAGCCTGCCGGCGTTGAGAAGCGTGTTGTACGTGCCGTGCACAATGCCCTGCGGCCCGATGTACATCCATCCGCCCGCGGTCATCTGCCCGTAGTTCGCCACGCCCATCGCCGCGGCGATGTTGAAATCCTTCGGATTGTCGAACATGCCGACCATGAGGCCGTTGGTGACGATCGCGCGCGGCGCATAGGGATGGCTTGCGAAGATGCCGAGCGGGTGCCCCGACTCCACGACGAGCGTCCCGTCTTCATCGAGGATTTCAAGATACTTGCAGATGAGGCGATACTGCATCCAGTTCTGGCACACCTGGCCCGTCTCGCCGTAGGTCACGAGCTCGTAGGGATAGAGCGCCACATCGAAATCGAGGTTGTTGTCGATCATCACCCGGAAGGCGCGGCCTTCGATACAGCGGCCGGGATAGGTGTCGATCGGCAATCCGCGGAGCCTTCCCTGGGGCCTGAACCGATACCCGTATATGCGTCCGCGCTCTCTCAGTTCCTGCAGGAATTCGGGCGCGAGTTTCTCGTGCCACCGGGCGGGAATGTAGCGCAGCGCATTCTTGAGCGCGCGCCTCTCCTGGGCCGGGCTCAACGCGGCCTCGCGGCGCGGAGCCCTTCTGACCCCCGGCTCGAACACAGGATCCGGAGGAAGTTCGTCAAGACCGAACGAAACGGTATACGGCTGTGCTTTCATATATCTGCCCCCGACTGTTGTATTCTGTACTCTGAATTGTACCACCGAAAGCGCGGAAAGCGAAGCGCGGCGGTTCTGTCCCTTGCCCTCTTGCCGAAACACACTTTTATATATAAATTGTCATATATAAGGAGATGGCCGTGACTGAAAACCTGACAAAGGAGACCTTTCTGGAAAAGGTCTTCAATTATGAAAAAGAAAAAGACTGGAAGTATAGTGGCGAACTTCCCGCAATCATCGACTTCTGGGCCCCCTGGTGCGGTCCCTGCCGCATGGTGGGCCCCGTACTCGAAAAGATTGCCGAAGACTACTCGGGAAAGCTCGTGGTGTACAAGATCAACACCGACGAGGAGCAGGAGCTCGCGGGTGCATTCGGCATTCAGAGCATCCCGTCGATTCTGTTCGTCCCGGTCAACGGCCAGCCCCAGATGGCGGTGGGCGCCCTTCCCAAGACGACCATCGTCGATGCCATCAAGGACGTGCTCGGCGTAGAAGCCGCATAAGCCGATTCACATCACAGGTGACCCCGCGGGTGCTCTCCTCCCTCCTCCGAGCGCCCGCTTTTTTATCCTTTCTCATTGCAAGCGAGCTGATTCGGATTTATGATTGATGCCGTTGTCAGGAACAAATTGCCTGAAATCCCCGGACCAGTGCAAGGAGCAAACTATGGATAATGAAGTGACATGGTGGAAATTCGATGAAGTCGAAGCGTTCATGAAAGCCGGATTTGAGGCGGTCGGGGTTGCGCCCGAAGTCGCGGCTGTGTGCGCCGATGTCCTGATCTCGGCGGACAAGCGCGGCGTGGATTCGCACGGCGTCGGCAGATACAAACCGATCTATCTCGACCGGATTTGGGCGGGCATTCTCAATCCGAAGACGACCTTCGACGTGGTACGGGAGACCCCGACCACGGCCGTGATCGACGGACACAACGGAATGGGTCACTATATCGCCAAGAGAGCCATGGAGCTGGCCATCGAAAAGGCGAAAAAATTCGGTATCGGAATGACGGTCTGCCGCAACTCGACCCACTACGGCGCCGCGTTCTACTATGCCCGCATGGCGGTGGAGCACGGCATGATCGGTATGACGACCACCAATGCCCGGCCCGCCATCGCCCCGACATGGGGCGTCGAGCCCATGATCGGCACCAATCCCCTGACATGGGGCATGCCTTCGGACGAAGATTTCCCCTTCATGCTCGACTGCGCGACCTCGACGACGCAGCGCGGGAAAATCGAGCTCTACGACAGACTCGGCAAAGACCTCCCCGACGGCTGGGTCATCGGCCAGGACGGGAAATATCGCCACGACACCCACCAGGTCCTCATCGACCTGACGCAGGACAAGGCCGCGCTTACCCCGGTCGGCGGAGTGGGAGAAGACCTCGCCGGCTACAAGGGCTATGGCTACGCGATGGTCGTCGAGCTGCTCTCGAGCGCCCTGTCTCAGGCGAATTTCATGAAAGCCCTCGCCGACATCGGCCCCGACGGCAAGAAAAAATCCATTGAGCTCGGGCACAGCTTCCTCGCCATCAACATAAACGCCTTCTGCGACCTCGAGGACTTCAAGCACCATGTGGGAGAAGTGTCCCGGCAGATCCGCGCCTCGAAGAAGGCCCCCGGCGCCACGCGCATCTGGACGCCAGGAGAAAAAGAGCACGACACCTGGCTTTACCGCAAAGACAAGGGCGTGCCCTTCAACCCGCCGCTCAAGAAAGCCTTCCAGGAAGTGAAAGAGCGCTGCAAGCTCGATATCGAGCTGCCTTTCTGAAAAGACAAGCCCGAAAAACAAGAGGGCCGCCCAAAAAGTTGGACGGCCTCCGCCGGAGGCTCTGGCAGCCGCCAAGAGCTTTCTATTCTTTCCTCTTCACCAGTTTCGACATGAGAGGGCTCTCTTTGCCGTATTTTTCGATAAGCTGGCCGAGCCAGTTCTGCAGGTCCGGCAGCTCGTCGACGACCAGGTCCACGAGATCGTCGGCCATCTCCTCGTCGCAGGTCGCCACAATATAGCCGACCAGTTCGGTCCAGAGGCGCCCGTCGCACATCGTCGTATGCAGATCGGCGAGCATATTCAGTCTGAGCGAAGAATTCTTCCGCAGCCTGCGCGTGAAGAGCACATAGGGGCTCAGTACGGCCTTGATGGTGCTCTTCGTCCTGGGCTCCTGCGAGAACAGATACAGAATATCGAGCATGGCGATATACTGCATATTGCCTGTCGAGTGAACGATGGCGGGGATGATCTCTTCCAGTATTTTCTGCCTCTGGCGCAGGACCTTGCGGTATTTGTTGCCACCCTCGATGAATCCGCCCACGACGTCGCCCCAGATTTTCGACTGGACGATGACGGGGATCGAGAGCAGGTGGCCGAGAGGGGCAAATACTGTGGCGAGCGGCCATGCTATGATACTTCTGAAAAAATTGGCCCTGATGACGCTTTTGTCGAATCCGCGGAGCGTATTGTGGGCGACGAGGTAGAGTCCGTTTGCAAACGATATGAAGAAGAAATTGATAAAGTAATACAGGAAATCGCTGTGACTCCACGGCCACAGAACATCGAAGCATGATTTTACAAATCCCAGTATCGGTACGGACAACCCTGTCCAGAACAGCGACTGCGCGACATTGTCGAAATTGATGCTCTTGAGTCTCCACTGATTGAGCCGGGGACCGCGATAGGAGATGAGATCGGCGATGCTGTTCCTGAATGCCGTTATGCCGATCCATACGAGCGCATAGCCGATTCCGACAAAGGGAATCGCGATGAACAGTCCCAACAGAGTGAGAATCACATTTTTATATGTCGGGTTAAAGTATCGCCATGCGCGGAGGGGACCGATTTTTTCATCGTCGCTCGTGCTGGTGTACCCGTCGCCGCCCGAGGTTTTGCCCATGCTCACGATGAGCGGGACTGAACTCTTCTGAAGGCTCTCTTCATCCACGGCGGCTCCGCCGGCCCTCACCATCGCCGACACCAGGGGAGTGAGGGCGAAATGCCGCCGGATATAGCGCTGCCGCAGCTTCCCTATGATCTGGTCCTCGAAAATAAAGCCCATACCGGGAATTTTCGGATTCCTGCCCGTCGAATCGCTGCCGCAGACCGGCTGCAGGAATTTTTTGTTCCCGATCGCCGCGCGCCTGTTGCGCTCGTTGACGAGGCGGGCGAAGGCGTCTATCTCCGCCGGCTCCCGGTTTATGCAGTCCTGCGTGTTGTAGATCTCCACCCGGTCGAGATATTCCCCGCACTGGCCGAGCACCGACGCCGCCTTCTCGAGCCCATACTCGAGGGGTTGGATAAAGTTGATGGTACAGCCCGCGCCGTGGAGAAGTCCGCTGAGCGATTCCAGGTCCTCGAAGACTGTCTGGTAGGAGATCGCGTGAGGATCTTCGAAGTATTCGGCGAGAAGCATGTCCGGCGACAGCTCCCTCAATTCGTTTCTGAGTTCGGAGTACTTCGATTCAACTGCGGCCTTCTGCGCCTTTGCCTCGGCGCTGCCCTTAGATTCCTGACGCGCCTTTTCCCTCAACACCTTGAAATACCACACCCTTTTCTGCAGCACCGGCCTATACCGCAGATACATGAACTCGGCCAGGTGCAGGGGAGTGATCTTTATATTCGGTATAGTCGCGAGGAGCTCATCCAGCGAGAGCGGCGCAAGGCAGTACTCGGGCTTTTCCTCGAAGCCTGCATTGATCCTCGGCAGCGTGCTCTGGTTGAAAGCATCGAGCAGGCGCCGCACGGCGACGAGCCTGTGCTCCCTGTTCGTATCCAGGCCCTGGAAAAACGGGCCGAGATCGGCCGCGTGCGTATCGAAGAAGGCGCGCAGTTCCTCCCTCGTGCCGAAACGGGGAAGCTCCGCCATGAAGTGGTACCGGACTCCGCCGACCATCACGCTGAACTCGAAGCCGATGTTCACCCGCAGGCCGAGAATATTGCCCGCCTCGAGCGCCTCTTCCATCATCTCCCTGTCGGAGACCGAACCATAGGCCACCGTGAGCGACGAAATTCCCTTGATGAATGCGTCGATGACGAGCTGAGTGGGATTCTTCCTTCCGGAAGTCGCCGTGTCGTGCACCTGCCCGTCCCAGCCATAGGCGAGTTCCCCGATCTGCACGCCCTTTTCGGGCAATTCGATGATATTGAGTTCGTCGCAGAGCTTGCGGATCGTCTGATGCTGGCCGCGCGTCGACATCGAGAAATCGTAGAGAAGTTCGAGCTGGCGGCGCTTGTTGGACCGGTGCTTGACGACTTCCTTGACGAGCGCCGACTGGACGCGGGCGGTATTGAGCGGATAGTCGATATTCGCCGAATGGAAAGCCACGTCCGCAAGCTTCCGCAGCGCATCGAGCCGCGCGCTCGAATGGCGGGAATCGAGGTCCCGCACCACCATGAGATACGATTCCGCGATGGTGATCCTGCGTCGCTTGAACCAGCGATTCGCCGCCTGAGGATGAAAGGGAGGAGGAGGCTCGATGCTCTCGGGCTGATCGATCTTTATGTTGAGCTCGCGGCGCATCTTTCGCAGCTCTGCGGAGAAGCTCAGAGAGGAAATAAATTTATAGTAAAGCTTTTGCAGCCTGGACTTAGCCATAGCGTGATACAATCATTCCTTCCATATTCATAGTAAGAAAAAGATTGTATCAGGCCGGGCGAAGAGTCGCAATATGCTGTCACTTTTCCTCCTGTGACGGCTTCGATACTTTTACTTGGGCGACGTTCTCCGAGGTGATCGCATGTGACCAGAACAATGCGAGTTTGGCTGAAACGGGGCCAATCATTTCATACAGCACAGATGAGGACAAGATAATTGTCGAAAGCATGGCGCCCATATCCGGTGGTAATATTCGCTGCCCCAGGAATGCCAGCCCTATCGAGACACCTGCCTGCGGTATCAGCGCCAGTCCAAAATATTTGCGTATCTCGGGTGATGTCTTGCCCAACTCGGCACCTATAAACGCACCGCTGTACTTGCCGATAATGCGTACAATAAAATAGCCGACGCCAATTATGCCGGCCTCAAATAAGGCTGGCATACTCAGGCGCATCCCCGATAAAACAAAGAAAAGAGTAAGAACGGGTGCGGCAAAATTATTAATCTGCTTAAACAGCCTTCTGTTGTCGCTTATATTGACATACGTGGTTCCCATGGCCATGCAGGACAATAGGGGAGAAATATCAAAGGCCGAGCAGAGGCCGGTGATACTCAAAATCATGGCGAGCCCCACAATGAGCCTGTTGTCCTTCGAGCCTCTGGTGTTCAGGAAGTCTATAATTCTCTTCAAAAGAAAACCGGCAAGGATACCCAACCCTACCGCAGCAATATTCAGGAATATCGGCAATAAAAGCACCATTATGCCAACTTTTGCGCCTGAGCTAGAATCCAATGCCTGAGCAACAGCGGCACAGATGCTGAATGCCAGGAGGGCCACCGCATCGTCAAGGACCACCACCTGCAGAAGCATATTCACAAAATTGCCTTTTGCCTTGTACTGCCGTATGGTCATGATCGTCGAGGCAGGAGCGGTCGCGGACCCTATCGCCCCCAACAGCAGGGCAAATGGAACAGGGAGCTTGAAAACAAAGATCATAACTACTATAACGATTGCGGCCGCCAGCAGTGATTCACAGAGGGTCATGATGAGGACCTGAGTGCTACTCTCCCTTATAGTCGACAACTTTAAATATCTCCCGACACCAAAAGCAATAAAGGCCAACGCGACATCCGTGACAAAGTCCATTCCATCGATGATTGTCTGGGGGATGAGGTTCAATATATACGGACCAATCAGGATACCCACAATTATATATCCCGTCACATTTGGCAGCCTCAGTCTTCGTGTAATTCTGGTGATAAGAAATCCCGAAAATAGCATAATCGCAAGGCTGACAACAACTACAGCATTGCTTCTCATGTTTTGATATAAGGAAAGCATCGCGTTCTCCCTTCGATGTAAGAATGCAGTGAAACATTCTTTATAAATGGAGTTGATTATATTGACCTTATATGATAAAGTCAAATTATATTAATCTATTATATTATAAATATAAGTTATAATTAATGAATCTTGAGGAAGGACAAACATGATAGATACAAAAATCAAAACCCTGCTAACGCTCGCCCATATAGGGAATTATACCAAAACTGCAGAGGCCCTGTACTTGACACAGCCGGCAATAAGCCATCACATAAGACTCCTTGAAAAAGAATATGGAATAAAGATTTTCTACACGAATAAAAAAAAACTCAAGGCAACACCGGAAGGCGAAATTCTCATTGAATATGCCAGAAAAGTTATGGCCCTGTCGGAGAGGGCAAGACAGGCCGTTGAAGACAGCCAACGGGCAATTCAAAGGTTCAGTATTGGAATAACAGTCACTTTGGCAGGAGAATATTTTGTCTCTCAGGTGTTTGCCTCCTACTTCAAAGAGCACCCAGAGATACACATAAATATTGTGGTCAACACCGCAAAGAAAATCTACAACATGCTCAACTCGTACGAGATAGATTGGGCCATCGTCGAGGGGGATATCCCAAGCACGGATTTCACGTCCATACTTTTGGACAACGACTATTTGTGCCTTGCTGTATCCCCGAAGCATAGATTCGCAAAAAGAAAGAATGTGTCGCTGTCAGAGTTAAAAAAAGAAAAACTGATTTTGCGCTCTCCAAAGTCCGGTACGCGTCAATTGTTTGAGGATTATCTTCTCACTCATTCTGAGAACATAAAGGACTTCAACATCATCATTGAAATTGATGACAATACTACCATAAAGGAACTCGTGGCTTCCAATTTGGGCATCACCATCATTGCGCACAGCGTCTGCAAAAATGAAGAAGCTGCGGGAAAGCTGGTGACCATACCAATCGACAACAAAAAAATGACCAGAGCGATAAATATAGTATGCAACAGCAACTTCAGGCACACCGACATACTGGAGGATATACGAAATCTCTATAATTATGTATACAACTCCACTGCAGGCTTGGATTAGTCGTACATGCACAGGGGCCGCCCGAGCAACCTCGGGCGGCCCCTTATACCAGTCAATCTTTCTCTTTCCGCTCAGCGATTCTTCCGGCGGAATTCATCCATGAAGTCGGTGGCCTTCTTCACGTTTTCGACGAGATTGGCGTTGTAGATCGAGAAGCGGATGCCGCCGGTCGAGCGGTGGCCCTTGACGCCGACGATGCCCGCAGCCTTGGCCTCTTTCACGAAGGACTCCTCCATCTCCGGCGTGGTGAGGCGGAAGACCACGTTCATCTGCGAGCGCGAATCTTTCTCCACCGGGCCCCGGTAGAAACCTTCGGATTTGTCGATGGCCTCGTAGAGGATGCGGGCCTTTTCGAGGTTGATCTTCTGCATGTTCCCGAGGCCGCCGATGGTGTTGAGCAGCCATTTCAGCGTGAGGTTGAGGATGTAGATCGAGAAGCAGGGCGGCGTGTTGTAGAGCGAGTTGTTCTCGGCGTGGGTCCGGTACGAGAGCATGGTGGGGAGCTTCGCCTGCTCCTGCGCGAGGCTGTAGAAATCTTCGCGGATGGCGACGAGGGTGACGCCGGATGGGCCGAGGTTCTTCTGGGCGCCGGCATAGATGAGGGAGAACTTGTCCGCGGGGAAGGGACGGGAGAATATGTCGCTCGACATATCGCAGACGAGAGGGACCTTGCCGACTTCGGGCCAGTAATGCCACTGCGAACCGAAAATCGTATTGTTGCTCGTCATGTGCGCATAGACCGCCGCGGGGTCGATCTTGAGTTCTTCCTGCTTCGGAATCCGGGTAAAGGTTCCGTCGGGGTTCTCGGTCGTGATGACATCGAAGGGACCGAAATGTTTCGCTTCCTTGATTGCGGCCTTGCCCCAGTGGCCGGTCACGATATACGCGGCCTTGCGGCCGTCGAAGAGATAGTTCATGGGGAGCATGAAAAACTGGCTCGACGCGCCGCCGGTGAGGAAAAGAATCTTCCATTCGGGGCCCATGCCGGCAAGTCTGCGGAACAGGTCCTGAGCCTCGTTGTGCATCGCCTCGTATTCCTTTGAGCGGTGCGACACCTCCATCACGGACATGCCGGTGCCGTTCCAGTCAAGCATCTCTTCCTGGGCCTTCTGCAGCACTTCCATCGGGATGGCCGCCGGCCCCGCGTTGAAATTGATCACTCGTTTCATGCTGGTTTCTCCTTGTTTATCGTTCTGTGCGCACGCGCGCTTTTGTCGCGCGCCTCCATATCGGGCGCGTCTGCCCGGCGCGATCTATTTGCCCGTATACTTCTTGAGCCGGGCGACAATGGAATCGCCCAGCCGGAGAAGGTTCTCCTCGGTGGAGGCGCCCAGGTGCGGCGTCATGAGAACGTTGGGGGCGCCGAGAAGCGGAGAGCCCTCGGGCGGCTCCTTGTTGCAGACGTCGGTCGCATAGCCCGCCAGTTTTCCGGATTTGAGGGCATCCGCGACGTCCTGCTCGATTATGACCTGGCCGCGGCAGGTATTGATGAGGAAGACACCCTTCTTCATTGTGGCGATGGCGGCGGCGTTGATCATGCCGCGGGTCTCGTCGGTGAGGGGCGTGTGGAGGCTGATGTAGTCGGCCTCTGCATAGACCTCGTCGAGGCTGACGAGCGTCGCCACATCGGAGCTCGCGACATACTTGTCGTACGCGATGACCGACATGCCGAAGGCCTTTGCCCGAACCGCGAGCTCGCGGCCGATGCGCCCCATGCCGACGAGGCCGAGGGTCTTCCCGTGCAGTTCGGTCCGCTCGAGCTCTTTCTTGAGCCACTTGCCCTCTTTCATCGATACGTCCGCCCGCACGAGGTGATTCGGCATCGCGATCATGAGGGCGAAGGCGAGCTCCGCCACGGCGAGGCTCGACGCTTCCGGCGTATTGTCTACGGCGATGCTCTTCGATTTGGCGTATTCGACATCGATGGTGTCGACCCCCACGCCGCCTCGGATAATGTACCTGCATTTGGGCGCGGCATCGATCATTGCCCTGTCGACCTTCGTCTTCGACCGCACAATGAGCACCTCGGCGTCGCCGAGCCGCGACATGTCCGACGTCACCTCGCCGAATCCGGCGAGCCGCCCCGGCAGATCCGGCGCAAAAGCATCCGCAAGCAATATAAGCATCGGTTCTTCCTCCTTTATTGTTTTCAGTTCAAATAATGATACCATGGTTTTGCTATTCGGAACAGTTGAGGCGGGGCGCGACCAGGCGCCGCGCGGGCCGGCGCGCACCGCCGGCAACACGGCCCCACCGTCTACTCCTTGACTATCTTCCTCGCCTCGATGTAAAAGCGCTTCTCCGGAGCCTCCCCCATGGAAAAGGTCTTGCGGGGCATCGCCCCGTCGTGGACGACGACGCTGAAGAACGATGCCTTGTCGACGGGGGGCAGATACAGGCCGAGGTTGCCCTTCCTGCGCCCGAGCGCCTCGGTGCTCGCGGTCCCGTGAATATAATCGATGCCCACTGCGGGGTGATTTTTCCGATACGCATCGATATGTTCCTGAATCGTCGCCACGGCGAGCCGCGCCTTTGCCGCTCCGAATGTGATCGTTCCGGCCCGGTTCTCGGTGACGAAGGCGAACCTGTGCGTGCCGGGCGCCGCCTGCGCTTCCGTTGCGGAGGCATCGACCAGCGCAAAGACCTGGGCCGCATCGGGCACATACTGTATTTCGGCGCCGGCTCCGGCGAGGATGCCGAGGAAATCCTGCGCGTCGATATTGAAGAGCACGCGGTGAATGGGGTGGAAGGGTAAGCCCTCATCGTAGAGGTTGACGAGCTCCACGAGCGCGTAGCGCGCAGGGTGCGAGGCGAGCATTGCCTCAGCGTCCGGCCTGTCCGCACAGGCGGCTTTTGTCTCCTCCCAGATGGCCTTGGCGGTCGCAAGCGAGTGGTTTCCATCGCCGACAGCGAAGAGCAGCACTTCATCCTTGCCGTACTTCTCCCTGAACGCCTCAGGGTCCCCGAGCCTCTCAAGAGCCTCCGCTATGCGTTCGAACTCACTCTCTTCCTTTATGAACCATCCGCGCGCATGGCCTGAATTCTTCAGAAGATCGAAATCATAGACCCGCTCGAAATACTGTCGCCTTTGATACAGGGGCTCAATCACGGTCTTGCGGGGATCGTCGATGAGAATCATGATGTGCGGCAATTCCAGGGGAGCTCCGCGCCGGATCGCCATGCGCGGCGGGAGGCGTTCGACGATCGTGCCTTCCGTGGGGCGAATGAGACTTTTCGAATCTTTTCCGTACTGATAGCGCTCGAGGTCGACAGCGAGGACAAGCCCGAGACGTGGCTTCTCCTCAAAGGGAGTCGTCCGTTCGACGAGCATGCAGCCCTGCCCTTTCGGGGCAAGAATCCCCCTCTCAAGGTAGTCCCGCATTGTCCTCTGGATTGCGGCGATGCGCGTATCTTTATCGCCGTCCTCGAGATAGCATTCGGGGAAGATGAGCCTGAGCGTCGAGGGAGCGCCGTTCACTTCGCGGTCGATGTCTTCCCAATATTCGCGCTCCGAAGAATATTGATCGCACGCGACTACGGCCCACTTCCGATAATCCACGCCTGCGCCCGGCAGATACATCTCGGGCACAGAGACACCTATCCGCTCAAGCCTTGCGCGCGCTGCCGCCATATCAGGTCTCCTTGTAGAATGACTGTGTGTCTTCATTATCGCATGGAAATGGAAAATGGTAAAGGAAAGGCGCGGTGCCGGGTGCTATTTCTTGTTCAAACCGAGATATTCATCGAGATGATAGCGCTCTCTCAAAAGCTTGAGCAGGCGCCTGTAGACGAGGGTCGATATGACGAGGGCGAGAATGAATGCGACGGCAATCGCCCAGATGAGGGCTTCGGTGGGAAGGATTTTCGAGAGCAGCACCGAATACAGAGCCATGAGAAGTGCAAAGCAGATGACCATGAGCAGAATATTCGCGACGGTCGCTCCGAGCACGAAGAGCAGGACCTTGCCTTTATTGGCCGGTGTCTTATTCATCCTGGATACCCCTCTCCTTTACGGCTGCTGCGGGCCGATTCCGGGCTTCTGGAATTCCGAAACCAGAATCCCGATAACCAGCAGTATTTCGCCGATAGTGATGGCGGAATCGGCGATATTGAAGGTCGCAAACCGCTCCATCCCAAAGAGACCATACATGTTCACCGAGATAAAATCGACCACTCCCTCGGGCCTGAAAATCCTGTCGATCAGATTCCCGGTACCGCCTCCGAGGATAAGGCCCATCGCCCAGCGCAGGAGCGGAGTCAGGCCCCGTCCGCGAACATAATAGACCAGCACGCCGCCCATCACCACGAGCGGAAAAACGATGAAAAACAAAAAACGCAGAAGTGGCGCGGAAGAGGCGCCAATGGAAAAGGCCGCTCCCGTGTTGCGCGCGTGGACAATCCAGATAAAATCCCCGAAAATCCGCGAGAATATTCTCCCCTCGGGGATGTAGGCCACAACAAATGCCTTGACAATCTGATCCGCAATGATGATTATCGCCGCGGCGACAAGGGGAAACCAGAACTGTTGTCTCCTCATGTCACAGTCCGGTGGGCACATCGATGAACAGGGTTTCGAGGCCGAGCTCGGCATGCGCCTTTTCCGCCACTGCCCTGACGCCCCAGGTTTCGGTCGCGTAATGCCCCGCGGCGACAAAATTCATGCCGCCCTCGAGCATGTAGTGGTAGATCGAGTGGGAAGGCTCGCCGGTGATGTAGAGATCGATGCCCGCCGCCAGCGCCTCGAGAGCCTCGAAGGGCGCTCCGCCGGACACTATCGCGACAGTCCTGATTTCCCTGGGTCCCGCCGCAATGATCGTTTTGGGCGCCGAATGGTCCGGAAGTATCTTCGCCAGAATTTCGTCGAGCGTACTCGGCTTTGGCAGATTCCCCGAGCACCCGATGCTGATGCCGTGATAGATGCCGAAGGGCTTTCGCTCCGTTATTCCGAGCAGATCCGCGATGCGCGCATTGTTGCCCACTTCCGGCTGACGGTCGAGGGGCAGATGGCATGCATAGAGCGCCATGTCGAAATCGAAAAGCATCTTGAGCCGCCGCCGAAGCGTGCCGGATACCGGCTCGGGCTTTCCCCAGAACATCCCGTGGTGCACAAACAGCATGTCGGCGCCGGCATCGTGTGCCCTGCGAATGCTTTCGGCGCAGGCATCCACCGCCACCGCCATTTTTTTTATCTGTTTCGTGTCGCTGCACGCGACCTGAATTCCGTTGAGAGAGTCATCAATCTGTCGCAACTGATCGATTTCAAGAAAGGACCGGGCCCATATATCAAAATCGACGATAGTCATGGAACCAGTATAGAAAAAAAGAACCCTTCATGGAAGGAGGCAGACCATGAAGGGCTCAAAAGCTATATAATGTCGTTTCGCCACCGACACTCGCTTATTGCTTTCGAATACAATATATCACTCTTTAAAAAAATCGTCAATATTTTTATCTGCCATTTTTATGAAAAATTATGAAAACCTTGCGAAATACTGTTATTTTCAACCAGCCTTCACAGATTATGTCAAATTCTGCGATATTGTGCAATATAGTAATAAGCTAATTATAGGGTCGGAATGCCGGTGCGCCCCTTTTCTTCACCATGGTTGTATGCGCTATACTATAGGCAAATGATCTACTGGAATGCTGACCTGGCTGCAAAAATAGCCTGCACCCGCCAGGAGATGGAGACCCTGCCGCCCTACATAGATCACCTGGTGGAGGTGTCGAGGACCTTGGGCCATTCGGGCATCCAACCGACAGCCGACCAGTTTGCTTCGGAAAAAGATGCCTTTCTCCGATATGGCCTCCTCCTCGTGAGCGAGGGGCTGGCGGGCGAAATCCTGGAAGAAATTTTGAGCGTGCTGCTCTATGTCAGTGGCCTGAAGGGCATCGAATTCCTGCGGCAGTGCGTGGCGGCTGAGGCCGTTCTCTCCATCGCAAACGGCGAAGACGAGGACATGATGCTCCGCAAGCTTCTGCCGTACTGCGGCATCGACAAAGCCCTCACGGCGATGACCAAGAGGAAATCCGAACATGCTGATTGAGCGCCTTGCCCAGATGTATGTGCACTGGGGCAATGCCGGGCAGACGGGAGAACCGGGCCGGCGGAAAAAAGATCAGTCGGTATTGGCCGTCCATCAATTTCTGGAGGTCATCGAAAATACCGCCGAAGACCGGAAGGCCCTCTTCACGCAATCCCAGCAATCGCGCCGCAAGGCCACAAAGCTGGCATACCTTCTGCTCGCCAGCGAAACAGAGCCGGCAGCCATCCACGACGCTTTCCGGCGCTCAGGACTGCTTTCCGGCGGACAGCGCAGCAACAAACCGGAAGCGCTGCTGTGGCTTGCGGGGACCGAGGCGATAGCGCGCGGCATTCATCCCTATATCGTATTCCTGATCATGTCCTCATATTTCGGCCTTGAGACTGCCGAGTCGGAATTCCGCTGGCTCCAGGAGAGGACAAAGGCTTCCAGCACCAAACTGGAAGAATATATCGTACCCGGCGACCTCACCGACACTATCGAGGAAGCACTCAAGGAACCCGAAAGGCTCCAGCGCACGATCCGCGTTGCGGGGATGCCGCTTTCGGCATCCGCGTTTGCCGGATGTTCGCTCTACTATATCGAAAAGATCCTCGCCCTCGTGGGGCCGGTCGGCGCACTCATTCTGACGGAAATGATGGTATCCGCGCGCAAAAGGCTCGTCTCCGACGAGATCAGCACCGCACAGCAGGCCTTTCTGGATCTATTCACGCAGGAAGAAACAGAACCCGAGATGGCGGAGGAAGAGACCGGCGCGGGGGAGCAAGCATTGCCCAATCTGCCCGATCCGGAGCTGATTCAAACGACGACCAATATAGTCATGGACGCGGAAGCAAAGATCCTGAAAGCGACGCTCTCGGCGATGAGCGACAGCGAAATCGCTTCGCTGCTGAGGTGTCTGGAGGCGATCGCGCACGAGCGCCTGCTCAACCTGATCTCGCCGGGAAGGCAAAAACGCGTACTCATGGTCATTCAAAAAACCGAAAACGTCACTTCCGGACAGATGCTCCGCGATGCCCAGCTCTTTGCGCAGAAACTGCTGGCGACATATGCCCCGAAAAATCTGAAGCCGGGCGTGACGCTCAGTATTCCGGAGAAGCTGAGAGGGCTCATCTCCTATCTTCTTGGCAGGGAATAGGCCGCAGCCGGAGGCCGAGGGCGGCGCATTCTGGGCGGACCGGGTGCATCCTGTGGCCGGACTGGAGGCGGGCATCTGAGGTCGCGGGCCGGGCCATTGGGCCCTACTTGTGCAGAAGCTGGTGCGCCCGCTCGCTCGCCTTGACCACGGCCTTGATGAGCGTGACGCGCAGGCCGCCGTCCTCGAGCTCCATGAGCCCGTCGATGGTCGACCCTGCCGGCGTCGTCACCTGATCCTTCAGCTTTGCCGGATGTTCGCCCGTGACGAGGACGGTCTTCGCCGCCCCCAGCACCGTCTGCGCGGCCAGTTCGATGGAGACTTCGCGCGGCAGCCCCATCTTCACACCGCCGTCGGCGAGGGACTCGATGATGAGATACACATAGGCCGGGCCCGAGCCCGAAAGGCCGGTGACCGCGTCCATGTACTGTTCATCGAGCACGAGGGCCCGACCGACAGATTCGAAAAGACGCTTCGCCTTTTGAATCTTGTCCTCTTCGGTAGAGCGGGCGGGGGCGAGCGCCGTCATACCCTCCCCCACCGACACGCCCAGGTTCGGCATGGCCCGGATAAGCGCGATCTTCTGCGCAAGCTTCGTCTGCATCGATTCGAGGGTGACGCCCGCGGCCGTCGAGACCACCACACTCTCATCGGAGATAACATCCGCAATTTCCTGAAGCACGTCGAAGATGGTCCGCGGCTTCACCGAAATGAGAATGATCTCCGACTGCCTGGCGACATCGCGGTTGCGCAGAACCGCCGTGACATGGTAGGTATTTTCAAGCCTCTGCCTGTGCTGCTCGGTCCGTACGGAAAGAATCACGTCGGAAGGCAAGAGCAACCCCTTCGTCAATGAGCCGGCGAGAATCGCTTCTCCAATTTTCCCTGCGCCGATGATACCAAGTTTGTACTGCATGATTCCTCCGCCTATCCCCGCAGCGCCGACTCCAGGACCACGGCGCTCTCGGTCTTGTCATCGCGGTATTTTACAATACAAGGCACCGAGAGCGAAATGCCCAAAAGTTTGGCATAGTCGCCATGCGCAGGCCTCGTGCCGGGTACCACCACCGCATTCTCCGGCACCTCCCCGAAAAGCTCCCGTTCATTCACGAGATCGAATATTTTGGTGCCCCTGGTGATGATGACTCCGGGCGCGAGTACGGCCCTCTTTCTTACGATAATGCCTTCAAAGATGCCGCACATGCCGCCGATAAAGGCTCCGTCCT
>Ga0228535_1002313_pt1 | contig 19148 bp, 22 predicted proteins | sample SJ1metagenome_FD_168457 | JGI IMG/M metagenome (GOLD analysis project Ga0228535, IMG submission 168457) | Enriched culture of PCE-dechlorinating microbial communities from Ithaca, New York, USA - SJ1 | ecosystem: Engineered > Modeled > Simulated communities (microbial... > Unclassified | place... | reverse complement strand
TCTTGATGATTCCGGGAGCAATCGCGTTGACCCGGATGTTGTAGGGTCCCCATTCCTTGGCCATCACCTTGGTCAGCATGACGACGCCCGCCTTCGTTACGCAGTAAATTCCCAGTTCGCCTGCGCGCAGACCGCCGATAGAGGACGTGTTGATAATGCTTCCCCCGCCCTGGGGGATCATGACTTTTGCCGCAAGCTGGCTCAGGAAAAACAGGCCTTTGAGATTGACGTTCATCGTGATGTCGTAGGTTTTCTCGTCCTGTTCCAGGAGCGTTCCGTAATAGGGATTGGTCCCGGCGTTATTGACGAGAATGTCGATTCGGCCGAATTCCTTCACGACTTTTTCAACCAGGGCCCGGGTGTCTTCGATTTTGGCAACGTGGGCGGCGACGGCCATGCCTTTGACGCCTTTGGCGCGGATTTCCTCGGCGACGCGCTCGAGGTCGGCAATTTTTCTGCTGCTGACGACCACATTGGCGCCGGCGTCCGCCATGGCAAGCGCGCTGGCATAACCGATGCCGCGGCTGCCTCCGGTGACGATGGCGACTTTTCCTTCAAGAGAAAAACGGGAGAGATTCATGATACCTTCCTTTCCTGTGGGTGATCTGTATGGACAGGTCCATAGCACACATGGCCGGGCGGGTCAAACGATGCCGGATACCTTTTTAAGAATTGCATGATTATCCGCTCTCTTCATTATTTTCCGGCCGGCGCGGATTGACCTTCGGTTGCCGGCAGTGTAAAGTTCTTTTTAAAAAAGACGGGAAACCGGGCGCAATGATCAAGGCAATATTCTGGGACAATGACGGAGTGCTGGTCGATACGGAAGGCATTTTTTTCCGGGCCAACGAAGAGACGCTCGCCCAGGCAGGCGTGACGCTCCGCTGGGAGCAGTTTGAGGAAATTTCACTGACTCGGGGAGGAAGCGTTCTCACGCTGGCGGAAAAACCGGGAACGGAGGCCTTTTACAACCTGCGCCGCATCCGGGATGCCCGCTACGCCGATCTGCTCACGCGCGAACCGCTGGTGATCGACGGCGTCCGGGAGGTGCTGGAGAGCCTCCAGGGAAGATACATCCAGGGGATCGTCACCAGTTCCGGACATGAGCACTTCGAGATCATTCACCGGCGATCGGGACTTCTGCCTTATTTTCAGTTTGTGCTGACGATGAAGGATTGCGCGCATTTCAAGCCGCATCCCGAACCTTACCAAAAGGCCCTGGCGTTATGCGGATGCGCGCCGGAGGAATGCCTGGTCATCGAAGATTCGCCGCGCGGACTGGCCTCCGCCGTCTGCGCGGGAATCCGCGCAATCGTCATTCCGAGCCAATTCACCCGCGGCAGCGCCTTTCCGGGGGCCTGGAGGATTTTGAAAAGCGTAAAGGAGCTGCCGGCGGCGCTGGAGGATCTGGCGTAGCCTCGGGTGGCAAACGCCGGAAGAGGAAGCCGATTACCGCTTACTTCCCGCCCGGATGAACCGTTTATCCCGTTGACAACGTTTTGCGGTTTTTTTATACTCCGGAAAAATAAAATGTTCTGACCCATCTGCGTCGTGCGGCGATGAAACACGCTTTAAACGAAGAAGAGCATAAACGGCTGAACGAGCGGACAGCCGCGGCGGAAAAGAAAACGAACGCCCAGATCGTTTGCGCCGTCATCGGCAAGAGCGACACGTATGCCGAGCTTCCCTGGAAGGCGTTTGCGCTGGGCGTTTCGCTGGCCGGTCTCGCGGCGCTCTTGCTGAACATCCTGCGCCCGCCCGCCTTGCCCTGGCAGTCTGCTTTTTCAGCCGTCGGTATTTCGCTTGGGGCCGGAGCGGGCGCCGCCCTCGCGGTGGTTTTCATTCCCGCTTTTGCCCGCCTCTTTCTGTCCGTTTCCCGGGCCGACACGGAAGTGAGGCAATACGCCGACTCGCTGTTTTTGTCCCGGGAGATGTTTGCCGTGCCCCGGCGCCGGACGGTTTTGCTGCTGGTGAGCCTTTTCGAGAGGCGGATTGTCGTCCTGCCCGACGCGGGTCTTGTCCGGCAACTCGATGCGCAGGCCGCTTCTGCAATCATCCGGTCCATGCGTCCGGAGCTGATTGCCGGCCGGACGGCCCAGGCGCTGGAGACGGGAGTGGCAAAAATCGAAGAACTGCTTTTGGACGACGGCCGCCCGGCGGCGGAAAACACGCTGCCGGACGATGTCATTGAGGAGGAAGGGACATGAACAGAGCGCCCACTCTTCTTTGGATACCGGTCCTGCTGCTTTCGGCCTTTTTCGCCTTTGCCGTTGACGTTCCCTATCTGACGGGACGCGTCACCGACCACGCGCAGATCCTCTCCGACGAAACCCGCAGGACCGTCACCGCCGCGCTCAAGGCCCACGAAGACAAGACCGGGAACCAGATTGCTGTTCTGACCGTGACGTCGCTTGGCGGCGCCGGCATCGAGGAGTATGCCGAAGCCGTTTTCAATGAATGGAAACTCGGGCAAAAGGGCAAAGACAACGGACTGCTGATTCTTGTGGCGCCCAAGGAAAGGCGCATGCGGATTGAAGTGGGCTACGGACTCGAAGGGATCATGACGGACGGCCGGGCGGGCGGCATTATCCGCGACGTGATGACGCCGCACTTTAAAAGCGGCGACTACAACACAGGTATCGCGGAAGGCGCGAAAGCCGTCATCGCCGTTCTGGAAGGCGGCCCGGCGCCGGACTTGCCCGATGGTGAAAGCGGCGCGCCGGCAAAGTCGGAAGGTTTTTTACAGGGACCCGACTTGTCTTTGACCGAACGCATCTTGCTGGGAGCCTTTATTTTCGGCATTATCGGCCTTTTCACCGTGATCGGCGTCCTGACGCCCGGCGTGGGCTGGTTCCTCTATTTCTTCCTCATTCCCTTCTGGGCCATGTTTCCCATGGTGGTTGTGGGAACGACCGGCGCCCTTTACCTGCTCGTCGCCTATCTGGTGATCTTTCCCGCAGCCAAGCTGATCATCAAAAAGAGCGACTGGTACGCGAAAGCGGCCCAGGATCTCAAAACCAAGGGTCGGGCCGGCATCGGCGGATTTACCTTCACATCCCGCGGCTCGGGAAGTTCCGGCAGTTCGGGATTTTCGGGCGGCGGCGGATCTTCGGGCGGCGGCGGCGCGTCGGGCAGCTGGTAGGAACGGTTTTTTTTCATGCGGCAGATCTCGCCCCGCGCAGGATTTCCGGCGTACGGGCCCTAGGCGTTCTCCAAAAGCCTGGCCCGGATTTCATTGGAGAGCGCGTACCAGCTCTGCACGCCGTTTTCCAGACGGTAGTAGTGCAGGATGTAGGCGGCGGACAGGAGGAGCAGGAGCGCCGTCAGCAGAATGTAGGGAACCGTGAAATGGACGAGCGTCCACCCGAAGGCCAGGAGGAAGAAGAGGCAGACGAACATCATCGTGATGAGATGCGCCAGGCGTTCGTGTTGAATCCAGGAAATCTGTTTGTCGTGATACGCCAGCAGCTCGGCGAGCGCTTCCTTTGCCGGCCGGCCGGCCAGCAGCTCCCTCGCGGAGCGTTCGTGCCGTCGCATGTAGTCGATCATAAGTCCTTTCTCCTTTTTTTTGCAATGCAGCCTATTTTCGGAAAAAACATCGGCGTTTTTTTCCTGTAGTTCAGATAGTCCCGGCCCAGACGCATCGCCAGTTCCGGCTCCTCGATGATTTTCAACTCCAGGACACTCAATAAAATGAAAAGCGGCGTGAAGATCAAAAGCAGCGTCAGCGATTGCAAAACAAAACCAAGCCCGAAAAGCAGCAGGAACATTCCGGTCAGCATCGGATTACGGGTGAAAGCGTAAGGACCGGAAGCCACCAGGACGGGTGGCGGATGGATGGGCACCGGAGTGCCTTTTTTCTTCACAAAATGAAAAACGCACCAGGTCAGCAGAAGCAGCGCGGCTGCCATAACGGGAAAACCGAGATGCCGATGATACGGCGCGGGAGGAAAGGCGGGAAGATTCAGCCACCTGTCGGTCACGAGGGCCAGAAGCACGAAAAAAATCGCGCAAAGAAAAAAGCACAGACCCACAGCCGGCGCAAGCAGCAGGCGAATTTTTCTGTCGCCGGTGGCAATCCGGTTAATCAGGCCGATCCATTTTAGCCGGGCGTTCATGGCTTTCCTTTTGCGGATCTTCACGAAGGCTGTCTGTTTCCCCTCGCCGGTCGTCTTTTTGCTCGCGCGCGGCCGGATCCTGCCGGTAGTATCCTTTCAGGACACGGTAAAGCTCGGGCGCGGCCCGGCGCATGCGGAGCGGCTGGTCGAAGAAATGTTCCGTGGCGACGGCGAAGAATTCCGCTTCGTCGGTCGCGCCGTATTCGTCGAGGAAGGTCCGCTTTCCTTTCTCCACGTCTTTCAGGAGTCTGGCAAACTCGCGCGAGCAGGTTTTAACCCAGTCGCGGTATTCGGCGCGGTCCCGCAGGCGGGGGGTGCCGTCCGCGATGCCGTCCTGCATGTCCAGTTTATGGGCGAATTCGTGATACACCACGTTGTAGCCGGAACCGGCGTAGCGGATGCTTTCCAAAACGGCATCCCAGACCAGGATCAGCGGACCCTGTTCAAAAGCCTGGCCGGTGATGGGATAGGCGGGCTCCAGGGGCTCCAGCGCGGTTTCAAAAAAGCCGATCCTGCGTTCGGGCAGAACCAGTTCGGAAGGATAGACGAGAATGGATTCGACATTGTCAAAGTCGGTGCGGGGCAGGTTTAAAATCAAAAGACAGGCCATGGCGGAAATGGTGACGCGCATGTCGTCCGTGAGCGCCAGTCCGCCGCAGCCTTCCCAGTTTTTTTCGGCCGCGAAAATGACGATCCGTTCGCGAAGACGCTTCTGTTCGTCTGCATCCAGCATTCGGTAATGCGCCATGTTGCGGCGGATCATGTCCTCCCAGCCGGCCGGAAAGGGCGCTTCCACCAGTTTGCGGCGGCGGCGGTTTTTGAGCCAGTCAAACATTTCGGAGTCTCCGGAGCGTTTTGATGGTCTTCTCTGTACCATAAAAAATTCCGCTGAAAAACAGCATTTTGCCGACCGGCCGCCTGAAAGGAAGCTGCGCACAAAACGTCCGAACATGATAATATTGAAAAGACGGAAGATGCAGGTATGCCGTCCGGGAGGAAGAATGAATCATCAAGCGCGTAAAATGGCGGTTGTGCTTCTGGCGCTGGCGGTTCTCTGCGCCGCTGCCGCCTGCTCGAAATCCGCCGGACTTCCCCGGCTGGAAAAAGACGACGTGGTGGTCGCGTTCGGCGACAGCCTCACCTACGGCGTCGGAGCGGCGCCCCAGGAAAGCTACCCGGCGGTTCTGGAAAACCTCATCGGCCGGCGGGTCGTCAATGCCGGCGTTTCCGGAGAAGTGACCGCGGCAGGCCTGGCGCGTCTTCCGGAGGTTCTGGAACGGGAAAAACCGGCGCTCGTCATCCTCTGCCTGGGCGGCAACGATTTTCTGCGGCGGCTCGACCGGAAGCAGGCGGCCTTAAACCTCCGGGCGATGGTGCAGCTTGTCCGTGAGAAAAATGCATCGGTTTTGCTGCTGGCCGTTCCCGCGCTGGGGCTGTCCGTTGCGCCGGATCCTCTCTACCGCGACCTGGCCTCCGACCTGAACACGCCGCTGGAAGAAGAAACCCTGTCCGATATTTTGGCCGACCGTTCTCTGAAGTCGGACCTGATTCATCCCAATGCGGCCGGCTACCGGAGGCTGGCCGAAGCCGTGCGGGATCTTTTGAAAAAGAACGGGGCCATTGAATAACGCTGAGGAAGCGCCGTGTATTTGCTCTTTGCCGATGTGGTCATCGTCGTTCATTTTTTGTTTATTGTTTTCGTCGTCGCCGGCGGGTTTATCGTCCTGTACCATCCGCGTCTGGCCTGGGCGCACGTGCCCGCGGCGCTCTGGGGCGCAGCGATCGAATTTACCGGCTGGATTTGCCCGCTTACGCCGCTAGAAAATTTTCTGCGCCGCCTCGGCGGCGAGACGGCCTACGGCGGCGATTTTATCGCGCACTACCTTATTCCGGTCATCTATCCGCCGGGGCTGACCGCCGCTGTGCAGATCGTCCTGGGCGCTTTGGTGGTCGCAATCAATCTTGTCGCCTATGCGCTTGTGCTGCTGAGGCGGCGCCCGCGCAAAGACGCTTAGCGCACTTCATCGCGGCGCCCCTTTCATTTCCGCAGGCGGACGGGCCTGTCCGAAAACGGCAGAGAGGCCAGATCGAGGAGGTCGCGCCCGACGCCTATATCCGATATTATCCGACCCGCAGAGGCATGGGGAGGGTCATCATCAAGAATGATGAGACGAAATCCCGTCTGGTTGCCTGCTTTGACGGCTGCGACAGTGAAGACCTTTATGTTCCGGTAGAATTGAAGCAACGGGTTTTGCGCCTGCAAGGAAAGCCGCCGGGGATGGCAACGCGGGAGGCATGAAAGAAGTTGATTCACTATGACTGATCTGGTATGGCTCACCCATGCAAATGCCGTTTCGCTCAAATGATATTCTGCTGGTGACGGCGGTGATCGCCTCGATGGCCGCCGCCGTCCTCTTTCCCGCTTTTGCCGCCCGTTTTGCGGCGTTTCCCGTCTATTGCCTGATGGTCAACTTTTTCCTGAGTTACCTTTCCATCGATCTGGCCGACGTCTGGAAGGCGTTTCGGGGCCACAGTCGGGAGATTCTCGGTTTTACCGTTCTGAAGCTCGCGCTTTTGCCGCTGGCGCTTTACGGGCTCTTTTTGGCCGTTGCGCCCCGCTACGCGCTTTCCGCCCTGCTGCTGACGGGAGTTTCCACCGGCGTGGTTTCGCCGATGATTTCCAACATGGTCAGGGGCAACTCGTCGCTGGTCCTGGTGGTCGTGGTGATCACGTCGGTGCTGGCGCCCTTCACGCTGCCGGCCCTCGTCAAAATCCTGCTCGCCCGGGAAGTGGCGATTTCCTTCTGGGCCATGCTCAAACTGCTCGCAACCGTCATTTTCATTCCGATTGTCCTGGTCGAGATCATCCGCTATGGCTGGCCCCGGCTGATCGCGCCGATCATGAAAATTTCATTTCCCGTTTCCCTTTTGATGTTCGCCTTCATCAACCTGGGTGTTTTTTACCGCTATGCGTCCTTTTTCCAGGAAAAGCCGTCCGTGATTCTGGCCGCGACGGGAGTGGTGTTTTTCCTGGCGGCGATTTACTGCGCCGTCGGCATCTTCTTCTTTCGCAGAGGCCCGCTCCACAATCATCTGGCCGGCGCGGTCATGCTCGGCAACATCAACAACGTACTCGTGATCGTCTTCTCTTCCGCGTTCTTCGGTCCGCTTGAGCCGCTGGTCGCCGCCATGTACACGATTCCTTTTTTTGTCCTGATCCTTCCGCTGCGCTACTACCGGCACCGCAAAACCTCGGCCGCCTGAAGGCGGCTTTTCCCAAAAAGCGTCTTCATCCGCTTTATGACGCGGTCCGGACGGGGACGTGCGCCCGTCCACGGCCGCGGAGGAAAAAAAATTTTTTTGCCGGTTGACAAAAGTTTACTTATATGAAATAAAAGTTTCCCGAAAGTTAACGTTGTGGCGATTTGTTACCGGTCAGGAACCAAAAAACGACAGAGGTTTCCTTCTATGATACAAAGACCCGTCATCGATGAAGCGGAGATCGGCAAAAGGATCAAAGCGCTGAGGAACAAGAAACGCATTACACTCGAAAACTTTGCCTCTCAGACCGGATTCACCAAAGGTTATCTGTCCAAGGTGGAAACCTCCGCTAAAGCCCCCCCCGTTTCCACGCTCGGGATCATCGCCCGCGCATTGAGCGTCAACATTTCCACCCTTCTGGGAGAAGACAGTCCGACCACGTCCATTTGTCTGGTCAAGAAAAACGACAGACCCCTGATTGCACGAAACGGAACCAGTGTGGGGTACTCCTACGAAGCGGTGGCCCACAAGTTTAAAAACAAAATGATGGACCCGTTTGTTTTAACGCTTCCCTTCAAAACCAAGAAAAAAATTATTTATCAGCATGAAGGCCAGGAGCTGCTCTTCGTCCTGGAAGGGACGATGAAGTTTCGCTATGGCGCGGAGGAGATCATCGTCGAAGAAGGTGACTGTATTTACTTTGACTCCAGTGTGCCCCATTACGGAGAATCCACGGGAACCATACCGGTCAAATGTTTCATGGTCATCGTCAACGCCGACGAAACATCATAATTAACAAGGCGGTTGCCGCGCCCAAGCGGGGAGGTCTCGCTTCCGCGGAAGACAGCCGCAGCAGAAAGGAAGGGATATGAGCGAATTTCTCGTCTTTTTTCTTCATGGTCTTGCCTATGCCGGGCTTCTTTTTCTGGTGTCCGCAGGCCTCACCCTCGTGTTCGGCATGATGAACGTCCTGAACTTTGCCCACGCGGCCATGTACATGCTCGGGGCCTATTTCTCCTACACGATTGTCATGCAGCTGACCGGCCAGTTCTGGATGTCGCTGATGATCTGTCCGGTCATCCTGTTTGTGATCGGGGCGGTGGTCGAACGGTTTCTGCTGCGGCGCGTTCACCGGTACGGCCACGTGCAGGAGCTGCTCCTGACGTTCGGACTGGCCTATATCATCACGGAGCTGGTCAAATGGTACTGGGGAAACTATCCGCTGGCCATCAACGTCAGCGGCTTTCTCAACGGAACGGTTTCCATCTTCGGCATCATTTACCCCGTCTACCGGATTTTCATTTTTGTCTGCGCCTGTCTCGTCGGCGGCCTCATGGCGCTGGTGCTTTATAAAACCCGCCTGGGCATCATCCTCCGGGCGGCGGTCAACGACAGTGAGATGACGAATACGCTGGGCGTCAACGTGCCGCTGGTCTTCATGGGCGTGTTCGCCTTCGGCGCGGCGCTGTCGGGCTTTGCCGGCGTGATTGCGGGGCCGCTCCTGTCGACATTTCCGGGCATGGCGCAGGAAATTCTGCTGGACGCCTTCGTCGTCATTGTTGTGGGAGGCTTCGGAAGCCTGGGAGGCGCCATTTTAGCCTCGCTCATCATCGGCGAACTCCAGTCCTTCGGCGTTCTGCTGTTCCCGAAGCTCTCCATGGCGCTGGTGTACCTGCTGATGGCGGCCGTCCTGATCATTAAACCGTCGGGCCTGTTTGGCGAGGAGTCATGATGAAACAGAAAAGCATTTCCCTGATCACCATCATCGTGTTGTTTGCGGCGGGAGCCGTCATGCCCGCCGTGCTCAAGCAGTATCATTTGAACATGCTCACGGAAATCATCATTTTTGCGCTGTATGCCGTGAGCTACAATCTGCTGCTCGGTTACGCGGGACTGCTGTCCTTCGGGCATGCCTCGTTTTTCGGCCTGGCCGCCTTTGCGACGGCCGTGTCCATCACCCACATTCCGGGGCTGTCGATCTGGAACGTCATCCTGATCAGCATGGCGGTGACCACGCTGGCCGGCTTTGCCCTGGGAGGACTGCTCCTGCGGCACAAGGGCGCTTACTTTGCCCTGCTGACGCTGGCCTTCAACTCCATTCTTTTCGCCATTGCGACCAAGTGGCATTCCGTCACCGGCGGCGACGACGGTCTCAGCATCACGCGGCCGGATCTCAGCCTGGGATTTACGACCATTCCCCTGGCGAGTCTCACAAACTTCTACTATCTCACGCTGGTGGTGCTGGGGCTGGCCATCCTTTTCTGCTGGTATTTCACGAAAACGGCGATGGGCCAGACGGTGCTGCTCATGCGCGAAAACGAAGACCGGATGAAATTTCTGGGATACAACACGAATATCAGCCGGCTGATCCTCTTTACGTTTTCAGGCGCCGTGGCCGGTCTGGCCGGCATTTTCTACACGTTCCATTTCCAGTTCGTCTCCATTTCGGCCATCAGCGGCGACATGTCCACGGCGGTTTTGCTGATTGCCTTCGTCGGGGGGACGAAAAAATTCTGGGGGCCCATTCTCGGCGCGTTCGTTTACATCATCCTCCAGAACTACTTAAGCGATATCACGGACCGCTGGCCGCTCGTCATGGGGGTGATCTTCGTCCTGATGGTGCTGTTCGTCCCCGGCGGCCTGTCCGACGTGATCACGAATTTCTGGCATAAGTTCTTCGGCAAGAAGGATGACAAAGACGGCAAGCTCACCACGGCAGAGGAGGTGAGACCATGAGCGATTATCTGCATATCCAGAATATTCACAAGGATTTTTCGGGGCTGAAAGTCCTGACGGGCGTTGATTTCAAAGTTCGGGAAAAAGAGCGCCATGCCGTCATCGGACCCAACGGGGCGGGGAAGACAACGCTGTTCAACATCATCAGCGGCAAATTCAAGCCTTCCTCCGGCGCCATCCTGTTTCGGGGAGAGGACATCTCGGGAAAGTCGGCGGACGTTTTGAACCGCCACGGTCTTTCGCGGTCCTTCCAGATTACCAACGTTTTTCAGGAACTGAGCGTATTCGACAACATTCTGTCCGGCGTGCGCTCCCGGTACGGACTGCGCTATCATTTCTTAAGAACGCCCGCCAGGAACCGGGTCATCACCGAAAAAACGGAAACCATCATCGAAAAAGTCGGCCTGACCGGCGTCAAGGACCAGCCCGCCAGTTCGCTGTCTTACGGGCAGCAGCGGGCGCTGGAAATCGGCATCACGCTTTCCACGGAGCCGGAGCTGATTCTGCTCGATGAACCGACGGCGGGCATGACGCGCGAGGAGACGGAGCATGCCATCAAAATGATCGATCAGGTCACCGCCGGCCTGACGTTGATTATCATCGAACATGACATGGACGTCGTCTTTTCGCTCGCCGATACGATTTCCGTTCTTCATTACGGAACGATTCTCGTCTGCGATGCGCCGGACAAGATCCGCTGCGACCAGCGCGTAAAAGACGCTTATCTGGGGGAAGGATAATCATGTTAGAAGTCAAGGGTGTTCACAGCTACTACGGCAAGAGCCATATCCTGCATGGCGTTTCTCTGGAACTCAAGGAAGGCGAACTGGTCTGTCTGCTCGGCAGAAACGGCGTCGGCAAGTCCACGACCCTCAAGAGCATCATGGGCGTGGTGCGGCCCGCCGCGGGCAGCATCCGGTTTCGCGGCCAGGAACTTTGCGGCAAGGAGCCCTTCAAGATTTCCCGCCTGGGCGTCGGATACGTTCCCGAAGACCGGCGCATCTTCCGCAGCCTGACCGTTCATGAAAATCTGCTGATGGGCATTAAAAGCGGACAGCAATCCGCCGAAGGAGAGGCCTGGAGCGTCGAGAAGGTTTATCGGCTGTTTCCCCGCCTGGAAGAGCGGAAGAACAACAAGGGCGGCCACCTGTCCGGCGGCGAGCAGCAGATGCTGACGGTGGTGCGGACGCTGATGGGCAACCCCCGCCTGATTCTGGTGGACGAACCGACGGAAGGCCTCGCGCCGCTGATCGTCAAGGATGTTCTGGACATGCTGGTCACGGTGCGGAAATCGGGCGTCACGGTTTTGATGGTGGAACAGAATTTCAACGCGGCCATCAAGGTTGCAGACCGCTTCTACATCATGAGCAAAGGCGTCATCGTTTTTTCCGGAAACCGGGAAGAACTGCTGGCAGCGGAGGAGGTGAGAAAAAACTACCTCGAAGTATGATCGTCCGCGCCTCCCCGCTGGGACCGGAAGGAGACGCGCTGAAAAGCGGAACAGGGGGTCAATGCAGTGTTGCATTCGGCGAGAAGAAAAAAGACCAAAACAATACAATGGGAGGTGGAGTATGAGCAAGAAGCTGATTTACGGTTTATGTTTTCTGTTTGCAGTCCTGATGATGTCAGGGCCCGTTTCCTCCGCGGTTGCGGCCGACACCATCAAGATCGGCGCGACGGAACCGCTGTCCGGAACATTTAAGGACATTGGCGAGCGCTATCTGGACGGCGTGCTCTATGCCGCGCAGGTGATCAATGAGAGCGGCGGACTGCTGGGCAAGAAGGTGGAAGTGGTTCCGATCGATTCGGAACTGAAGCCCGACGTCGCGACCCGCAAGGCGCAAAACCTGATTCTGCGCGACGGCGTGAAGTTTTTCTGCGGCGGCACGGGAAGCTCCGTCGGAGCCGCCATGGCCCAGCTTGCGGAAAAACAGAACGTCATCATGTTTACCTACGGAATGGACGCGGCCAGCATGACCGGCGTCAAGTGCAACAAAAACTTCTTCCGCCCCGGCGGAAGCACCGACGGCCGTTCTTTCGCCCTGGCCGAACTGATCGTCAAGATGGGCTACAAGAAAATCGCCATCATCGCCCAGGACTACTCCTTCGGCCAGGAAGCGCTGGCAGCCTTCAAGAAAAGAGTCGCCAAGATCAGCCCGGCGACAAAAATCGTTGTCGAACTCTATCACCCCGCGGGCACCAAGGACTACGGTCCTTACGTGAGCCAGCTCATCGCGGCCAAACCGGATGTCATTTTTACGCCGAACTGGGGCAACGACCTCACGTTGCTGCTCAAACAGGGCCGCCCCATGGGCATGAACCAGAAGGTCTTTTCTTATTACATCAACGATGAAGTCACGATCGACGCGCTGGGCAACGACAGCCTCATGATCGGCAACATGGGCGCGGAAATCTACACCCTGTCCATTCCCACGAAGAAGAACGAGGCGTTTGTCGCCAAGTTCTACAAGGACAAGGGCTACTATCCGACCTGGCTGCGCGGAAAGGCGTTTATCGCCACGATGTTCTGGGCGGAAGCCGTTAAAAAAGCCGGAACGACGGATGTCGCGGCGGTCATCAAAGCCTGGGAAGGCCTGACCTACGACGGCCCGGCCGGCCTCTGGACGATGAGAGCCTGCGATCACCAGGCGCAGGTTCCTTACTGGTACACGGAAATTGTGGCGAAAACGAAATATTTCAAGCACGCGTTTGAGGCGCCCAAGGGAATGATCTCCGCGAAAGCGGTGGAAGTGCCCTGCGAGGAAACCGGCTGCAAGATGAAGTAGTCACCCGGCCAATACCGGCAAAGCGGCGCCTTCCGCCGTGATCGGAAGCGGCGGGAGGCGCCGGAAACCAAAACGTTAATGGCCCAATCCCCCTTATGAACCGGCCCCGGATGCCCTCCCGGGCTCAGGGGCCCTTCATAAGGCGATAGAAAAGCGGGCATCAAGAAAAAGAAGCAAACTGTGAGGATGAAGTGTTATGGAACAAGCAACCGGTAAGGTCATGAGCGCGCGGGAGGCGATTGAAAAATTCGTCCATGACGGCGACGAAGTGGTGATCGGCAATTACACCGTGGGCAGCTGCGCCGAACTGGTCTATGAAATCATCAGGCAAGGTAAAAAAGGCTTTACCCTCTATTCACAATCCGGCATTTTCGACGTCGAAGTGCTTGTCGCCGGCGGCTGCGTCAATCGTCTGGTATCGACGTACGTGATGCGTTCCGGCGGCAAAAAAGGCGGATCCGCCGTCGAGCGGGCCCTGAATGCGGGAACCCTGGAAATCGAGGATTATACCAATTTTGAATACAACGCCCGCCTGGTCGCCGGCATGCACGGATTCACCTTCATGCCGGTCCTGGAAGGGGTGCGAGTGACGGATATCTTCCGGAAGCGCGGATTTATGGGCGAAAACAAATTTCAGATCATTTCCTGCCCCTATACGCGCCGGGAGATCGTCACGGTGCCCGCGGCCACTCCGGATGTCTGCGTCATTCACGTGCAGCGGGCGGATGTGGACGGCAACGCCCAGTACTGGGGAGCGATGGGCAGCGTGGCCGCGGCGGCGCTGGCCAGCAAGAGGATCATCGTTTCCTGTGAAGAAATCGTCGAGCACGACATCATCCAGTCCAGCCCCCATCTGACGATCATTCCGGCCTACCGCGTCAACGCCGTTGTGGAGGCTCCCTGGGGCGCCCATCCTACGGAGGTTCTGGGGTACTACAACGTGGACACCTTCATGTACAACGGATTGTTCTCCGCTGCGGCGGCGACCGCAGACGGCCTTGCCGCCTGGATGGACGAATGGGTTTACAGCTGTCCCGACCGGGCGGCCTACATTGATCATTACATCCAGCGGTTCGGCGTTGAAACGCTCAACGAGCTGCGTGCCCGGCCCTTCTACTCCGCTCCCGCCAATTACGGCGCGGCGTTTACGTCGCACTGGGATCGCGACGGCCGGGAGAGAAGTATGGGGGTGACTCTTCCGCAGCTGGAACAATTATTGAAAGAGAGGGGAAAGGTCTATGAGTAAACCCTATACGCTGGACGAACTGCTGGCGATTGCGGTGGCCAGAGAAATTCACGATTACGAAAACGTCGTTCTTGGCGTCGGCGTGCCCATGACGGCGGGCGCTCTGGCCAAGGCGCTTTTTGCGCCGCACGCGACGCTGATGATGGAATCGGGCATCGTGGACATTCGGCCGCTTCTGTCGCTGAACAATATCGCCGACGCCCATTCCGCGCGCGGCTTTTCCTATGCGACGGATCTTTTTTCCGCCTTTACCGCAACCTACCGCGGTTTTGTGGACGTCTGTTTTCTCGGCGTGGCGCAGGTCGATAAATTCGGCAATCTCAACACGACTGTGATCGGCGACTATGAAAAGCCGACGATGCGCCTGCCGGGGTCCGGCGGCGCCGCGGATTTCATTTCCTACGCCAAGCGGACGGTCCTGACCATGCGCGGCGGAACCTTTGTCAACAAGCTCGATTATTTCACGTCGCCCGGCTATCTGGAAGGCGGCGACAGCCGTGACAGGACAGGCCTGTTTCCCCAGGGCTCCGGGCCTTCGGCGCTCATCAGCACGAAGGGCGTTTTTCGGTTCGATCCGGCAACGAAGGAAATGTATCTGGCCGAAATTTTCCCGGCTGTCGACATCGAATCCATTAAAAAGGACATTCCCTGGGAATTAAAAGTGGCATCCGACCTGAGTGTGACCCGACGGCCCAGCGATGAGGAAATCGATTTCATCCGCAATTTCGCACCGGAGCTGTCCGCCGGCCGCGAGCTGACCGGAGAGCTGCGCGCCGCCCGCCTCCGGGAAAAAGCGGAGCAGCGCGACCGGAAGCATGTCTCTTAAACGGCGCGCAGGAGGTATTTATGAAACTGAAAAATAAAGTCGCCCTTGTCACGGGCGCCAGCAAGGGCATCGGCAAAGCCATTGCCGCCCGGTTTGCCCGGGAAGGCGCGGCGGTCGTGGTGGCCAGCCGTTCGCTTGACGCGCTGGAAAAAGTCGTCCAGGAAATCAAAAGCGCCGGCGGCGAGGCTTCGGCCATAACCGTCGACGTGCGGAGCGTGGAAAGCATCAACGCCCTGGTTCAAAAGACCGTCGACCGGTACGGCCGTCTGGATCTGCTGGTCAACAACGCCGGCATCACCATGGGCAGCCCTTCCGAGGATCTGTCGCCGGAGGACTGGCGAGCCGCTATGGAAACCGACCTGTTCGGCGTGTTTTTCTCCTGCCAGGCGGCGGCGCGCGTCATGATCCCCCAGGGCGGCGGCAACATTATCAACATTTCATCGGTCAACGGCATTCTTGCCGCGCCCAGGCGCGCCGCCTATTGCGCCAGCAAAGCGGCGGTGAACGAACTCACCAAGGTGCTGGCCATTGAATGGGCCGACCGGAAAATCCGCGTCAACGCCATCGCTCCGGGATACGTGCGCACGGAACTGGTGCAGGACGTCATCGAACGGGGAGCCATTTCCATGGAGGCGATTTTAAGAAGAACCCCCCAGCACCGCATCGGGGAGGTCGAGGACATCGCCGGCCTGGCCGCCTATCTGGCGAGCGACGAGTCGTCCTATATGACCGGCAGCATCGTCAATATCGACGGCGGCTGGCTGGCGTACGGATATTTGTAATTCTGTTTTAAAGAGGGGAAAGGAGTAAGATGATGACACAGAAGATTACCGTTATCGGAGCGGGAACGATGGGATCGGGCATTGCCCAGGTTGCCGTGGAGGCGGGATTTCAGGTCAGCCTGGTGGACACGGACCGGTCGTTCGTGGACCGGGGGCTGGCCAATATTCGGAAGTTTTTAGGCAAGAAAGTGGAAAAAGGCAAGCTCGCGCAGACTGCGCTTGACGACATGCTGTCGCGTCTGACAGGCGCAACGGATACGGCCGCGGCGGTCGCGGGCGCGGCGATGGTCGTGGAGGCGGTTTTCGAGAAATTCGAGCTCAAGAAGGAGATCTTTCAGAAGCTCGACGCCCTGTGTCCGCCGGAGGTCATTCTGGCCAGCAATACCTCGACATTGAGCATTTCGTCGATTGCGGCCGTCACGAAGACACCGGGACGGGTGATCGGCACCCACTATTTCAGCCCCGTTCCCGCCATGCGCCTGGTGGAAGTCATCCGGGGGAAGGAAACCACCGATGCCACGGCCGAGCGGACCGTGGAGCTGTGCCGGAAGTTCGGCAAGACGCCGATTGTCGTGAAGGACATTCCCGGCTTCATCGTCAACCGGTTTTTGTGCCTGATCTACAACGAGGCGGCGGACATGATTGCCCGGGGCGATTCGACGGCACAAGACATTGACCAGGCCATGAAGCTGGGCTGCAACTGGCCGATGGGGATCACCGAGATTATCGATCTGGCGGGAGTGGACGTGTGCGCCAACGCCATCGAGGCCATGTATCAGATGACCGGAGAGGAGCGCTACAAACCCTCGCCGCTTTTCGCAAAGATGCTGGCCGACAAGAAGCTGGGCCGGAAAACGGGCGAAGGCTTTTACAAATACGACAGCAAGTAAAACAAACAGGAGATGAAGGGAATGAACAACAAAGAAGTAGTTTTGGTAGACGGCGCGCGGACGGCTTTCGGCCGTCTGGGAGGCAGCCTGAAAGATATGACGGCGGAGGAACTGGGCACCCTCGCCCTCAAGGGTCTCCTGGACAAGACCGGGATTGGCGAGCGGGGGAAAGTGGACTGTGTTTTTGCGGGATCCGCGTTTCACGTGTCCCGGCCCATTAATCCGGCCCGCTGGATGGTGCTCAATGCCGGAATGCCGGTGACGACAACGGCTTCGTACGTGGAAGTGCAGTGCGGATCGTCCATTGACGCCATCAATCACGCCGCCTGGAAAATCCTCTGCGGGCATGCGGACGTCATTATTGCCGGCGGCATGGAATCCTTCAGCCAGCTGCCGTTTAAATTCACGTCAAGCCCGACGCCCTATCGGATCACGCCGCCGAAGGTTCTGGAATATCAGCTTCAGCCGCCGCCGGCGGAAGGCCGGGCGTATCTGCCCTTCGAGATGGGGCTCACGGCGGAAAATCTGCACGAGATGTACGGCATATCGCGAGAGGCCCAGGATGAATTTGCTTTTCGCAGCCAGACGCTCGCCAAAAAAGCGATGGATGCGGGGTATTTCGTCGATGAAATCGTAACGGTTGCCGTGCCGCAGGGAAAGAAGAAGCCGCCCCTGGAGTTTAAGGTGGACGAACATCCTCGGCTGGAGTCCCTGGACGTTTTGGCCAAATTGCCGCCCGCCTTCAAAAAGGGCGGAACGGTCACGGCGGGAAATTCCTCCGGCCTCAACGACGGCGCTGCGTTCGTTTTGCTCATGACGGCCGAAAAAGCCAGGGAATTGGGGTATGAACCGTATGCGCGCTGGATCTGCGGCGCCGAGGCGGCGGTGGATCCTTCCATCATGGGAATTGCTCCGGCTTACGCCATTCCGATCGCGCTGAAACGGGCCGGCCTCAGGCTCCAGGATATGGACGTGGTGGAGTGCAACGAAGCCTTTGCCGCGCAGAACCTGGCCGTCATCAAGGAGCTGGAGCAGCAGACCGGAGAGACGGTCATGATGGACCGCTGGAATCCCCTGGGCGGTGCGATTGCGTTCGGCCATGCCAACGGCGCCTCCGGCGCCCGCTGCGCCATGTTTGCCATGAAACAGCTGGCGCGGACCGGCGGACGGTACGGCCTCTTTTCGGCCTGCTGCGGCGGCGGGCAGGGCATCGTGGCGATCATCGAAAATCTGAGGAAATAACAGACCGGGCCTCGCTTTTGTTTGCCGCGAGGCCCTGAATAATATTTTTGCCCCTTCTCACAGCTCCTGCGTTTTTGTACGGCCAGCCCCCGGCTGGCAAAAACGCAGGGGCTTCTTTGAAAATCCTTTGCGGCTGCGGCCGTTTTCAGCGGCCGGCAATCCCCCGTTGATCTTTTCTTGCCGATAATGCTAGAATCCAGGCACCTTAAGAATCGAGAGGTGCTGTGATGATCCGCGTCAGGATTTTTTCCGATTATGTCTGACCCTTTTGCTATCTCGGCAAGGCGATTGTCGATCGGCTGAAGAAGGAATACCCGATAGAGGATGAGTGGGTGAGCTACGAACTGCATCCGGAAACGCCGCCTGGAGGCCTGCTGCTTTCCGAGCGCTTTAAAGGCAGAGACCTCGCGCCTTTTTACGCCCAGCTGCAGTCGCGCGGCCGGGAGCTGGGCATTGTTTTTCAGAAACACACCCTTCTTTCCAATTCCCGTCTGGCGCTCTTGGCCTCGGAGTATGCCCGCGACCGGGGGCGGCATGACGTGTTTCACGAAAACATGTTTCAGGCGTATCTGAGCCGGGCCCGGGACATCGGCCGCCCGGAGGTGATTGGCGCTGTCGCCGCCGAAAGCGGCCTTGACGCCGAAGAAACGCTTGCCGCGGCAGGTGACGGCCGCTATGCGTCCCGGTTGGCCCAGGCGGCCGGTGAAGGGCGCCTACTCGGGCTGACGGGCATTCCCCTGTTCATCGTCAATAACGCTTACCGGATCACCGGCGCCCAGCCGCTGGAGGTTTTCCGCGATCTTTTGGACAGGCTGGCATGACGGTCTGCGTCTTTTTTTGAGCCGCCGGAATTTCCGGAAGCGGACCGAACACAAAAATAATAAGGAGGGTAACGCATGGACAAAAATTCAGTCGTCCTCATTTCGGGCTGTTCGTCCGGCATCGGTCTTGCCCTGGCCCGCGAATTCACCTCTCGGGGCTGCCGGGTGTTTGCCACCGCGCGCCGGCCGGAAGCCATTGCAAAGCTCGGGCAGGAGGCGATGGAGACGGCAATCCTGGATGTCACGGACACCCGGTCCATCGACGCCTGCGTTGCGGACGTCATGGCCAGGGCCGGCCGGATCGACGTGCTGGTGAACAATGCCGGCTATGCGCTCATCGGTCCGATGATCGATCTCTCCATCGAGGACCTGCGGCGGCAGTTTGAAACCAATGTCATCGGCCTCATGGCGCTGACCAAGGCCGTTGCCCCCTTCATGAT
>Ga0228535_1002311_pt1 | contig 19161 bp, 21 predicted proteins | sample SJ1metagenome_FD_168457 | JGI IMG/M metagenome (GOLD analysis project Ga0228535, IMG submission 168457) | Enriched culture of PCE-dechlorinating microbial communities from Ithaca, New York, USA - SJ1 | ecosystem: Engineered > Modeled > Simulated communities (microbial... > Unclassified | place... | reverse complement strand
GACTCTACGGCGGCGGCTGTGCGGCATGGCGGAGGCCGCGAACCCGGTTTTCCAAAGCGCGCTCCGGGTCGGACGAAGCCCGGGTGAGGCTCCGGAGACCATCCGACTCTGGCGCGAGGAGTCCGGGGTCCTGGTCCTTCCGCGAGGGCTGACGGAGACGGCGCGGCAAGAGGCCCTGCGGGTAGGGGTACCCGTGGAGATCGAGGACCGACGGCAGATCCTTCCCTCAATCGACCTCCAGTTTCGGGGGACCCTCCGGCCCTACCAGGAAAAGGCGCTGGCCGCCCTGTGCCGCTTCGGGTCGGGCATTCTGTCCGCGCCGTGTGGTTCCGGCAAAACGGCGACGCTCGCCGCGCTGATCGCGGCCCGGCGGCAACCGGCATTGGTTCTGGCCCACACGGTAGACCTGGCGCGGCAGCTCCGGAAGGACTTGTCCGCGTGGCTCGGGACCGCGGTGGGTCTCATCGGCGGAGGCGTGTTCTCTCCGACCGGGCGCGTGGACGTGGGGGTGCTTCAGAGTCTCTTTTCCGAGGAGCGCCGCTCGGAGGCCTCGGGGTGGTACGGACTCCTCGCGATAGACGAGTGCCACCACACGCCGGCGCGGTGCTTCTGCGAAGTGGCGCAAGCCTTCCCGGCGGTATTTCGGTACGGACTCTCCGCCACGCCGGAGCGTGGTGACGGGCTGACAAGGCTGCTTGCGGCGGTCCTGGGGCATGTCCGCCACGTGGTCCGGGCGGCGGAGCTGGAGGAGGCGGGGGTCCGCGTGCGGCCAACGCTCCGGTGGGCGCAGGGCATCCAGGTCCCGGAGTGGCTCGGCCCCGAGAACTGGGCGGAACTCGTCGGGTACCTGGCAAAAAGCCCGGAGCGGCTCCGGATCGTTGCCGACATCACCTGCGGGCTCGTCCGGGAGGGGCGCGCTGTCCTGGCGCTGTTGCCACGAGTGGAGGCGGCGGAAGCGGCGGCGGCTCTTCTGACGGCGAAGGGGGTCTCCGCCGAGGTGGTGCATGGCGGCGTGGCGCGGAAAGAGCGGTCGTCCCGGCTGGATCGCGTCAAATCGGGGGTGTCAAGGGTCCTTTGTGCGGTGCTCGTCGCGGACGAGGGGTTGGACCTGCCGTGCCTTTCCGCCGTGGTCTTGGCGGCCCCTTCTCGAAGCGCGACGAAGGGTGTCCAGCGGATCGGGCGGGCGCTGCGACCGGTGGAGGGGAAACGGAATCCGGCGATCTGCGACCTGGTTGACGACTCGCCGATCCTGCGGGCTCAGGCGCGGGACCGGTTTTTCAAGGTCCATCGGCTGACCTGCGAGGGTGCGCAGCTTCCCGAGTGGCTGGAGCGGAAGGGCGGGTCGCGATGACGGAACCTGTCGCCTCGGTGGGGCTCCTCCGCGAGACATTGAAGGGGACGGCCGTCGTCGCGGGGGTCCTCCTCCGGGAGGCAGCGCCACAGGAGCGGGACTTCCTCGCGGAGATTTTCGCCCTGCTGCTTGACGCGATGAGGCCAGCCCCGGCGGAACTGCCGGGGGCGCGGGTTCCGAAGTGGCTGGAGCGTTCCGCCAGGCGTTTCCCGGAGGGGTAGGGGAGGGGCCGGGGGTACCCCTCTCCAGAGGGGGGGAGGGGGGAAAACTGGAGAGGCCCGCACCCCAGTAGGGGAGGTGTCTCCGCCGGGACACAAAAATTCCAGAAACAAAGGTAAACTGCATATTATACCACAAAAACATTTGTGAAATGGTATAATAGCCTTGAAAGGAGTGATGAATGTGCCGAAAAAGACAGAACTCAGCCACGTGCAGGAGCGCGCAATCGAAGCACTTCTGTGCTGTGATACGCTGGAAGAGGTGGCGAAAACTGCCGGGTGCGGGGCTCGTACGCTGTACACGTGGCTAAAGGCCCCTGAGTTCCGGGACCGGCTCCGCCAGGCGCAAAACGAGGCGCTGCGGGGGAGCATCCGTCATCTGGGGCGCGGAGCGGAACTTGCTGCGCGTGTCCTGATCGGAATCGCGGCGGACGAGGGGGCACCGCTCGGCCCGCGTGTTCAGGCGTGCAAGACGTTGCTCGACTGCGGAATGCGGTGGCTGGAAGCCCAGGGGTTGGAGGAGCGGCTCGCCTCGCTGGAGCGGCAGCTGTTCGGGGGGGTGTCGAAGGATGCGGCCTGAATTCAAAAAGCGCATTTCCGCCCTTGAGGAGGCCCTCGGCGCGGCGGGGAAGGTCGATTTTTTCTCCCTCAGCCCCGAGGAACGCCTCCGGGCACTCGTTGATCATTGCGGGATGCCGCAAGAATTGGTGCACGACGAGGCGGCGTGCGGCTCGTGGCTGGAGGAGCAGCTTTACGGCGAGGTCCTTCCGCGACTGTGGAGGCTGGGAGGTGAGGCGTGCTGTGGCGATCACTGATGCGACGGTGAACCCCTGGGCGAAGGCGCTCGGGCTTGTTGAGGAAGGGACTCCGTTTTCCATCTGGGACATTGTGCCGGTGTGGAATCGTCCGGACTGGGACACGAAGCCGGAGGAGGACGTGATGCCGACGGCGCCGGAGAAGACTGTTCCGGAGGAGCAGCGGCAGGGTTCCGACGGCGGCGAGGATGCGCTGGGAGGCGGGTTCGTTGACATGCGGGACCCTGCCTTCTGGGGGCTGGATGACGGGGAGTGGCTGGATACGCCTTCGAGTTCGACCTGGCGAGGCGTGCAGAACGCGCTTGGTCTGACGAAGGGCGGTCTGCTGAGTTCGCTTTTCGGCGGGGGCTCCAGCCGGTTTTCGACCTTCACTTCTCCGGACGCGCAGGCGGCAATCGAGGCGGCCTCCAAGCGGATGGGGCTCGATCCCGTGGAGGTGAAGTCGGAGATTGCAAAGGCTCTCGGGTTCACGGGGTCGAACCCGCCGGGCGTGACGAGCGCGCTCTTCGGCCCCACGGATCAGTGGAGCACGGATTGGTTCAACAACGTGGTGAACGAACGGAAGACCATTGCCGGAGTCGTGGAGAAGATGGCGCTCGACAAGGCACTGAATGCGGTAGGGCTGGGCACCGTCGATTGGGGAAGCGCGGCGGATCGTCCCTATGGCATTGCGGACATGATGGAGGGCTGGGGAAAACTCGGGGTGGACATGTCGCGCCTCGGGGACATGAACCAGCTCGAAAAGGCGGTCTTTGAGAACACAAATGCGCAATGGCTCGGGACGCCGCAGCTCGGAGCGCGGCAGTTCGCGTCCACGCCGCACCTTGACTCAACAGCGGCAGCGTTCGCCCTGGGGCAGGGATTGAGTCCGGACGTCGCGGGGTGGCAGCTCTCGGACGTTCTGGGGAAGCTCTCGCTTGACAACCTGACACCGGAATACGTTGACACCTACGCGGCGCTGAAGGACCTGCTGACGAGCGGTGCCTACGCCACCACGACTCGCGAAAGCCTCGCCTCGCTTCTCGGAGGCGGCGGGCTCTCTGGGCTCGTGAGCGCGAACGACCTTGCGGCGTGGGAGCGTGCACGGGAGGCAATGGCGCGTGGGGGCGGCTACGGGGCGGACGAACGCGGAAGGGACTACGGCGACGCTAGGGATGCGGAGTCGCGCTCCGGCAACACGCAGGACGATTCCTACGGCAAAGACGAGGAAGGGCGCGGTCGCGGGGCAGGGTTCTCATGATGACCGGACGGAAGGCGAGCCCTGGGGGGCAGGTAGACCCGGAGAACCTTTTTGCTGGGCTGGAGGATTGGAACCCGGCAGGGCCGATTGATCCGGAGAATCTTTTTGCAGGGCTCGAAGGATTGAGCCCGGCAGAGCCGATTGACCCTGAGAACCTGTTCGCCGGGCTGGAGGAGGACGGGGACGGACAGAGCGGCGTGGACCCTGAGAATCTGTTCGGGGACCTTGCCGGAGAGTCGTTCGAGAGCCTGGACGGGATTGACACGGAGAACCTCTTCGCTGGGCTGGAGTCGTTTCCTCCGCCGGACGGGACGAGGGGGCGCGATGCCGCTTCCGGAGAAGACGACGCCTATTCCAAGGGGCTTACCCGGGTCATGGGCGGTCCTGGGCTAAAAGCGCTCATGGCCCTTGACGCGCCACGAAGCGCTCTCGCAGCGACGGTCGGCGCGGCGCTCGGCAAGAACGAGTGGGACGACGTGAGGGCGTCGCTCGCGCTGGAAAAGAATGTGTCCTGGGGGGACCTGCTCCCGGAGATGACCATCGGACGTTCCTCGTCGCCGACGGGTATGAACGTGCTGGGGGCCACCATGGAACAGCTTAGGGGGGGGAGCTCTCCGGATTTCGAAGAAAGAGAGGACTTTGCCCTCACTCCCTGGGTGGGGTTTGCGGCGGATGTCTACCTTGACCCGCTCAATCTCCTTGGCGTCGGCGTTCTGACGAAGGGGGGGCGAGGAGCAAGGCTCCTGACGAACGTCGCGGACGGCCTTGTGACGCGCCACCTCGACGAGGTGGTCAAGGCGGTGGATCTCGGGAAGGGCGCGGGCAAGGTTGTGGATGCGGCAAAGGCTGGGAACACGAAGGCGCTTTCCGCCCTTCGAGGAAGGGTCGTGAAGGAGCTCGGGCGCGGAAACGACGAGATTGTGAAGGTCCTGCGAGGCGCTGGCTATGCGGACGAGGTGATCGAAGCGACGGCGCAGGCCGCGAAGGATGGCGCGCAGGCGCTCGGGGAAACGCTCGCGGAGAGGGCGAAGCGCGGACAGTGGTCGGCGCTGCGGTTCGCCGGACTCGACGCTCCGAAGAAGGTCAACGAGCTGGTGGCGAAGGGGATCACGAAGGGGCGCCAGGCTGTGGCGAATTCTCCGCTCGGTGCTGGGCGGTTCAGCACGAAGACCGGGAACGAGATCATTGACCGAGGTCTCCGTGAGGTCGAGACGGTGCACCGTGGAAACAAGGCGGACATCCTCGCGTCGGGGAAGCGTATTCGCGAGGCCATCGACGATCTGACCCCGGAAGCGTTCGGAGGACGGTCCTCCGCAGGATGGTATGAACGAGTCGGTGGCGTGAAGGGACAGGCCGCCATCGGAGGAATCGATGCGAGACAGGCCGCCATGGTGCGCGAAGTGGCGGAACTTCAGTCCAGGCAAGCGGAAGAGATGGCCCGGAGGGGCATCCTCGGAAAGACCGTCGAGGAGGCCGGATACGCCTACGTGCCGCATGTGGCGAGAGAGGAGAGCCTTCTTCAGCGCATGAAGATGTCGGTCTCCGGGCATGGCGGAAGGCCTTCGGCGAAAACTCCCCACGCACTCCAGAGGGAATACCGCTGGATCAGGGACGCCGGAACGGGCAAGGAGGTGCTCGATTCGGTGTCCCGGTACGCGGAAACTACGGGGAAAAGCGTGGATGAGGTGCTTGCCGCGTCCCGCCAAGCTTCGGTGGATGAGATCAACGGAGCGCTCGGGAGAAAGCTCTTCTCCGGCGACCTCGCCGAGGCGGTTACCGTGGCGGCGCTGCGGAACGAGAGGGCGCTGCACGGGGCGCGGCAGATCGAAGCATTTCTGTCGGCGGCGAAACGTCGGGTCAAAGAGATCGGCGGAGTGGATGCGGCGACCGAAAAGGGGTGGCGTCCTCCGAAGCTGAATGTCCCCGTCCGTCTGGTGCTAAAGGACGGGAAGATGTTTCCCATCAAGGACAGCGTGTACAAACTCCAGCAGCTCCCGATGGAGCCCTCCATGCGCCGCCTCGTCGAGGGGCGATGGAAGACCATCGCGCAGCCGGAGGAGTCCGTGAAGGCGCTGCGGAGCATGTGGCAGGGATATATCGGGGCGTGGAAGCGGTTCACGCTGTTCCCTTTCCTGGAGTACCACACGCGGAATGTCGTGGGAGACCTGTGGAACGGATGGATGCAGGGGTGGAAGCCGTCTCAGATGGCGGGGGACCTGGTTGATGCAAAGGATCTTCTCCTCGCGGGGAAGAAGGGGCGTCAGGTCACGGAAACGGCGTCGCTGAAGGGGCTTCGGCTTCCGGCATACGGGAAGGTCAACCCCGAAGAGGTGGCGGCGGCGGCGCGGCGGTACGGGGTTGTGGGCAGCGGGCAGTACGGGGAGATTGTCCGCGAGGCACTGAAGCCGTCATCACAGACGACGCTCGGATGGTTCCGGAGGCACTTCTGGGACCTGGAAACGCCGGTGGAGATCGGGAGCTTTCTGGAGGACCAGCGCCGCATGGGGTTCTTTCTGCGGCGGCTGCGTGAGGGCGACACGTTCGACGAGGCGGCGCAGGTCGTTGCAAGGACGCTCTACGACTACGGGGATCTGACGGACCTTGAGCGTCAGATCCGGACTCTCGCGGTACCGTTTTACTCCTGGTATCGGAAGAATCTCCCGAAGCAGATCGAAAATCTGATCCGTCATCCCGGGAAGGTGGCCGTTCTCCCGAAGGCGAAGGCGACTCTCGAACGGGACTGGATGGTGGACCCGGACAACCCGAGGGACAACACCGCCTATGAGAAGTCGGTTCCCAACTGGATGGAGGCGAGCCTCCCGATCCGGTGGCGGGAGAACGAACAGGGGTTTGACGAGTTCTTCGTGCTCGGAAACTGGGTCCCGACGGCGGACCTGTTCCGGTTCACGGCGGACCCGAGGGCGCTTGTGACGAACATCGTCGGGAATCTGAACCCGCCGGTGCAGAAGGCCATCGAGCACACGTTCAACAAGGATCTGTTCCGGGACAGACCCCTCGATTTTCTGAAGGATCAGGAGGCGGGGGTCTTCGGAGAAGGCGGAATGCTGCGGGGGAACGAACGGACGAACTATCTCGGTGCCCCCATGCGCACGACGACGGTCTCGCTGCTGCAGCTCCTCCCGATTGCGCGGCTTCTGGCGACGCTGGACCGCGTGAACCCCGGCGGGATGTTCGACGAGAAGGGGAGGATGGAGGTCGGCGCGGCGGGGCAGGAGAAGCGCAGACCCTATCATGTGGAGATGGGGCCGATTCAGAAGTGGCTGAAGCTGCTGACGGGGTTGAAGAGCTATCCGGTGGACACGCAGTCCGAGGTTCTCTACAAGGCGATGGACATGCAGCGGTCACGCTCCGGAGAGGGGTTGACGCGGGAGAATCTGGAGGCTATGGCGCGGAAGGCGAGCCGAGAGGGCGATGACGCGGCGCTGCGCGCTTACGAGATTCTTGCGGAGCTTTTGTCAGAGCGGATGTCCGAGATGGGCGACGCGACGGGAAGAGCGATGGAATACATGCGGCGGAAGAGGGGGAGCGGAGAGGAGTAGCGCTAGGGGCTTCCGCCAAGGCGGGGGCTTGACGAGATGCGCTGCGGCCACTACATTACGTTTCAAGAGTCCTGTTTGTACGGACGCGAGCGGCAGACCAGAGGCCGCGACCCCGGCAAACGGGACTCTTTTCTTGTTTCGAAAGACGCAGGACGCAGACGGAGCATAAGCATCCTCCCCCTGAGGCGGGCTTCCGCCGGAAGGGGTCCCCGGGCGAAAGCCCGGGATTTTTTTACTCTGAGAGGTGGGCTGGTATGGCGACAAGATCGTTTGATAAGAAGTTTGTCGTTTCGGAGAGAACTCCGGAGTTCGTCAAAGGGCTGCTTTCGCCAGCGACGAAGCCCCGTGCCTTCTCCGAGAAGGAGATGTCTTTGCGTCTCGAAAATGGAAGGCGTGAAATCGCATCGTTGCTGATGAAATTTAAATGACCCATCTGCGGGGAATCCCCGGCGGTGACGAGGAGTCTGTGCCCTCTGCTGAGAAAAATGACATCCTGATAATGCCTTTGTCTGATGTTCTTGACAAAGAAGAAGCTACTGAGGAGCGGATAAGTTCGACCCTCGGTAGCTTTTCTTGTCGAGACAGGGATGTAGAGCAGTTTTTGCACAAGGATGCTGTCCGTTACGAAAGAAGCAGAAAAGCAGGGACATATCTTTTGGTCAGAACGGGGGCGACGCCCTCTCTCTGCGGCTATTTTTCGCTGGCTCTAACGTGCGTGGAGATAGAAACCCTGTCGAAGAGCCAGCGGAAAAGACTTTATGGGCTCTTTGATCCTCGTGTCCCAATAGCTTGTTACCTAATCGGGCAGCTTGGGAGAAGTAGCAAAATCGAGAGGACGGTTTTGCCGGGAGATCTGATTTTGGAACAGGCTATAGGAATAATAAAGATCGCTCAAGAGAGAGTTGCCGGAAGATTCGTCCTGGTAGAGTGCATGCCGGAGCCAACGCTTCTGGATTTCTACAAAAGCAACGGACTCAATGTCCTCAGTCGTGACGATCATCTTTGCCAGTTGTTCAGGATGCTCGATTGATCAAGGGGCACCACTTGCCGGATTTTCAAGCCCTGAGCCTCCACCTTCCGTAGGGATTCGCCTCCGACGAGCTGTCCCCTCATCCTCCAAAAGATCACGAATCACTATTCTTGGCGGTCAAGGGTGCGAACGAATTCGCACCCTTTTTGTGTGGAAAGATGTCCGGACGGTTCTTCGGGACGGGGAGCCGTGGTTTGTGGCGGCGGATGTTGCGGAAGTTTTGGGGTACGTGGACACGGACCAAGCTGTGCGAAACCATTGTAAAGCAGCTAAGATTCTCAAACCCGTTGAATCGACGGGGATGAAAATTCCTAATCGAGGAATGACTGTCATCCCAGAGCGTGACGTGTACCGTCTCATCATGCGTTCGCGCAAACCGGAAGCCAGGAGGTCGAAAGGGTGTTGGCAGTACCTACACCCTTAGCGCGAGCGCCTTGGCTCAATCGGACAGGTCCCGGAGGAGTGGAAGGGGTCGGAAACGGATTCCGACCCTTGGCATCGAGCACCGTTGCTCAACCGGCGGAAAGGCCCCGCAAGAATGGCGAGGGGCCAGACCCATTCTGACCCCCTCCGGGAGAGCAAAACCGTCTGTCTCTCATCCCCTCCGCAACAGGTCCCGGAAGGGTGTGAGACGGATTCACACCCTCTGATAGAGTGGAAGGGTCGTAGACGGATTACGACCCTGACGCGGGCTAAGTCGGGGCTACTGCCTGGTTCGGTGAGCAACGCACAAAAAGGGAAGGGTATCAAACGGATTGATATCCTTGGCGGAATGACCTCAATTTGGCTGAGGCCATCGGGATTGTGCAAGGGTGGAAATCCGTTTTCCTCCCCCTGACGCGGGGAGAGCTTTGCTTGCAATGGTCCGCGCTGTACAAAACCGAACGGATTCGTACAAGTTGGATAGAGATACATATAATCAACTTTGACTATTGACAAATACTTTGAGGTAGCTTAGGATGTGGGTATCCTGGAATGGAGGTGTTTCCCCATGACATGCAGGGCAAGAGATGAAGACGCGGCGGTTCTGTACGTTCGGGTTTCAACGCTCGACCAGGCGGAGCATGGGGTTTCCCTCCAGGCGCAGGAAGAACGCCTTGCCGCTTACGCCACGGCGAACGGACTTCGGGTTGTGGCCGTTCTTCGGGAGAGCGGCGTTTCCGGCACGATCCCCCTTGCCCTTCGGGATGAGGGGAAAAGGCTCTCCGACCTGGCGGCCCTCGGGAAGGTGCGCCATGTGGTGGCGCTGAAACTGGACCGGCTCTTCCGGAGCGCCGTGGACGCCTTGTCCACTGTCCAGGAATGGGACAAGGGCGGAGTGGCCCTTCACCTGGTGGACATGGGCGGGCAAAGCCTCAACACGGGTTCGGCTGTGGGGCGGATGATGCTTACTCTGATGGCCGGGTTTGCGCAGTTCGAGCGGGACCTGACGGCGGAGCGGACGAAGGCGGCCCTTGCTCACAAGCGCGAGAAGGGGGAAGCCTACGCACCGACGCCGTTCGGGAAAGTGCGGAGGGGGCGTCGGTTGGAGAACCACGAGGGAGAGCAGGAAGTCCTTTCCCTTATTCGGCAATGGCGGGGCGCGGGAGACACGCTCCGGGGTATCGCAGAGAGGTTGAACGCCTCCGGAGTCGCGTCGAAGCGGGGCGGTGCATGGCACGCCTCCACGGTGAGGTACATCCTGCAGCACGCATAGGGAGGTGATTGGTTGGTTGCGGCAGAGGTTCTTTACACCAAGGAGCAGGCGGCGGAAATTTTGAACGTTTCCCCGCTCACGCTGGGGAATTGGCTCCGCTCCGGGAAAATCCGAGGCGTGAAGCTTGGCCGGGTGTGGCGCATTCCGGAAAGCGCGCTGGACGAGGTGGCGCGGCAGGGGACGAGGGAAGACGAGAGGTAAGGGCGAGGGGGCCGGTAATCCTTGGCCGGGTGCGGCCCCCTCTACACCATCCACGAAGGAGGATGTACGAACATGATAGCACAACAGGAGTCCGGGTTGCTGAAGGCGGCGGAGTCTCTGGAGGGAGAGTTTTTGCAGTTGGTGGACCTTGCGCGGTTGGTTGCGCGGCTGTACGTGGAAGCGGCGGAGGTGTGGCCGTCGGAGCGGCGGCAGGCTGGACTGCGCGACGTGCTCGACCCGGCGCGACTTGCGAGGATCAACAATGGCATGCGCTTCGTTCCTGTCGCGAACGCGCTTGCGGACCAGGTAGAGCGGGCCGCGAAGGCGTGGGACAAGTTCGACGTGCTTTTCTGTCTGGCGGCGAACAGGGCGGGCGGTGACGCGGCATGACCGCAAAAACGAGGGCTCGGACGTTGGAGGAGATTCACGCGGACCTTGAGACGACGCTGGGGCTACAGACACTCTTCCTCAATCCGCTTTTTTCGGTGACTGGAAAAACGTGGGAAAATTTCCTGCTGCTTCTCGTCTGCAAGGAGGCCACAGGCGCGGAGTCGGGGCGCAACCTGTTCGCGGCGCAGTCCGTTTTCGATGTGATGCGCCGCGTCGTTCCCGTCATTTTGGAGCGCACCGAGCAGACGAAAGAGGATGTGGCGGCACTTCTCGCGGAACGGCACGAGAAGGAACCCCGCCATTAGGGCTTGCGGGAGGCATTCGGGCCGCTCCGGGAGGGCGGCCCTTTTCCATGCCATTGGTAAGGTGCGGCCCCGTACACCGCTTGGCTGCTCCAACTTGATGAGGATGGGGCCTCGTTTTGAACTTCCTTCGGGAAATACAAAATGCTATTGCCGGTATAGTGGTGATGCCCGATAATGCATATATAAGAGACGGGGGGAAGGGGAGTGTCCGCCACAAGGGGAGAGAGGGGTGTGCCATGGCGAGCGTTTTTGATGTTGCCGCATATATCTTGGAGAAGTGCGGGATTTTGACGACATGGAAGCTGCAAAAACTGGTGTACTATGCGCAAGCATGGTCTCTTGTCTGGGACGAAAAACCGCTCTTCGACCAGGGGATAGAGGCATGGGCGAATGGGCCGGTCGTGCGTGAGCTATACAACGCGCACAAGGGGAAATTCACGGTGTCGAGCTTCTCTCCGGGCGACTCTGATCGGCTGAGCAACGACCAGAAGGAAACGATTGATGCTGTAATCCGGGACTATGGGGAGTTCTCTTCCCAGCAATTGAGCGATCTGACGCACTCGGAAAAGCCATGGAAAGATGCCAGGCGCGGCATTCCGGACGGGGAGCGTGGGGACACTGTTATTGAGCTTGACGCCCTGGCGGAATATTATGGCGGGCTCTAGGCACAAGAAAACGAATGCCCCTCCCCCGGGGAAGCGAGAAAAAAAGGCACGCATCAGACCAGAGGGAAGCACCCATGAAAAAATTTCCTGGCATTTCCGGATAATGGAACAAAGTGGTCCATGGGGTCTAGAGAGCATCGAAAAAGAAGAGTGGAGACATATTGTTTCAAAGATGAGTGACTATGAAAGCCAAACATGGGGAGAACTGGAAGGGGATAGGAACCACTCCATACCCGTGAAAGATCTGTGCCCCGAGGCTCAAAAGAGCATCCAGAAAAGGCAACTTGATGATGTTGATAGTGTTTTTTCAATACACTTTAATGGACAAGAGCGCTTGTTCGGGATTAGGGATCGACATGTTTTCAAAATTTTATGGTTGGATCGGGAACACAGGATTTGTCCTTGTACCAAGAAACATACATAAGAGCGCGACAAGTGGGACACCAGAAAAGGACGTCATTACTAATGACACCCTCACCAGGTGTCGGATACCGTAACGAATCGTGACGACATAGGGGGACCCCGGATCGGTGCGCGGCGGGAGGGTGTCCATACCGTGGACACCCTTGGAGGAAAGGGGGCGCGGAAGTGGGAACCCCTCGGGCCGGCACCAAGAGGCGGAAGGGTCTAAGCATTGTTTACCCCCTCGCCAAGGGAGACGAACACGGGCCGGAACGAGGAAGGAGCCCTATCCCTGCCTCCTTCCTCCCGGCATGGATGGGGCAAGAGCACGGGTACTTTGGTGCTGGACGAGGAATCCTGCCAAAAAAGAGGCCCCATGCGGAAAAGGGGCCTCTACGTCGATCTACGGGCATATCCCACGCGAAGCGCTGAAAACGCTGAGGTGGCGCGTCACGCCTCCGGGCTGGAGACCGCCCAGCCTGAAAAGTCGGGGATGCTGGGGGAACCCTCTACACTCTCGGCTTGGACATCCTCCAGGAGGTGCTGAATTTCGGACCGAATCAAATCACACAGTTCCGCGTGCCTGCGGAACTGATCCAAATGCATTCCCTCGGGAATCAGCCGGTACTCGTCCGTCACATCCATGAGGAAATCCCACAGAATCCTCTGCGTGGATTCCAGCATTGCCAACCTGTTGATAAGGTCGCGCTCACAAATCCTCGTCGTTTCCATGCTCATTCTCCTTCCTCATCCGCCAGGACGCGCCACAAGGCCCCTAACACGCCTTCTCCCGAAGGAACCACCTCCTCGGAATCCCATGCGAAATAGTGGCATCTACGTCGATTCTGGGGCATGTCGCGTGTGAAACGTTGGAAATACTATGCCTGTCGAATCGTTACTTTTGAGAAGATGCCCGGCATAGTATGCCCCTCATGTGTTTTGCGGCTTACGACCCCTAGGGTGTCCATACCGTGGACACACCGCCCTCGCCGAAAGCAAGGGCAGGGCGTCTACTAAACACACCTCCGGGGTGTTCATGCTGTGGCGTGGCATCTCTGTGCACCGCAGAATCTACGACCGTAGTACGACCGTAGCACGACCGTAGTACGTTTCGTAGCTTCTGTTCTTTTTCGCTGTGATGTGCGTTACTCTTTTTTGAGCTTCCCCATGCGCTTCCGGGGTTCTTCTTTTTGAAGCAGGGCATTGACCGGGGATGCCTTGCCGTGCGAGGTTCGAAGGTCGTCGTCCGAGAGCGCGAGGTATTGCCTGGTCATGTCCATGGTGGCATGCCCCATTCCCTTCTGGAGCGTCATGGCATCGCCGCCGTTTCGAAGGTAGTCGATGGCATGCTGGTGCCTCAGATCATAGGCGGAGAAGCGGGGGAGTCCCGCTTTTTGTGCGTAGCGGCGGAGTTGGACCGTCCATGCGTGGGTGTCCATCGGTGTACCGTAGGATGTGCAGAAGGTGGGAGCTTTCCCCTCATGCCATTCTTCCGGACGTGCGGCGAGCAACCGTTCCAGGAGGCGCCTCACGTGGCCCGAGAAGAAGACCGTTCTTCCTGTCCGCGTCTTTGAGGTGGCGGCGCGGATGCGGACGCGGCAGGCGGAAAGGTCGATGTCTGAGGGAAGAAGCTGGAGCGCCTCCGAAGGGCGGAGGCCGCAATCGAGAGAGAGCAGAAAGAGCGTCTTGTCCCGCAGCCCGGCGAAGGTGTCTTCCGGTATGGCGGACAGTACCTTTCGGATGTCGTCCGTGTTGTGGTCCACGATGCGGGGCTCCTGTCGGCGGTACTTCAGCCCTTCGGCGGGGGACTCGTCGAAGATGCCTTGGTCCACGCAGAACCGGAAGAAGGGGTGCAACACCTTGAGCCGGACATTGTGCGTAGCCGGACTGATGCCCTCCTGGGAGAGATATGCCAGCAGGCAATCACGGCAAGCGGGGCTCCATGCCGTGGGGTATCTGGCGAAGAAAGCCTTGATGTTCTCCTCGTATCCTCGGATCGTGCGCGGTGCGGCCCCCTGCGCCTTCCTGAGCGCAAGAAACCTGGACATGGCATCGTGCCATGTTTCAGGGGCTCTTTGTGAAATGTGCGCGATTCTGGCGGCTTTCATGGTGTCCCTCCTTCGAATGTCAATGTTCCTGGAGGGGAAAACCGCCGAATTTTGAGCATCTGCCAAGGGTGGGAACGAACCGAAGTCCATCAGGAAAGAAAAAGGGGGAAACCTTTCGGTTTCCCCCTTTCTTTTCAGTGGTCGGGATGAGAGGATTTGAACCTCCGACACCCTGCACCCCATGCAGGTGCGCTAGCCAGGCTGCGCTACATCCCGAAACGCGAGCTATTCTAGCGCACGAATCCAGTTCGGTCAAGCCACCGAATTGCCTCTTGCGACGGGGGCAGGGATAAGGTCATTCCTGGAACTGTACACGGGTGAAGTTTTCCGTGATTTTCGGAGGATGCGACGGCATGTTCGCGTGGTTTCCTGAAAAAAGCCGGGTATAATGTGAGCGGCTCCGGAATCGGGAGGTGGCGTCGTGGGTTTCTATCTGAGTGGTTTTTATCGTATGCTTTCGGAGCGGCCGTATTTCGATTGGCCCGAAAAGCTTCAGGGGCGTCTGCCCTGGGTCGAGATCGGATTCGGCAACGGCGAATTTCTCGAACACCTTGCCGGGGCGTGTCCGCACCAGCCGATGGTGGGCATGGAAGTGTCACTGACGTGCCTTGACAAGGCCGCAAGGCGTCTCTGTCGCCTGGGAGCGGAAAATGTCCGGCTCCTGTTGGGAGACGCACGTTTCCTGTTGCGGGAATGCTTCGAGGACAACGGAGTGGAAAGGGTTTTCATGAATTTTCCCTGCCCCTGGCCGAAAAGCCGACACGCCCGAAGGCGCGTCACATCCAGGGGATTTGCCGATGCGCTTGCGGCTGTCCTTTGCGTAGGAGGGACGTTCCGTCTCGTCACGGACGAGGCGTGGTATGCCCGGGAGGCCATGGCTGCCCTCGGAGAACATCCGGCCCTGTGCGGCCGGCTTGAGGACGCCGAAGCGTCCGATCGGCCCGTGGCGACCAAATACGAAAGAAAGTGGCGGGCCCTGGGCAAGGACATTCTGTCCGTGGTGGTGGAGAAAACCGCTCCCTGGAGAGGGGAGCGTCTCGTGGAGGAGGGGAGAGCGCTGCACGTCGAAGTTTTGTTCGAAGGCGATCTTTGGCAATGTCTCCGTGCGCTCGAAGGGAGGGAGGGACACCGAAACGAAGCCCATTGGATCTTTCGGGAGGTCTTTCTGGGGAACGATGGCAGTGCGCTGGTGCAGGTCATCGCCAACGACGACGGATTTGAACAGCGGTTTTTCCTTCGCGCCGTGCGTCGAAAAGACCGTGTTCTCGTGAAGATCGACGACACGGCGACCCCCTTCAGAACGCCTGCAGTCCGCTTTGCCCTCGAAGAGGCGGCGGGATTTCTGACGAAGAACCTCCCTTGACACGATCAGGAAGGGGGACGGGGCCGGTGAAGGAGGTCAGGCCTACATCGGGGAAAGTCCTGCAGGCGCTGTTCAACATTCTCGGAGACAAAGTCTTGGAAGGCGGCTTTCTTGATATCTTCGCCGGCACGGGACAGGTCGCTCTCGAAGCCTGGCGGCGTGGAGCCCGTCCCGTCGTGGCCGTGGAGGTGATCAGGAACCGATGCGAACGTCTCCGGGAGAACCGGGGAGGCGAAACGGGACTGGGAGTTCTCTACATGGATGTTCGGAGAGCACTCGTTCTTCTTGCGAAAAGGAAGAGCCTCTTCGCCGTCGTTTTCGCCGATCCGCCTTACGGGAACGGATGGATGCCCGTCCTTTTCGATCTTCAGGCACAGATCACGAAACTGCTCCTTCCCGGCGGACTGTTCGTGGTGGAGCATTCGGCGAGAGAACCTTATCCTGAAACTTCCCCCGGGTGGAACACGGAAAGTCGCACCTACGGCGAGACTGTGCTCACCTTTCTGCGGCGGGACGAGTCGGAAACGAGTTGAGAGACGATGAGAAAAGCCGTGTATCCGGGATCCTTCGATCCCATCACGAACGGACATGTGTACATTGCCGAGAGGTCCGCCGCGTTGTTCGACGAGCTGGTGGTGGCGGTTCTCTTCAACACCCAGAAACAGGGGACGTTCAACATCGAGGAACGCAAAGCCATGGCGAGAGAAGCTCTGATCCACATCCCGAACGTGCACGTCTCCTCCTTCGAGGGATTGCTCGTGGATTTCATGCGCCAGGAACGGAGTCGCATCATCATCCGGGGGCTTCGCGCTCTTTCGGATTTCGAATACGAATTTCAGCTTGCCCAGATGAATCGCCAGCTCGCCCCGGAGATAGAGACGTTCTTCATCGTCACGGAAGCCCAGTATTCCTATCTGTCCAGCCGATCCGTCAAGGAGGTCTTTCATTTCGGAGGGTCGATCCAGGGCATGGTGCCTCCGGGGGTCTACAGGCGTCTTCGCGAGCGTTTTCCTCCGCCCGGTCTGGACATGCGGTAGCGGCGCTCCCGCACCGGTCTCCGCAGCTCAAAGGAGAATGGTGCGGGACGTCGCCTCCGTTCTGATTTGTGGAGTCGGGATCAGATTTTCCCAGATCTCCGCCGCACGGTGTTCGAAATTCATGATTCTCCGGGCATAGGCCGTGTCGGGAGCGGAAGCTTTCGAGAGGATCGGAAGCGAGGCGGAATCCCGCATGCGCCGAAGGAGTGCTCGTCCCGTCCGGTTTGCACCGAGAACCCTGATGTAGGCCGGGCCGAGACGCTGTATAGCCTTGTACTCCCAGTGATCCAACCCCAGCAGGATGTGCATGAGGTGCCTCTGAATTCGCCCCCGAGGATAACGCCTGGTGACGCAGGCGTTCACCAGCTCCTCCCAGGATGTGCTGTGTCGTGCCGCTTCGAGGATCCTGTGCTCCAGTCCTTCCCGGAGTTCCGCCGAGGAAGCGATTCCTCCCGCTCCGCTCCGGAGAAGGAGCGACCGGAGAATGCGCCAGAGAACGGTGCGGTCCGCGGTGGTCCGTCCCTCGTCCAGGGACTGCAGCAAAAGGGTCGCGGAGGGTGCGGGCATGGCCCGGCGAAGCGCTTCCCGATCGTCGCGCCGTGCCATCTCCCGAAGCGCTGTCGCGCTGGCCAGAGCGTCCGGTGTGGGATCGTGGTATCCTTTGCCTTTGCGAAGCACGGGAACGATGGCCAGTTTGTACTGTCCGGAGAGAACGCGACAGGAATAGGCTACGGCGAGGGAATTGTTTGCGCCTCCGAGAAAACCCTTTCCCTCGGGAAGCAGTTCCTCCACCGCCCTGCTTCGGGCTTCGACGAAGGAATATCCTGCGTCGAGGAAGAACCGCAGCTTCTCCTTGAAGAGCGGGGGTTCCTGGACTAGAATGGCTGCGATAGTGTCCAATTCCGAACAGGGATTTTCCATGCCGAAGGACAGATGCGTCACGAGTCCTGTGCGGGCGAGAATGTCCACGCCCGCATTGGCGAAGATTCCGGCGTTCGCGCAGGAAAAAAGGCAGGGCAGCTCGAGAACGAGGTCTGCGCCACAGCTCAGGGCCATGCGTGTGCGTTGCCACTTGTCGAGAAAAGCCGGCTCTCCCCGCTGCACGAAATGAGAGGAAAGAGCCACCACCACCGCATCGGCGATGCTTATGTCCCTTGCTGCCGCTAAATGGTGGGTGTGGCCATTGTGCAACGGATTGTATTCGGCGATAATGCCCACGACATTCTTTTTCATATCCATTCCCCCCGGAGCAACCATACGTGTCCGGGGTTACTCAGGTCAAGGGAGGTAATCGCGTGAAAGTCCTCGTTTTGAACTGCGGCAGCTCTTCCCTCAAGTACCAGCTCTTTGACATGGCCGGTGAGAAGGTTATGGCAAAAGGGCTCGTGGAACGTATCGGTATCGAGGGTGGGCGCATCAAGCATACCAAGACCGGTATGGATTCAGTGGTTTCCGACAGTGATTTCCCGAACCACAAAGTTGCTATCAAGGCAGTTCTCGACTGCCTGCTCCATGGTGAACACGGTTCCCTCCAGAGCCTCGAAGAGCTTCGTGCCGTCGGACATCGGGTCGTTCACGGCGGTGAAAAATTCGCCAAATCAGTGGTCGTCACGGCGGATGTCCTCAGGACCATCGACGAGTGCACGCCCTTCGCACCTCTGCACAACCCCGCGAATCTCCTCGGCATCAAGTCCATGATGGAAATCCTTCCCAAGGTTCCGCAGATCGCCGTCTTCGACACGGCTTTCCATCAGACCATGCCGGAGCGGGCCTTTATCTATGGGGTTCCCTATCACTACTACGAGACGTATCGCGTGCGGCGATTCGGTTTTCACGGAACGAGTCACCTGTACGTGGCGCACCGCACGGCGGAGATGCTTGGAAAACCTCTCGAAAATCTGAAGATCATCACCTGCCATCTCGGCAACGGCAGTTCCATCGCTGCCGTGGACGGGGGCAGATCGGTGGACACGACGCTCGGGTTCGGCACCGTCTCAGGGGTGCTCATGGGGACCCGGTGCGGTGACGTTGATCCCGTGGCAATGCTTCACCTCATGCAGGAAGAAGGGCTGGATTCCAAGGCCATGAGTCACGTGCTTCACAAGGATAGTGGTGTGCTGGGAATCTCCGGCATCAGCAGCGACCTCCGTGATGTTGAGGACGCCGCGGCGGGTGGAAACCGCCGGGCGAAACTCGCGCTCGATATCCTCTGTTATGGCGTGAAGAAATATATCGGTGCCTATGCGGCGGCCATGGGAGGACTGGATGCGGTGGTCTTCACCGCCGGTGTGGGGGAGAACTCGATTCTCGTCCGGGAGATGGTATGCGAGGGATTGGAATTCCTCGGAGCCCTCTTCGACAAATCCAAGAATGCCGTGCGAGGGAAAGAAGCCTTCATCTGCAAGCCCGATTCCAGGGTGGCGCTTCTCGTCGTCCCCACGAACGAGGAACTTGTCATTGCGAGAGACACCCTGTCGCTGGTTTCCTGAGGAAAAGCCGACGTGACACCGGCGAGGTGGTGTGTGCAATGATGTGGGAGGCCATGCCGGAATCGTGGAATTTCCGTGTTTCTTCAGGGCAAAAGACCCCGGGAGAGGAAAAACGCTATTCCTGGGAGTTGAAAACCCCCATGGGCATTTTCTATTGGGGGCAGGAATATCGCTTTCCCGAGGGATTTTCCGTGAGTGCGTCGGTTTTCCGGCTGAATGACGCAACGCAGGTGGACCTCCACATCGAGGGAGACGCATTTGTTCCGTGTGCCCGGTGTCTTCGTCCCGTTT
>Ga0228535_1002310_pt1 | contig 19167 bp, 16 predicted proteins | sample SJ1metagenome_FD_168457 | JGI IMG/M metagenome (GOLD analysis project Ga0228535, IMG submission 168457) | Enriched culture of PCE-dechlorinating microbial communities from Ithaca, New York, USA - SJ1 | ecosystem: Engineered > Modeled > Simulated communities (microbial... > Unclassified | place... | reverse complement strand
ATCTTCTGGCAACCTTCAAGAAACTGGATATTAAAAATTTGCACTATGTACTGGATAAAGGATTCTACAGCAAGAAGAATGTTGATGAACTGCTGGAACGAAAAGACCATGTTACGTTGTCGGTACCTTTGAACAATCTGTGGATCCAGCACGCCATAGACCAGCTCTACGATACGATTCAGGGTCCAGAGCACTATAGGATGATCGACGACGAGGTGCTGTATGTGCATTCACAGCTCTATCCTTGGGGAGAAGATCATCGACGCTGTTATCTGCACCTTTACTACAACGCTGAAATGAGAGCCCATGCGATCGATCGGTTGAATAGGGAGCTCATTGCGTATAAAGAAGAACTAGAGTCAGGAAAGCCCAAAGCTGAACATAAAGAACAGTATGAGACTTTTTTCATCATCACCACGACACCGGTGCGGGGCATGAAGGTTTCGTACAACAACGAAGCGGTAAATCAGTATATCAAGCGGTATGCAGGATTCCAGGCGATTTTCACGACCCGTTTCAAGGATCCTGTTGAGGCACTCCAAGTCTATCGCGACAAAGATATCGTTGAGAAATGTTTCGACGATTTAAAGAATAGTCTTGATATGAAACGCTTACGAATGCACACAATTGAAACTGTTGATGGAAGGCTCTTTGTGCAATTCATCGCGCTCATACTCACGAGCGCGCTACGAAGAGAGATGCGCCAGTCGAAACTCATTGAAAAGTACACTGTCCGAGAGTTATTACTTGAAATGGATCCGCTCACGAAGATTCGATATTCAGGAAAATATGGACAGATTCTCACCGAGCTTACAAAGCCGCAACGAGATATTTTGGAGCTCCTAAACATCGAATTGCCTGTCGTTGCCTAGCTACAATTTGACGGAATTCAGGTCAATCATCCGTTTCTTATCGAGGAATTGAGTATTTTTAAATGTTAGTTCCTTGGCAAGAAATATATTCTGCGCCACTGTCAATTCGCGCGCACAGCTGAGTTCCTGATGGATCATCGCAATTCCGGCATTTAATGCATCCTTCGGATGCTGAAAATGTTTTTCTTCTCCGTTGAAATATATCTTGCCGGTATCTGGGTGATACAATCCCAGAAGAATCTTCATCAAGGTTGACTTCCCAGCTCCATTCTCTCCTACAAGAGCATGTACAGAACCTTTTGATACTTGAAAACTGATATTGTCCAATGCTCTCACACCAGGAAAACTCTTCGAGACATTTTGAACTTTTAAAAGACATTCTTGCTCGGACATTAACTATTTCCCCTTCATACCAGAAAAAGTTTAGGGGCTGTATTAGATAAATAGTTAAATTGAACACCACTTTCGTAGAATTTTGAGCTGTTCCATTGGGGAACCATAGTTGAACCTGAACTCACACTCCTTCAAGAATAATGGGAAATATTTTTTGTCGATTCCATTGTATTTTCTCAATATCCGTTTCGCTTGATTCCAAAAGTTTTCTATCCCGTTGATATGGTTTTTCTCATCAACAAATGCATCTGAATGATTGATTCGATGATGGTGGAATTCACTCACATCCAACGCGTCGTAACTCCGATAGGTATCTGTATAGACAATGCTATCAGGTCTAATTTTCATAGCTATTTCATTCATTAAGGTCTTTGTCTTGGTGTTCTCCACTACGACGGTAAACACCTTACCATGACGCTTTAACATGCCAAAGACCACGACTTTTCCAGTAGCTCCTCTCCCGCGGGTCCCTTTGCGAACACCCCCGAAATAGCTTTCATCGATTTCGACTTCACCATTCAATATTTCAGATGCTTCTTTGGCTAAATAATATGTAATTATTTGACGAATTTTACGATAAAAAAGTGCTGCCGAATTTGGGTTAATCCCAAGGAGATCCGCAGCAGAACGTGCCGTTACTTCAAGTACAAAAAACTCCAACAACTTCCTTTGAGTACTTTTCTTTAATTTGCAATGACTTATTCGCACATCTTAAGTGTAGCATAGAGCCTTATCTAATACAGCCCCAAAGTTTATTATCCTTATAAAAAATCGCAGCTAGCTATTCTTGAAACAGAGAAGAGCATGATAATACCAGCCCTCCCCTGCTTCATATGAAATCGGCTAAATACCCAGCTCTTATTTTTTATAAAGGGCAAGGTATTCGTCAACATTCGCGGGTGTGACCAGCCGATCGGAAATCACGACATCCTTTGGCTTGGCTTTTTTGATGAGCTGCATGGCAACATCAAGAGCTGTCTCCGCAAGAGTCTTGGCATCGGCAAACATTGTGATATCGAGTCTTCCTTCTTTCATGAACTGAAGGGCATTGGGGGTCGCATCAATTCCCGCCACAATGTACTTGCTACGCACTTTGGCCGCTTCCAAAGCTAAAATGGCACCGATAGCCATTTCATCGTTGGATGCCACGACTGCGTCGATGGCAATACCCGCCTGCAGCCAGTTCTCCATGATATTCATGCCCTGGTCTCTCTGCCAGTTCCCTACTTCCTCTGCGACAAGGTGCATGTTCGGGTATTTGGCAAGAACCTCTTTGTTGCCCTGCAATCTTTCTTGCGCTATAAGCGTACCAGGTTCGCCCATCATTATGGCCACATTTCCTTTCCCACCCAGTTTATCGGCCACCGCCTGCATCTGAACCTCACCGGTCACTACCGAGTTTTGGAGTACTCTCGCATCAGCCTCTTTGATGCCTTGCTGGACAGCAACATACGGAATATTCGCAGCCTTCGCGGCTTTGGCCATTGCCACAGTTGCCTCTATTTCCACAGGCTTTACAATGATGGCATCGTATCCCTGGCTAATCCACGTCTCTACTATGCCAAACTGGGTACTAACATCGGTTTGTCCGTTTCCCAAGGTTACCGTCACTCCTGGTGTCCGCTCATCCCATTTCTTCACCGCATCCATCATGAATGTTACCCAAAGATCATTGAAGTCATTCACAGTAAATCCAATGCGGATTTCTTTAGGACCTGCGGCGAATACAAAAGAGTTGCCGATAAGCATAAGAGCCACTACAAAAACTAAAACCCTTTTCATCCAAAGCCTCCTTCTTCAAAATAGTCCACTAAAATGTGAACCTGGATTACTAAGCAATCGCGGCATCTGGGTTTCAGGTGCCGATCAAAGGAAAGCACCTTGCGTGTGCATTTGCCATCAGCCTCTGTCAGGTGTGATGATGATTTTCAGCCCTTCACCCTTTCTCAGCAGCGCAAGGCCTTCATCGATCCTCGAAAGCGGAAGCACGTGAGAAACGACCTTTTCTAGAGGGAGCTTTCCGCTCTCCATAATGCGTACTGTTTTTTCAAATGAATGCTTTCCAATAAATGCTCCATAAATCTCTAGTTCCTTTTTCAAAAGGATGCCTACAGGAATTTCGGGATTAGCCGTTTCATCATGACCAAATTGGAGAATCTTTCCACCGGCTCTAGCTAAACGGATCGCTAATGGCAACAGGGGGCCCACCGCCTCAATGCAATAATCAGCACCTTTGCCCATCTCATTCCTAACTACTTGTTGGATATCTTCCACAGACGGATCAAGCACAATATCAGCGCCACAAGACAGCGCCGCATCTCTTCTGAATCGGGAAGGTTCGGATACAATGATTTTCGATGCACCATTGGCCTTCATAAGCATAGTGAACAATAAACCGATTGGGCCCGCACCCAAGATCACCACGAAAGCACCTGGCTGCACCTTTAGCTTTTCTGAAGCATTGACAACACATGAAAGTGGTTCGGCCAAAGCGGCTATTTTTACAGGAACATCTTGACTGATTTTATAGAGAGACTGCTTTGGAACGATGACATATTCACTGTAAGCGCCATTGGAAAAAATCCCGATTGTGTTGGGGTGTCCTTCCGCCGAACTGTTTTCATACAAGGGAATACAATTGTCCGGGAATCCTCGGCGGCATTCATCACAGACTCCGCAACCAGGATGGGGGTCAATCAGGACATGTTGCCCCACGGAAAAACCTTGAACATCTTTTCCAAGCTCGACTATCTCTCCAGTAAACTCATGCCCAAGGATCACTCCAAGCTTCGCTGGATGTTTGGGGGGAACATCCAAAATGTGCAGGTCGGTCCCACAGATTCCGGTTCCACTCACTTTTATTAAGGCATCGGTAGAGTTTCTCAATATGGGTTTCTCTACCTCTTTAATGATTAGTCTACCATTGCCCTCAAATACCGCTGCTTTCATACTTCATCCTCCTCAGCATGTGCAGATACTTATTCTGTCCCAATCAAGCAAAACGATTCGATACCCTTTTTTATTAAGGCCTGATTCGGTTTCAGCTTAGGCATCTCCACCTCTTCAATCCTTGAGCCTTTTAGGCTATACCAAAAAGCAATCTTATATTTCATAGCTACTTTTCTTCATTTCCTTTTCAATTTTCCTTAAAAAATTTAGTCCATTCGCAGCAGCCTTTGCCCCTTCAGGATCAGGCCGATGTTCCCCTGAAAAATATCCGGTATAACCGATATCCTGTGCAGCTTGAATAACTGATTTGAAATCAATATGACCCGCGCCTGGATACATTCGATTCGAATCGGCATAGTGCAAATGAAACATCTTGCTGCCAGCCAGTTTGATGCTTTCAGCTATACACGGCTCCTCTATATTCATATGAAAAGTATCCAACACCATACCAAGATTGGGAGCTCCCACTTTTTCTATGAAGATAAGACCCTCCCGAACACAATTTATAAAAGAAGTCTCATATCGATTAATAGGTTCAAAAGCAATTCTGACATCTCTCTTTTGAGCTTCCTCACAACAAAGACTAAAAGCTTCAAACATCCACTGATTGGCCTCTTCAACACTTACCTTTGAATTGATGACACCTCTCAAGAGACCAATGATGATTACTGCTCCAGTTTCAGAGGCAAGATCAAAATGGGAAATTACCCGAGAGACAGCCTCTTTACGCACTTGAAGATCCGGATCTGTAAAAGACAACCCCTCCTCTCCCCAAGCTTGGCCAGTTCCAATTGCAGGTACCATCAATCCACATTTCTTCACTTCTCTCAATATCTTCTCTTTATCAATAAGCAAAGGATCCCTAATAGCAAGCTCAACTCCATCAAATCCTAATTCAGCAACTTTCTTTACATTTTTGGTAAAATCATCTTTCAAAGGAATTGCATTAAACTGAGTAGGATTGATAGAAAGGCATAAGGAATAGTTCATGCATCACCCTTTATGAAAAGGGCCGATCTGAGGCAATTCATATACCGACTTCCAGCCTTTGCTCCATGGCTCCTGTAAGAAAGGAGCAAGCTCGCTTGGGTCTCTTAGAGAAACTTTTTCCGGTAAGTTGCCGGGAGGAAAGGCTTCAAGAATATCATCAATACACATAGTTAAATATTTAAGGATAGCAGCAATAGGTCGCTTGCCTTTCTCCGCAGTAGCCAGACTGGGTTGACCAACAACTCCTTCAGGAGTAGCAAATCGCTCAATAGCAGAATGCCCCTCTCCCTCCTCCCATCTATGGGGACGGCGATAAGGATCAACCGAAAGATCAAAATGACCTTCAGGCAAAAACCCCTGCCCAGTCGCATCTCTTACATAACTCATATCAATCATATCTCTGAACATTAAAAGTCCTACCGATGTTTCAGCTTCATCTGCATGGATAAAATTGGTTTCAAGGCTGTCAGATCGGTCTATAGGCATAAAGAATTCCCTCACAGCCCGGTGCCAATCTACAACTTGCACGACTGCCGGGAGCTGAAACCTTTTCATAAATTCCTGAATCGCATCAACCAAAGTCCAGAGCTGTCCATGGTTGTTGACAAGGATGATCTTTCGATATCCGTCATTCCACAAGCCAAGCATCACATAAATTAATGTCTCTCTTACTACTTCTGGGGGAATAATCACCGTGCCCGGCATACCCATGTGATGGTAAGGATGGCCACCATAGTTGATTGGAGTAAACGCCAAGTTTACCTCTCTACCCTGTTTGGCAGTATAGCGCCTGACTCCTTCACAGATCTGAGTAACCATAAAGGTATCAAGTCCGCTATTCGCATGATCACCATGATTCTCTGTACAACCGATTGGGAGTAAAACCACATCGTTTTTCTTACGTTTTTCAATAGCATCTTTCCGTGGAGTGTTTTGGATATAACAACCTGCTTTCCCCAATTCTGATTCAGAGGGGATTCCGTAATCTGCCAGAATAGCATCTACTTCATCCATCGATGCATCAAACAACTTCTTTTTCATCTGCCCAACAGCATTATCTTCAAAGATAATCTCTGGGTAATTGGTACGTAGCCATTTTTTATTTTTTGCAATCATACATCAAATCTCCTTTCATTTAGCTGTGATCTTCTTATCATCTTATCATCAGATGTTACAATAGAAATATATTACCACCAAATTCCCACTTGTCAAGATAAAAAATGAACTATCCCGCAACAAGCTGTGGGATAGTTCATTGGACGATGAAAGATTTCATTGGATATGTTTTGGGCTATGGAAGACTACGTTTCAGTGCAACATTCCTAGCTTCGACATTGTAGGTAATCCTCAGAATTGCTCGTTATTAAAAAGTTATTCGCCTTATATATAAAGGGGACAGATACCGAATGTCATCTGTCCCCTCTTGTTATCTCGCGATGATCTCGCTCAACTTCTCCGCCGTAAATCCGAGGTATTTCGCGACATCTCCCGCGGGCCCCGAGGCGCCGAATCTCTCTATGGAAAAGATATTTTCTCTCGGCGCTATGCCTTCCCACCCCTGAGCGACACCCGCTTCGGCGACGACAATCTTCGCGGTCTCGGGGATCAACGCGGCGCGATACTGGGCGGACTGTCTGAAAAAAGCTTCCCTGCAGGGCATGGAGACGATCCTGACGCTCTTCCGGGGGACGAGTTTGGCGGCCTCGATGGCCAGGGACACTTCACTTCCGGTCGCCACGACGACGACATCGGGAATACCTTTTGTATCGTGGACAATATAGGCGCCCTTGGCCATATTGGTCCGCCACCGGGGGTCATCCTTGGAAAGGAAGGGTACGTTGTTTCTGCAGAGGACGAGAACCGTCGGCCCGTCTTTTCGCTTCATGGCGATCGACCAGGCCTCGGCCGTCTCTTCCCCGTCCGCGGGGCGCAGCACAAGCAGATCGGGCATCGCACGGATGCTCGCCAGCTGCTCGATCGGCTCGTGGGTGGGGCCGTCCTCGCCGACGTAGATGGAATCGTGGGTCAGCACGTACACGAGGGGCAGTTTCATGAGCGCCGAGAGCCTGAGCGCTGGCCGCAGATAATCGACAAAGGAAAGAAAGGTCGCGACAAAAGGCCTCAAGCCGCCGTGGAGCGCCAGGCCGTTGCCTATGGCCGCCATGGCGTGCTCGCGGATGCCAAACCTTATATAGCGTCCCGCGCGATTTTCCGGAGTATAGTCGGCTACTCCGTTCAGGGCAGAGACATTGGGAGAGGTCAAATCGGCCGATCCCCCCACAAAATTGGGCCAGGCTGCCGCGGTGGCCTGCAGGACCTTTCCCGAGGCAGCCCGCGTCGAAACCGCTTCACCCGGGGCGAAGGAAGGCAGGCGCACTTCAGACTGGGGTTCACCCGAATACCAGAGGTCGAGCTCTTTTGCCAGCGCCGGCTCCTCGCGCTTCCAGGCTTCGAATTCTTTGGCCCACAGCGCGTGGCGGGACTGCAGGTCCTTTTTATAGGCGCCGAAATACTCATAGGCCTCGGGAGAGACCCAGAATTTCCGGTCTTTGGGGATGCCAAGCGTATCTTTTGCCCTAGCGAGTTCCTCTTCGCCGAGCGGCGAGCCGTGCATGCTGCTCGTGCCCTGTTTCGTCGGCGCACCTTTTCCGATGATGCTCTTCAGAATGACGAGCTTCGGTTTATCCTGATCGGCTTTCGCCTCCGCCACGAGTTTCGCGATGCCGGGGAAATCGTACATGTCACCCTTCAAAACCTTCCACCCATACGCCTCGTAGCGCTTTGCGACATCTTCCGTGAACGTGATACTGGTCGGGCCATCGATCGTAATATTGTTCGAATCGTAGAAGACAATGAGTTTTCCGAGCCCGAAGTGTCCGGCAAGGGACGAAGCTTCCGAAGCGATGCCTTCCTGAAGACAGCCGTCGCCGACAAGGACCCAGGTGTAGTGATCAAAGATTTTGCGCTTTTCCGTATTGAATTTCGCGGCGAGCATCGTCTCTGCCATGGCCATGCCGACCGCCGTGGAGACTCCCTGCCCCAAAGGTCCCGTCGTCATCTCAATGCCGAGGTCTGCGTCGTATTCGGGGTGCCCCGCGCAGGGGCTTCCGACCTTGCGGAAATGTTTGATGTCGTCGAGGCTGATGCCGAATCCCGCCATATGGAGCATGGAATAGAGAAACATCGAACCGTGGCCGGCAGACAGCACAAAACGGTCCCTGTCGATCCATGTGGGATCGGACGGATCGTATTTCATAGCTTCGCCATAGAGAAACGCACCGATTTCGGCAGCGCCAAGAGGGAGCCCCGGATGGCCGGAATTCGCTTCCTGGATAGCGTCCATCGAAAGGCTTCGTACGCTCAAGGCGATTTTTTTCAAAGCTTCCTCTTGCATGATTTCCCCTTTCTCCCTTCGTATTTATTCAACAATCGGGACCGTCAGCGTCCCGTCACTGAGTATCGCCACTTTTGCTCCCGGGCCCCGGTTTGTGAGGGCGGTGTCAATCGATTCCTGCAGAGAATCCGCCTTTTCGATAAAGGCCTTTTTCAGAGTCTCCCCATCCAGTTCGCTGTAGGCGACGAGCCGTATTCTCTTCGCCGCCTCCGCAATCTTCGCCGCTTTGTGGTAGCCGAGCTTGTAGCCGGCGGCGATCCTGTCGAGCGCATCCTGGGGGCTGGAGGCGCTTCCCAGCAGGTCCAGATAGGCGCGATCGCCGATGCCGTCCCAGCACGACGCCACCAGAATGAGCACGCCTCCGTCCGCGACGGCCAGTGCGCCGTTGTCGATCGCCTTCTGTGCCTGATAGAGGTTGATGTCCATGGGGCTCCGCGCCACGGAGATGACGACGTCGAAGCGCCGCCTCAGTTGTACGGCGAATACTTCTTTGGCCGCATGCACCGCCGCCCGGAATGATGTTCGAAGGTCTCCCGCTGTGCAGCAGACGACCTGCTGGTCTTTGTCCAGCACGGTCATGATGGAAAAAACAGAAGCCTCTATGTGGCTCAACGCGTCTTCCAGGTCGCGGTGTACCGGATTTTCGTCGAGGGCGAGGGAATGGGCCTGGGGCTCAAGCGCCAGTTTGTGGTTTGCCTGAATGCTTTCATAGCCGGCCACTCCCGGAAGAAAAGCCTTCCTTCCGCCCGTATAGCCGGCAAAATAATGCGGCTCCACAGAGCCGATGACCAGAATTCTGTCCGCCTCCAGGACCCGCCTGTTGAGCCACAGAGGGGTGCCGGCCCGCGTCGAGCCGCAGAAGACGAGCGACGCCTTGTCCCGCGCGTCGTGCGCCTCGGTTTTCCCGCGGAAACGCCCGTAGCTCTTGCCGAAGATAAAACGGTACTCATCCTCGGTCGGGGCACGGTGGGCGCCCGTGGCGACGATGAACCTCGCGCCGCAGGCCGCCAGTCTGTCGCCGACGACATCGAGGACGGCAGACGTGGGCGTGGGCCTGGTGCCGTCATTGACGATGGCGAGAGGATGCTCCGCGCCATCGAAAAACCGGTCGAGGCCGGGCGAATCTAGCGGTTTTTCAATCGCCTGGCGTATCAGCTCGGCGGGACTGCCGGGGACCTTCTTCTCGTTCGGCTCGATTATCTCGGTGTCGTCCGGCAGTTCGATCCCGAGGTTCCCGTTCCTGTAAGGCAGATCGATACGCATAATTCTTCTCAGTGATGTCGGCATTCGCCGAGGTTGCGTTCGAAGGCCTTTTCCATGGCCTCGATGAGGGGCAGGCGTTTGCCCGCGAGGAACCGCACCATCGCCCCGCCACCCGTGCACACATACCCATACTTCGAGAGATCGGTGAATTTCGTCGCCGCGCTGATCGTGTCCCCTCCCCCGATGACCGTGTAGCCCGGCGCGTCGGCGATGGCATTCCACAGCTCCCGCGTGCCGTCCGCCCAGGGCTCGCGCTCGTACATGCCCGCAGGCCCATTGACGAAGATCGAGCCCGCCGCCGCGATGTACTCCTTGAAGAGCGCGATGGTCCGGTGCCCTACGTCGGGGAACAGGCGGTCTTTGGGCAGCTGCGCAATAGCCGCCTCCGTCCGCTCCGGCTTCGCCCCCTCCTGTCCCACATGCACGTCGTACGCGAAGTCCACAGGCAGCACATAGCGGCTGCCGAACTCCCCAAGCAGCGCCTTCGCTTCGGGGATGAAGGCATCGAGGCTCCGGTCCGCGAGAAACTTGTTCACCACGGGCCCGAAGTTCTCGCCGCGCGCGAGGTGCATCACGATGCCCGTCACTCCGGCCGTGAGAATGTGGTCGGCGCTCCCCTCGGTCAACACCTTGCGCATCATGTCGAAGGCATCCGAGATTTTCGCCCCGCCCAGCACGTACACACAGGGCCGTCTCGGGTTGTCCAGGACGGACTTCAGGGCGGTGTACTCGTCCATGAGCTGCAGCCCCCCTGCGCTCGGCAGCACTTCCTGGAACGCCACCATGGAGGGACAGTTCCGGTGCGCCGCGGCGAAGGCGTCGTTCACGTAGTAGTCCGCGAGCGGCGCAAGGCTCCGTACGAGCCAGGTGTGGGTCATCTCCTGCGCCGTGAGCTTCACCACGGTTTCAAACGTGCTGATCTCCTCGGTGAGGTAGCGGAGGTTGCCCAGAATGATTGCCTCGCCCGGGGACAGAGCCCTGACTGCCGTCTGGGCCGCCGGCCCGCACACGTCGTCGATGTACGAAATGCGCCTCCCCGTGAGCCGCGACAGAATCTCCGCGTGCTCCGCGAGCGGGATGAGGTTCTGGTAGTCGAGCGTGTCGCCCTGATGGGCGATGAGCGCCACCTTCGCCCCGGCCTCCAAGAGAAGCTTCAGCGTCGGCACGGTCTTCTCGATGCGGTTGGTGTTGACGATGCGTTTGGTCGCGGGATCGACCGGAGAGTTGATGTCCGGCCTGAATATGACGGTCTTCCCCGCCAGTGCAAGTTCGGTACAGGGTCTTATCTTAAGGCGTGGTCCTTCCATACTATTCCTTCCTTTCGCGTGGGTACCCCCGCAATCGACAGTGCAGGGCGCGGCCTCAATGCTTGGGGTGGCCGCCCCGCATCGCCACTGTTCAATGACGCGGCCTTTAGCCGAGCGTCCGCCACTTGCCAATGCCGAGATACTTGTTCGTCGTATCCGTCGCCTCAATCCGGTCTTCCTGCATCCTCATGCAGGCCCGCACCGCGTCCATGTTCTCGGGAATCACCACGGCTTCCTGCGGGACGTTGATCGCAAACATGATGTCCTTCCCGCTCGTCACCACCGAGTCCTCCCAGGCCGCAATCTCGTACATGTCCCCCCTGGGGTTCCCCAGGTCACGCGCATACCGGAACAGGCTCGCGTTCCCCAAAAAGCCTTCCGCAATCGACACTACCCGGATGCGTGGATGCTCCCGGAAGAACTCGATCACGTTCTCGGGGCTCAACGACTTTTTCGGCGTCGCCACCACCGTGATAATGTGCCCGTGCGTCACCGGCGTGTGCACCAGAATCCCCGTCGCCTCCACATGCGGCATGATCGTCATCAGATCCAGGGCCTGATGGCTCGGCGCGCGGTCGATCTGCAGCGCGTTCGTCAGCCCCCGGTGATAGTCCCCCGGGTCCGCCACCCGCCGGATGATCGTGATCGCCACCTTCTCTATCCCCACCTTCCGGTCCAGACAGTCCACCGCCCGGATGAGGCCCGTCGTGTTGCAGCTCGTCAGCTTCAGAAACTGTGCCCCAAGTCCCTTCTCGTAGTTCGCATAGCCATGGAAGAACACATCGGCCACCGAATTCTTCTCTCCCCCCTGGAAAATACCCTTCTTCCCGTACTTCTCGTACAGCGCCCGGTTCTTCGCCCCGATACCCGCGCTCGTCGCGTCGAGCATCACGTCGACCTGCTGCACAAGGTCCTCAAGGGTGCCGGATATGGGGATGCCCGCTGCTTCCAGCTCCTCGCGTTTGTCGGGCGCCGCGAGGAAGAACCTGTAGGGCATGCCTTTCTCGCGCAGGGCACGCACGGAGAGCGTCGGAGCCACATCGGCCACGCCCACCAGCTCCATATCTTTCTGCAGCGCCACCCCGTCCGCCAGCCGCTGCCCGATCACTCCATAGCCAGCTACTCCGACTTTCACCTTCGACATTTCAATTACCTCCTGAACGAAATCAGCATAATACCATTTTCTTACTCAGTCAATCATAATGTCTGACATTATGATTTTCTTGACATATGTTCCAATTCAAAATAATATTATCGCTTAATGAGCTATCCAGAGAAAGCCTTGAGTCCCATTCAAAAAACAACCATCGTCAATCAAGTCATGGACCAGATCCGTGATTTAATATCTTCAGGCGCATATAAGCCGGGAGACAAACTCCCCACAGAAAAAGAGCTTGCTGAACAGCTCGGAGTGGGAAGATCGTCGATTCGGGAGACTATCAAGGTATTCAATTACCTGGGAGTTTTAGAATCCAAATCGGCAAAAGGCACGTTTGTATGTTCGCGCTCCTCGATCTCCCGAGAAGTCCTGACCTGGGCCCTCCTTCTGGGAGAAGACGACATCAAGATGGTGATCGATCTGCGGGCAGCAATTGAACTCTGGAGTTACCTCCAGCTTACCGAACGATTTCACGATGCTCCTTACGACAATATGGCTCTTGTCGACGACCTCAATACCCTGCTCAATACGATGGGCAAGGCGATTGCGAATCAAGACTCCAATGCCGTAATTCAGGCCGATTATGATTTTCATCGATGTATTATCGCGGGTGTGTCCAATGCCCTCTTCGTTGAGTTCTACGATATTTTGCGCTCTTTCCTGCTCAAGGAAATAGAAGCGTCACAAAGCCGCTATATGGATCGGTCAAAAATTCTCGAAGAACACCGGGCGCTTCTCGACGCTCTCGTGTCCGGCAATCTGCAGACAGCAGCAAATGCCTATCAAGCTCATATCGACAACATCAAGAATCTTCTGGGCGTCAAGGATACGGTGCAATAATCCCTCACCGACGATAGAATCGACGCCACTTATGTTTCGGATTCATCGCATCTGCTTCTGTCTATCGATACATCGCCATGGGGCATCAGGGGGCGACTTATCTTGAGAGGCCGCCCATCAGTATCGAAGGCTCCGCCCCGGATTTTCTTCCTTGACTTGACGCCCAAAGCCCGCTGACGGTATAGTACATTTCCGTATCGCGACCGTCGTACAACGACGGCCTATCGCGAGGAAACCACTGCATGATCGACCAATGCCGGAGATGCACGACGGTTTCCTCTGATTTCGTGTTGCGAAAAGCAACTCATCAAATCGCGACCGTCGTATACCGGTATTACCCGAGCTTCCCAAGCTCGTGAAGCGGGTTCGACTCCCGTCGGTCGCTGTAGAATTGAGCCTTTACGAATAAATACTTAGGCTTCAACCAAGAATGCTGAGAAGCATCTTATTATCCAAAATCACACGAAACCACACAGGCAGGTCGAGGGATCAGCCCCGGACATGAAAAAATCTGGAGAATGGGGAACACGGCGCAGACGATGAAGAAAACCACCTGAGGACGAGGGGCTGACCGATTGGCCCGGAATCCGCCAAGTCACCCGCATTCCCCTCGCTCGGTACGATCAGTAGGATTCCGTGATGAAGAGCGGCATAGTCTGAACCTCTCCCGTGTATTTTCCGTTGACGGGAGCCGCCATCTCGGTATCGGGAACGGCTGGATAGGACAACATGACGCGGACCGACTTGCCCGGCGAGAGCGAGGAGATGACTATCCATGCCGTATTCCCCAGACTCTTCTCGGACACGATAAAATTAACGCGCCAGGTCGCGGTTTCCTTTCTCCCCGAGCTTATGTTGACGGTGGCCGTGAGGGACGTGCCCTCGGGATGGCTCTGAAATCTTAGGGAAGGGTCCTGCCCAATCACCTGGACGAGTGCGCTCTCTTCGTAGCGAACGTTGAGGGTGTACCTGCCCGACTTCTCGAGCCTGACGGGCATCAGGTAGTAATACTGGGTCCCGAAGGTCGCGAGATCGCGCTTCTCTGAGCCACAGACCGCGTCTGTCCAAGTATTCAAAGGGAAGAAAGCGTCCGCTTTTCCTGTCGAGGAAGCGGGGTCCGCGATACTGGCGATCGCGTAAAGGGGCGTGGTCCAGACCTGTCCGATCAGATTCCCATCCAGCTTCCGTGCCCTGACGTCCGCATCGGGATCGGCGGGATTCCTGATCTGAGCGCGGATGACCCTCCCGGGAGAGTTCGAGGCGAAAACGAGATAGGCGGCGTTGCCCGGGCTTTTTGCCGATACGGTAAAATTCAGGAGCGCCTTCTTTCCTCCCGACGTGTTTATGACAACGGAATTCGTGAGGCCTGACGGCGCGGACGGCCGTGCGGAAGCCGGATCGTTCCCCTGTACGAACAGCAGAAGGGATTTCCCGTCGTCCCAACCGACTTCCAGAGTATAGCGCTCTCCGGGAATTACAGGAATGGGGAATACCGTCGTATAGGGAGCGCCTCCCATGGCACCCTTGAACGAGACCTTCTCCGACGGAGCTTCAAGGGTGTACTCGGCGTTGAGCGTAAGCGCGTTCTGCGCAAAAGCGAAGGTTGAACACAGGCACAGAGCACATAAAAGACAGCAGTATTTCATGGCTTTCCTCCCATAGGGAAAAGTCATGGTCGCCGACCGCGCCTGTCAGGGCGTTGAAAAAGGGCCAATACCGGTCCGCATGACCACCTTTCACCCCTCTTAGTGTCCTATAATATACAGATTGCTTCAAGCCCGGCATGTTCCTGACTTGCAGGCCAGGCTTGAGCGCAAAGCCTCTTGCGTCGCTGTTGGCGCGGTTTGTGCCGGAACGAAGTCAAGTGCACGAATGGGAGCCGCCTGAATACCCTCAAGTATCGGCTCGGAAACCGTGGCCGGGAGGCCAAAGGCTTCCACAATCCTCGCGCAGAGCCACTCGTTCTCCACGGACTCCTTCATATCCGCCTGCATTATTGCCTTTCGGGCAGGAGCTGGATCGCGCCGCCCACGCAATTCCTTCCGATCTCTGCGCGCAGATCGAACGCGGTCGGACCTCAGGAAATGCCAGCCACGACCTATCATATCAAAACTCATGGATGCTTGAGGGAAGAATTGACCGCGTCCCGACACGCTCGCCGTTCATCCAGACCATGAGGCGCTTTGTCTTCCACTTCCGGTCCATGATCACCAACTCCGCAGTCGATGAGAAATACAGATAAAAGTGACGCTTCCTCCTCGATTTCTCCTGATACGAGCCAAAATCAACTTCTATCCCTCGTTGATGCTTTATCCATTTACAATCCCAAAGAATCTCTCCCCTTTCGCATAAAACTTCATTGTTTATTCAGATAGACGGATTTATAATCTCTCCAAGCGCAGAAAGAGGCCCTTGTCGATAGCAGCATTGAAAATGCCTCAATTCACACAACGTTCTCCCAGGAGGTGTCCTATGTTGGTGAACCGTACACGCAATGCAAAACTGGCGTTCGGCATCGCGATGCTGGCGTCCATGTTGCTGCTTTTGTCGGTGTTGCCCCTCGGAGCGGCCGAGAAGTCGTCGTACCAGTCCGGTTTTCTGGTCGGCTCTTCCCAGCAGGCCGAGATTCAGGAGCACATCGCACAAATGAAACTGGCCGCCCAAAAACGCGGGGTGGATTACGCAAAAATCCTTGCGGCGGTGAGAGCGCGGGAAGCTCTCATATTGGAGACTCTGCCGGAAAAGGCGGAATGGATGCACGGCGTCGCCGATGGGTCGGGAATTGTCTACGAAGATATCCTCGTGTACAACACGGCAGACAGGCTTATGACGGGATTTATCGGAGAGTGCACAACTTTCCTGGCCAACGGCAAGGCCCTGACGGCGGGCGCGGGGAGCATCATATCCAAGAACCGCGATCTGGGGCCCAACACTATCTCCGAAGTCGCAAAGGAAGAGGGTCGCGATCACGCATCGACCGACCTCTATAGGGCCGCCTATATCGACATTCCTCAGACGTCCCGCACCTATTCTTTCATCGGTTCGCGCTCGGCTGGCCGCTGGGGATACGGAATGGGAATAAACGAATTCCAGGTCATCGTATCGGACAACGACGCGCCCACGCGGGACGAGTTGGCCTTCACAAATGGACTTCACGACAATGACTATGTGCGCCTCGTCCTTGAGAGAGCAAAAACGGCGCGCGAAGGGGTCGAAATCCTCACGAAACTCACCGAGAAGTATGGTCAGGCCTGGAACGCCATCATGTTCGAGATCGGCGATTCCCAGGAGCTCTGGGTCGTCGAGATCACCGGCAAACGCTGGGTCGCCAGACGCTACCAGGACACCTACACGGCCAGGTCAAACCAGTTTCAGATCACGGATGACTATGAACTCTACTCCGATGATCTGCTTTCCTATGCCCGGTCGCAGGGCTGGATAGGCGCCGATGTCTCGAAAATCAACTTCAGGGCTGTCTACGGCACAACGGAACTCTATCCGGAAAACAACGACAATATCGCTTCGCGCCCGGCGGTCGAGATACTCTACAACACCGAGATGCGCTACCAGCGGGCCATGGAGCTCCTGAAGGGCATTTCGGGAAACATCTCTGCAGAGACGCTGATGCCCTGCTCACGAGACCATTACGACAGCTATCTACTCCCCAGCGGCAAGGTGCTGACACTGGAGCAGGTCCCCTTCTACAGCACCGATTATGTGTATGACCGGCAGGAATGGATGACTGAGTTCCCGACTCAGGACATGGTGGAAGTCTCGATATTCCCCCGCGCGATCTGCCATCACGCCCTCGAGGGAACGACGGCCGCAACAGCGATCCTGATGGCCAGGCCCGATGTCCCGAATGAGCTGGGGCTCATGCTCCACGCCTACAACCAACCCTGCAACAGTCTCTTCATTCCCTTTTACGTAGGTGCATCTTCGGTGGATACAAGGTACTCCACGCCGGACGCAGGCTCCCGCTTCTTCCAGATATCCAAACTGGCCTTCGGCGCATACAGAATCTACCACGAAGGCATCAGAAAGGTCTTCGATCCCTATGAAGAAAGTCTTTTCACGGAGATGCCTGCCATGGAAAAAGACTACATCGACCTGAAATCCGGAGGTCAGACGATGGCGGCCCAGGCAGCGCTCGATTCTTTCTGCATGCAGCACTGGGCGATGGGGCTCGACCTCGCCGACGCCGCGCTCAAGACGATGATCGCGACGAGCGTGGAGAGCTCGGCCTGGAAGAGATAACTTTATAACCTTCAGCTGGACGGCCTTTGGTCTTACGAGACTGGCCGCTTACACCGTTTCAAAAAACGCCGTAGTCATTGTTGACCACGGCGTTTTTATTCATGCTTTTGATCGTCCTATCCATCTTCGAACAGAGCGTCTAGGGATGCACGATCCGTTTCTCGAATTCCTCCGGCGTAAGGCCGAGGATGCCTGTTTCGAATAATTACTTCAGATACTCAGGCTGGATTGTATAGGAAGGAGGCATTGAAGGCGTCCAGTACATATTGGGCGGAACGGGGAAAACAGAGAAGCCGCCGGCCGCTGTCTTCTCCAGATGCTCGACAAGCGTATCCGTCACCATGCTGTAGGGGACCACAAAGACCAGCTCATGATTTTGGGTACCGCCAAAAATGCGATCGCCCGCGCAGGGGAACCCGACCGTCGGTTTTTGGTTGTCAATGGCAAAGCCTACACATGAGCACATCGCTCCTTCCGCCACGGTGTCTGCAGTGATCTTCTCTCCATTATCGTACGCGCATGAATGAATCAAGCGCATCGCCTGGGCGGGATTTACATACATGAGAACAGCCTGGGGTTTGTCGGACTCATTGACTTCGGCCAGTGGTTTCACCATCACGGCGTCGTATTTTTTCCCTTTGTCGCCAATTTTGAATACATTGGACATGAATTTTTTCGATGCTTCGGGGGTACCGGTATACACACCGAGCGCCGCTTTACCCGACTCAATCACCTCGGGTGTCTTGATGAGGCCAAGGCAGGAAGCACCGAACGCGCAGATCATGCTGTCGGCGACGCCACTGTTGGCCCGGCCCTGATAGCGCGCCACCGATACCAGCTGACAGAAATTTTGCTTAATATTCTGTGGATGCCGCGGCAAATCTTTTCTGTCCTTATAGACCTGGACAGCCACCGGCTCTGTCTCTAGATGAAGAATCTCGACAATCTTTTCACTCGCCTCTCTGGGGTTCATACAAGACTCCTTTTGGGAAGTTTTTTACTCCAATCCGAAGCTGTCAGATGCAACAAACTGGGAAAAGCTTCCCGCAGATGTTGTTCGTAGACAGATCACGCCTAAAAAAATTTTAAGTGGTCATCGGATGGCTTCGGGGAGCTGAAACTCTCTTCCTGAAAATAGCATAGCACTTTTCCCAAATAGATAAAAGTAGAATGATAGACACTGAATAACACTTCACCGGCATATCGAAATCCGGCATAGTTGCATGAAGTGAGACATTGCCTTTACAATTCCAGACACGAACATCCATCGAGCGTGAAAAAGGAGATATCGGTGACAGGAACCTGCTCGAAGATACTTATATCCATTGGCAGTACCGCCTCAATCGCATTTGGGATATGGCATTTTTTTGTTCCGAAAATACGGAATGATGCTCTCCTTCATTATTGTATGGCTTTGTTATTGTATCCCTTTTATAATGTCCATCAAAAAATAGCGTTTTTACCTGTTCTGACGTTGTACAATCCGTGATATAGAAAAACTTATTAACACGCTACAAATAACAGAGTTAACAAAAAGTACCCGAAATTGCATTATACCGCAGCCGGTTCTCTTGTTACGGTCGAAGGCACTTTCTTCGGTAGATCAATATGTAAGCGCTTGAAAATGGATAACGTATTCTATTTTTCGCACAATTGGTATTGAAAAGGGACGCCCTCATCTGGTTAAGTTGAGTTGAAGGACAAAACTTATGCCAAGGAGGGCGCCATGAACCAAGAAGGTTC
>Ga0228535_1002309_pt1 | contig 19189 bp, 13 predicted proteins | sample SJ1metagenome_FD_168457 | JGI IMG/M metagenome (GOLD analysis project Ga0228535, IMG submission 168457) | Enriched culture of PCE-dechlorinating microbial communities from Ithaca, New York, USA - SJ1 | ecosystem: Engineered > Modeled > Simulated communities (microbial... > Unclassified | place... | reverse complement strand
TCCCGCCGATCTTCAAAAGGCGCTTCGGAAAAACACGAAACTGGTCGTGATGACACACGCCTCCAACGTCACCGGAACGATCCAGCCGGTGGCGGAGGTCGGCCGGATGGTGCGGCAAAGAGACGGCGTGATGTTTTGCGTCGATGCGGCGCAGACCGCCGGCGCGCTGCCCATCGACGTTGAAGACATGAACATTGATTTACTGGCCGTCACGGGCCACAAATCGCTTTTCGGCCCGCAGGGAACAGGCGCCCTTTATATCCGCAAGGGTTTGGAAAAAAGGATCGCGCCCCTCATGATGGGCGGTACCGGCAGCCGGTCGGAATTTGAAATCCAGCCGGATTTTCTGCCGGACAAGTATGAAAGCGGTACGCCCAATGCGCTGGGATTTGCCGGGCTTTGTGCGGGAGTGCAGTTCATTGCCGGGCAATCTCTGCGCGCCATTCGGGAAAAAGAAAAATTGATCACGGCAGCCTTTCTGCAGCGGATGGAGGGGTGTCCGGATGTAACGGTTTACGGACCGGCCGAAGCGGATCGGCAAACCGCCGTCGTGTCTTTTAACGTCAGGAACGTCACACCGTCGGACGCTGCGCTGTACTTTGAGGAAGAATGTGGGATCTTGTGCCGGCCGGGACTGCACTGCGCGCCGGCGGCCCACAGGACGCTCGGTACTTTTCCGCAGGGAACCGTCCGCTTCAGTTTCGGCTTTTTCAATGCACCCGGAGACGCCGACGCGGCTGCGGAGGCGATCCGCGATCTCCTGAAAGGATGACCTGTTTTCGATGAGCGGTTCCGAATCCCACGCGGTTATTCTCCTGGAATCCGTCAGCCACGCGCTGCGCGCCGAAAAAATCCTCAAAGCCGCCGGCATCCGGTGCAAGCTCATTCCGGTACCGCGACAATTGAGCTCGGACTGCGGCGTCTGCCTGCGCATTGCTGCCGCGGACGGCGAGCGCGCGGCAGGCGTCCTCGCGGGCCGGCTGGATTACTTTAATATCGCTCCTCTTGAAAAATAAAAATTTTTTCGTTGACAAAATAATCGTCCTGGCCTAATAAACATGCTAACCTTGCATTGCTTCGCTGCGACGCAAGGTGCTACAGGTGAAGCACAAAGCAGCTGAAAAGCACACGATCCTTGAAAGCCGCATTCTGGAAGTCTCCTCCACACGGTTTTCCTGACGATGGAACAGATTGACCATCTGAACGCTTTGGAGGCATGGTGTCAGCGGTAACATTTTCGCTTCAACCGATCACCGATGAAAAAATCCTTTTATCACTTTCCACCAATGACCCGAAACTGACCGACAGTTTAATTCTGACTCTCAGACAAAGCTTGTTTTTCCACACATACGCCCCTTCGGTTTTTGAGTTTTTTCGACAACAGATGGACCTGCTGTCTTCGGCATTCCGTTTTTTGGTTTGTACCAGGCAGGCTGGATATCCGGCATCCAGCGCTTGTTAAAAGTGCGAGCAGGGGTTTCCGCTTTCCGCGGTGACCTTGACGAATGGTTGTTTTGAAAAAATTTCATCATTGAGGGTGGATCAGCATGTGGTCGTATATTCAGAACGTGGTCGTGTTTGCTTTTGTGATGGGGTCCATTTACCTTCTCATTGCCCTGGGGTTTTCCCTGATCTGCGGCGTGCTGAGGATTTTTCATCTCGGGTACGCCTACATCTTCCCGCTGACGGTTTACGGCACCTGGATGCTCATGATGACGCTGGAATGGCCGCTTATCCCCTCCATTCTGGGCATGATCCTGATTCAGTTTATCGTGGCCATCCTCATCTACAAAGGAATGATTAAAAAATACCTTGCCACCGAGGACGTTTTGCTCACGGCGCTCTTGCTGGTGGCGCTGATCGTCGAGCAGGCGGCCAACTACTTTTATCCGATCCAGGCGGGCGTCTATCTGGAGACGACGCTTGCGGAAGGCACTTATCAAATCGGCGAAGCCGTGGTGCCCAAGCAGCTCATGATCGGCTCCTTCATCGCCCTGGCGATGACCGCCGCCTTCGTCCTGTTTTTTATCAAGACAAAAACCGGCATGGCCATCCGGGCTCTGTCGCAGGACATTTACTCGTCGAAAATCGTCGGCATCAACGTTGAAACCCTTTACATGTTCACGATGATGATCGTTCTTTTGCCGGTCATCATCGGAATGCTCATCGTCGCGCCGGTCTGGTCGGTCGAGCCGGGAATGGGGTGGATGTACATGGTTACCGCGATTCTTGTCGCGGTCCTGGGCGGACTGGGCAATATCAAAGGCACGATCATCGCCAGTTTTCTGATCGGTTTGGCCCACGCCTTTGTGAGTTTCGTCCTCGGAGAGCCGCGTTTCATGAATCTGTCGGCGCTGATTCTTGTCATGGTGATACTGGTTATACGACCTCAGGGTTTAGCAAGGAGTGAATCGCTATGGTAGATCTGGAATTAAAGAGAGACCGCATCGTCATCCGGTTCGGCACCAAAAAATGGGAATGGGTGCTGGAGCCCCGGTACTGGCGCAACACGCTGATCTGGGCGGTGATCCTGTTTTTGTTTCCGACGGTATCCTACTTCATCAGCCCCGGCCTGATCAACACGATGATCTCGGCCAATATCTACGCGGCCATCGCGATGCCGCTGGCACTGATGACCATCGGGACCGGAAGAATGAATTTCGGTCCTCAGTTTTACATCGGCGTGGGCGGTTATACGGCGGCGCTGCTCAGCATCGCTTACGGATGGGGACCTCTGACAACGCTGCCCTTTGCCATCCTGATGTCGATGATCGCAGCGCTGTTGTTCAGTCCGCTCGTCATCATGGCGCGCGGGCTTTACTATGTGCTGCTCACGCTGCTTCTGCCGCTCGTTTTCCTGGAAGTCACCTTCATCTATACCGATATTTTTAAGGGCGATACGGGATTGTTCGGCATTGTTCCCCTCCTCGACACCGGCAACGCCAAAAACAATTTTCTCTTCATCGGCTATTTCTCCACAGTGATCATGTTTGCGTACCTGTGGATCATCAACAAAGTGCTGAAATCCCGCTACGGACTGCTGATGGCCGCGATCAACGACGATGAAGACGTTGCCCATTCGATCGGCGTGAACATCAACAAGATCAAAATCATCGCGTTTGTCGCCGCGTCCACCATGGTGGGCATCATCGGCTGGTTTTATGCGCACTATTTCAGCTCCTTTGCCGGCATCACCTATCTGCCGCTGACGTTCATGCTGAAGATTCTGCTGGTGCTGATGATCGGCGGCCGGGCGCAGGTTTTCGGCTGCGTAGTCGGCGGTTATTTTGTCGCGTTTCTGGAAATGCTGATGATCCGCTTCATGGGGCCGATTCAGCCGCTGGTCTTCCCGATCATCCTGCTGATCCTGCTGTTTATTCTTCCGGAAGGTCTGTTCGGCCTCTACCGGAAGCGCCGTTATCGCGAATATCTGCCAACCATTCATGTGCGGAGGTGAGCTATGGAACCCCTGCTGAAAGTCAGCAATCTGGTCAAGCGTTTCGGAGGCATTGTCGCGGTCAACGACGTGTCGTTCGAAATTTACAAGGGTGAAACGCTGGGGTTTATCGGTCCCAACGGCGCGGGAAAATCCACGGTCGTCAACTGCCTCACCGGCGCGCTTCTCGCCACCTCGGGCAAAGTGGAAATGAACGGCGTGGACATCACGCGGATGAAGCCCTATCAGCGGGCGCACATGGGGCTTTCGCGCACCTATCAGATTCCCCGGCCTTTTCCTGAGCTGACCGCGCTTACCAGCGTTCTGGCCAGCTCCATTTCCGGCAAGAGGAGAATCCATCAGAGTTTTCAGGACGCGATGTACGATGCCACGCACTATCTCGAGTTTGTCGGTCTCTTCAGCAAGCGCAATATTCTGGCCCGGGATTTGACGTTCTATGAACTGCGCATGCTGGAGCTCGCCAGGGCTTTGGCCACGACGCCGCAGCTGCTGTTTATCGACGAAGTTATGGCGGGGCTGAATCCCGGCGAGGCGAAAAACGCCATCAAGATGATCCGCAAGGCCAAAGAGGAGTTCGGCATTACGGTCTTCTGGATCGAGCATGTCATGGCGGTTCTGATGGAGGCGGCCGACCGGATTGTGGCCATCAACTACGGCGCCAAACTGGCGGAAGGCACGCCGGACGAAGTGGTCAACAACGACGATGTCATCGAAGCGTATCTGGGCAGAGGGTGGAGGGAATATGCTTGAAGTCAGTGATCTGAGCGCGTCCTATGGCGTGATTCCGGCGCTGCACGGCGTCAGTTTCAGCGTCCGTCAATCAGAGATCGTGACCATTCTGGGATCCAACGGAACAGGCAAAAGCACGATCCTGAATGTAGTTCAGGGCATGATGACCGGCACCAGCGGCCGGATCATTTTCCGCGATGAGGCGATTCAGGGGCTTCCCTCGCACCGCATTGTCGCCCGGGGAATTGTGCAGGTTCCCGAGGGCATGAAGAGTTTTCCCTACATGACCGTCAAGGAAAATCTGCTTCTGGGCGCCTACCGGAAGTCCTCCTGGTCCAAAAGAAGGCAGACCCTGGAGTATGTGTACAGTCTCTTTCCGATTCTGAAGGAACGGTCCAACATGTCGGCGCGGCTGCTTTCCGGCGGCGAACAGCAGATGCTGAAAATCGGTCGCGGGCTCATGGCCAATCCCTATCTGCTGATGGTGGATGAACCGTCCATCGGACTCGCGCCGCGCATTGTCGACAGTGTGTACGAAACCCTGGGCAAGCTCAGGGAAACGGGTCTGACGATTCTGCTCACTGAGCAAAACGCTCTGCGGGCGCTGCAGCTTGCCGACCGCGGCTATATCATCCAGGAGGGAAGAATCGTTCTGGAGGGGAGATCGGGCGAACTGATGAAGAACAATCTGGTGAAAAAGGCATATTTGGGGAGATAGCAATGGAAGATTATTTTTCTTATACGGCTCAGCTTTTTAATCCCGACGAAGCCCATTCCAAACCGGAGGCGCTCAAGGGGATCCGGGTGCTGGACTTTTCGCACGTGATTTTCGGACCGATTGCCGCGCGCCTCCTGGCCGATTACGGCGCAGAGGTGATCAAACTGGAGCTGCCCTTTTACGGCGATCTCTGGCGTCCGGCGACCTACTGGGGGAAGTACTGGAAACACTCCAACCCCATCTGGCACAACATCACGAAAAACAAGTACTTCATTTCGGTGAACCTGCAGCTGAAGGAGTCCAAGGAGCTGATCTATAAAATGGCGGAAAAGGCCGATGTCGTGATTGAAAACTTTGCGCCCGGCACGGCGGACGCCTGGAACATCGGCTACGAAAAGATTTCCAAGATCAATCCCAACATTATCTTCCTCAGCTGCTCGACCTACGGCCAGTTCGGCCCCATGCGTTATTTTCCGGGCTGGGATCTGCTTGCCCAGGGCGCCAGCGGTGTGCTGACGCTGAACGGCTATCCCGACACGGACATTTATTACAAGCTGCCGGATTACGTGGGCGACTTCGTTCCCGGCAATTTCGCTTCGCTGGCCGTTTTGATGGCGCTGTACCACCGGAAAAAAACCGGCAAGGGACAGTATATCGATATGGCGCAGACCGAGGGCCTGATGCGCATGCTCTACCATTACACGTACTTTTCTCTTACCAAGGAAGCGATCGGTCGCACCGGCAACACCGATCCCACGATGATGCCGGCTTCCATTTTCAAAACCGCCGACGACAAATTTCTTGCGCTGGCCTGCGCGACGGCACAGCAGTTCGAAAATTTTACGCAGGCGATCGGCATGCCCGAACTGGCGTCCGATCCGCGTTTTTCCGAAACGCTGGAACGGCTGAAGCCGGACAACGCCCAAGCGCTGACGAAGATCGCAAAGGACTGGATCCAGTCAAAATCCTGCACCGACATTCTCAAACTGGCCGGCGAGAAAGGCTTCCCGGCGGCGGAAGTGGCGGATGACTACATGATCGCCAATGAGGAATGGCGGCGCAAACGGGGCAGCGTCGTCCTCTTCAATGACGATGTGTACGGCAAGCTCCTGATTGCCGGCCCGTCCGCGCAGCTCAGCAAAACGCCGTCGCGCACCAAATGGCTGGCCCGGCCGCTGGGGTACCATAACCGGCTCGTGCTGAAGAAATTTCTGGATCTGTGCGAAGCGGACATCCAGGAGCTGGAAAGGAAAAAAGTCATCGGGACATTTGACGACCGGCCGGGATTGAAGCCGCCCGTCTATTACAACCTGAACGAGGATCCCATTTACAACTACGGAAAAGAGGTTAAGAAATGAGCCCGAAAGAAGCCATTTATACACGACACGGTGGAAAAGGCGGCGACCGCGGTAAAATGCTGGCCGAGATCATGAACGCCGAAGGCAAACCGGAAGTGCTGGACGACATTCTGGTGCTCGATGTCAGTTCGGCCAATTTTGCCGGCATCGTCTGTGCAAGCCTGCTGGCCGAATTCGGCGCCGAGGTGATCAAGATCGAACCGTCCGGAGGGGACCCGGCGCGCCAGATCACGCCTTTCGGCGTAACGGTCCAGGGTGTAGGCATTCCGTTCATGTTTGAGGGCCGCAACAAGCGGTACATGACGCTTGATGTGAAAAACAGCGCAGAAGACAGAAAGACCTTCGCCCGCCTGGCGGCAAAAGCTGCGGTGGTCATCGAAAGCTTTCTGCCCGGCGAAATGGATGCCTGGGGCATCGGCTACCGGCAGCTTTCCGCTGCCAATCCAGGCCTGGTTTACGTCGCTTTATCCGCCTACGGTCAGTACACGGACAAGGCCAGGGAATCGGCCCGGATACCGGACACGGATGTCACATCGCAGGCCGGATCGGGGCTTCCCGCCCAGATGGGGGCGCCGCCCGAAGATCCCGAGCCCCTGAACTGGCCGCTGCGGGGCGGCATGTGGGCGGGCTGGTACATTTCGGGTCTGTCCGCGGCCTTCGGAGCCACCGTTGCGCTGCTTCACCGGCAAAACACCGGCGAGGGCCAGATGGTGGACGTTGCGGGAATGGACGCCTACTCGTCCATGGTTGGCATGCCGGCGACGATCGGCTTTACCTGGGAAAAAGCGCGTCCGCGCATCGGCGTGCTGGATTTTATTCTTTACCCCTACGGCCACTGGAAGTGCAAAGACGGATTTGTGGCGATCGCCGCGCCGCGCGATCATGATTTCCGGGCGCTCTTGAAGATCCTGGGCCTGTGGGAGCAGGAAGACGACTGGCGCTATTCGTCCGACCGCATTCCCGATATCCTGGAACAGGCGCTTCATCTGCACAAGATTATCGAAGAGAAGACCATCCTTTACACTGCGGACGAACTGGTGAAAATGGCGCTCAACTACAGTCGAAAATCCGCGCGCTCCAAATGGCGGGGCGGCGGCGTCCCCATCGTCATGAAACTGATGACGCCGGAAGAGGCGATGTCCAACAAGCAGTGGGAGGTGCGCAAGGCGTTCCAGGAAGTGGAGGATGAAAAGCTCGGCAAATTCATCATCAGCGCCAATTTCGTTAAAATGTCCGAATCGCCTCCGCGGGTGAAATGGGTTTCTTCGGAAGTCGGCCGGGACAACGATTTTGTCCGGAAAAAATATTTAAGCGATTAGCAGGATCAAATTGTCGGCAGATGTTTGATCGATTCATTTGGTTTTTTTAAAAGAGGAGGGGGTAGCATGATGAAACAGGCAAACAGGGTTAAGATGGTTGCGGTGGCGGCACTGATACTGCTGGTTGCGGTTGCAGTCAGCGTGCCGTCCGTCTCGTCGGCCCAGCCGAAAGGTGAGGCGTTCGTAATCGGTTACATCGGTATGGTCGCCTCGCCCGGAACCAGGCCATGCATGGACATCCAGAAAATGGCGGTTGAGGAAATCAACGCCATGGGCGGGATTATGGGGCGTCCGGTCAAGTACGTGGTCATGGACAACAAGGGCGACACGTCGCTTTCCGTGGAAGCGTTGCGGAAACTGGTCATTGAAGATAAGGCGAAATTCGTTTCCGTAGAAGGCCGTTCGGAAATCTGTCTGGCGGTGCAGGAGGCCTCCGGCATGCTGGCCAAGGAATATCCCCATATTTTGGTTTTCAACGGCCCGATGGGCGCGGAACTGACGGCGCGCATCATTGACCAGGCGCCGAAGTATGATCACTGCTTCCGCGACTGGGATCCGGAACCGGCGCATTACGCTCAGACCAAGTATTTCTTCTGCAAGACCATGCCTCAGTACCAGAAGACAAAGCGGATCGCTTTCCTCTGGGAAGACCTCGCCTGGACGACCGAATGGCGCAGAGGCATCGGATACATCAATTTGCCCACCTGGGAAAAAATGGCCCAGGAATGCGGCCTGGAAGTGGTTTACAGCAAAGCGGTGAAGCCCCGCGGTACGATGTATCTGCCGATTCTCCAGGATATTAAAAAAGCCAACGCCGATTTGATTTTCTTCATCAGCTCCTGGTTTACCGACACGGAATCCTTTGCCAAGCAGTGGGCGGATTCGGCAGCCCGGGACATTCAGGTGAACCTTTACGGCGGCGTCGCGCAGACCCGGGATTTCTGGCGGATGACGGGCGGCAAGGGCCTGGGGATCATCAGCTCCTTCACGGATCTTGATGATGTACCGCTTACCCCCAGAACCATTCCTCTGGTGAAGAAGGCGCAGTCCCGCAAGATCCCGATGCAGATCCACGTGCACATCGCTTACGCGGATATTTTCCACTTCAAGGCGGCCATTGAAAAAGCGGGCGGCACCGCCGATATCAAGAAGTTGATCAAGGCCATGGAAGATGTGGAAACCGTCTATTCGCTGGGCAAGGTGAAGTATGAAACGCGGAAAATCAAACCCTTCTATCATTCCCGTGTGCGAGTGGATGCGGCCAATCCCTACAAAACATATCCCGGCTATTACCTGCAGCTGATCGTCCAGTTCCAGAAAGACGGGAAAATCGCCTATCTGCATGAGTCCTGCGAGGAAAACGAACCCCTGGTGGCCAAATGGGTTGATCCCAAGCGCTACAGAACACCGGCGGAGTTGAGGAAGTAACCAGGGGGTGTTGAAGTGACCCGGAAAGGGCGGCGCTCGCAGGGGCGCCGCCCTTTTTATTGCATGGAAGCGGACCGCTCCGGATTTTCGACGGCGGGGAGATAGAGATTGACGCTGGTGCCCTTTCCCGGCTGGGAATCGACCGTAATCCATCCGTCATGATTTTTAACGATGCCGAAGGCGGCCGCCATGCCGAGGCCGCGACCGTAAACCTTCGTCGTAAAGAAAGGCTCAAAAATCCGTTGCAGCGTTTCGTGATCCATCCCGATGCCTCTGTCGACAACGCGGATGTAAACATATCGGCCCGGCTGGGCAGGCATTGCGGACGCGAAGGAGGAAGGATTGATCAGGGTCTGTCCGGTGGCGATGGCGACAAAGCCTCCCTGCGGCAGCGCCTCCAGAGCGTTGGCGACGACAGCCTCCACGGCCATTTTGATTTGTGTGATATCGCCTGCCGTAACGCCGATGTCGTCTTGCAGCTCCTGGACGATCTCAATGTCGGAGCCGGCCGGCAGGGACTGTGCGAGGACGACCTCGTTTACCACATCGTTGACGGAAAACGGCCGGGGCTGATATTTTCCTCCTTCGGCATAAGCGAGCAACTGATCCGTGAGCCGGCTCATCCGGTCGGCCGATGTTTTCAGGGATCCCAGAAATTTCTGCGATTCCGGATGGTCGTCCCCGTTCATCTGCAGCATTTCAAGACTGCCGTAAATGACCGCCAGCGCGTTGTTGAACTGGTGCGCGATGCCGCCCGCCAGCGTCGCAATGGCCTGAATCTGTCTCATATTCTGCATTTTCATTTCCATAACTTTTTTTTCCTGCTCCATGGCCATGCGTTCGGTAACATCGTAAACGGAACTGAAAAGCCTTGTCCATGAAGCTTCGTACCCTGCCGGAACCACGCTGCTCACGAGGAGCGTCATGCGCCTTCCGTTCAGCGTTGCCGCTTTGACTTCCGCATTATAGCGGCCTGTCTGATAGACCGCTGCGATTCTCCTGGCTAGAAAACCGGCGCGATCCGGGGCAATGAGCCGCTTCCAGTTTTCGTTAAAGGCGGACGGCGTATCCGCGCCGCTAATTTTAAGGGTGGCCCGGTTTACGGCGGTAATCTGAATGAGGGAGGCGTATTGTTCGATGAGTTGGGGATTTTCCTCCAGGAAGACGGTCAGATTTTCGCGCGCCGGGACGGGCAGGCTGTCCAAAAGCGGTTTGACCTGGGACCAGTCTTCTTCCCACAGCGGCACGACGGACTCCTCGAAAAGACCGCGGTAGTGCAGTTCGCTTTCCGCCAGCGCTTTTTCGGAATGCTGACGCCGTTCTATCTCCTGCTGGAGTTCCCGGTTGGTTTGAAGCTGCCGCTCGACGGCCCGCAGGTACTGGTTTTCCGAAAAAACCAGTTCGCTTTGAATTTTCATGCGGATTATTTCATACGCCGCAGCGATGATCAACACAAAGACGAGGACGGCAATGGCGTTGAATTTGAACAGCTTGATATTGTATGCGTCGAAAGACGGCAGATCGTTGAGAAGAAAAAATATGAGCGCGATGCTGCTGAAAACGGCAGCTGTTACCAATCCGAAGTACCGTCCGAGGATGATGACGGCGGCCAGAGGGAACAAAACGATCCAGGGAAAAACAATATAGTAGATGCTCGGATCCCAGAGACCCGCCAGCAGATTCACGGCGAAAAGTCCGAAACCGATGCCCGCCGTGATGCGATGGTGAAGCAAGGCCATTTGAAAAGACGGCAGCCGAAGGCCGACCAGCACGGCGCCGAGCGCATTGAGGAACATTAAGACAAAAAGCAACGCGTGGAAAGAATGCTGGAGATAATAGTAAAAACCGGCGTAGAACAGGAGCCCGGGCATGCAGGCGTAAACCATTATGCGGTTTACTCGCCGATTGTAGTCGTTTTCTGAAAGACGCCTTTTATCCGGTCCGATTGATGTCGTTCGTTCTGACATGGGCCCGTGCTCCGAGCGTTTAAAGATCCGCTGTTTTTCTGTTCTTGCGGCGGCGTAATCTAAAAGCCGGCTGTCGGCCGACGCATCTCCCTAAGAGACCCGGGGGTCTTTTTTCAGAGGAGTGGCTGACCCCGCAGGCCAAAACAACGGGAAGGGGATCGGGAAAAGCTCTGCGACGTTCTGTCGCAGAAGTGCCGCCGGGCGTGCTGACCGCTCGCTGTGCCGGCCGAGTTCGCATATTGCAAGGAGGGACTTGTATCTCAATATCCGGCAACGGAGGGAAGAAAAGACCGCTTAGCGATTTTTATCCGACGGAGTGCTGCCGGTATTTTCCTTCCGCGACAATTGCAGGTTTCTTAGCCAGAAAACAGGGTTTCTGTCAATCCCGAATTGACCAATCAAAGTGATTTGTGTCCGGTCCGCGCCGGAAGACAGAAAAAAGGCGGCGGAATAGAAAATTCCGCCGCCTTTTCAAAATCGTGACGTTCTAAAAAGAACCGTTAGCGGCCCTTGAAGGCCGGAGGTCTCTTTTCGAGGAAAGCCTTGGCGCCTTCCTTGAAGTCCTCGGTGAACTGCAGCGCTTTGCTGGCGCTGTATTCAACTTTCATGACGCCTTCAAAAACAGTCGTTTCGAGGCCTTCCCGTACCGCCCGCATGATTTCGCGCTGGGCGACCGGCGCGCCGGCGGCCAGCTTTTTGGCCAGCTTTTTGGCGGTTTCCAGAACTTCCGCCTGCGGAACGACCTTGTTCAGAAGACCCAGCGTATAGGCTTCCTTGGAGGACATGAAGTCGCCGGTCAGCATCAGTTCCAGAGCCTTGGTCTTGCCGATAAAGCGCGGCAGGCGCTGGGTTCCGCCCCAGCCGGGATTGAGGCCCAGCTTCACTTCGGGAAGCCCCAGGGTGGCTTCTTCCGCCATGATGCGGAGGTGGCAGCAGCAGGCCAGTTCCAGACCGCCGCCGTAGGCGCCGCCCTGCATGGCTGCGATAATGACTTTGGGATAATTTTCGATGCGGAAATAAATTTCGTTGCCGTTGTATTTGGGAACGTTGCCCGCCTGAATGCTGGCGAATTCGGTAATGTCCGCACCCGCTGAAAACAGCTTGTTGCCGCTTCCGGTGAGGATAATGACGCGCACGTTGTCGTCTTTTTCGCATTTGGTGAGCAGGTCATCAATGTCTCTCAAAACACCCTGTCCCATCGAGTTTGCCGGGGGGTGATTGATGGCCGCCACCAATACCATGCCGTCTTGTTCCACTTTCAATTTTTCATACTCAAAAGCCATAGTTTTTCCTCCTGATGTATTTAATTTTTATTGAGTTTTTAAGAAACCCTTTTTCCTTCCGGCGTGAGGCAGTATAAGAAGAACCACCAAGGGTGTCAAGAACAAACAGAGAAAATGACGGATAAAAGTGCGGGGAACGGCCGCCCACGGCCGCTCCCCGCTTGAGCGGGACCGGTTGACTGGACCCTCTAAGCCAGGAATTTAGAAGGGACCTGGCGAAGAATGTCCTCAGCCTCCCGGACAATACCCTGAACCATGTCCGCGACTTTGGGCATGTCGTTGATGCGCTGCGCCGCTTCACCGGCGGCCATCATGGCCTTCTCCTTGTCGCCCGTACATACGGCGCGGATGGAGTCGATTTCATAATCGATGAGACTCATATCGAGCGTGGAGTAATCATCCGGCGTCCCCAGAAAAACACCGGGCGATTTTTTGAGCGTGTTGGCGGCATGCGTCTCGCTGCGCGGATTTTTAATCCAGCGGGCCGGTCCGACAAATCCCCGGGCCACCAGCGTGCCGCGGTCGCCCGCGTCGACGACGCTTTGCTTCCAGATCGTATGGAAATCGCTTTCCTGGGTTGCCAGAAACCGCGTGCCCATCTGCGCGCCGTCCGCGCCCAGAACGAGCGCCGCTGCCAGGGTTTTGCCGTCGCAGAAGCCGCCCGCGCCGCAAACCAGTGTCTTTGCGTCGGAAACGGCCTCGACGACCGCCGGCAGAAGAATCATGGAATGCACCGGCTCCCAGGACGTGTGAAAGCCGCCTTCATGGCCGGAGGCGACGATGACGTCCACGCCCGCCTTTTTGCAGCGCTGCGCGCCCTTTACCGAGGGAACGACATGCATCCAGGTAAATCCGGCGTTTTTAATCTTGTCTTTGAGGCCGACGGGATCGCCGGCGGAGGTGAAAATGACTTTAAAATGCTTGCGGATATCGGGATTTTCTTCGCAGACTTTGATGGCCGTGTCGATCATGACCATGGCCTTGTCGCGGAGCTCCGCGGAAACCATGGTATTGATGCCGAAAATGCCTCCCGAATCCTTGGTCAGACGATAGGTTCTCTTAAGCAGGTTTTCGAGCACGACGTCCATTTCGTCGTCCATGGTGGATTCCGCCGTCTTGATAAAATCTTCATAGATCCAGGGCTGCGTGTCTTTGCTGAAGAGACCGCTCGTTGAGAGGAGGCCCAGAACGCCGGCATTGGCGGCCGCGACGCAGAGGTTATTGTTGGAAAAAGGACCCATGCCCGCCTGAATGATCGGATACTTGATGCCGACCAGATCGCACAATCTTGATTTAATCATAAACTTTTCTCCTTTATGTTTATTTTGATGATTTCTGTTTTGTGAGAGCCTCCCCACCTGCAGCCTGTGAACCTTGCCTGTGCCATACCCGCTGAAGGATTGTCAAGATGAAAACCTGCATCGGTTTTTAAAAAACAGCTTGAATCGCCTGTCATAAAGTATATTATGACGCATTATTACGGTGCGCCCAATTGCCATGGAAGCAAACAGCCATCATTTTTCAACCTTACTTATCCGACGACATATCCCGGCTCACGGGAAACGTTCTTCGTGCCGCCGGGAAACCACCGGCGGGCAGGAGCCCCGATCCGACAACCGTGTGTGTTGAGGGACGGCAATCTTTATCGTCATGGCAAGCCGGGATCTGCGCCAATCGGAGAAGAAGAAGGAGGAGGTATGAATGTTGCAGTTTTATTGATTCTGGCAGCGGTTTTATTTTATCTGGCTTACCGTTTTTACGCACGGTTTATCGCGACACTTTTCAACGAAAACAACGACAATCCGACGCCGGCCCATGCGCTTCGGGACGATCGCGACTATGTGCCGACCAAGCCCGTAATTTTGTTCGGTCATCATTTTGCCAGCATCGCCGGCGGCGGGCCGATTATCGGCCCCACCGTCGCTCTGCTTTTCGGCTATCTGCCCGTCTGGCTGTGGGCGGTTCTCGGCACCATCTTTATCGGCGCCGTTCAGGATATGACGGTGCTGTTTGCGAGCGTCCGGGAAAAGGGGAAATCGATTGCCGAAATCGCCAGGGAGGCCCTGGGTGACACGGGGTTCTTCCTGTTTATCAGTTTTGCCATTCTGATGCTTTTGCTTCTGACCTCCGCCTTTCTGGGATTGACGGCCGTTTCTCTGACGTCGCTGGTGCCGCTGGACATGATGCGGCTCGCGCCCGATCAGACGATCGTGAAAACCGTCCTGGTCAATGGCGTGCCCAACGCGCAAATCGGCGGCATCTCCTCAACATCGCTCATCATCATTACCGCCTTTGCGCCGGTCATCGGCTGGCTGGTGTATAAAAGAGGCGTCAGCGTCAAACTGGCCGTTCCTCTGGCCATCATCGTCTGTATCGGTTCCATATTATTCGGCATGAAATATCCGGTCTCGCTGGACCCGGAAGTGTGGATGATCATCCTTTGCTTCTATACGCTCTTTGCCGCGGGAATTCCCGTCTGGGTCATTTTGCAGCCGCGCGATTTCACCAATTCATTTTTGCTGTATATGGGCGTCATCGCCCTGTTTGCCGGCGGCGTTGCCGCCGGCTTCAAAGGCGTGACCTTTTCAGCGCCCGCCTTCAATCTGGCTCAAGGGGCAAGCAAGCTGGGGCCTATCTGGCCGTTTCTCTTCATTACGGTGGCCTGCGGCGCCGTTTCCGGATTTCATGCGCTAGTGGCGGGAGGAACATCGAGCAAACAGGTGGCCAGGGAAACGCACGTTAAAAAGATCGCCTTCGGCGGCATGCTGCTCGAAGGCCTGCTCGCCATCGGCGTCATGATAGCAGTCGGCTGCGGAATTGCGTTTGCCGATTTCGTCAATATTGCGTTTCCCTCCGCCGCCGGCGTTAAGGCCAATCCGATTCTGGCGTTTTCGCTCGGCGTCGGCGGCCTGCTCGATAAAGCGCTGGGGATACCGCCCGTCTACGGGACGGTGTTCGGTATCTTAATGGTGGAAGGATTTGTTGTGACGACGCTGGATACGGCCGTCCGTTTGAACCGGTATCTGTTTGAAGAGCTCTGGCAGGTGGTTTTCAAGAACGTTCCCAAAATCATGAAGTCCTATCTTTTCAACGCCCTGCTGTGTGTGGTGCTGATGTATCTTCTGGCTTACACGAATGCATTTGCGGCCATCTGGCCGATTTTCGGCTCCGCCAACCAGCTTTTGGCGTCGCTGGCGCTGATCGCCGTTTCCGCCTGGCTGGTGAAAAGAAAGAAAACGGCCTGGTTCACCGTGCTGCCGGCGATTTTCATGATGGTCACCACCATTTACTCGCTGGTGTCGCTGCTGGTGAATAAATATCTCCCCAAGCACAACAACGCGCTGGCGGTGACGGACGTGGCGCTGATCATCCTTTCTGTCGGCGTCATTGTACTGGCGCTGCGGAAGTGGCGGGAAATGAGAAAAACGCCGAAGGCGGCGGCCGTATAATCTGCCGGAATAAAAAAGGGCGGCACCGGCCGCCCTTTTCAGGTCTGGAAACGATCCGTCAGATTTCGATGGCCATCAGTTTGTCGCCCATGGCGACGGACGATCCGGGCGAGACAAGAATCTCCGTGACCTTGCCGCCGACTTCCGCCACGATGTTGGTCAGCATCTTCATGGCTTCCAGCACGACCAGGACGTCTCCTTCGCCGACCGTCTCGCCGACGGCGACCGGAATGGAATTGACGACGCCTTTCATGGTCGCGCGGATGTCGCCGGCCAGTGCGAGCGCTTCGATTTCCTTGGGCGTGAAGGTTTTCACCTTGACCCTGTCTGCTGTTTCCTCTTCCACGACGGTAAGAATCGGCTCCGGATGGTAGTCCACACCGAGAATCGTCATGTAGGAGCCGTCCTTGGTACGGCGCAGCGGACCGATTTCAATGGCGTGGTGCTTGCCGTAGGCGTCGGGAAATTCGAACTTGTCGCCGATGTTGAATCCGCCGCGGCGGAACCAGAGCTGAGGCGGCAGCACCCAGGTCTTGCCGAATTTTTCTTCAAATTTCAAAAAGCCCACCGCGTCGTTGGGATGCTGCAGGTACAGGACCAGCTCGTCCGCAGTCGCCTTCCGGCCGATAGCGCGTTCCAGCAGCCTTTTCTCGATGTCCAGATCGACGTCTTCGATCTTCTGATAGCCGGCCTCGTTTTTGAGGATTTTCTTCCAGTCGGGGCCGAAGACCGCCTCGTAAATATCCGGCGCCGGTTTGTAAAACGGAAATTTGCCGTAGCGCTCCAGCAGCAGATTTTTCAAATCGTCGCTGGCGTCCTTGTAGCGGACGCCCTTGAGGACATTGTTGGCCGCCGTGGTCCAGAGGATCTGCGATCCGGGCGTGACGCTCCAGAAGTTGCCCAGCTCCACCTGCACCCGGGGAAGCTCATTCTGGAGGATTTCCGGCATGCGGTCGAGAAATCCGCCTTTCTGCGCCTGTTCGAAGCTGGAGCCGGTCGCGCCGCCCGGCAGCTTGTGGGTCTGCACCGTCGGATCGAAGCCGAAAAACTGGGATTCGAAATCCCGGTAATGGAGGCGTTCATAGCGCAGCTTGTTGGAGGCGTCGATGACCGCCTGCCGATCGAAACCGACGGCTTGATGTCCGTAATCCTCGAGCGTATCGACGACGGTGAGCAGCGGCGGCGGACCGTAAAAGCCGGTGAGCGCGTGGTCGCTCGCGTCCACGATTTTCGCGCCGTTCTGCACGGCGGCCACGATGCGGCCGATTTCGTTGCCGTCGGTGTTGTGGCCGTGGTAGTGCAGAAGCACGTCGGGATACTTCTGCAAAATGGCGCGCACCAGCTCGCCGATGCGCCTGGGCGATCCCAGGCCTCCGTGGTTTTTGATCGCCAGCAATATGTCCGGTCCGGTGACGTCCAGAATTTCGCCCACTTTTTTGACGTAAAATTTGTTGGTGTGCTCCGGCCCCGTCGAAAAACAGACGGCGGTTTCGAGAATCCGGCCGGCCTTCTTGACCTCTTCGTAAACCGGAATCATGTTCGGAATGTAGTTTAAGAAGTCGAAAACGCGCCAGACGTGGACGTAACGGGCGAAGGTTTCCACGGTGAGGCGGATGACGTTTTCCGGATAGGGGCGGTAGCCGAACAGGTTGATGCCGCGGCAAAGCGTCTGGAAAAGCGTGTCCGGCATGTAGCCGGCGAGGACCTCGAGTTTTTCCAGCGGATTCATCTGTTTGCGGAGCATGTCGACATGAATCGACGCTCCGCCGGTGATCTCGAGCGAAAAGTAGCCGGCCGCGTTGCGCTCCGGGGCGACGAGGATCTGGGTGTGGGGCATGATCCGGTTTTTAAAGTCCGACTGCGAAAGGTCGCGCTCCGTATTGGTGAGATAATAGCCCGGCATGCGGCGCATTTTATCGAGGACGGCTTTGACTCCTGATTTTTTCAGTTCCCGGGGGGTGATTCTTCCTTCGGGGAGGATTTTCATAAAACGTGTCTCCTTGCAGCTATGCCCGATCAGTAGGCGTAGGGATTGATTTTCCGCGCGTGGATTTCCGCGATGAGCTTGGACAGCTTGGCGATTTCCCGCTCCGGCTCCGGATAATTGAACAGTTCGGGGTGGGAGTCGAGGTAATCGGTCGTAAAGCGGCCGTCCCGGAAATCCTTGTCGTCGCAGATGGCCAGGTAGAAAGGAATCGTCGTTTTCGGTCCGACGATCAGGAAGTCCTTGAGGGCGCGCTTGAGGCGCTGGATGGTCTGCTGCCAGGAATAGCCCCGCACGGTCAGCTTGACCAGGAGCGAATCGTAGTCGGTGGGAATTTTATAGCCCTGGTAGACAATGCCGTCGAGGCGGATTTCCGGACCGCCGGGCGATTGGTACACTTCGACGCGCTTGCCGCCTTCGGGCATGAAGTTGTTTTTCGGATCCTCCGCGTTGACGCGGACCTGGATGGCCTTGTTGACCAGATGAATGCGCTCTTCGGGAATTTCCAGGCGGTCGCCTGCGGCCAGCAGCACTTGCTGGCGGATGATGTCAATGCCGGTGAGGATCTCCGTCACGGTATGCTCCACCTGCAGGCGGGTGTTGACCTCCATGAACCAGAAGTCGTTCGTTTTCGGATCAACCAGAAATTCCACGGTGCCGGCGTTGACATACCCCGCCTGGCGGGCCGCCTGGATGGCGGTCGTGTGCATGGCGTCCAGCACGTTTTTCGGCAGGTCGGCCGGCGCGATTTCCAGCAGTTTCTGGTGGCGGCGCTGGATGGAGCAGTCGCGCGTCCCCAGATGCATCACATGTCCGTAGGCATCGGCCAGAATCTGCACTTCGATGTGGCGGGGCGACTCGACGCACTTTTCAATGTAGATGCGGTCGTCGTTGAAGGCGGAGCGCGCCTCGGAACGCGCCTGCGGCAGTTGTGTGCTGAGCTGTTCCTCGTTGTCGATTTTGCGGATGCCGCGGCCGCCGCCGCCGGCCAGCGCCTTGAACATGATCGGATAGCCGTGCTTTTGGGCAAAGGCCATCGCCTCGCGCAGCCCCGCGTCGCCTGCGGAAAGCGTGCCGGTTCCCGGAATGAAGGGGATGGAGGCTTTTTCCATGATTTCCCGGGCGACGACCTTGTTTCCCAGGTCGCGGATCACCTGCGGCGGCGGACCGATGAACACAATATCCGCGTCCGCGCAGGCGGCGGCCAGATCGGGATTTTCCGACAGGAAGCCGTAACCGGGATGAATGGCGTCCGCGCCGGATTTCTGCGCAGCCCAAATGATTTTATCGATATTGAGGTAGTCCTTGCGCGGCCCGTCGCCGATCAGAATCGCCTGATCGGCGAAACGCAGGAAGTACGACTCGCTGTCCGGTTTTTCATAAACGGCCACCGTATCGAGGCCCATCTCTTTGACCGTCCGGATGATGCGCAGGGCGATTTCCCCCCGGTTGGCCACCAGCACTTTTGAAATTTTCTTCGCCAATTTTTGTCCTTTG
>Ga0228535_1002308_pt1 | contig 19221 bp, 13 predicted proteins | sample SJ1metagenome_FD_168457 | JGI IMG/M metagenome (GOLD analysis project Ga0228535, IMG submission 168457) | Enriched culture of PCE-dechlorinating microbial communities from Ithaca, New York, USA - SJ1 | ecosystem: Engineered > Modeled > Simulated communities (microbial... > Unclassified | place... | reverse complement strand
GCCTATACCGTCCGGCTCGGAGTTTTCGCTGAGAATCCCGAGCTGCTGAAAGACCCCGTCGAGGGGGTCCTGCAGAACAATGAGGTCATCCAGGTTCGCGTCTATACTCAGAACGGCAGGCTGCTAAAAGAGGTGCTCAAGAGAGGGGCGGGCAAAAGAGGGAAATCTTCCCTGCTCAGCGGGAATGAGTCCCGGGACGTCTTGAGCCGCCTTAAAAGGGCCGGCGGAGCCCTGTCGATCAGCCGATCCCCCGATACCCTCGAATCATGGGCGCCGGTAATGTCCGGTACGCAGTACGGGGGGGAGGAGGAGTTGTTTTTTTCCGATACGCTTTTCGGGGACCATGAGCGTTCCATCGGATTCGTCAGCGTCGTCCTCGACAAGAAGATCCTCAATGACTCGCTTGGCAGGCTTCTGGTCAACAGCAGCCTGATAACCCTTATCTTCCTGGCTGGTGCGGTCGTGATCGTCTATTTTGTCGTCAAGGGCGTAACAAAGCCGCTCGGCAGGCTGACTGAAAAGGTGAAAATGATGGGGAGCGGAGCTCCCCTGGAGAAGGTGCCGGTGGAGACCGGGGACGAGATCGGCAAACTGGCGGCCGCATTCAATGCAATGGCGGAATCGCTTCAGATCAGGGAGACGGAAAAAGAACACCTTGAGCAGCAGTTGCGTCAGGCCCACAAGATGGAGGCCATCGGCACCCTCGCGGGAGGCGTTGCCCACGATTTCAACAATATTCTCTCCACTATTGAAGGATACGCGCTGCTGCTCCAGGATCACATCAAGAAAAAGAGCCCTGTCCGCACCTACGTGGACCAGATAGTCCTGGCGGCTGAACGGGCCGCGGACCTTACCAGAAGACTCCTGGCATTCAGCAGGAACCAGGTGATGAACCCCAGTGCGATAAACATTAACGAGACGATAAGAAACATCAGGGAACTGCTGACCAGGCTCGTGGGTGAACACATCGACTTCCGTATCAGCCTGACCGGGGAAGAGCTGGTTGTCATGGCCGATGAGCTGCAGATAGAGCAGATGGTCATCAACCTGGCCTCCAATGCCCGCGACGCGATGCCGAATGGAGGATTTCTGGAAATCTCCACGGCTACGGCGGAAATAACGGAACTTCCCAGTGAAGCCCATTGGACGGTCCGGCCCGGCACCTATGCGGTGGTGATGGTTGCAGACTGCGGCGTGGGGATAGACCCTTCAACCAGGGAACGAATATTCGATCCTTTCTTCAGCACCAAGGAGATCGGCAAGGGGACCGGTCTGGGCCTGTCCATGGTATACGGCATCATCAAGCAGCATAACGGGTTTATCGAGGTGGACAGCGAGCCCGGAAAAAGGACGACCTTCTCCATCTTTCTGCCGGTCATGGATTCGATAGTGGAGCGCAAGAGACTCGAGGCCGTACTGCTGCCTGCGGGAAACCGCGAAACCGTGCTCCTGGCGGAGGACGACCGCTTTGTCCGCATGCTGACAAAGCATATACTCATCAAATACGGCTATCACGTAATCGAGGCCGTTGACGGAGAGGATGCGCTGAATAAACTCCGTGAGAACATTGATACCGTTCAGCTGTTGCTCCTCGACGTAATCATGCCCAAGAAAAACGGAAGACAGATCTTCGATGAGGCGGCTAAGATCAGGCCGGACATCAAGGTTGTATTCATGAGCGGCCACACCTATGACGTGATTGTAAATGAGGGGGGGCTTTCCGAGGAGATACCCCTCATTTCAAAACCCCTGACCCCCGGAGAGCTCCTGGTCAAGGTCCGTGAGGTTCTTGACAGCCCGGCAGGAAACCTTGATATTTAGGAAGAGTTCACAACTGCCTCCGCATGGGAGAGACGAACCGATATGGAAGAAGAGAAGAAACATCCTTGCCCCGACTGCCGCTGCTGCCAGTGGTGCAGCGACACGCGTTGCAGAGTCTGCCTGCGCCGTGGAGGAGCGACCTGTCGTAAGCTGTCCCTTCAGGAACAGATTGAACTGTATGACTCCATAAACAGGTCTGAAAAAGAAACCGGTTGACAGTGCCCCCGCCTTTCAGTCCCTTTCCGCATTTGAGACAAGGCTGGAACTGCAAGTATTATGGCTGGATTTGTTACGGAAATCGGGTTACAATAAGCACCGCTGATGAGGGCGAAATCATCCGTTGCCGGGAGATGCGATGGCGAAGAGAAAGTTGCTGGGAGAGATTTTAGTCGATAAGGGACTGATTACCGCGAAGACCCTGGAGAGGACGCTGACCCGATCGAAAAGGCTCAAGAAGCGTCTCGGGGGGCTGCTCGAGGAGATGGAGCTGATAACCGGCGAAGAGCTGGCCGACGCTCTCGCCGAGCAGTACGGATACAGGGTGGTGAGCAACTTTTCTCACCATAATTTCTCCAGTGAACTCCTGGAGCTTGTTCCGTCCGACGTTGCGATGCAGAATGTACTGTTTCCCCTGAAAATCGAAAACGGAAGGCTCGCTATTGCCATGGCCGATCCCACGGAAACCAGAATAGTCTCGAATATCGCGGCGAATCACGGCTTGACCATCATCCCCTTCATCGCCACCAAAAAGGACATCAACACGGCCATCTGCAAGCAGTACCTGGGCAAGGACCTCAACATCCGCCACGAAAGGACGGTACTGATCGTCGAGGACGACAACCTGCTGGGCACCATGTGGAGCCATCTCCTTACCAAGGAAGGCTATCGGGTCAAGCTGGCATCCGATGGCATGGATGCCTACAAAACGGTTATTACCGAGATGCCTCAGGTCATCGTTACCGAGAAGGCCGTGCCGAAACTGGATGCTTACGGCCTGTTCAACGCCCTTCGTAATCTCCCCGAGACACGCCACATCCCGATTATCCTGATAACCGGCAGCACTGACACGGAAGAGGAGGCACGGGCCTTCGAGAAAGGCTTTTTCGACTTCATCTTCAAACCGGTCAACGAGGTTACCCTGAAGACCAGGGTCAAAAGGGCCTTTCAGTATCTGGAGCGGGAATACGGCATGATATTCTAACGCCATAGAGCATGTAATTACTCAGCACATAAGTAAAAGGCACTAAAAAAGGGACTTGCCGGTTGGGCAAGTCCCTTGAACTGTTTGGTTGCGGGGGAAGGATTTGAACCTTCGACCTTCGGGTTATGAGCCCGACGAGCTACCAGACTGCTCCACCCCGCGTCATCAATTTAACTTGAACTTTATAGCACACTGCTTCAAGGTCTGTCAACAGCTAATTTCCGGCCCATCAGGGCTTCCATGCAGTTTACACGGTTTACTCGGGGACCACCATGACGTTGCCGCCGAGCTTTGTGGCCAGCCGGTTTGCGTCCTCGCGGCGAAGCCCGGTGCCCACCCTCACGCGATACCTGATCCCTTTGCCCTGGACCTTTGATTCGCTGATACGGACTGAGAATCCCTTCTGCTCCAGGGTTGCCTTCATGTCCTCGGCCTCCTTCCTGTCCCGGTAGGAGGCGACCTGTACGGCGTAGCCCTCCTTTTCCTTGGACACAGGTTTGGAATCCTGGGGCTTTTCAGCGTCGGCCGACGGTTTCGTCTCGGCCGTCTGCCTGGTTTTCGGTTTGTCTGCGGATCCGGGGGGTGCCTGAGCCTTCTCAGTCTTAGGGGCCGGTTGGGGTGTCCGGTCCGCCGTGGCCGCCTGCGTGGTGGAATGCCCGGCCGGGACGGGCCTCGCTTCGTACGGCGGATTGATACCACTGCCCATGATGTTCTTTTCACCCTTTGGAAGCGTGTTGAAGAAGGTCAGATCGGTCCCCTCTGCTGCCGTGCCAGGCCCTGTCGGTATGGTGGCCGGCCCTGCCGGAGCCTTGACGGCAGCCTGCTTCGCAGTGGTAGCGGGAAGGGGAGGCGCAGCTGCCTGGGGGGCCTGCTTGCCGTCACGCCCGAACAGCAGCCAGCCGGTGGCTATGCCGAGTCCGTACACGACGGACACTCCCGCGAAAGCGAGCAGCAGGTAGCGGCCGATGGGCCGCCTCTTGGGGCGGTTCCTGCTGACCTGCCTTTTTGTGCTGTAATCAAGGGCCATGGTGCGGCGTTCCTCGCTACATCCTTTCAGGCGCGGACACTCCGAGCAGGAGGAGGCCGTTTTTCAGGGTCTGGGCTGTGCACTTCAGCAGGAACAGCCTGGCAGCCGACAGTTCGGCGTCGTCCCCGATGACCCTGTTCCTGTTGTAGAAGCTGTGGAACAACCCGGCGAGCTCCTGCAGGTAGTAGGTTATCCGGTGCGGCTCGAAATTGAGCGCGCTCCCTTCCACCGTCTCCGGGAATGAGTCCAGAAACTTGATGAGGGCCATTTCCTCCGCCGTTTCGAGCTTTGCCAGGGATATTCCGGCAAAGTCGGCCGGCACCAGCCCCTTTTCCTCGGCGTTCTCGAAAATGCTGCAGATGCGGGCATGGGCGTACTGGACGTAATAGACCGGGTTTTCGGTGCTCTCCCGCTTGGCCAGCTCCAGGTCGAAGTCCAGCTGGCTGTCGGACCTGCGCATCAGGAAAAAGAACCGGGCAGCGTCCCGGCCGACCTCGTCTACGACCTCCTTCAGGGTGACGAACTCCCCGCTTCGTGTGGACATGGCCACCGGGACGCCGTCCCGCTGGAGGGCAACCAGTTGCACCAGGATTATCTTCAGGTCTCCGGGATCACGTCCCAGCCCCTGGACCACCGCCTTGAGGCGGGGGACGTAACCGTGATGGTCCGCACCCCAGACGTCCACCACCCAGTCGAAGCCCCGCTGGAACTTTTCCCGGTGGTAGGCGATATCCGAGGCGAAGTAGGTGGTGACCCCGTTGCCCCGGACCACGACCCGGTCCTTGTCGTCGCCGAAATCCGTGGTCCTGAACCAGAGGGCGTCTTCGTGCTCGTAGAGGAGGCCCTTGGCCCGCATCGATTCGATGGCTTTTGTCACCTGGCCGCTGTCGAACAGGGACTGTTCGGAGAACCAGGTGTCGTGTACCACGCCGAAGTCTTCGAGATCCCGTTTGATTCCGTCCAGGATCACGTCTCCGCCCAGCTTTGCGAACACCTTTATGGCCTCTTCGGCAGGGGCGTCCTGATATTTTGAGCCGAATTTGGTGACCAGGTCCCGGGCGATGTCCCTGATGTAATCCCCCTGGTAGCAGTCTGCCGGGAATTCAATCGAGCGGCCGAGCAGCTCCAGGTAGCGGAGGTGGACGGAACGTCCCAGGGTGTCCATCTGGTTTCCGGCGTCGTTGATGTAGTATTCCCGGACCACCTCGAATCCGGCCGCCTTGAGGATGGAGGCGACCGCGTCGCCGGTGGCGGCCCCGCGGCCGTGGCCGATGTGGAGGGGGCCGGTCGGGTTGGCGCTGACGAACTCCACCTGGACCCTTTTCCCTTTTCCGACCAGGCTCCTGCCGTAGCTGTCCCCTGCGGCCGCGACGGCCCTGAGGGCCTCGTGCCAGACGTCTTTCCTGAGAAAGAAGTTGATGAAGCCCGGGCCGGCGATCTCGACCCTGTCGAACAGGTCCTCGCCGGCCAAGTGCGAGACGATGGTTTCCGCTATCTTTCTCGGCGCCTTCTTCTCCTCCCTGGCCATGAGCATGGCTATATTGGTGGCGAAGTCGCCATGCTCGGCATGGGCAGGTACCTCTATGACTATTTCCGGGATCCGGCCGGAAGTGAGGCTGCCGTCGGTGCGGCAGCCTTCAAGGCAGTTTCCGAGCCGCTCCCGCAGAAGTTTCTTCATTATTCCTCCAGGTATACGCTTTATTGCTTGTCCACTTCTTCCCCGTCAGCGTTCTTCACGGTAACGTCACGGGTAAAGTCGGGGCATCGGGTCCCTCCATCGGGGACGCAGAACCTTTTCCGGCATTCCGCGCGCCATGCGCAGACGGCGCAACGTCGGATTTCCCTGTCGCGTATCATCCGGCTCTCCGGAAAAGGCATGTTTCGGCCCCTCGAGGGGGGACGCCGTCCGTTGGCGAGCGGCTGCGGCATCGCCGTTGTCTACGAACAAACTCTATTTTTTTACGGGGAACTGATAGATGATCTCGTTCTTGCGAACCAGACCGAAATCTTTCCTGGCAAGGCTCTCGATGTAGCGGCGGTCCGTCTTCAGGGCCTCTATCTCCCTCTTCAATTGATCGTTTTCGGCCTTGAGCAGGGCTGCTTTCCCCAGGATCTCGTCCTTTTCCCGGTTGAGGTGATAGATCCTCAGTAGCCCCCTCTCACCGAAGACGGTAAAACAGAGGAAAATCAGGATAAAACCCGCGGGGATGAGGTACATCCGCTTTTTCATAGGCTTTTGGAGCTACCCTGTCCGGGTCAGCAAGCGGGTGAAGTAGTCAATGGTCTTTCTCAAACCGGTATCGATATCCGTTACGGGCGCCCAACCCAGCTTCTCCCTGGCCATCGTGATGTCGGGCTGTCGCTGTCTCGGGTCGTCCGAAGGGAGCGGCTTGAACACCACCCTGGAAGAGGAGCCGGTCAGGTCGATGATCCTGGTGGCGAATTCCAGAATGGAGGTCTCGGCCGGGTTCCCGATGTTCATGGGTCCGGTAAGCCCCTCGCGGTCCATCAGGCGGAGCATCCCCTCGATCAGGTCGTCCACGTAGCAGAACGAGCGGGTCTGGCTGCCGTCGCCGTACACGGTTATGTCTTCGCCCTTCAGGGCCTGGACGATGAAATTGGACACAACCCGGCCGTCGTGCTGTGCCATGCGCGGGCCGTAAGTGTTGAAGATGCGCACGATGCGGATATCGACCCCATTCTGACGATGATAATCCATCATCAGGGTTTCGGCAACCCTTTTGCCCTCGTCGTAGCAACTGCGGATGCCGACCGGGTTAACGTTTCCCCAGTAGTCCTCCGGCTGTGGGTGCACCAGGGGGTCGCCGTAGACCTCGGAGGTGGATGCCTGGAGGATCCGCGCCTTGACCCGCTTGGCGAGGCCCAGCATGTGGATGGTCCCCATGACGCTGGTCTTGATGGTCTTGACCGGGTTGTACTGGTAGTGGATGGGGGAGGCGGGGCAGGCCAGGTTGAAGATCCTGTCCGTCTCCAGCAGTATGGGCTGGGTCACGTCGTGCCGGATAAGCTCGAACCTGTGATCATCCATCAGGTGGGTGATGTTCTCCTTGCTGCCGGTAAAGAAGTTGTCCAGGCAGAGGACATCGTGCCCCTGTTTAAGAAGCCGCTCGCACAGGTGCGAACCGATGAAGCCGGCCCCGCCGGTTACCAGTATCCTCATCGGCCTATCCCCTTTCCGAGGTGAACTGCTTGCCGTTGCGACCGATGGCGAAATAGTCGAAGCCCAGGTATTTCATCCTGCGGGGCTCGTACAGGTTCCTGCCGTCAAAGATCACCGGCCGCTTGAGCAGCTCGGCTATCCGCTCGAAATCGGGGTTCCGGTATTCGTTCCATTCCGTGACGATGGCCAGCGCGTCGGCGTCCTTCAGTATCTCGTATTCGTTGGAGGCATAGGTGATGCGATCCCCGAAGACCTTCTTCGCCTCCTTGACGGCGACCGGGTCGTGGGCGCTCACCCGTGCCCCGGCTTCCAGCAGGGTGTTGATGATCACGATGGACGGGGCCTCGCGCATGTCGTCGGTCCGCGGCTTGAAGGAGAGCCCCCATACGGCGATCCGTCTCCCTTCCAGCGGTCTGGCCTTCCCGTCGCCGCCGAAATAGGAGATGATCTTGCCGGAGAGGACCTGCTTCTGCCGCTCGTTGACCTCCTCGACCGCCTTCAGCATGACGAAGTCGTAGCCGGATTCGGCGGACGTCCTGACCAGGGCCTTCACGTCCTTGGGAAAGCATGAGCCGCCGTAGCCCACGCCCGGAAACAGGAAATCGTAGCCGATGCGGGAATCGGAGCCGATCCCCTCGCGCACCGCGGCCACGTCGGCCCCCAGCAGCTCGCACAGGTTGGCCATCTGGTTCATGAAGGATATCTTCACGGCCAGCATGGCGTTGGCCGCGTACTTGGTCATCTCGGCGCTGCGCACGTCCATGACGATGATGCGGTTGGACTTGCGCACGAACGGGGCGTACAGCTCCTTCATGATCTCGGCGGTGCGGACGTCGTCCACGCCGATGACCACCCGGTCGGGACGGGTGAAGTCGTCGATGGCAGCCCCTTCCTTGAGGAACTCCGGGTTGGAGACCACGTCGAACTCGATGTCCACCTTGCGCGCGTCCAGTTCCTGGCGGATGGCCGTGCGGACCTTGTCGGCGGTGCCGACCGGGACCGTGGACTTGTCCACCACGATCTTGAAGCTGTCCATGTGGCGGCCGATCTCGCGGGCCACGCCCAGCACGTGGTTCAGGTCGGCCGAGCCGTCCTCGCCCGGGGGGGTGCCTACGGCGATAAACTGGAGCAGTGAGCTCTTCACCGCGAACGCAAGGTCCGTGGTAAAGCTGAGCCTCCCTTCACCTGCGTTCTTGAGGATCAACTCCTTCAGGCCGGGTTCGTAGATAGGGATGACGCCGTTCTTGAGGCCCTCGATCTTTGCCTCGTCGATATCCACACAGACAACGTTATTGCCGCTTTCGGCGAAACAGGTGCCGACTACCAGTCCGACGTAGCCGGTACCGATTACGCATATTCTCATAAAAGCACCTCAAGGGGGGAACGGAACGGTGCCCCGGGGGATAACCGTCGCGAAAAGGCGCCGGCGGAAGAACCCGCACATGGGGACGTCCCGCCGGGATGCGACTTTTATAGCACAGAAAACAGCCGCTTCGCCAGAATTTTCCTGAAAAATATCACGGCCAACAATGGCCGGTTGCCCTGTTCCCGGGGCAGGTTCGGACATCGCCGGGAACGGAGGGGACCGCAAAATAGAAAAAGGGTCGGCGGAAAAGCCAACCCTTTCTGAGTTTTAAATGGTGGAGCTGATCAGGATCGAACTGACGACCTCTTGAATGCCATTCAAGCGCTCTCCCAACTGAGCTACAGCCCCATTCAAAGAGCCTTTTTATAGCAAATACGAAATTGGGTGTCAACGTTTTTCTCGTCGAGCTTTCACCGGACCGAGGGGGCTTTTCTTTCTTGACGGGAATAGGGGTGTTGGCTATAATTCCGCACACGTTAAGCCGAAGTGGCGAAATTGGTAGACGCAGCAGACTCAAAATCTGCCGCCCGCAAGGGCATGCCGGTTCGATTCCGGCCTTCGGTACCACTAAATAACAAAAAGGTCGGCGCTCACAGTGTCGGCCTTTTTTTGACGCCGAACCTGCCCAGCCGGGTCCGTCGCTTCCATTCTTTTCTCCTTTCTTTCCCAAACGAAATCGACTGCCCGTCCGTTGAGGACATCACGCCCTGTCTTGCCTATTAATTGAAAAGAATTAAATAGTATTACTCTTGAGGTTCGTGTATGTATGACGAGTATCCTCGGTGTTATCGGTGTCCTTCTCCTGACGGAGTCTGCTCATGGGCCGCTTGATGCATAGAAAAATATCAGCGATATGACTGGAGCCGCCAAGGTCAGTTCCATCTGACCGGGCGGCTTTTTTGTTTTTGAAGACAAGAAGAAAGGACAGTTGGAGATTCTATGAGGCACAGCGGGATCGTTGTAATTGACCTGGAAACCACCGGGTTTTCGCCGCTTAGGGGAGACCGGGTTATCGAGGTCGGGGCCGTAGCGGTCGAGTCAGGCGTCATTGCCGAAGAATTCCATACTCTCGTCAGAGTGTCACGAACCATTCCCCGGCAGGCGTCGCTGGTCCACGGCATCACCGACCGGATGCTCAACGGACAGCCCCTGCCTCAAGAGGTGTACCCCGCATTCCGCGATTTCATCGGCGGAAGCACCCTCGTTGCCCATAACGCGCAATTCGACCTCGCCTTCCTGGCCCATGAGCTGGGGAGGCTCGGGATGTCTCTTTCCAACCGGCATATCTGTACCCTGAGGCTGGCAAGGAGGCGGCTGCCCAGGTTGCCGAATCACCGCCTGGAAACCGTCTACCGGCATCTTTTCGGGGGATTGCCCGAGGGGAACAGGCAGCACCGGGCGCTGGACGACGCCCGGCTGACGGCAAGGGTGTGGTTGGCTCTGACGGAGGGGTGAATGAGGTGCGATCCCGGGATCCGTCATCGGCTCCGCTCTTGATTTCCGGGTGGAAATAATAATGAACACCGGTTTTGTATTTGAGACTTATTTTGTCGTAACTGTGTTGTAGGTTTGATTCTGTTTGGTTTGCGGGAGGGAGGAGATGGGTGGTTCTGTTCCAAGGTATTTCCGGTATTGGGGGAAGGCGGAGAAGGATGGGGTGAGGTATCACTTGCTGCCATATCACTGTCTGGATGCGGCTGCGGTAGGCTGGCTGCTGCTTGATCCTTTCAAGCCGCTTTGCCGTCGTCTGGCATGTGAGTTGGCAATAGCCCCCGAAATTCTACAACGTCTATTCGCTTTCTTTCTCTGTCTTCACGACATCGGGAAATTTGCTGTGGCGTTTCAGGGGCTTAAGCCCAATCTTTCGTCGAGCCTTTTGCCTCCAAACAGCAGAAAACCTTACTCTAAGCATGATCGCCATGACTCGTTGGGCTTCTGGCTCTGGCATGATGAAGGGGGATTATGCGAGCGCCTGGAATCAGCGGATATCCCTGGGTGGGTTTCCGATAACGGCAACGCCAGAAATCTGCGAAGAAACTTTGATACCTGGATAGAAATTTTCACCGGCCATCATGGTATTCCGCCGAAAAGGTCACATTTCAATCGTTCCAATTATTTTGACGAGCAGGACGAGGCGGCGGCTTTTCTGTATCTGCTTGTAGTTGTGGAACTGTTTTTGCCCTCTAAAGATATAGCTCCCTTGAACAGTAAGGACTTTGGCAAACGTTTGAAACGGCTGTCGTGGACTCTTGCCGGGCTGGTGGTGCTGGCCGACTGGCTCGGCTCCAGCCGGTCCCCAGACCGGTTTTACCATGCGGGAATGCCCCTGCATGAGTACTGGAACCACCATGCCCTGCCATTTGCCACGCAAGCCATGCACAACGCCCAGTTGGAACCGGCTGCAGTTGCACCGTATGTCTCTACCCACCATCTGTTTGACTTCGTGACCACCCTGACCCCGCTGCAACAGTGGGCTGAACAGGTGGAACTCTCGCCGCATAATCAACTGTTCATTCTCGAAGACGTTACCGGCGCTGGCAAGACTGAAGCCGCGTTGACCTTGGCGCACCGTCTCATGGCACAGGGGCTGGCGGATGGTCTGTACGTGGCGCTCCCCACCATGGCCACCTCCAACGCCATGTATGAGCGGCTGGGCGCAGCCTACCGGCGCTTGTACGTGGATGATGCGTTACCATCTCTTGTACTGGCCCACGGCGCAAGGCATTTGTCCAAGGCATTCCGAGCATCGCTGGTCTTGCCGGAAGGCCTTGGTTCTCAACAGCACTATGACCATGGCGAAGAATCGGTGGAGGCATATTGTAGCGCCTGGCTGGCGGATAGCCGCAAAAAGGCGCTGTTGGCCGATGTGGGCGTCGGCACGCTGGATCAGGCTTTGTTGGCGGTGTTACCGGCACGGCACCAGTCGCTGCGTTGCCTTGGTTTGAATCGAAAAATTTTTATCGTCGATGAGGTCCACAGTTTTGATCCCTATATGAACAAATTGCTGAGATCTTTACTTGAATACCACGCATCTCAAGGAGGCAGCGCCATTCTGCTCTCCGCAACGCTGCCGTACGACATGCGTTGCGAGTATCTGGAGGCCTTTTGCACTGGCGTCGGTAATGATACGCCGGAACTTGAAGAGAGAAAAAGCTACCCGCTGGCCACCCACTATCCCACGGCGAATAAGCCAGAAACCGTACTGTCCACCCGTCGTGAGGTGAAGCGGACTGTTTCGGTAACACTGCTGGACACCGTCGAAGACGTGTTGGCAAAGATCAGGGAGGCGGTGGAGCAGGGTAAATGCGTCTGTTGGGTGCGTAATACGGTTGGCAGCGCCATAAAAGCGTATCGGAAGCTTGCGCGGCAAACGTGGCTGAATAAAAACCGGCTGATGCTCTTCCACAGCCGATTCGCCATGATCGACCGCCAACGGATCGAAGCAGCAACTTTGAAGTATTTCGGCAAGAAGTCCACGGCAAAGATGCGACGCGGGCGGGTGCTGATTGCAACCCAGGTTGTAGAACAATCTCTTGACCTTGACTTTGATATCATGATTTCCGATCTTGCACCCATTGATCTGCTTATCCAGCGTATGGGGCGGGAGCATCGACATGTGCGTAATGCTATCGGGAACCGACTGAGAAAAAAGGGAGCTGTTGATCAGCGTGAGCCACCGGTGTTTTTTCTGTTCGGTCCGTTGGTCACAGAGACACCGGAACAGAACTGGCTGACTTCGGTTTTGCCCGGTACCCATAAGGTTTATGAAAATGTGGGACAGTTGTGGCTGACACAGCAACTGCTTGCCGGGATGGGCAAGGTCTCCATGCCGGAGGATGCACGGGATTTGATCGAGGGAGTATACGGTGTCGCCGAGCAGGAGGCGATACCACAAGCCTTGGAGGCATTGACCGGTAAAGCGAAGGCGGCGGAATATGCGGAGCAGGGAGTTGCCAGGATGAATGCCCTGAAATTCGCCAAGGGATATACCCGTGAGAGCGCCGAAGACTCAGGCGGCTGGGAGGAAGAAGTACGGATTCCGACAAGGCTCGGCGATGATACGGTGCGGGTGGCTCTGGTGGTCCCTGATGGCGATGGATGGCGGCATTACGCCGATGAGACGGATTTTGCCTGGGATCGAAGCATATTGAATGTCCCGGCGGATAGTTGGTTGAAGGCGCGTGAGCAGATCCCCGCCGCAGTTCGAACATCACTTGATGAGTTTAGGAATGAGGTAAAGGCGTTGAAATGGGTCGAACCGTTTCCGCTGACAGAGGAGCTTTCAGCGTGGTACGACAAAGCAATGGGATGGGGGATCCACAAGGAGGAGGCGAATGAACCTGATTAGAGATGCCTGGATTACCGCAATCCGGGCAAAGAGTGGCAGGTGCGTGATTGCGCCTTGGCAAATTGCCGAACTGGAAGACCCGGTAATGGATCTGGCCGCACCACGCCCGGATTTTCAGGGGGCAATGCATCAATTTTTGATTGGTCTATTGCAGACCGGCTTTTCGCCCGACGACCTGGATGAGTGGTTGGAGTATTGGGACAAGCCGCCTGATGCGGCAGTGCTGAAAGAGCGATTGGAACTTCTGGTGGCAGCGTTCGAGTTCGACAATCCGGGCGGGGCGGCATTTATGCAGGATTTTGCTTTGCCGGACGGCGAGAGAAAAGGAGTTGCCGCCCTGCTCATCGAAGCGCCGGGCGGGAAAACAATCCGGGACAACCTGGATCACTTCGTCAAAAGGGATACGGTGCGGCACGTCTGCAAGCCATGCGCCGCCATGGCTCTTTTCACCCTCCAGACCAATGCACCGTCGGGCGGCGTTGGACACCGGGTCGGGCTTCGTGGCGGCGGTCCATTGACCACGCTGGTCTTGCCGCCGGACGAAGCAACACTCTGGCGTAAGCTTTGGCTCAACGTGCTTGATCGAGAAGATATCCCGGAATACCGGCAGGAAGAAGAGCAAAAAATATTCCCCTGGCTGGTGGAGACTCGGACATCAGAGAAAAACGGTACGGAAACCACGCCGAAGGACACTCATCTGCTCCAGATGTATTGGGGGATGCCGCGTCGAATACGTATCGACTTTCCCGACGAGCCATTGCTTGGCGCTTGTGATCTTTGTGACGCACATAATGTGGAGTTGGTGGAAGAATACCGCACCCGCAACTATGGCGTCAATTACACGGGGGAATGGATACATCCGCTGACTCCTTACTGGTTTGACCCTGACAAAGAAAAATTCCCAAACTCTAGAAAAGGGCAAGAAGGTGGCTTGGGATACCGGGATTGGCTTGTTTTGACGTTTGCCGATGAGGAAAACGGCCACACCTCTGCCAAGATCGTTAGACGGTATACTGAGCAGCGTGCAGGCGAATTAAAGCTTCAGAGAATTGCCCGACTATGGTGTTTTGGTTTTGCGATGGACAAAATGAAAGCTAAATGCTGGTACGACAATACGTTTCCACTCTTCAATCTTGATCAGGCTCAACGAAAACGTCTCGTGCAATGGTCAGGTGAATTTATCACTACAGCCAACGATGTTAGCGGTTATTTAAAAAAACATATCAAAGCTGCATGGTTTCGGCGCCCCGAAGATGCCAAGGGTGATATGAATGTTGTGACGCAGGATTTCTGGCAACGGACCGAACAGGTGTTTTTCGACCTTTTGCAGCAGCTCGCAGAAATCGCGGTGCAACAAGATACTCCTCCACCCGAGCTGTACTCGCGCTGGGAAAAAAACATGCTATCTGTTCCGCTGGATATTTTTGATACATGGGTGTTAGAAGCCCAAGTAGAAGATATGGATATGTTAGGAGTCATTCGGGAGCGTGATGGTTTGAAACGGCAGATTGGAGGCTGTAAGTCCATGAAAACCATAAAGGCAAAGGCATTACCCGAGGAAAAGGAGGAAACGGATGGGTGAATATTACTTCATACATGATCAAGACGACTGCAGCAACCTGTTGAGGTGGTGGAACTGGCTTGACAGAAATCGTGGCGACCGTGCCAGGTTGCGTAGAGTTGAAAGCCCTGACGATGTTTTGTTGACGGAAGCATTTTCTCATTTTCTGCAATACATGACGGAAGAATGGTCGGAACCAGAACAGTTGCCGTCGTCGGCGTTAGTAGCAGCGATAGTTGCTCAAGTTAAGGAGCATAATGATAGGAGTTTGTTTGCGGAACAATTGGCTGCCGCCAAAGATGGAAACGACAAACCTCTTATGAGTGAGCTACGTTTCAGCCAGTTACAAAAGAGCAATGATCCGACGGAATTTTTCAGACGACTGCTAAGAGCAGTGCGAATGCTGAACTGCAAGGTTAACATCCTTTCACTGGCAAATGATGTTTTGCATTGGATGCATGAGCACCAAAAAGGAGTTAATCGTAACCCGCAGGATAGATTGGCCTTTTGCTGGGCAAACGACTATTACCGCACTTTGTTGAAGAGACAATCAAAATCAAAAGGAGGAAACACCCCATGAACCGTTTTGTTCAAATTCATATGTTGACTTCGTATCCGCCTGCCAACCTGAATCGTGACGATCAAGGTCGCCCAAAAACTGCAAAGATGGGAGGCTTTGATAGGCTGCGTGTTTCATCACAAAGTTTGAAGCGGACATGGAGAGAATCAGAAGTATTCGAAGATGCAATTGATAAAGGTATCCGAACGAAAATGGTTGGATTCGATGCTTTCGAGAAATTATCCGCATTCCCTGCTCTAAGCCGATCAGATCGAGAGGAAATAGCGAAAAATATTGCCAGAGTATTTGGGAAGCTTAAAGGTAGTACTATGGAGTTAGAAACTCTTGCGTTCGTGTCTGCTAAAGAGTTGCATAATATCGACAGGGTGATCAACCAGTTCAAAAATGGCTTGAGGGGGGCAACTGAAGAGTCAGATGCATTGGGTGTCAAGCTGTTTGACGCACTTTCACGGGATATATCCACTGCCGTTAAAGAGTTGATAGCTATCCTTAAAGGTAGCCGTAACGTTGCTGTCTTGACAGAGGACTGGAGCAAAGGCCTTAAAGAAACGATAAAAAAGTATAAAAATAACGAGGACAAAAGTCAGTATGATTTTATCAGCAGGATGATCGATAACAGCTCTGAATGGCTGTCAACTGTTATTGGAGATACAGAAGTCCGTGATGACCAACTTGAGTTTTTTTATGCTGACGAATATGTAAAGTTAACCAAGGAAATCGTAAAGAAACTTTCGCTCGGAACTTTGCTATCAGGTAAAAACGCAAAGGAAATTGCCTATGGCGAACTGAAATATAAGGATCATATTGGACTGTGTAAAGGATGGGAAGAACAGCTCAAAAGTTGGATTGATGAAGTACAAAAATCAGATGATGACGATTATCTTTCTGGTGAAAATATAGAAAAATTAAAGCTTGCTGTTTCTCCTGTTGCAATTGCCAAATCGGCAATACTAACAAATGAGAATACCAATGCCGACATTGCTCTATATGGACGAATGCTAGCATCATCTGTCAAATACAATGTTGAGGCTGCCTGCCAAGTCGCCCATGCCATCAGTGTACACCCCGTTGTTATTGAAGATGATTATTTTACTGCTGTCGACGAAATGAACAAATATCGTGATGACGCGGGTGCGGCCCACATCGGCGAAACCGGATTTGCCGCGGGTCTTTTTTATTCCTACATCTGCATCAATCGCAAACAACTCATCGACAACCTGGGTGGCGACAAGGAGTTGGCCATGAAAGCCATCAAGGCCCTGACCGAGGCGGCGGTGAAGGTATCGCCCAATGGGAAGCAGAACAGCTTCGGCAGCCGTGCCTATGCCAGCTACGTGCTGGCGGAGAAAGGGGATCAACAGCCCCGCTCGCTGTCCGTCGCCTTTTTGAAGCCGATCATGAACCAGGGGATTGAAGGTGCAGACTTCGGTACGGCAGCGATTGATGCACTGATAACTCACAGGAGCAATATGGATGCAGTGTATGGCCCGTGCGCCGATGCATGTTGTTCGTTTAACGTCCTTGAAGGCAAGGGCACCCTGGCGGAACTCCTGACGTTTGTAACCGAATAAGGAGGCGATCATGGAATATCTATTGTTTCGCCTCTATGGCCCTTTGGCTAGTTGGGGAGAGATTGCGGTGGGCGAATCCCGCCATACCGCCGTCTATCCCGGCAAATCGGCCTTGGTGGGGCTTTTGGCGGCGGCCCTCGGCATCCGTAGGGGCGAAGAGGAACGGCAAGCCGCGCTTGCCGCTGGGTATCGCTTTGCCGTCAAGGTCATCAGCGCCGGGCATCCGCTGCGCGACTACCACACCACGCAAGTTCCGGACTCGGCAGGCAAGTTCGTCTACCGCACCCGCCGAGATGAGCTGGTAACAGGCAAGGAACGTCTCGGCACGATCCTGTCCAGCCGCGAATACCGCTGCGATGCGCTTGCATTGGTAGCGGTCGTAGCGGAGGCAACAGCACCGTACCCACTTAGTAAACTCAAGGAAGAACTCCTGAAACCAAAGTTTCACCTGTATCTCGGCCGCAAGTCGTGCCCCCTGGCAGCGCCGCTTAACCCGGTGCTACAAACGGCTGTCGGTTTTGGTGAAGCCTTGGATGCCTACCAGTTCGGAGCGCTGAATATCTCTAGACATGAGATGCGCGCCGCTGAACAAGAGAGCAAGGGAAAGGGCGTCAGGTTGCAGGAAACATCGGTACTAGCCCGGTTTTCACAGCGGGACGGCGTTGTCTTCACCTATGGGCATTATCCGGTTCGTTACTATTGGGAAGGTAGTCCCGATGATTTGCGACCCGGTGAATCCATCTCAATGCAGACTCTTATCAGACATGATAATCCGCTCTCCCGCAATAGATGGCAGTTCAGCCAACGCACTGAATACCTGAGTCTCGAAAAGGAGGAAGCCTGATGTATATCTCCAGAATCAGAATCAGACCGGATGCGCGGGATCTGCATCTGTTGATCGACGCCAACAGCTACGGAGTCCATCAACTGTTATGGAAACTTTTCCCATCAAGCGTAGAGTCCCAAAATGATCAAAAGGAAATGAAACGCTCCTTTCTTTTTCGGGAGGAAATCGCACGAGAGCAGATTCCGTTTCATAAAGGAGTGAAGGGAGAGTCGGTATTCTACACGATTTCCCAGGCATTGCCCGTATCAGATCATCCGTTGTTCGCCGTTGAAAGCAAGCCGTATGCGCTGCGTCTCAATGAAGGAGATCGTCTGGCGTTCAGGTTGCGGGCAAATCCGGTGCTGTTGGAGAAAAAAGAACGCACGGCAGAGGAATTTGCTGCATGGAAAGATCGGCAGAAAAGACGAGGAGAACGGGGATTACCACCTAGCAAGGCGCTCGAAAGAGGATGGAACTGTGGAAAGGTTGTTCGTCATGATGTGGTAATGGACGCGCAGCAGCGCTTGTTACGAGAGTTAGCCGAAAAAACAAGTGTCCCGGCTCATGGGAAAAAATCGGATATGAAAAAAGTGCTGCTGACGTCCTGGCGGCAAGCGGGGGATATCCGAGAAGTTGAAGACATCTTGAAGCAGATTATCTTTGGAAACGAGCGCTACAAGGATATTGAAACCAGAAGGCTCAATACGGCAAAGCTACTCGATATGGCGCTTAAGGCGCGGATGAACAAAGCTCTTGAAACATGGCTGCATGATAAGGGAAAGAACACCGGATTTGCCCTTGTCCGCGATCCCAAAGGCCGTTTAAAATTCCAGGCAGAAGGCTATCAGTGGCATGCGCTGCCGAAAAAAGGGAAGACGGCAGGGTTCAGTTCAGTTGATTTCGAGGGCGAAATTGAGGTAATTGACCCGGAGTTGTTTGCCAATGTTCTATTTTACGGCATTGGCCCTGCCAAAGGATTTGGTTGCGGTTTGATGCTGGTGCGGCGGGCGTGAAATCCCCCCCGGCGCCCATTTTTCAAAGTGGGGTGACTTATTTTGCCCCCACTCTGACCTGCCAAAGTGAGGTAACCGTAAGGCATATTCATGACGGAAAAGAAGAGTAATTAAAGTCCCACTTTGAAAAAGGGGGATTCAGGGGGATTTCAACACAGGAATTCAGTAACATTCAACAAACAAAGACCGGAGGCGTCAAATGCCCGAACCAATCCTTCCACCCCTGAAACCGATCCCAATTAAGGACCGCATCTCCGTTGTCTTCCTGGAAAAGGGGAACCTGGACGTCCTTGACGGCGCTTTCGTTGTGGTGGACAAGACCGGGGTGCGCACCCACATCCCCATCGGTGGGGTGGCGTGTCTTATGCTGGAGCCGGGGACCAGGGTGTCCCACGCAGCGGTCACCTATGCCTCGCGGGTAGGCTGCCTCCTGGTATGGATCGGCGAGGCTGGGGTGCGGCTCTACGCCTCGGGCCAGCCTGGCGGAGCCCGGGCCGACCGTCTGCTCTACCAGGCAAAGCTGGCCTTGGACGACGCCGCCCGGCTCAAGGTGGTGCGGAAGATGTATGCCATGCGCTTCAAGGAGAATCCTCCGGAGCGGCGGAGCGTGGACCAGTTACGGGGCATCGAAGGGGTCAGGGTGCGAAAGATGTACGGGCTCCTGGCCCGGCAGTACAATGTCCCATGGAAGAATCGCAACTACGACCACACGGAATGGGAAAGCGG
>Ga0228535_1002305_pt1 | contig 19232 bp, 15 predicted proteins | sample SJ1metagenome_FD_168457 | JGI IMG/M metagenome (GOLD analysis project Ga0228535, IMG submission 168457) | Enriched culture of PCE-dechlorinating microbial communities from Ithaca, New York, USA - SJ1 | ecosystem: Engineered > Modeled > Simulated communities (microbial... > Unclassified | place... | reverse complement strand
CGTCTGGGTTAAAGAAATGGATCAGAGAAGTATCTCTATCTTCATGATAAGACATACAGTGTAATAAGAATTATTGAAAAATTATGCCTCAAGATCTGGATTAATCTACAAAGCTGTCTTACATGAACACACATTCTTAAATTATAAAAAAACCAAAAAATAAAACGCGAAATCCTGACAAAAAAGAGTTAAGATTAGATGATTAATCCACCATTGTACCCATCAGCCAGTGTCCGGGTAATTATGGTAGATGCTCCGGTTTTTGGCTTAATTTCTAGAACAAATTTCTGTCCTGCTTTTGGTTGATAGCCACTTTCAGGCACGGTAAGTGTAACTTTCACCCGTGCACCCGGGTTTAACTGTTGGGCAGTTGGTCTCACTTTAGCAGCCGCAAGAGTCGTGACTGCTTTATTCTCCTTTGTCCAGAGATAGGTAACATATCTGAGATCCTGTGTTTCTCCACCCTCAGGGACTTTCACATAGAAAAATAATGCCTGCATTGACGGGAGGGTAGCTCCTCCTGAATATGATCCATAGATCATACCGTCCAGAATCAGGTTTGAAGTTGCCTGTTTCATTCCGGAATAAGTTACTTCCTGTGACTTCTGAGTTGCAAAGAATCCTGCACCCAGCATCACATAGGAAAATACTGCGGCTACCACAACGAACGCAATTAACACAATTGCGGCTTCCAGCCCAGAAAATGCTGCTTCTTTTCTCATAAACGATACTCCTTTTCCGGTTCACCCGGAACATAATTTAATTATTCATCAAATTAGATATAGGTTTGCATATCGTTTGTGAAAAGACTTTCTTTCAAGATAAAAAAATGTATAATCTTATGTCTTTTTCAGAAAATCAGATTATAACTCCCCCATCGTACCCTGCACTCAGCCATCTTTTGATGAATAATGTTGATCCTCTCTTTGGCCTGATCTCAACCGCAAACCAACCCCCGCTTGTTGGTCCCTTGACATCTGCAAGATCAATGCGGACGTTTTGTCCTTCCTGTAAAAGTTCCCGTCCCTGGGCATAAAAATGTGTTGAATCTGTCCCTGTTTTACTCCATTCAAACTCTTTTGGGTCAGAGATATCACTTTGGGTATACGAAATAATCATTTGTGTAAGATCCTGATCCATTCCCTCATCAGGAACGTAAATTGTAAAGGAAAGTTTGTCAAGCTGACCGTTTGAGTCTAATGTCCCATATAATCCCCCCTCTTGGTACACAGATGCTGCTGCGGTTTTTGTTCCCTCCTGGACCGATTGCTGCGCTTTATCAGACACAAAGAATCCTGAACCAAGGGTCGCATATGCAAAAACAGATGCAACGACAACGAATGCAATGAGTACTATTGCCCCTTCAAGCCCTGAGAATCCATCCTCATAATTCATCCAACTCCTCCCATTCTTATCTATCCAATACTTGTTATGTTAATAGAAAAATTTTCCCCTGATTTCCCATGTAAATTGGGATCAAGTAGGTTGACTTAAACCATTAATTCGCACAATCTCCTTAACTTTCTCTTAAACAATTATCTCAGCTCCCCTGGACAAAAGCTGAATAATCTTTGCGATTCCAACTCTCTCAATTTCTAATGAAACATCTTCATCGTTCATTAATGATATTAATGGAAATCTTCTTAATTATATAAATTAAATGAATATAAAATTAAGATAGATCTGATGAATCTGTGTTTAAAGATACCGTCGTATTTTATTTTTGTTTCCTAAAAAATATGGAATGGTCAATATTCCATGGCCCTCTTTTAATGACACACAAAATCCCTGCCCTGATAGATTATTACAGGAGTTTCAATCAGCCCTTCTCCTGGATTTCAGTAATGTTCTTGTATTCGAAGATTTTTACCCGAGGTATCTTATCCAGCGCGGTCTCTTTTGAGGGAGACGATTCCACATCAAACAGCTTTAATGAATCCTGAACTGGTCCGGTATACGGGGTAACGGTTGTATTTGATTCGTATACTAGTCTGAAATGGTGTAATTCATCAAGGTCATATGGGGGAGATAGAATTGATTCTGATCCCTGTTCAGCATTTCTTACTGTAAATTTCCCCTGCACATGACTTCCGTTAAAAAGATAGAGATGAATGGCAAGAGTTTCGTAGAATGGCTGGTAAAATTCAGGATAGAATTTCTCCTCACCTGTAATGTCTGTATCTGTAAGAAAACTCAGATATTCATCAATACTTATTATGGGCGGTATCTGACTGCCACGATACAGATACATGGGCAATTCATCATTTAAAAAATCTGCAGTAACAATAAGATATCTCCCCCCGAGTGATTTCATCACCTCATCCGTAAATGACTGATTCCGGGATCCATATAATGATTCAATCAGGGCACCGTTTGTCTCTTTATTCCCGCTTGTACTGACTGGGCGCTTTGCCCAATAATGAGCAGCATATCCATAGATCCATGGAGTAATAAGAGAATATCCATCAGATGGTACTTCATAATGATTTGCTAAATATATCTGGCTCGGATTAATCCCGGTATCCGGGCTGTTATTCTGTAGCCAAATCATTGCATCAATAAAGTCCTGATTGAGAACATCGTTTTTAAAGTCATCTTTTACCCATTCATATGATACGCTGCTGAATTGCAGGATGATACAGAAAAAAATGAAAATTGCCAAAATTCTTCCAAGCCAATCGGATAACGGGATTGAATTTTTTTGAAAAAAGCTTGGTGGTATACTTTTCCCATAAGGTAAATCAGCATTATCCTGAATCAGACTATCAGTATTTTGGCTGGTATATAGTTTGAATGTTCTGATGAATTTACCTCCATGTATCCAGATTTCATTCAGACCAGCACCTGCAAGTATCACAAATGGATAATCCAGATAATATAAATGACGTTGATGCTGAAATGCAGCGAAAAGGAAAAAAGAGAACCAAAATAAGATAAAGATCCATTGTATGTTTTTCAATTTCCATATCTGATGAATGCTATAAATAAGGCCTATTGATATGGGAAAGAGAGCAATACCATACATCTTCAAAAATCCATCAATTGTGAGAGGAGTCCATTCAAGATTTAAAGTATATGGATAAGCAAAAAAATAATTGATGAGTTCCCAGGATTGTGGTAGAAATAAATTCGTTATTGCAATTAATAATCCGGATAGGAAAATAAGAAATAAAATAAAAAATCGTTTTAATGATAGTCTTCGAAAAACCTCTGGAATTGAAAAAATTATCCATAACCAGATGCCTCCGCCCAACAGTGCCAAAGCAAGAAGATTAAACGTGCGAAAGATTACGAATGATTGACTTATAATACTTAATAGAATTAAAATAAACGTCGATGGCAGAAAGATTAAATAATAAATTAAAATGAGTCTCTTTTTGTTGATTATTAATGAATCTACAAATAAGGAAGCTATGGTTAGGACAATCATTACAATAGCAAAAAAGACCATCATTGTGATTACATTGAGTATTCCCAGCGTGAAAAATAATGCTGATAAGATTATTGCAGAAAGTGGTAATCGTATGAAAATTTCGTCATTCGAGATCTTTTCGACGGTTTTTTCTGCAAAAATCTCCGGAATCAACTTTACAAAGTAATAACAAAAACCAGCTGAAAAAAGAATTTCAAAACAATGATGATCCAGATATCCAAGAGTTGTCCTTATAAGAATAGAAGGAATAACACACACAAGAGCTGCTGCAGCTATCCCTGCAAATTTCCCATACATCATCTTTCCGAAATAATACGTTATTGGAATAAGAAGTAAAGAGGAAAATAATGGGATAAATGAAATTATCGAAATATTCGTTACCTCTCCACTTCCACTCGTAAGGAGCAGGATGGTAGCAGCAATCAAAGGAAGGAGAGGATTCATTTCTATAGTCTCTAATCCCTGCGGGAATCCAATAGCAGGATAGAACCACGAATACATTGGATAATTATGTGCCACGAGTTCTGTTTGTGTGAGAAGAAACCATGTATCGCATAGTCCTTCAAGTCGTGGGTGATTACTGATAATAATGTCAAAGGGGATCAGACGAACAGATACGCCGATTAATGCTGAAAAAAGGATAGCAAAATAAATTAAAATAAAATATTTATGCGACTCAAATGATTTTCTCAATTAGATTCTCCTGCCATCTTTCTCATTATTTCCCTTGCCCTGACCCTGACTGCACTATCGGGATCATTCATACATCGGCTTATTACCGGGATAACCTCTTCTCTCTCACCAATTTTTCCTAAAGCCGTAATCGCCCGAATTCTGACACCCGCATCCTGATCTTTTGTCGCCTGGATAATATACGGAACAATCAGAGAGTTGCCAATACGTCCAAGTGTCTTGACTGCTTCACGCCTGACATAGGGCGACTCATCATATAACCGCTCAAGAATAGGATCAAGAGTAGGGATCACTCCGGATGAGACACGGAGAGCAATAAGAGATCCGACCCGGATTCTCCAGTCTTTCTCCTGAACTCCCCTCACCAAATCAGGAATAGCTACCTCACCAAGACGCCCTAACGACTCAGCGGCAGCTTCCCGGACATACCGATCATCATCTGCCAGTGCCCTCATAAGTGGTTGCACTGCTTTCAAAGAACCTGTCTTCCCGAGTGCTTCTACAGCCATTCTTCTGACAAACGGACTTTCATCCGTTAATGTCCTAATCAGGGGGAGTACTATCCTGGGATCAGACAGTTCAGATAAAGCTTCGACAGCATCCTCCCGTTCATGCTCATCTCCGCTCCCCAAGGCCGTGATAATTGCATCAAAATCTCCGCCGAATTTTGATACTTTCTCATCCTTGTTTCTTTCCCCCCGTTCGATAAGATCAGATATTACAGCCTCAACCAATCTGCGATCCTTCACATATAACAAAAGGACCATGATAGTTGCCAGGTCAAGACCCGTATAAAGCATGACAAAGGCAATACTGAACTGATACCCAAAAATATCTGAAAAGATCCAAAAAGCAACAATAGACAGGAGAATAACTCCCAACAACCTCAACCCTGATTTCGGGTACCAGAGGGCCAGGAGAACTATTGGAATCAGATAGAGGTGTGGTATGAAGACATAAATAAACCGAAAGCCGGTCCACGGGCTCTCCCACAAGACATATATCGAGACAAATAATGCAAGAAGAGCCAGAAGAGCAATGAAGAGTATCTTTCCTGTCTCAATATATCCCCGGTGACGATGAATCATTGACAGGATTTTCTCAAGCATAATCCTGACCCCGTCAACAAAAATTACACTTCCCCGAATATCGCCATCCGCGCTTCTTTCTCGTATTCTTCCTGATTCTTGAGCGCCGCAGCCTGATGGGCAGGAGTATCCCAGAAGTAATATTTCTCAATCTGCATGAGCCGTATCCAACGGTTTGTTATCTCCTCTCCCACCTGGTATATCTGATAATACGTCTCCGGACGGGGATGCTCACAAACCGAAGCAACTTTTAGTTCTTTTAAGATATTTACCATGGCATCACCAACAAGTTTGGTCTGGTACCATGGATTTTTCTGCCACCGGTGGGTAAGCATCTCCATGAGATTCAGATTTTTGAACTTCTTCAGTTCAGGAATATTAATCATCGGGTTCAACTTCATCTCGCTCATGACCTCTCCGAGCATCAGGTCTCGGGCAAAGAACATCCCGTTATGCATGACAAAATATCGCCTGGGGATATAATCCTTGAATGAGACCAGATCATGCATGTCACGCATGCTCTCTTTCATGAGGTAGTAGACCTGCGCGTTTCTCATGACCGGACAGAGTTTTGCAACCACCACATTTGAGAGCAGAGTCCACGGAAGTTCGATGATGGATTCATGAAAGAGCATGTACAGGTAAAACATCAGTTTTTTCTTGATCCAGAAGTCCAGGTGGCGTGTCTTTTCATCTTTCAGGACATCAAGGTAGATCTGTTCCATACCGGAGGTAGCAGATTTCGCATCAAAGGAGAGGACTTTATAGCCATTGTTCTTTGCTGCAATACCCCGAAGCAGGAGCTTGATTGCATTCTGCGCGATGACAAAGTCCTTGAGCATACCGATCTGCTGGTTGGAAAATGCGATGACATTCCGTGATCCCTGGTAGGTATATTGATCAAGCAGTATCCCTTTTCGTGGGGCTTCCTGTTTTCGTGAGAGATGAATCGTTGTTCCCAGCTGTTCCTCAATATGGTCGAGAAGTGACTGAAGGGATGATGATATCTCGTACTTATTTTCCATGAACTCATCGAGTTATTTGGTCATCATCGTATTTGACGGCAGCGATATGATGGTCATGATTCATGTGAGTGAAGGCATGAGTCGTGTTTCTTCAAGGGGTGAAGGAATCAGAGGTATGTCGGGTACATCGATCCGTACAGGGCTTCGCATGTGTGATAGTCTCTTTACTTGGGCTGAACATTCGCATCGAAACGGGATAGTTGGTATATCCTTGGAATAGACGAATAAAAAGTTGATACACATAAATCATACGTTCTCAATCCCCAGATATGCCCTCCCACCTGACATTTAAAGAAATTGCCGAAGTTCCCGGGGAGAAATATTGAGGTGCTTATGTGCTGTGAACAGGAAAAACTGTGGAAGCATTCTTGCAGATGAAATCACACCTGGTTCCTCCTCTGAAACTTTCATTGCGTATGTATCTACGGGACCATCTAGATTTTGAGGGGGAGCATGGTATTTTTTATCGGTCTGGGTTGAGGCGAACCCTCCATAAGTTTTTTAAAACATTCTGCAAGTTAAAATATTTACACCTTAAATTTAATTGATAATAACCAATATTTCGCATAGATTTTTCGGCAGTTCTTTCCGGGATCTCCTAAATATTTTATGCCATGATCCCGTGTTTATGGAGAGCATTCTTTACCTCCTGCAATTCATGCTCAATTTTATTGAAACGTTCATTCATTTCGGTTTTTAAGTCATATCGTAATGTTTGTATCTCGTTGTTGGTCAGTTTCTGGGTGTCAATCATCAGATCTTGTTTTCTCAACATTTGGTCCTGTTTTTCCAGCATCTGATCCTGTTTACTAATCATCACATCTTGTTTCTCGAGCATCCGATCCTGTTTCTCCAACATTTTCTCCTGTGATGATTGAATACTTAAAATCGCAGGAATTCCTTTATCCAGTTGTTCAACCTGGACAAGGTGCATATAGTCCATTATCGTGATTACCCGCTTATCGTATGGCTCAATGGAAATTGTATCAACGATAGCATGAACGGGGATATTATCATGCAGATCTGTGGTAAACTCTTCAATGGATTCAGTATCTCCTTCTATGCAGATCTCAATCTGCTGTATATTATCTGGCAAAGTCTGATTAAATGCAGAAAAGCCAATAAGTCCTGATTGGAGTGCACGATTTAAGAGAAAGACCCTATATCCCACATCGTGAACTTTTGGTCCCTGAATGATGATTTTATTTTTTATTGTAGTCATAATATGAATGATTATTTCGTTTCAGGATCGTAAATATTTTCACAAATAACAGAAAGGTAATGAGGCCACTTCATTGTTTATAATTAAAACAAATGAGGTATTTTATAAGCTTTGAACATAGGTTTTAAATCTCATGTTTCTGCAGAATTTTCATCGGGATAACTATCGTTTATATCCGATAATTTATTTAGAATTTATCGTCTATATGCGATAGACCTATCCCCTTGTATATTCAATCTCTTTGCATGGATACCCGGGCAAAACTAAAAACTGCGATTGTTGAATGGCAGGAGAGTGCATTGCCTTTTGTGCACATTAGAAATCGCCCGATTCAGATGGATCTTCCTCATATACATGACATTATTGGTGTGAGACGCTGTGGGAAGACCTATTTTATGTATCAGTTAATTTCAGACCTGCTCATGCACGGTGTTCCAAAGTCATCTGTTCTCTATCTGAACCTTGATGATGACCGATTGCAGCCTATTCAGGGAGATGAGTTATCTCAATTAATAGATACATTTCGGGAACTGTATGCCTCATCGGATGATCATAAACTCTATTTTTTTTTTGGATGAGATACAAAATTTTCCTTTATGGGAAAAATGGTTAAAAGGAATCTACGATAAAAGAAAAAATATAAAATTTGTAATAAGTGGCTCAAATGCCTCACTTTTGTCAGAAGAAATCTCTTCCCGGCTGACTGGAAGGCACATTACCACCAGAATGTTTCCGTTCAGTTTTTTCGAATTCCTGAAATATAAAAACATCTCGTTTGATCTGAAAACAATCGCATATTCTGATAAGAAGATCGAGATAAAAAGGATTTTCAATGAATATCTTCTTCGGGGAGGATTTCCTGAAGTAATTATCTATCCTGCAGGAGATCACATTATATTGCTCCAATCTTATTTTGATGATATCATATACCGGGATATCGTGTCGCGACATGGAGTGCGAAATCCGAAAATATTCAAAGAACTAGCTCTTTTCTGTGTGTCCAATATTGCGAAACCTCATACCTATAATTCTTTGAAAAGGCTCTTTTCTGATTACCAGAGCCTGAGTACTGATGCAATAATTAGATATCTCTCATACCTGGAAGATGCATTTCTGCTTTTTTCTGTCAATCACTACGATACGTCGTTAAAAAGACAAATACAAAAGCCCAAAAAGCTCTATTGCATCGACCATGGGATGATGCAGGCAGTCTCTTTCAGGTTTTCAAATGATATTAGGAGAATATTTGAAAATATTGTATACATAGCCCTGCTTCGTCAGGGTAAAGAGATATACTATTGGCAGGATGAAAAAGGATTTGAGGTCGATTTTGTCATAAAATCCAGGGATGACTCCATTCGGCTTATTCAGGTCTCTGTTGATATTTCAGATCCGATGACTCGTGAAAGAGAAAAAAGAGGGCTGATTTCCGCAATGAATTATTTTGAGATTGGTGAGGGGATTATTATTACTTCTGATATATTAGATGAAGAGATCTTTCAGGACCGGAAAATTACGTATTTTCCCCTCTGGTTCTGGCTCCTCACCGAAGAGTCAGAGTCATATATATAAGAGGCTGTTGCACAACTAAAATGTCGTTTCCTCAAGAGCACAATTTCCATTCGGTTGGAACGTTAATTGGCAATGAAATTTATGGGCTTTGCCTCATTGTACTATCGGTTTAGAGTTATGCAACCGCCTCATAAATTTTCAGTTATTTCTGGAGCGGGTTGATTCTGTTCTCTGGAGATTGGGTTCCTGCTCACATCCACAACCTCGACTACTGCTCCAAATTACCGAAGTTGCCCCATCACTCAGGGCAGAATATCTGAATATCGATGGATCAGATTGAATCAGTGATATGATGGTCTGGGATTTTTTGGGTGAAAGCATAAATACTGTCCCCACCTAATGTGAAAGAATCAGAGATATGGCAGAAAATTCAACCCACAAATTCCTTAGCAAGCGTGATGTTCTCCTCAATAAGGCTGATGCATTTGCATTGGAGGCAGATCAGCTGGCATACCAGGGGAAGTACGAGGAGGCGGTGGATAAGTATGATCAGGCGCTTGCAATATATCCGTCAAATCCGGACCTCTGGGCATTTAAGGCCATCACACTCTCCGGTGGCCTGGGGAGAAATGAGGAGGCGCTCGAATGCTGGGAACGGGCGAAGAAACTGGATCATGTGTTAGCGGATGCAATCACCGATGTACCTTCATCTGAAACGACCATGACTGTGCATGAACGGGACCTTGTGGATTTCAAGGGGAGCACTGCGGATAGGATCCGAAACCTGGTCAAGCAGCAGGCGATGGATAAGAAGAAGAAATAACTATTTTCTTTTATTTTTTCCTGTTGATATATAACATTTGACCCTGTTTTCCCATTTTTGAAAGTATATACCAAAATTTTAAGAACTTTTTAAATACTCTCCCAGTTACTGTTCATAGCAACTTCAATATTTATAATCTGTCTGGGGGTCTTGCCTAATAGGCAGATTAAAAACCACTTTTACAATATAAATCAAATAGCGCTTAACCAGAATTATATATAATAGTTGTGTAATAGGGATCATATTTTTTCGAGGTACCTTTCATGTCCAAGCCAATAGTATTAATAATCATTCTGATATTGCTCATAAGTATCGGTTTAGAGTCGGGAGCGGCAACATCAGATACGATATTACCTGGTTCACAAGCGGTGATGAAACCTCCTGATAGTGGTGTCTCTCCTCCATATTCCCTGCCGTCGATTGTAATCCCGGTTACTCCAAAGTCAACTTTACAAGGAGATGGGCCGGTATCAGGCATTGTACAGTCCCCAGTTCTGTCAGGTATAATGTCCTCCAAGGTGGAACCGGAACAATTACTCCCTTCTACAAATACTACACAAAATAGTTCTGTATGTGCACAAGCATATATTCCTGACCGGGTCATTGTAAAGTTTAAGACAGACCACCTTTCTCCCTTATCTTCTGTAAATCAGATTCAGGCAGAGGCACATGCAGCCATGGGTGCAACGGTTCTTGCAGACATATCCACTCTGGGTGTTGAGGGAATGCAGGTTGTCAGTGTTCCCAACACTACCGGGACCATGAAAGCGATTGAACTATATCGGATGAACCCGCTGGTCGAGTATGCCCAGCCGGATTACCTGTATTCTATAAATTCTACAATTATTGATCCTCCAGTATCTGTAAATCAGCAGACAGTTCCCTATCCTGAAACTATTCAGGTAAAACCGTCTTCAGTTCAGGTCCCGAATGTTCCTCCTCCATCATCACCGCCGTCCTGCCCGACCTGTTTATCATCGGGATCTCAGAGCGGGGTAGTAGGATTTGAAGATCCGTTGAGCGAAGAAGAGCGATATAATGCAGCACAAGCAGAAGTGGATGAGATAAATGCCTATGTGAAAGAACATAATCTCTCCTGGACTGCAGCGGTAAATCCAATCATGCTCATGAGTCCAGAAGAGCGTGAACATCTGAAAGGACTCAGGCATGATCTGAAAAGCAGCACGATAGTGAATGGCGCCGGTATCACACCAATGGAAGGACTTCCCACTTCGTTTGACTGGCGGAACAATGGTGGAGATTATACCACCCCTATTAAGAATCAGGGAAGTTGCGGGAGTTGCTGGGCATTTGCAACAACCGGTGCCTTTGAATCATATAAAGAGATAAAATCCGGAAATCCGGGTATGAACCCTGATTATGCTGAGCAGTACCTGGTGAACTGTGCAGGTGATCAGCGTGGATGTAATGGCGGACTCTTCACGGCAATGGCATACTTTGTGAATAAGGCGGGTTTGAGTGGTGGAGTCGGGACGGTTACCGAGGCGAACTATCCCTATACCGGTTCGGATGGTACGTGTAAGAGTCTGTCCGGGTATACCAGGTATTTGGTAGATACGGCCGCAGGAGAGACCTGGGGGTACGTCGGTGGAGGGGATGAGTGGAGTATCCCATCTGATGATGCGATAAAGACGGCGATTTATCTCTATGGTCCGGTTGCCGCCGGAGTCTATGCAGAGAGCACCTTTGATTCATATCGATCAGGTATACTTGATAGTACGTCCAGTGCATCCTATGCAAATCATGCTATCATTATTGTGGGATGGGGAACGTTAAATGGCCGGACTTACTGGATTTGTAAGAACAGTTGGGGGACATCCTGGGGCGAATCAGGGTGGTTTAGAATTTACTCAGGAAGGCTCCGTATCGGGGAAGGTGCTGCATATTTTAAATATACAGCCTCAAATCCTTCTGGCGGGACGATTGCTTTTAATTCTAATCCATCCGGGGCCCAAATCTGGATTGATGGGGTGAACACCGGTCAGGTTACTCCCTATACTCAAACATCAGTTCCAATCGGAACCTATTCGGTGACCTTGAAACTCAGCGGGTACCAGGAGTATACTCGTTCGGTATCTGTAACTTCAGGACAGACAACTGTCATATCTGCCACCCTTTCACCAATACCTACCGGGAGTATTGCAGTTAGTTCAACTCCTTCCGGTGCACGGATCTGGCTTGACGGGGTTGATACCACAAAGAGCACACCTGCGACGTTATCTTCCGTGCCGATTGGTTCACATACTGTATCACTGGTTCTCTCTGGATATAATTCATATTCGACCGTTGTGATGGTTCATGAGGGTCAGACAAGTATAGTCTCCGGAACTTTAAATCAAATTAACCCTGGCACCCAGGTTCTTCCGAATGATCCTTCATTTAGCAGTCTGTGGGGACTTCATAATACCGGACAGAGTGGAGGAACAGGTGATGCCGATATTGATGCTCCGGAAGCATGGAGCATAACCACCGGTTCACCAGGGGTTATTGTCGCGGTTGTTGATACCGGTGTGGATTACAATCACCCTGATCTGGTCGCAAATATCTGGAGGGATCCGGTAACAAATACTCCCGGGTATGATTTCTATGGTTCTAATGATCCAAATCCCATGGATGAACATGGTCATGGGACTCATTGTGCCGGGACGATTGGAGCAGTCGGAAATAATGGGATTGGTGTGACCGGGGTGAACTGGAATGTAAAAATTATGCCTCTTCGGTTCCTTGGAGCTGACGGGTATGGCTCTACAAGTGATGCGATTGAGGCTTTTGCCTGGGGATATGCAAAGGGAGCGAGAATTTTCTCAAATTCCTGGGGAGCCTATGGTATCGATTATGCTCTTCGTGATTCCATTAATCTCTATCCCGATGCACTCTTTGTATGTGCGGCCGGAAATGGCGATATATATGGAAATCCCTATAATACCGATTCATATCCCCATTCTCCATCATCGCTGGCTAATGTGAATATTCTCTCTGTAACAGCAACAAACCGATATGATCAAAGAGCTTCCTGGGCAAATTATGGTGCGACAACGGTTGATGTTGCTGCACCGGGTGTGTCTATCATGAGTACTACCAAAGGCAACTCCTATGGCACCATGAGCGGGACCTCTATGGCGACCCCGCATGTGGCAGGTGTTGCAGCCCTCATAAAGGCACAGAACCCTTCATATTCAGCATCCCAGATAAAATCCGCCATAATGAATAATGTTGATCTCAAATCCGGACTATCTGGTAGATGTGTTACCGGAGGTCGGATCAATGCGTTCGCCAGTCTGGCCTCCTCCCTTCCACTTAAGGCAAAGTTTTACGGGGTTCCTGATACAACAATCAAACCTCTTCGAATCCGGTTCTATGATGTCTCTGAAGGGATAATCTCCTCAAGACTCTGGAACTTTGGGGATGGAAATACTACTGGTGAAGTTAATCCATCGCACACCTATTATAATCCAGGCATCTATACTGTCACGCTTCAGGTAAATGACGGTGTTGGTACTCATGCCTCTGTGCTGGAGATACAGGGAGGTTGATTTCATTATTCTTCCAAAATTTGTTTTTTTCCGAGCAGAGGTATAGCAGTGAAATCCGGATTAGCTATGTAATTATTTGATAGTATTCTGAAAAAATGGAAGATATTGGTTACCATCCTTCGAATAAAACAGAAGGATATCATTGTGAAATCTGTGACGGTATTTAATCTATTCGTATGGGCGTTGCCTAATAGGATGTCTCTAATCTTTCTTTGCATATAAAACATGAAGCGCATGCACACTATTATATATAATAATTGCGTATTAATTCTTAACTTTCGAGGGTGATCAATCATGATGAAACAACTAACATTCATTTTCATTTCTCTCTTGATTATCAGTATGGGTTTACATACGGTTGCGGCGACTTCAGATCCATTTACTCCCGTTCTATCGACGGTGGTCAAACCTCCAGATGTGGGAGTTCCAACATATCATTCCCCGCCATCGATAGTCGGTCCGGTACCGCAAGTGGCTGGCCCACCGGTTAGTAGACCAGTTATGAGCATTGTCCAGTCCCCAGTGATGAGCAGTACAATGTCAGGTCAGACGCCAACAGAGCAGAGTGGATTGTCCATGAATAATACTCTTAATAATTCGTTGGAGAGCCCTGAATATGCACCTGACCGGGTTATTGTTAAGTTTAAATCTGCTTTAGGCTCTGAAAAGTCATCCTTAAGCCAGGTACAGGTAGAAGCACATGCAGCCATGGGTGCCACGGTGATAGCTGATTCAAAAACTCTTGGCGTGGAGGGTATGCAGGTCGTCAGTGTTCCAAACTCTACCGGGACCATGAAAGCAATCGAGCTGTACCGGATGAACCCGATGGTTGAGTATGCACAGCCGGATTATGTGTATCAGGCATATCCGGTTGAAAAGATCCACATCCCCGTGAATGTAAATCAGAATGCCGTTTCATACCGTGATTCTATTGTTCAGGGTAAGGTGAGTACCCCCTCTGGAGGGCCATCTCCCGCACCCTCTGATCAGAATGACCATCCCTCGGCACCTCCATCCAGTGTATCTGCTGGTGCCATTTCTACGATGAATGAGACGGAAGGATTTGGATACATGCGGTTGTCTCTTGAAGATATTGCACAGATCCAGAGCGATTACAATGCCGCTGTTAAGGTGGAAAATGCTCCTCTCTCTACCACATTGGGGAGTAAAAGCCTTCTTTCCAACATCCAGTACACCCCATCGGAGCGGAACCAGGGGAACTGTGGGAACTGCTGGGTATGGGCTTCGACCGGGGTTATCGAGAATGCCCTGACCGTTCAGAATGGGATAAAGGATCGACTGTCAATACAATATTTTGATTCGAATTATAATAGCGGAAGTGCAATAACCGGTGCATGCAATGGCGGATGGGCCAGCACGTTTGCAAATTTCCACAGCACCTCCGGATTTAAACAGGTTATCCCCTGGTCAAATACCAATGCCTATTACAATGACCGGTATGCCTGCTCATACGGATGCGGGGCACAGACCCCTGCCTCAAGTATTGCAACCTCTCCGAACTACCCGATAACCAGCATTTCCACCAGCTGGATATCGACAAACGGAGTCTCACAAGCACAGGCTATTGCCAATATCAAGGCACAGATCGATGCAAACAAAGCGGTCTGGTGGGCGTTTTTCCTTCCGGACAGTTCATCGTGGTCTGCATTTAATTCATTTTGGGCATATCAGACCGAATCGACTCTCTGGAATCCGGATCCGTATAACAATATCGCCTATGGATCATCCGGAGGTGGTCATGCGGTTGTCATAGTCGGGTATGATGATACCAGCAGTGATCCAAACCAGCGGTACTGGTTAGTCCTGAACAGCTGGGGCAGCAATTCTAAGCGCCCGAATGGTCTTTTCAGACTTAAGATGAACATGGACTACAGCGGAAAGTCGTCCCAGGGGTACCAGAATCATTACTTTTCAATCTTCAGCATCAACTACGGGATAACTGCCCAGACTGGATCAATAAGTGTATCCTCCAGTCCGTCCGGGGCCCAGATCTGGCTTGACGGGGCCAATACGGGGAAGGTAACTCCGAATACCCTCACATCCGTGACTGCAACATCCCATACCGTCACGGTGAAACTGACCGGGTATACAGATTATTCTACCTCGGTTACAGTTCCATCCGGTGGGACTGCGACAGTATCGGCCACTCTTACTGCAGTTCCAAAAGGATCGATATCAATAAGTTCAAATCCGACTGGTGCGGCCGTGTATCTGGATAGTGAGGCAAAGGGAGTTACCACTCCTACCACTTTGAGTGATGTTCCGGCAGGAACTCATACGATCAGGCTGACCAAAACCGGGTATCAGGACTGGTCACAGAGTGTGTCGGTCACTTCAGGTCAAACGACACCCGTCAGTGCAACGATGACTGCTGTCTCACCAGGGGGCCAGGTGATTCCAAATGATCCTTCGTTCTCTTCCCTGTATGGTCTCCATAATACCGGACAGACGGGGGGAACTGCTGATGCAGATATTGATGCCCCTGAAGCCTGGTCCTATGTGACCGGGTCATCTGATGTCATTGTTGCTGTGGTGGATACCGGGGTTGACTATAATCATCCGGATTTAGCAGCAAATATGATTGCCGGGTATGATACCCGGAATAATGATAGTAATCCGATGGATGATCACGGTCATGGGACCCATTGTGCGGGTACAATAGGAGCGGTCGGGAACAATGGTATTGGGGTCGCTGGTGTGAACTGGAATGTGAAGATCATGCCACTCAAGTTCCTTGATTCATCCGGGTCAGGATATACCAGTGATGCGATTGAGGCCTTTGCCTGGGGATACTCCCGAGGAGTGAGAATCTTCTCAAATTCATGGGGTGGAAGCGGAATTGATACCGCTCTTCAGGATTCTATCAGCAGTATGCCGGATGCTCTGTTTATCTGTGCAGCGGGGAACAGTGCACTCAATACTGATACAAATCCACACTCACCCGGTTCACTGCCAAATGCGAATATCCTCACCGTTGCAGCAACCGACTCACGCGATGTACTCGCTTCGTTCTCAAATTATGGAGCAAGCACGGTTGATGTTGCAGCTCCTGGTGTGAGTATTTACAGCACCTATCCGGGGAATCGATATACTACCATGTCCGGGACCTCGATGGCAACTCCCCATGTTGCTGGTGTTGCGGCATTACTTAAGGCAGCAAATCCTGCGCTGACAATGGATCAGATAAAGACAGCAATCATGAATGGCGTGGATGTAAAGAGTGGTTTATCCGGAAAATGTGTGACCGGGGGCCGGGTCAATGCATATACCAGCGTTCGTGCGGTGTCCCAGGTTCTTGCGAAATTCTATGGGGTGCCGGAAACGGTGGTTTATCCTCTGACTATCAGGTTTTATGATGTATCAGAGGGATCAGTGGCATCCCGGACCTGGAACTTTGGTGATGGGAACACCTCCACGGTTCAGAACCCGGTTCATACGTTTTATAATCCGCAGACCTACACCGTCACATTGCAGGTCAGTAATGGAGTTCAAGGAGTAAGCTCAGTTTCGAACGAGGTCGGGGGGCTCTAAGTCCCTTTTATTTCCTGGAGGTTGATATCAGTAATAATTTGATGAATTTTGAATGCCTGGATAAAGCAACCTTTTTGTGGCGAACTCACATCGTATTGGAATGCAGAGGGGATAGAGGTTTGAAGAACGGAGAAAAACAATTAATAGAAGTCAAATATCTTATTCGGAAAAAATCCTTGTATTCAAATCGCGAACCTTTTTTTTATTGTGATGTCTATCGCATCGGTGTTGATGATTCGGGCTTGGAGGATGTGATCCGGACCTATAAGGTTAAATCTGGGGTTTTTGCCAGGTCAGAACATAGATTTTATCCACTCAAAATTGATATTGATAGCATTTTTGGATAGAGTAGACCTCTTTCATAGGCTGTCGCTATGTCCGGATCTCTTTCTCATCGTGGAATTCCAGGTGGCGAATCCTGTAATGATAGCGTGCCTCTATATGCTTATTATTATTCGGATTTTAGGCAAACAGACTGTTAATTGAGGTTAGTTCTGATATTAAATCTAATTCGATCCCTTTGTCGCGTAATTTTCTGAATAGATGGTAATATACCCGTATTTATGTAATGCAAAATTGGGAATCTGAATAATATACTTATATTTATTTAACCTCACCTCAAGTTTAAGTTTAAATTTTAAGATTATCTCTCGAATCACGCCAGAGGTTTGATTGAAGTCGATTTTTTTCGGGCAGGGCTTCGGAGGGAGAGGATCCAAAACTGGTTCTTCTTCCGGTTTACAAAGCCAATGACTTTAGGCCGGTTCTGTGTATGCCCGAATGTCCGGTTTTGGTCCGCAGTGGAGAGATCCCGGGTATTTTCTGCAGGAATGGTGCGGGCAAATCAACGCTAAAAAGGGATTATCACAGGTCCATGATTTTTTCCTTCGGTGAAGGAGTATTCTGGTGTATCTTTATTTGATTCGCGTTTCTGATGTTTACATCTTCATTTTTTGGAGAAATTCAAAATTATACTAGAGGCTGTTGCATAACTCTAAACCGATAGTACAATGAGGCAAAGCCCATAAATTTCATTGCCAATTAACGTTCCAACCGAATGGAAATTGTGCTCTTGAGGAAATGACATTTTAGTTGTGCAACAACCTCACTAATGAGCAAATAAAATAAATTTTCCCGAATACGTTCAAGAAACCTCTGATAATACTGAACTCTTGATTTTCCGGGTCTGGACCTTCCAAGGATAACTGGTGTGTTACAAAATGAATATTCCGGGTTGATACCCGGGATAAGTTTTAGATCTCGTATTCTGGCTGGAGAATACTATGATACTGCACATTGAGGAGCGGACCGAATTGTTAGCAGAGGATCGATTCGGGTTGTATACTATGATCTTCGCGTATACATACAACACCGGGTCCGTATCCATATGGCCTTCCTTTCCCCGTAATATTTAAAAAAAGAGTGATTCAATAACCATTATTTCGATTGTCTTCAGTATTCTGTTCGTCATCTGGTTATTAAGATCCGGAATGCTCATGAAGTACTGGAATGGGCAAAATCCCCTGGAAAACTGTTAAACTTCTGAATTCAAGGCAAAGGGCAGTTGGGTTTGTATTCTTTTGGAGAGGATGAATGAGGTCCCTTCATGCAGCAACACCAGCTTTGATGGAGTAAAATAAAGAGGAATTTATACCCGGTATGTATGGTGAATTACCATATCTTCGGCTGAAAGTTTTCCTGGTTGATGATACTTGCACTATCTCCCGTTGCTCGTATGACAAAAAGTCCCTTTTTCTCTGCCATTGCTGCTGTGCCTGCATCTTCGGATATGAATGCCATCGCCCCGTAAATATTTTTATCTGAATATTCCGGCATCCAGTTTTTTGCCTGCTTCAGTTTTTTCAAAAAATCCCGAACATCTCCTGGTCTTAAGGTTGTCTTTACCTCAATGATTACGATATCTGTCCCATTTATTGCGATAATATCAAATTCGTAATCTATTCCATCACGTCGTCCCGTTCGTCGCCTCAGGGTATCAGTAACTTCTATCCCCCGTTCATTCAGAATTTTAATTACGTCTCCTTCTACCAGAGATTCCACAAGTTTGCCCCATTGTGAGGTGAATAATTGCTCGAGTTTGTTGAGTTTTTTATCTGTCTCTTTAAATTTATTATCCGTTTCCTGGAACTTTTCTGTTAATATTCTGTCAGTCTCCTGAAACTTTTCCGTCAGTATTTTATCCGTCTCTTTGAATCTTTTATCCGTCTCCTGAAACATAAGCCATACTTTTTCGAATGAAAGGGGGCTATTGATAGATTCGGTGTCAGCTGGTGGGGATGAATTTGTCTTTGAGGATGGAACCATATCAG
>Ga0228535_1002302_pt1 | contig 19310 bp, 17 predicted proteins | sample SJ1metagenome_FD_168457 | JGI IMG/M metagenome (GOLD analysis project Ga0228535, IMG submission 168457) | Enriched culture of PCE-dechlorinating microbial communities from Ithaca, New York, USA - SJ1 | ecosystem: Engineered > Modeled > Simulated communities (microbial... > Unclassified | place... | reverse complement strand
ACCCTTCCATGCTTCTAGACAGCATTGCCGAGTCCCCGACAGCCAGTGTCTCATTCCGTCCGACGCTGATATGACCAGGTCTCTCAAAGGGGTAGTAATAACGCTCCTGTTCAGATCCGTCAAAGTTCATATACATATCTGCAAACATGAAAAATGGCATTTGCGGCTTGTACCGGTATGAGTACTGGGCACCGATCCTTCCCGATGGGGTGAAGAATTCATGTACTACACCTTCCAGATTATGTTGTTGGGGGAACAAAGGAACTACTTCATCAGTTGATACTCGTGCAGTCCAAAGCCGTTGAACCAGATGCCAAGGCCCATCATGACAGAACATGATGCAATCTCCGTTATCAGGTTTCAGACTTGCGTGAGTGATGCGATGATGTCCTCCTACGACGGTTTCCGCATTTCGTGTCTGCCTGTCGTATCTGATAACGAGACTGCTGGGCTCCTTGTAGAATCGTTCCCTGGCCCCAGGAGCCGCCTCAGACAATGGATTTGCAAATCGGGCGGTAAGCAAGGGGACTTCCTCTACTACCGTAAACACCAAATACCGGGAATCATCGGTCATTGACAAGCTGTGAAAGTTGTAGGAATTGGGAATTTCCATCAGAATTTGAGTATCAAGGGTCTCCAATGAGACTTCTTTGAGTTGTTCATTGCTATAGAAAAATGCATGCTTCCCGTCAGGTGAAATCATGGCATGTGCGCCATGGCCCATTTTAATCGCCTCTCCCTGGGTGATTTGAAGTGCTTTTCCTGTTTCCAGTTCAAGTAGAAAAAGCTCTCCGAATCCGATTTTGCCGATGGCAGGAGCATTTGGATTTTTGACAATGGATGTTTTTGTGAAATCAGAGGCAAAGATTGTGTAACGCCCGTCTGAGGAGAATTGAGGTGTCGTAAAGTAAGGCCGGTCGTACATGGCCTTGTTGTCGGTAATACGAACGACCTCAATTTTGGTCAACGGATCGCGGTGGGTTGCCATATTCAGCTGGAAAAACGTTCCTTTCATAATGCACTCCTGTATAGGTAAGTATACTGGCAGGAGAATGAAGTGCTCACTGGTAAGATTTTGAATTTTATGTTGCATTTTGCAACGAATTATTTCAAGGAAGCAATATCTCATTTTTTTTGATACGCAAATAGTTTCAATCTGAAAAATCGTCTTTACCCAACCTTTACCTGACATTCTTGATGCCTGTATCCAGTATCGGTATTGTTGACTCAGATTATGATTACAACAATCTAAAGGAGTTACATATGTACAAACATACAAGCATCATGGTTTTGGCATTGGTCCTGGTTTCTTCGTTTACCCTCGCGGCACAGCCGATTGAAGAGGTGCAAACAACAACGCCGGTAGCGGTTCAGGCTCTTACAGAAGAACCCGGCTCGACCGCAGAGGGGCTTCTGTATATGCGTGAGGAAGAAAAACTGGCCCGCGATGTCTACATCGCCCTCTACGAGAAATGGGGTTTGCGGACATTCTTAAACATTGCAGAGTCGGAACAGCAGCACATGGATGCCGTTGGAGCACTGCTTGCAGCACGCAATATTGAAGATCCTGTTGCAGGCTCTGATTTCGGTGAGTTCAAGAATACCGATTTGGCCGCCCTGTACAGTTCCTTGGTGAGTCAGGGAATGCAATCTGCTTCTGAAGCATACAGGGTAGGGGCCATCATCGAGGATTTGGACATCTATGATTTGAAGGAGTACCTTTCAAAAACCACCGATGAAGCAGAAATATGGGTCTATACCAATCTTTTGAAGGGATCGGAGAACCATCTGCGCACCTTTACCAAGCAACTGGAACGGTACGGCGTCACGTACACGGCTCGTTACATCAGTGATGCAGAACTCCAAGCCATCCTGTCAGGAAGGTGATTGAACAACAGCCTCCAACACACTTGGCGGGGCGACTTCCTGCTCCTTGCTGTAAAAGGCGAATAATTCCTCGGTTGCCAGAGCAATTTTGGTGACCGAGAATTTTTGTTCCTTCGGATAGATGTAGTACGTATCTTCCAGGGTGGACAGGTCGATGCAATCCCCCTTGCCGAAGTACTCATACTCGATATGGCATGAGTACATCGACAGGGGGGTCTTGGCAAGCAGGAACCCCTCCTTGCCGAACATTCCCTCCAGCTTGAACCCTTGCATGTCGTGGATCAGCAGAGCTTCCCCGAGGGGAATGTATCCCTTTGCATTGGGGAGGGCTTCTACATATACTTTGGTTTTCAGGTTGTAGGTTCCCGCCTCAATCTGGGCGCGAACCTGCTTGCGTTCGAACTCATACCAATCGGGGATGTGGGAGAATTCAGTGACCAAGTCTTTTTCATCATCGGCCTTCTGTACGGCCTGCAACTCACCATACTCGCTCATCTCCCACGCTTTATGGCAGGCTGAGCAACCGATGCGAGTCCCTTCGCTGTATGTTGTATACTCGCTCAGGCAGTGGGGACACTGATACAGCGGCTTGTGCAGGCCTTCGGCACGCTTTGCGTAGCTGATACGGATCTTGTTCTCCTTCTGCCACCGGTATTCATCGTACTCGAAGGCTTTCCTGATTGCTGAATTGATGTGTGAGACTGAACTTTTTGCCAAATCTTCCTTGGTGAACAGCAAACTGTAATCGGCTTCGATACGGTTGCCCCTGTCCTTCAAATTCCATGCAGGACTGCTCAGATAGTGCCCATGCATGTTGAGCATGACTACCGGCACCCCCAACAGCTTTGCCATCTTCCCCAGAGAGTCAGGCAATACTGCGGTGGTGCCCACCAAAGAGTACCGTGCCTCCGGGTACAGGGCCAGAACGTCCTTGTTGACGATAAGTACTTCTCGAATCTGCCGTATCAACTGCAGGTCGTTGGTAAACTTTCGTTTGCAGATGCCGCCGGCGTTGCGCAGCAGCCACTCACGCTTGAGAAAGCCGTCGATGGCGACCACATAGTTGGCCCGGTATGGAAAGAGGGCTGCGGTGGTGACTTTGAAATCGATGAATGCATGGTGGGTGCACAAGAGTAGAAACGGGGGTTTGATCCCTTCCATGTTGATACGGTTGATTTTCAACCGATGAGCCCACACAGTAGGATAACTCAAGAGCCAAGTCACCGGCCGCAGGTAGTGGCGCTGGCGTATGGGCTTTTTCTTCATATCGAATCGCTTGGCTTGCTGCAGTTTCTCAAATCCTGTCATCAAGAGCCATCCTTTAGGATGATATATACAGTATGGTACAGTCTGTCGATAACCCTGGCAAGTCCCAAGGATGAAGCCATTGGACAAGGGCCGGGATTTTTGTATGATGGACCGATGGAGAAAATTATGGACACCCATACCTTATACAGTCTTGCCAAGGTCTATTCCGATGCCGCCGTATCCTCTGTATTCTCAGAGAATGATCTCATCTGTGTCATTGCCGAGGATAAGACGCCCTACTATGTTTCCCTTGTCGACTCCGCCTTTGCCGCCTACCGAGGGGAAAAAGGACTTACCGGATACCTTGCCCTCTCCCTTTCAGACGATGAAAGCGACTCCTTGGAGTACTTGGAGATGGAACAGGTGCAGGAGTGCCTGCTCTGTCTTCTCAACAACTCAAGGGAGGATATCGAGGATGCCGATTACCAGGCCATCGTAGAGAGCGGAGTCTTTTTCGAAGACGGCATGTACCCCCAGTTCCGCAGCAAGCTGCAGTATCAATATCCATGGTACATCGAGCAGGATGAGGCCAAGGATCTCATTCTTATCTTTCGCGCCTTACTCTTTGCAAAAGAGTACTTTGCAACCTATAAGAAGACGAGCAAGACAAACTCGTTCTCTCACTGGCTGGACTCTCTGAATCTCAAGGAGAGTGGGGGCAAGGAGTATATTCCCTGTATTGAAGAGCAGGACGGGGCATTTGTCGTGACAGCAAAGATTCTTCAGGATGAAGCCTATGGATTCTCATATCCCCAGGCGTTTTTCACCAATGAGGAGAAGCAGCGGTACTACAAGCGCATGCGCTCCAAGCCTGGAAGGATTCTGTATACCGCCACCGGCATGCTTCCCGAACCAATGTTGGGAGAGAATGGCGCGCGACCGCTCTTTCCGATTTATCAGTTGATCTATGACCCCCAGGACCATCAGATTCTCGACATCTTCATAGTGGAGGACTATGAAAAAGAGCATGGAGCCTTTATCAGCCATCTGCTGGATATCTTTGAGAAAGCAGGAAAACCCCAGGCCATCCACTGCTTTGGCAAACGCACGCTTCCGCTCCTGGAGAAAATCGGCCCCCAGATGGGAATCATGGTGGTTGATGGCGGGAAGAATGAGGAGATTGACTCGATTCTCATGGATATGATGCATGCCTTGTTCACCGAAGACGAGCATGAACACCATCATCATGATGATGGCTGTTCCTGCAACCATGATCATCACCACCATGGGGATGGTTGCACCTGCCATCACGACCACGAAGAATAAAGGCCACGCATGATATTTTCCCGGCATTCTCAGTCATCTTCCCCTTGTTCGCAAAAATCGCCCTTGGGTATGGTATTCGGTGCCTGAAGATTCTCTGTGAAACAACACTGAAGGGGATGAACAACGTGGTGTTTCGTGTCTTTTTACCCACGTTGCTCTTTTCAACCATCACATCTTTCAATTTATTGTGGTATGCGGTTCTTTCCTTGATTGTGATGGTAAGATTCTATCTGCTTCTTATCCCTCGCTTGGAAGCTGACAACCGCAAACGCGGTGTATTGGTGCAGGGGATTTGCCAAAGGTGATTTCATTTTCTTTGGAATGCCGATGGCCGCCACCTTGCATGAGGGAACCAGTGCAGGCATCGCTTCCCTGATGGTCGGTATCGGGGTGCTTACTAGACTGGTGATAGTTCCGGCAATCGGAATCACCATAGCAATTCTGTCAGGCTGCAGAGACCTCGAGTTGATTCTCTTGATGGCAATGTATGCCATGGCTCAACAGATGGATGGAGACGCAGAACTGGCGGGCCAGATCGTCGTGTTCACCACCGCCTTGTCCCTGCTCAGCTTGTTTTTCTGGATTTCGCTCTTGATGGCCTTGGGAAACTTCTAGGCCGTTTACTGGTCACCCCGCTCGGGAACAATGCAGATGAAGACAAACTTCTCATCTGAGGCATTGGAGACCTGGTGGTCGGCGTCATCAGGGACATAGGCCACCGAACCTGCCTTCAGCGGATAATCCTTGCCTTCCATGTACAGGTTTCCCTTCCCCTCGACTGCATAGATGATGTGCTGCCAGGGGTGGGAGTGGCGGGGAGCCTTTCCCCCTTTCTCCAGCGTAAACATTCTCATCACATGGTCTTTCCAGCCCTCCTTGGGACCGACCAAAACCTGCTTGGTGATATATTCGGAAATCTGTTTTTTCTCGATGAGGTCGCGATGTGATACAAACATGGTGAAATCTCCTCTCTAAAGTCTGCCGATCAGGCGGTCCAGAACAAAATCGGTTCTAGCCCCGGACTCTCCGGTACTGGGACAGGTCCCGTTGCCGAGAAGCTGGTCCACAATGGTCTGGATAAGCGGTTGGGCGACATGCTGGGGCGGCTGGGGGACGGCAATGGTCTGTACACCCTTTTCAGTTGCAACGGTAATGGGTTGGGCAATATCGAGTACGGAGTAGGAAATTCTTGCCTTTTCAAGGTAGATATGGGTGACATCCTCGTCCTTGAATGTATTGAAACACCACAGTCCGGTACCTGGAACTCCCTGCTCGGTCTTGAAGTGCCCGTACACCAGATCATCTGCATGATAGGCCCTACTCTGGTTGAGTCCTTCCCCGCATGCCTCGATAATGGGGCCGAACATCCAGTCGATGAGGTCCAGTGCATGCGAGCCTACATCATGGAACTTCCCTCCCCCGGACACATCAGGGTGCACCCGCCAGGTTCCTCCGCCTTGCTTGTCCTCTTCCTTGATGGACTGCTGCATGAAAACATGCACAGCTCTTACATCCCCATACTGTTGGCTGTCTATCATGCTCTTGATCATCAGGTACTTGGGAAGTGCACGGCGATAGTAGGCGCTGAAAAACGGTACCCCTTGCTGTTTGCAAAAATCGACCATTTCCCGGCTTTGGGACGAAGAGATTCCCAAGGGTTTTTCGCAGTACACCGGTTTGCCGCTTTGTGCGACCATCAGAGCATATGTGTAATGGGAGTCGGGATGGGTGGCGATATAGACGGCATCCACTTCCTGGTCATCGATGAGGTCTTGGGCGTTGTCGTACCATTTGGGAATTCCATGGCGGAGAGCATAGTCACGGGCTTTTTGGGGCGACCGGCTTGTGACGGCAACCAAGGTGGACCCCTCGGCTTTCTGAAATCCCGGGCCGCTCTTGACTTCAGTGACCGAACCGCACCCGATCATCCCCCAACGGATCTTCTGCATGGCTCACTCCTCAGTCCAGCCAAGCAGCTTGGAAAGGCTTGTACAGGCTTTGAGTATCGAGGAGACAATCCGTTGTTTCTCCTCAAGATTGAACCTGAATAGCGGCCAGGAGACACTCATGGCTGCTATCGTTTTGCCGGTATAGTCCCTGATCGGAGCTCCTATGCACAGCGTTCCCATCTCGTGCTCCTCGTTGTCCCACGCCCAACCCTGACTTCGGATCAGCGTAAGCTCCTGCTTGAGTGCTTGACTGTCACGAAGCGTATTGGGTGTGAAGGGCTTGAGACTCACCTTGTCAAGGTAGGAGGAGAGTTCACGCTCGTTCATATCACTGAGAAGAATCTTGCCGATGGCAGTACAGTACAACGGAATGGTCTTTCCCACCCGAGAGTACATGCGGATGGTGAACGACGATTCCTTCTTGAGGATGTATACCGCCTCGTCGTCCTCCAACACTCCCATATGTACCGTCTCGCCAAGCTCCTCGCACAATTGTTGTGCGACGGGGTTGGCGATTTGGATGAGATCGATGTGCTCAAGTCCGTGGGATCCCACACTGAACATCTTCAACGTAAGGCTGTAGAGGTCGCTGGGAGAGCGATAGACATACCCGAGGTTGACCAACGTAGAGAGGAACCGAAGCAGGGTGGCTTTTGGCAATTTCGTTTCCTTTGCCAGGCTTTCCAGGTTGATGGTTTGATGCCTGGCGAGTGTCTCAAGGATGACGATGGTGCGTATTACTCCGCTTGTTTGCATCTTTTCATTTCCTGAATCGGTTTCTTTCTTTGCCATCGGTTTACCCCTCAAAATAGGCTTTGGCATTGCCGAAGGAGATGTCCTGTACGACCTTGCCGAGCATCTCGAGGTCATAGGGAACCTCGCCCTCTTCAGCCCAGGTGCCGAAAATATTGCAGAGAATCCTTCTGAAATACTCGTGGCGGGAGTAGGAGAGGAAGGATCGGCTGTCGGTGAGCATGCCGATGAAACGGGGAAGGAGTCCCACATTACCCAGGATTTTCATCTGCTCTTCCATGCCGTCCTTGTGGTCTGCGAACCACCAGGCTGAACCAAGTTGCATTTTACCCGGGATTCCATCCTGATAGCAACCCATCAACGTGGCCAGGGAGTAATAGTCCTTGGGATTGAGGGTGTACAGGATGGTCTTGGGGACTTCGCCTGTGGCTGAGAGATTGTTCAAGAATGAAGAGAGGGATGCAGCCAGTTCCTTGTCATGAGAAGCGTCGTACCCTGTATCGGGTCCGAGTTTCTTGAACATCATGCTGTTGTTGTCACGGATTGCGGCAAAGTGCAGCTGCATTGCGATGTCCCGCTTTGCATAGGCTTTTGCCAAATGGGTGAGTACAAAGGTCTTATAGGCCTCCACTTCTTCACAGGAGAGTGTCGCCCCTGCCAGTTTCTTTGCAAAGATTGCGTTCACATCGCTCTCACTTTTAAAGATTGCGGGAGCGGTTATGAGCGCGTGGTCGGATGCTTTGCAGCCCATGCTTACAAAGAAATCGAGACGGTCGATGAGAGCCTCGACAACATCGCTCGCCCTCTCGATCTTCTTGCCGCAGGCCTTTGCAAGGCTGTCGATATAGGAGAGGAACGTATCCTTTTCGATTGCCAATGCCTTGTCGGGACGATATGAGGGAATAACCTTTGCAGGGAAGTCCTTCTGCTTGGCGATCTGAGCATGGAAAGCAAGGTCGTCGGCCGGATCATCGGTCGTCCCCACTGCATAGACTTTGAACTGCTTCATGATGCCTTTCACCGATAGGTTCTCGTTTTCCTTGAACTGTCGGTTGGCTTCCTCATAGATGGACTTTGCACTCTTGGTGTTCAGCACTTCATGAATGCCGAAGTAGCGCTGCAACTCCAAATGGGTCCAGTGGTAGAGCGGGTTGCCCAAAGCATGTTCCATGGTGGACGCCCATGCCATGAACTTGTCGAAGGGATCGGCATCCTTGCCGGTTACCAGTTCTTCGGGTATCCCGTTGGCCCGCATGGCTCTCCACTTGTAGTGGTCTCCGCCAAGCCAGGCATCGGTGATGGTGGTGAACCGCTTGTTGTTGGCGATTTCGCTCGGATTGAGGTGACAATGGTAGTCAAAGATCATTGCATCCTTGGCATACTCATGATAGAGGGTCTGAGCGGTTTTGGTCTGGAGTAAAAAATGCTCATCCATAAACTTTTTCATGATGTTTCTCCTTATTGTGTGTCCTTAGAGGATGACCCCATCCTTGAACAGTGAAATTTCGGCATACCCGTTTTCTTCATTCTTTGCCATCGCCTCTCCACTTGCAACCCTTTGGATGAGGGTGATGAAGTCGGCAAGGACTGTCTCTTCATCCTCCTGCAAGAGCCGTCCCGCATCGAAATCGATCCAATGCGCCTTCTTTTCGGCAAGTGCGCTGTTTGAAGAGATCTTGATCGTCGGCACCGGAGATCCGAGGGGCGTTCCACGGCCGGTGGTGAAGAGAATGATATGGGCGCCGGAAGCGGTAAGGGCCGTAGTGGAGACAATGTCGTTGCCCGGACCGTTGAGCAGGTTGAGCCCCCGCTTCTTGATACGATCCCCATATCCCAGGACATCGGTGATCATGGCCTGACCGCCTTTCTGGATGCAGCCAAGGCTTTTGTCCTCGAGAGTGGATATGCCGCCGGCCTTGTTGCCCGGAGATGGGTTTTCATACACAACCTGATCGTGTTTTACAAAGTACTGCTTGAAGTCGTTGATCAGGGCAACAATCTGGTTGTACACCAGCTCATCCACCGCACGGTTCATCAACAGCTGCTCCGCCCCGAACATCTCGGGAACCTCGGTCAGGATTCCCGTGCCGCCCATGGCAGTCAGAGCATCACAGAAACGACCGACCAGGGGATTTGCCGTGATGCCGCTCAGCCCGTCGCTTCCGCCGCACTTGAAGCCGACGATGAGGTTGTCCATGCCGACCTCCTCACGTTTGTCGTCTCTCATTGCCTCATACAGCTCGGTCAAGAGCCGCTTGCTCTCCTCAAGTTCATCACTGACTTCCTGGGTGGTGAGGAACTTCACCCGGTTCTCGTCAACCTTGCCCACCAGGGCACGGAAAGATTCCGGGGTATTGTTCTCGCAGCCGAGCGAGAGTACCAGGACACCGCCTGCATTGGGGTGATGAACAAGATTGGAAAGGATGGTGCGTGTCGCCTCATGGTCATCCCCGAGCTGTGAACACCCGTAGGGGTGCGACCAGACGTGGATCCCATCGTAGAAGGGTGCCTTCTTCAGATTTTGTTGAGCCCATGAAACCAGGTTTTCAGCAATCTTGTTGACACATCCGACGGTCGGAACGATCCAAAGTTCGTTGCGGATGCCGATGGTTCCGTTCGTTCTGCGATACGCTTTGATAGTGGGAATCTTGCCTTTCCATGCTGCTCTGCGCTGCTCCGCCTTTTGTGCAAACCGCTCTGAAAGCTCCTTGTCGTATCCATACTCGGCGCGTTCGCTGAGCGTGGTTTTGATATTGCTGGCATGCACATGCTCGCCACAGGCGATATCGGTGACGGCATACCCGATCGGAGCGCCGTACTTGATGACCTTCTCCCCCTGGACAATGGCCTTGAGGGCGAACTTATGGCCGGAGGGGATATCTGTCATAAGGGAGATCTTGAGGCCTGCAACATCGACCATATCCCCTTTTGCAAGGGGACGGATGGCAACTGCAACCGAGTCATCAGGATGGACCTTCAAAACGGAATAGGTCTGCATATCTGCTCCTCCTTCTGGTTCGTTAGAGAGCCGCAAGGGCCTCTTTCATACCGACTGTCCAGATAGCCTCGAGGTTTGCGGCCACCGCCTGCTCGAGTCCCTCGATCTTGGTCAGGTCCTGGGCCCACCAGGTGGTATTGGACAATACCGCCTTGGCAAGACGCCGTGCCTTTGCCTTCGGATCGTCTTTTGCTGCATAGAGGGATGCAAACGTTTCAAGAATCTCAGGGCTGTCCTGGATCAGGTAGGTCTCACCCGCCCTGCTTCCCTTGAGGGCTGAACCTTCATACTCGGTTCCTTCGTAGAAGCTGATCAGAGCGGAAAGTGCAAAGACCAGCCGCTTGGGCAGCTTGCCGACCTTTTCCCAGTACCCCAAGAGGGAAGGAAGGTTCCTGGTTTTGAACTTGGAGACTGAGTTCAGCGATATGGAGAGCAGCTGATGAGGATTGTAGGGATTCTCAAAGCGTTCCAATACATCGGCTGCATATGCCTCAAGCTCCTCTTTCGATCCATCCATCGAGGGTATGATTTCTTCGAAAATGCCTTGATACATGAATGGATAGAGAAGGGCCTTGTCGGCGATGCAATCCTGGACAGTCTCATGGCCGGCCTGATAGGCTGCCAGCACGCTCATGGTATGGGCCCCGTTGAGGATGCGGACCTTGCGGGTGCGGTAGAAGCTCATGTCGTTGGTCCACACCACATTCAGGCCTGCCTTGTTGAACGGCAATTCATCCTCGTGGAAGTTCTTGTGGCATTCGATGACCCACAGATGAAAAATCTCAGCCGAATCGAGCAGGTTGTCTTGATACCCCAGCTTTTTGCAGATTGCCTCGGCTTCGGCTTTCGGATACCCGGGAACAATGCGGTCGACCAGCGAGTTGCAGAAATCGCACGCTTCGTCGAGCCAGTTCATAAAGCCTGCCTCCAGATTCCATTCCTGTGCATACTGCTTGACGATGCGCTTCAGGTTGTCCCCGTTCTTGTCGATGAGTTCGCAGGGGATGACGATCAAGCCTTTGTCCAAAGCTCCCTCGAAGGCTTGGTAGCGTTTGTAGAGAAAGGCGCATACCTTGGCGGGGAAGGAGACCTGCGGCTGGTCGGACAGCTTGTCACCGCTGTGGTAGCTGATGCCGGCCTCGGTGGTGTTGGAGACGATGAAGCGGAGATCCTCACTTGAGGCGAGCTTCATGTACTCTTGGTAATCATCGGCTTTGTACGGGTTCAGACAGCGGCTGACGCTGTTGATTGTCCGGTACTCTTCGACGGTCTTCTTGTTCTGAACACCCCTGAGAATGGTGGTGTACAAGCCCTTCTGTGCGTTGATCATATCGCTGAGGCCTCGATCCAGGGGCTGGACGAGGACTGCATTACCGTTGAAGTCGGTCTTCTCATTGAGGATGTCGATCATCCAATCAACAAACGCACGGAGGAAGTTGCCCTCTCCGAACTGTAGGACTTTTTCTTTTCTCTGTACACTCTGATGAACACTGGTAATTGACTGCATGGTCTATACTCCTTGTTGGTTTGTTATATTACGTGACTTTTTTCTTCCATAGAGGAAATATGCCATTACGGCACAGGTGCTCTGTTGGAAAACGATGCCAAAAATTACCGGAAGTGCTGTTTCAGCCGGGAAGTAGGCGATTGCAAGGACCAGGGCAGCACTGATGTTGCGCATTGAAGAGGCAAAGGTAATGCTTTTGCTCTCTTCTATTCCAAGGCCGGCGATTCTCCCAAGGGTATGGGAGATGGGATATGCGACCACAGCAAGAAATGCACATGTCAGGGCGATGGGAAGGTAGGCCCATGAAGCATTGGCCAAAAGCTGCTCGGAAACTTGGGCTGTATTGATTACAATGATGAGGAAAAGACCGATTTTGGAAAAAGGCTTGAGGCAGGGGGTGATATGGTCATTGACCGTGCCTTTGGTTGCATTGTTGATCAAAATTCCGGCTACCGAGGGAACGACCACCATAATCAGGAGAGAGACCATCATCCCGGCTGTGTCGATACGCACCGAAGTATTGGCAAGCAGACTCACCGTGTACGGGGTGAGGATGGGTGCAAGCAGGGTGGAGACAAGGATGAGGGTTAAGGAGAGGGCCCCGTTGCCTTTATAGATTCCACTCCAGATATAGCCGGTTATTGCAGTAGGTATGGACATGAGCAATATCAGGCCGGTTGCAATCTCTTGTTGGTTTCTGAATAGAGTGGAAGCGATGGCATAGGTGAGCAGTGGCATGACGAAGTTTGCACCGATGATGAATACAAGAATTGCTTTTGGTTTCTTTAGTACTGTAAAGAAGGCATTGGAATTGATTCCCAATCCTCCGATGAAGGTAATGATTGCGAAGAGGATGGGGAGCGATGGTTTCATCCACGCAACCCGTGAACCAAGCAGAAGACCCAGGATGACTCCACTGGGGGTGAGCAGCGGCATGATTCGGTCCAGTTGATAATTCAGGCGCTTCAGCGCTGCTTCGAGGGATAAAAATTGAAACATCGTTCCAAATAATACTCTTCTCCTCGCTGGGCTGTCAAGGCGAATTATCCTGTTGTTGATTATCTCGGGTTGGGAGCACACCATTGATGGACAAGCGGACTTTTCTGTACTACCGTTGGTTTTATCACAGGGAAACCTTTGATCAGATACTACCTATGGTAGTGGGACCAACCGAAAAGGAGCAGCGCGGTGAGTGATGCCCGATCAAGAAAAATTGCACTGGTGCTCGCCTCAATCCATACCGGCGCTTCAAACGAGCTCTGGTCGGAAATAGCCCATCTTGCCCGCCTTTCCCATACATCCTTGTTCGTATTTCCCGGAGGAAGGCTTGAATGTGAGGAGAATCAAGAGTACTTGCGTAATGCAATCTACTCTTTGGTGAACTCCGATGCGGTCGAGGGGGTTCTCGTCTGGGCTTCAGCGCTTGCCGGATCTGTCCGGGTTGAGGATGTCCAGGACTTTTTGGAAACGCTCGGCCCCCTTCCCAGTGTCTCCATCGGCTTGAAACGGGAAGGGTATCCTACTGTCTCCTTTGATGCCTATGCAGGGGTGCAGAGTATAATCCTGCACTGCATAACCAAGCACAAGAGCCGGAGAATCGCATTCATCAGGGGACCGGAGAACCACTACTCGGCACAGGATCGCTATCGTGCCTATTGCGATACCCTTGATCAGACGGGATTGGTCTTGGACCCGCGTCTGGTCTCCGATCCATATCCATGGACCGAGGGGGCGGCAGCCTTGTCCCAACTGGTCGAGCAGCGGGGTCTCAAACCCGGCAAGGATTTCGATACCCTTGCCTGTTCAAGCGATTTGATGATGTTCGCTGCCGGAAAACAGCTGGAAGCATTGGGCTACTCGATTCCCGGCGATGTCCGCATTGTCGGTTACAATGACAGCAGTGAAAGCCATTTGCTTCGTGTTCCCTGTACGACAGCCCGCATGCCGGTCACCGAACTGGCGCATATGTCCTTTGAACTGTTGTCCAATCTGCTTGAGGATGGGTCCGGGCCAAGCTTTGACATTCTTCTGCCTTCGCACCCCGTCATCCGCCAATCATGCGGATGCACCTATTCGTTGGGAAGTCCCGAGCAGGCAAGGCAGAGTGTGGGAACACCTTCATTGTTTTTTGCCTGGTTGATGCAGAGCTTCAGGGTCCCGGAATCTGAAAGCAGGAACATTCAGAGGCTTTTGGATGAGGCCGACTCTGAGGATGAGCAAGCCTATCTTGGCCTTGTCCAGGAGCTTGTCCATCGATTTCTCTATCGGGGAGGAGACCCGAACCTTCTCTCGGAGGCTCTTCATTGGTATTGCACCTTCTTCGCCTCAAGCTCATTCAAGGAGCAGAGAGCCTGTGCGCTGCGTGATCTCTTTTTGCGCCAGCGGGACTTGGTTGCGCACCAGCATGCCTACGCCTTGTCGATGCAAGCCAAGCACCTCGATGCGCTGAAGTGCGACCTTCTGGGTGTACGGAACATCACCTCGATACCAGCCCTCTTGGCAACACACTTGGGCACCCTTGGGTTGGAAGCCGGGTATCTGGTGCTCTATGAGGACGATGAGAAGAGCACTTATATCGGGGGATATGACAATGACATGCTCTTGGAGGAGAAGCAGACATTCGCCAAGCATCTTCTGCTGCCTCAGGCAATTCAGGAAAAACTTGTTGAAGGTGTATATGTAGTTGAGCCCCTGTTCATGGACAACCAACCACTGGGATATCTGGTCATCAGAACCACCCTGTTCAGCGGGAGCGTCATGGAAGAGCTGAGAACCGCATTGAGTTCGGCCATCAAGGGGACGTTCCTGCTCGATGCCGCCAATAAGGCGCGGGAGGAAGCCGAACGAGCCCAGCGGGCCCGTACCGAGTTCTTTGCAAATATCAGTGAGGGGTTGCGCAATCCTCTTGAGTCGATACTCCTGTTGGTTCAGGACAAGGATGAAGCGTTGAGGGACCAGGTTGAAGAGCAGCTTCGTACAGCTTCCCACCTGTTGGACCTCACCCTTTCCTATACCGGAGCCTTTGAGTTGGAGCGAACCATTTTCAACCCCTCCGATTTGCTTTTTTCCTTGAAAATCTCCCACTCCTTCACCTATGAAGGGGAGCCTGACCTCCCCGTGCTGCAAGGTGATAGGGCAAAGCTCCTCCAAGCCTTTGAGATTGTGTTGCAGTACATCCAGAAGCAAGGCGGTCGGGTCACCATCAAGACCGAGCTGCAAAATCCCGGGCTGCAATTCTCTTTCATCAGCTCACAGGTTGCATGGAAAGCCTCAATGGGAAATCAGGATCCATCCCTCTCCCTCGCCCAACGAATTATTGTGATGAGTGGTGGATTGGTATCGATGAAAGACAATCAGATCATCTTCCGCTTGGGCTGGCCGAGCCTCGAAGGAGAAAGCCTTGCCCGGCCTTCTTCCACGCTGACCTATATAGGCGGTGAGCAGGAGAACGAGGTTCCCCCTCTTTTCTCCGCCTTCGACCACGTACGATTGCTCTCCTCCTCGTCGTTGAACAAGCAGAATCTTGCTCAGCTTGAAGGCAGTCTCCTTGGCTGGGACGGGCGGCGAAGCTCTGCAGAATTGCAGCTTGCCTTGTACCTGCTGGCACATCATCCCCTCCTCAGCAAGGCGCCGATGGTGTGCTACCATGCCCCACCGGGGTATGAGAGTCTTGCATCCTCGCTTGTTTCGAGCAAGAGCGGCAACCAAGAGGACGGGGTGTTGGTCCTCATGGGATCGCTTGGACATTCGCTTGCCGGGGAGCTGGGCATGATGGACAATGTAGTCTTGTGCGCAAGGCAGGAGATCGAAGAGGTATATGCGAACAACAAAGTGCGCCTGCTTATCAGTGATATATTCGATCCTGCACTGTATGAGCGGCTTCGAAGAATTTCTCCCTCCCCGATAGTCATTCTCAGGGAGCATTGGACGCATGAAGAGGCCGAACAGCTGAGCCTCATCCCCCGCCTGATCATCGCTCATCGCTTCGTGATGGAGAGCAGCGAATTCCTAGCCCGTATTGTCACCCTGCTTACCCACCAAGAAGTACTGCCGCCGTTGACCGGTGCCTTGGTCAAGCGTGCCATCGTGTATCTTGGGGAGCATGCAACAACCCCGATTTCCCGCTGGCAGCTGGCCGAGGCGGTCAATGTCAGCGAGGACTACCTTACCCGCATCTTCCGCAAGGAGATCGGCCTCTCTCCGTGGGACTATCTCAACCGCCAGCGAATTCATCTTGCGACCAACCTGCTCAAGCAGAGCACCCTTACGATCAACGAGGTGGCCAGCCAGACGGGCTTCCAGGACCAAGCATATTTTTGCAGGGTGTTCAGGAAAATAAAGGGTATGGCTCCCACCAAAGTACGTTCTTCAACTCCTTGATCATCGGTCTTGACGAATGCTTCAATTTTCTCTTAATATATCGCAGTGCGATGCATAGTGCTTCGATATAAGGTGGTTGTATGGATGCTCATATTCGAAAAGTCTACGTCCCGATGACCGAGACTGGTTTCTACATCCTTTTGTGCCTGCAGCAGGAGATGCACGGCTACAGCATTGTACAAAAGGTGAGGGACCTTACGGATGGCGAGATCCTGATCAGTCCGGGGACCCTGTACGGCAGTCTTTCCAAAATGGAGAAGGATGGCTTGATCCGTTTCATCCGGGAAGAGGAGAAACGGAAAATTTATGAAATTACCAGCCTCGGTATTGAGGTGCTTCAGAAAGAGAAGGAGCGGATTGCTCGGTTGTATAGGACCATGCAGGAGGAACAGGAATGAAAAAGCAGAAACGGGAGTTCAAGATTTTTACCATTGCCGAATATGAGCAGGAGCAGGAGTACCTGCGTTCCCAACATCAGAAAGGGTGGAAACTGGTTCACTTGACATTTCCCGGCATCTACCTCTTCGAGGCTTGTGAAAAAGAGGATGTGGTCTACCAGCTCGACTATCACCAACAGGGATTGGGCTCTCAGGAGACCTATGTGAATATGTTCAAGGATTGCGGGTGGGAGTACCTGTTTGACTTTTTGGGGTACAGTTATTTTAGAAAGAGTGCAGCGAGCATGCAGGGCAAGGAAGAGATTTTCTGCGATGAGGCTTCACGACTTGCTTTCATCGGCCGTGTCTTCAAGGGACGCATGGTCCCCCTGTTGATTCTCTTCTTCTTGGTGATCATCCCCCAGACCATCCTGCAGATCAGCAATCCGGGCTCGGATCCCCATCGCGCGTTGCTCTATTTTTACCTGATCATGGTTGCATTCTATGCATACGTTTTCATCAGGTTTACACTGCAGTACCGCACGCTGAGGAACCGAGCCGATTGAATGCCTAGCGGAGTCTGAGGGACGTTCCGGCAGTGAAGGCAAGCGATGAGAAATTGGTAAAGCCATTGTTGATGACGAGTTCCAATCCGGCATAGGTGATGAACAGACGATGAATCATGTAGTTGAATCTGCCTCCCAGGTTGAGTTGGAACTTTCTCGTTGTCTGGGTGGTGTCGAAATCCATCAACAGCAATCCATCCACATACCAGGGCACACTTGGAATGAGATAGCGAACCTGTCCCTCTAGATCCGCTATGAAAAGAATTCAAGCATCTTGTCCGATGCCCCGAATGCATCGGCTAAATGCTGGTAGTAGGCGACTTGGTTTTCCGTATAGTAGTCGAGGGGTTTCTTTGCATGCTCAGGACAGGGATTCTTGGAGGGATTCATCGACGAATACGGGTAAAAAAGTCGGAAAAGTCCAAGAGCCGCTCTGCATAATCCCTTTTCTTCTGCCCTATGCTTAGGCTGTGAGGTTTACAAGTATATGGCAGAAAGAAGTAGACATGCCCAATTAATGCGGGATATCAAGCGGCATAGGTCGGTCTATGTCCTTCTTGCAATACCCTTGGTGTATTACATCATTTTCAAGTATGTTCCGATTTTCAACGGGCAGATCGCCTTCAAGGATTACATGGCACTCGACGGAGTGCTTGGGAGCCGATGGATAGGGCTTGAGCATTTTAAGACCTTCGTCCACTCCTATTACTTCGTGGAGCTGCTGCGCAATACCTTGATGTATAGTTTCGGAAAATTGATATTCAGCCTGCCGCTTGCAATCATCCTGGCAATCGCCATCTATGAGAGCAACCACCCCAGGCTGGGCAAGGTTGTGCAGACCTTGGCCTATCTTCCACACTTCCTTTCCTGGGTCATCATGTATGGTATTCTTTTGGCCCTTCTGGCTCCCGGTGATGGAATCTTGAACGACATCATCAAGCTCTTCGGTGGCAAACCCATCGATTTTTTAACCAATACCAAGTCCTTCCCGTGGATAGTCATTCTCAGTGATGCCTGGAAGGAGATGGGCTGGAGCGCCATCATCTTCATTGCCGCCCTGATGGGCATCGACCCATCCCTGTTCGAGGCCGCCCTGGTTGAGGGTGCAAACTCCTGGCAACGGGTTCGCTACATCACCCTTCCTTCCATCCGACCGGTCATCGTCATCGTCGTCCTGCTCAGATTGGGCACCATCCTGGATGCAGGCTTCAACCAAATCTTCATGCTCTATTCGACACCGGTTCTCTCGGTTGCCGACATCATCGATACCTGGGTGTACCGCCAAGGCCTGCTGGAATTCCAGTTTGGACTCGCAACAGCCGTCGGTTTGTTCAAGGGGGTCATCGGCATGTTCCTGATCCTCGGTTCCAACCGGTTGGTCAAACGTTTCGGCGGAAACTCTCTCTACTAGGAGGAAGATGATGATGGCACACAAGAAACAAACCAATCGATTCACCTCGGTGACAGTGAAACCCACTGCAGCCGACCATAGTTTCAACTTCGTCGTTGATGTATTTCTCGTGCTTCTCTTGATTATCATCGCCATTCCCCTTTGGAGTACGATCACCCTCTCCTTCAGGCCCAACGACTATATCGGCAATAACTTGGAAGGAATGTTCCTCGCCCCTTGGAATTGGTCGACGGCAGCCTACAAGGCACTGCTGGGCAACGCCGGTTTCATTCTGGCATTCGGCAACAGCATCAAGATTCTCATCGGCGGTGTGGCAACAGCCCTGCTCTTGACCATTCCCCTGGCCTATGTGCTCTCCATCCCCAGCCTGCCCGGCAGAAGGTATTTGAACCTGTTGGTCATTATTCCCTATGTATTCAATGTTGGTATGATTCCTTCCTACCTCTTGGTTACCAATCTCGGCCTGATTGACAAGCTTGCCGCAGTCTTTTTGCCGGGAGCCATCAGCACGTACAACTGCCTGATCATGCGCTCTTTCTTCGAAGGCATTCCCAATGAGTTGAAAGAGTCGGCACAGATTGATGGAGCTTCAGAAATTCAGGTATTGCTTAAGATCATCCTGCCTTTGAGCAAGGCAATCATTATGACCATCGGACTGTTCTACGGGGTATCGTTCTGGAATGACTTCTTCCATGCAATGCTCTACCTGAACAGCAACAAGCTGCAGCCGCTTCCGATTCTGCTGCGCAACATCCTGATGGCCAGTGGTATGAATGAATACGTAGAGGTGAATGCTTTCGGTGAGGCCCCGATTGCCGCCATCAAGGCCGCTTCGGTCTTTATGAGCGCCATTCCGATGGTCATCGCCTATCCATTCATCCAAAAGTATTTTACCAAGGGAACCTTGC
>Ga0228535_1002300_pt1 | contig 19313 bp, 20 predicted proteins | sample SJ1metagenome_FD_168457 | JGI IMG/M metagenome (GOLD analysis project Ga0228535, IMG submission 168457) | Enriched culture of PCE-dechlorinating microbial communities from Ithaca, New York, USA - SJ1 | ecosystem: Engineered > Modeled > Simulated communities (microbial... > Unclassified | place... | reverse complement strand
ACATAGTTTGGCTGGTAATTGTAATAGTAGGGATTGCTTCCCGAGTAGAGGAACAACGGTGCTATTCCATTGCCGCCGGGTGGATAAATTTGTCCCTTGCCAAAGTAGCTTGATATTTCAAACGCCTTTTTATAGACACCTTTCCAGATTGCCTTTCTTGAGACACTGAGAATCTTCAGATTGATGAGATCTGAATCGACAACCTCATTGGCTGCAATACCGGTTATCTCGGCAGCAATCTTTACCATGAGCAGTTCTCCCTCATTCCCATGCTTCAAGAGATGTCTCAAGAGGTTGTTCATATGAGGCCCGATGGTACCGCCAGGATGCTTGTACTCAAAATACTCCTGTTCTTGCTCAGTTAAGGAAATGCAGGGGACTTCTCCAAGACTGTCGTATTCCAACCAAATATCGCGTTCCAGGACATAGGTGATCAGAGAAGAGATATCGTATTCGCTTCGCTCATATAAATATGCATCATCACTATCCAAGGGATCATACCAAACAGTCCAGGTATGTTCTCCGGTTCTCTTGATGTATTCCCGCCATCCCAACCCGCCGTGCAGCATAGCTCCATCGAACAACAGGTCACAATCACTGAAACTTCTCTTTCGCATACTGGTCCTCCTGAATTAGGTTGAGAACATGCTAAAAACGATTGAGACAGTGATGCAGAGCAATTCCCATAATCATTGAATCCTCCGTTTTAGCATGTTCTTTATAGACGTCTGCAAGTAGGGGATTACCCATAAATCAACGTCTGTATTTCGATATCCTTCTCGATATAAGAAGGAAGTCTTCAACGCTCCTTCGATTCCTCCGATACTTCTGGAGAAGTTATTGTACTGGATTCTGACTGCTCCTTCTTCTGCGCAGCCATCCTCTGCTTGTAGGACTCAGGAATCATACTTCCAAAAATAATCACCCCGGCCTTGAACGGGTGACCCTCGGGGAGAGTTGTGATGCGTGTCGGTATCGGTTTTACTGCCATGATGTTTTCCTCCTTTTAGAAAAATCCATCGCTTTTGATGCTGGCAAGGAAAATGATTGCATTGGACAACTCTATTGCCCTAATTTGTCCTCAGGATCTTCCTTATTCCCATCTGCTTCTGAGATGTTCTTTCGGGTTTTGCTAAGAAAGTCTTTCATAGTGATTTCCCCGACGAACCACCCGGTCTTACATATCGGGTCGCCAGGTAATGCCTCTCGCATCGAGGATCCTGCTCCCTTTTCAATCTTCGCCCCATCTCGTACTTTGGTCATGCCCATTTGTGGTCTCCTTTTTATGCTCGCTTTGTATTGATGCGAATAAATCGACATCAAGGATGCGCATAGGCAACGAGAATCTTTCAGCATCAGATTCGTTGACTATCCAACGATGCATAAAGAATTCGCTGCTTGAGGAGACATGGGTGTTTGATAGTGGTAAATACGTTCGTCATTGAATCCTCCGTTTTAGCAAATTCTTTAGAGACGCTTGCAAGTAGGGGATTACCCATAAATCAACGTCTTTATCTTATTATCCCTCTTTCTGATTGGTGTGTAAAGGGAAACCCTTGTAAAGGCAAGCAGGTGGCATAAGCGATGCGCCGATATGGACGAGGCCTCTCTGCTCATCTCGTTCGAAGTTGGCGCGTACTGGTGATGGAGGAGCAGTGAAATGGAATGATGGGTAACTTCATCAAAGCTGTATCTAGCCTGAGGATCTCCTGGGCATTTTTCATTGTGTTTTCTTTATATACTATGGGAGAAAATCATCAGCCTCTTAGAAACTGGGGAATATTTTCACCTCCTACATAGGCAAAAGAAACTTTCCTGAACTTTTAGAGAAATCGAATATGAGCATCAGGGGCTTTGGCTTTCGGGGTGTTCTCGCCTTAACACTGTATTCTGCAATACATCGTACCTCTTGCGTCAACGACCCTGATAGCTTGCACTCGATGATCAGTAGCAGTACTCCCCATCTCTGAGAGATACTGAGCACATTGATGTTCATTATCCTCTCATTCTTAGAAGACTCTCAGCCTTCTCCTGTATATCTCTGCTAACCCGATTAGCAATGAAAGCAGATTCTTTGGTTGATTCCTCAATACTTGAGGTCATAGTCCCACATGCCAAGGCTTCCCGCTCAAGCTTCATGCCTATCTCAAGATACCTCAGCAACTCTTGGTTGGTTAATGTGGATGGATCCAGACTGGAAAGCCTCTCAAGGGCGATGTCCTGGATGCGTCTTGCATTCTGTGCTTGCCTTCTGCTGATCTCCAGCGTCTGCACGAGATATTCTTTCTGACGTTCTTTATCCATGTAGGAATCAAACGCAACACATCTCTTGACCCAATTGTACTTGGCCGACCACCTGAGGAGCAGTGTCATGGACCAAGCATTTTCTATATACTTATTAACTACTTTCTGTATACTCCTATCGATTCCGTAATCTCTATATGCACAGAAAGCAGCATAGGCTTTGGTTGTTTCTCCCTCCTGTCTCTCCCAGATCGAGGTATCTTGGGTTTTATCCCTCTTCAGATTCATTTCCATAGATCCTGTTATACTCTTTCAACTCAACCACTTTGGCACTGACCTTGTATAGTATTTCGGAAACAATCATAAATTCCTCTGCCGTTTCGACCTTCAGAGGTTCTTCATCCGCGTACATAAATAACTTTGCTAATACCTCGTTTGAAGTAGATAAAAGTACTTCCGCGATTTTCTGTATTTGCTCCATTGTTTTTAAACTATCAGTTTCCATCGCTCCCTCCCAACCGTATATCATCAGTGTAACTGTATTCTCATTGACAATGGTGCCATGAGGAACCGAAGCTGCAAGGGGTTCATTCAGCCTCTCTTCTCGGTATTTGTTGGTTGCATGCTTCCTCGAAGAGCATGAATTCAGGGTGGTAGTTCATCCGAATATACCCGAGCCGGCCATCCCGGTTCTTTTCAATCAGCAAGAACGTCTCACGATTGTTGTCATTGCCTTCCTTCTTGTCGATGTGGTAGATCATGATTGCTACATCAGCGTCCCGTTCAAGCTGTGTGGAATCTGAGAAATCGCTTAACTGTGGTTTCTTGCCCTCTGCATCTCGACGCAGTTGTGCTGCACATATAACAGGTACATCCAGCTCTCTTGCCAGTTGCTTCAACAGCTTCGAAATCTCTGATACCTGCTCGTTCTTTGGGCGTGACTGATCATGGAACACCAAAAGCTGTACGTAATCGATGAATATTGCCTCAACCTTGTTGTATCGTTTAGCATCACGTGCAATTTGGACAAGCCTTGACAGCGGGATGTTCGGCTCATCATGGATAATGATGTAATTCCTATCATAGAGTTCACTGCTTGCCTCTACTACTTTCTTGGCATCGTCTTTTGTAAGGGTCCCGTTGTAGTATTGGCTGCTGTTGATCCTTTTCTCGCGGATGATCATCCTATCTGCAAATTCCGATTTGCTCGACTCTGCTGAAAAGATGATACAGGGGACATTGCAATTGACCACCAGATTCATCAGGAGGGTACTCTTGCCCTGTGAAGGACGTGCCCCTACATAATACAAGCGAGTTTTCTGAAGGCCGCCAATATATGAATCCAAGATCGGGTATCCAGTTGCATGTCCAGGAATCTTCTTACTCTTTATTCGAGCTTCAAGGGCAGCAATGCTCTCCTCGATACAAGAGGGTAGTGCACAGGGTCTGAATACCATCCGGCCTCTCACATCCTGGGTTTCCTCAATGAACATATCGACCAAAGCATCTGCGGGCTGATCGCTTTTAAGAACTCGCTCACAAGTCTTCTTGATGGCTCTCACCCGTGAGGCATCGATAAGAACCTTCTGATAATGCTCCCAGGTTGCACAGATGACATTGCTGCTTTTAAGGTCAAGAATGGTGCCGAGTGGTATCCCGCTTTTCTTTGCAGTCGAGTTTTCGTCAACCACACTATTTTCCCGGGAGAGTGCCAACATTGCCTCAAAGACACCCCGTTCCTGTTCGCCCTGAAAGTCCGATGGAGTAACGATGGTTTTATTGAGTATGGTTGGATCCCAGAGAATCTGGCCTATGAAATACCGTTCTTCCTGCATCCTTTCACCTCAGTTCTGCATAGGGATCGTCTTGATCGGTTGCCTTGGGCTTCTTTCCACCGTTTTCGTTGCGCTCCCAAGTACGAACTGCAGCTTTCCAATCTTTCATGGAATTCCTGCCTACCTTCCAGCCATTGGCTTCGTAATAATCAAAGAATTGGATGGGATCGACGGCATTCTTTCGCTCGATGCAATATGCCTCAATTTCTTCCATGGTTGGTTTGACCAACCTGTTTGATTGGTTCCCCTTCTGATGACTACTATCTATTTCTTCTATTTCATTTTTTTCATTTATAGTAGCAGAGCTGTTGTTCACCTGTAGTACATCAGTAGTACAGGTGTAGGGATTCTTGGTGACATTCTGTCTAGGTATATCGTTATTGATTAATGCTTTACAAGATTGCTTGTCGTACCTGCTCCGTACAGCCTTGCTTTTCATCGCGGAGATAGCAATGATTTGATCTATCTGGGATAGGAGCCTATTCGACCAGAAGTATTTCCCATCTGATTCGAACAGTTGGTAAACATCGATGCAATCAGTCAGGAAGTTCCTCACAGTTCTCACATCCTCTCCGATTGCCAGGCTTACTATTTTTATATTGAGTTCCGCCTTCCCATTGGTGGTAAACAGATATTCAACAATCTCCCAGAAGAGGCCGTATCCTCGAGCCCCGTATTTCTCCCGCATCTTCAGGATCTTCTCATCCCTTGATGCGCTCTCATCATGGCCGATGTAGCGTTTAGCAAGTTTCGCCATGGTCAAGACCTCCTTCTTCCTGAAGTATCAAAGCTTTCAATAACAGCTGGTTGAAAGAACCTTCCTCTGAATTTTGATCACGATGCTTTTCAACTAATATGGATAAAATCGCTTGAAGAAATCCCTTAACTGGATAACGGGTCTCTTCGTTTATCACTCCGAATTTCTTTGTGAGATACAGATTGGTAATCTCCGATGCCTGTGGCTCTCTATTCACCTGAAGGGTGTCCTCCCATATTTCCAACAGTCGATTCCATTAAAAACGATACGTTTCTGGTGACGCAACAGCGCTTACGACGGTATAGGCGAACCGCCTTTGCCACACTTTCTGGAAGAGGAGACTTGTTCTGGTTGAGAAACACCCCGTATGCACTTTCCTTGACCTCTTTTCATGATTGCATTGCGTCAAACCGTTGTATTCCGCTTGAGCAGGATTGACGATTCCTGGGAGGTTTCGTATCGCTGAGGAATACCGTCACGGATATGAATACTGAGCGTGATCTTTCCATGGTCAGGGGCATGTTCGAGCAGGGAGACGAGTTGGTCATAGATTTCATCCAGATGTGAAGGAAGGATTCTCTCGCGTTTCATACAGAGCCTCTTGTTGCCGTATCTTCCAACCGATCGAGCAAGGAGGCAGCAATCAGAACCCTGCTTCCAATTTTTGAATATGGTACGATCCCCTGCTTCATGTATCGGTGAAGCGTTGTTCTGCCAATTCTGGCTTCAATACAAAATTCTTTGATGGTCAGAAATCTTTTCTTCTCAGAGGTATTAGTCATTTACCATCTCCTTGGTGCAATTGCCGATTGAACTTTTAGGCTCAACGAGTGTTGATTTGATATATTGATCTACCATCTTCATGGTGAATCGAACATTGGAACCAATCTTCAAATGGGGAAATTTCTTCAAAGAGACCCATTGTCGAAGTGTTTGTGGATGGATTCGGAGGATTGATGCAACCTCCTCATAGGTAAGCAGGGTGGTATAATCTGTTTGTGTGGCCATATAACCATCTCCGTGAAAAGATATTTGGATAACATGCGCTACCCGTATAGACATGAAAATATACGAATCTTCATGCGTCTCCTAATCTGTGTGACACTTGTGTGATAGTAATTGGAAAATTAAAGTAAATTAATGTGATTAAAAGAAATAGAATTGAAATGTATGTGTGACACAAAATTGTAAAAAACCGATTCAAGTTAGATTTGAACCGGCTGGCTGCTCACTACATGGTATCATTGCATTGAGCGAATGCTTTTCAAGATAGTGTGATTGAAACCATAATCAATTTTCATTTCGGGAATCCTCCTATGTGCTGCCTGTCGGATAGCAGCAAGAGAAATTTCCTTGTTATTTGGACGGCAAAAATGGCTATGGATTAGATTACGTATTCTACCCGTCCTCCCCGTACTAGTTTTCCTATTGAATGAATGAGCGCTGATGATGTTAAAACGTTCGAGAGCTTCAACCATCTCTAGAAGATTGACAGTTGAACTTTTCCAAACGATTTTCTGTATCAATGGTACTTTTACAGTATCAGTGACCTTGTCAACAAGTTGGAAATGATTACATAGGAACTGGTGAAACTCCTTGTGCTCAATGTATCCGTTTTCTGCCAATATTTTCCAAAGAGATTGCAAGTTCTTTTCACCCCGTCTCCAGAGGATTAGCGGGGGATACTGTTCAGCGCTGGACTTTGTTTGCTGTTTGTTTTCAAGGCGCTGTTGATACTGTTGTTCGGCTTCATTCTGCAATATCAAAGCTGTCTCAATACTTAGCGACATGAACATTTCTAAGGATACAGCCTTTTCTGATAATACGTTTAGCAGCTCCGATTCCCGTTGATACTGAGAATCTTCGATAGCCCGTATATAGTCTTGGATAACATCACACCATTTTATGGTGATCACCTGGTTCCATTCCGACATACAAGCGCCAACGCCATCTGAGAAGACTGGATAAACAGTCAGTATGTCCGTCAGTTTATCCTGATAGTAATCTTCAGCAATTTTCTGGAGCCTGTACTCAAAGGTTTTAACGGGATGAATTATGTGGGGTGCCCAAGAGAAAACTAGTATTCGACTCTTGAATTCACTAAACGCCTGCTTGGTTTTCTCAATCAATGAATAGGGAATACGTTTGTTTGTGAAGGGCATTACCAACTTCTGGTAACCTTTTTTGAATTCTTGACTGAAGTCTACATTATGTGAAGAAGGAATCCGATCGGGGTCATATCCCTGATCCCACATCAAATGAAATTTGGTAGATATGAGTGTCAGTTCTTCTTTTGTTTCTGTCCTGGAAAGCTCATTGTAGAAATCAAATGGGACAATCATGTTTGCGAAATTCTGTCCAATAACTCTCATGAGTTTGTCTTCCGTTGAAACCCGCAATTGTTGGATTTGACTGGATGCTACCTTGGGGAAAAGTTTACAAAAACGTTTTGATATGTTTGTCCCATCGATTAATGGTGTCTCAAGTGCGATTTCATTGAAGTTCCCGTAGGTAAACTCCAATAATTCATCATAATCTTTATGGTCTGTTGGATATGTATCTCGATTATTCAATGTACCTCCTTCGCGTTATTTTCATACAGCAGAGTATACAGCACTACATGTATCAATAGTTGAAAGTAGGAACCGGACCAGAAATCACTTCATATTGCCTGCTTGCCGACTCCACTGAGCCTGTACCTTTGATTGCTGGTTGTGGTTTTCTCTTGGATCGTCATTTCAATAACTTTAATTCAAGCGCTTTGTTTATATAGGTTTTTCGAAAGTGCTCTGCATCCAAAAGGCCGATGGCATCCTGCAAATCCTTTCGGCTCATTTACCTTTAAGATGCCATAGTAGCTTCATGACTTCCGGGGTAGAAAATGTCACCGTAACTCCAAGCTTCGAATCTGACTTCCAGAACGGAGAAGTAAAGCATCGTGTTGTTTGACAGTTTCTACTAACTTGACCATACTATGGATGTAGGGCAAGAGTTCTACTCATTACTGGCAGGACCAGTGGTGATTGCGATGATGCAGGGATTGGGCCAAGATACAGTGCCTGCTGAGCTGTGAAGGGTTTGTACGTACCGCACCTTGGCTGTAGGAAGTGTTGCCGTGAGGTGGTGCTTGCTGAAAGAAACGTACTTCTTTTTAAACCTGAGATACACAATAGAGCCGTTGATTAACTTAGAGTGGTGACAATATGCCTGTTGTGGTAGTCGAGACAGCTCATCTCAAAAATCTGGCAATTCTAGATTTCCTTCCTTTTGTTCTTCTGGATGAATAAGTATCGATTGACCCTTAGCCACCTACAATTGTCAGCAGAGATCTGGCTACTAAAAAAATTGTCAGGTTTTTTGATTTTCCATACGTACTGATAATCTAGTGCTATTTTTCTTAAAAAACTGTAATTAGTAGCATCTTTAAAGATCATAATCCATTGCAGCCATATGTGAGGGGGATTAACTTACAAATATGGCTGGACATACACCGTTGTCTGCAACCTTGGATAGTAAAGGTATCTGTTTGATAGAGCTTCGAAGATATCTTCTTCACCTGCCTTCAATCCGATGATTCGGATGATGAGCGAGTGATTCGTAAAGTCAAGAATTACAAGAAGGAATGAAACCATGGATATTCAAAACAAGCAGATTTGGCAACAAGCTTCTGGGAATACCAATCGGGACTATTCAGAACTCTGCCTGAAACGGGGTGTGATACTCAATGGGCCCGGGTATGCTGGCAAATGGCCTGAATGCCAAGAGCTATTACAAGCTGATGGTTGGAGGGGCAGAAAGATGGCCGACCTCAGAAGATTCTGCGAAGGGATGAACATTGGGGATGTAATAGTTTTGCGACGCGGGACCAACTCCCTATTGGCTGTCGGGGAAATTGTTGGAGAATACGAATGGCGAGAGGAGTTTGGAGATGTTGAGGGATGGGATCTCCAGCATTGCAGGAGGGTCCGTTGGTTGTGGATTCCTAACGGGGAACTCATGTCGTTTGACACCGATGTCTTTACATTGGGCGATACTGCCTACCCGCTTGATTCTCCTGAGGTTGAAACATGGCTGAGCACCTTGGTTGTTCCAGATTATTTTTTGAATTGAGACGGGGGGAGGTGCGTGCTTAACTTATAAAGCATAAGAGGATTCTATCTAAAGAAATCATTGAAAGGAGTGTTTCGGATGGAAAAGAACAATCTCTACAGGATCAACATTGATGAAAAGAAGTTAATCAAGACGAAGGAAGTCGAGTTTTCTTCCATTGGGGTCAAGGAACGGTACGACATACAGGAGTGGGTCGAAGGTTATCCGCAGATCCTTGGGGAGGAACTCCTGATCATCGGGAAGGAGTTGAGCTTTTTCTCCGATACCAGGGAACGGCCTGATTTGATTGCCGTCGACAAGGCCGGAAATGTGGTCGTGATCGAGTTGAAGCGGGATGACTCGGGTTCAAACCTGGAATGGCAGGCAATCAAATATGCCTCCTACTTGTCTAAATTCTCGAAGGATGAAGTGCTTACCTATTTTGCGAAGTATCGTAACAATACTAATGAAGAGGACACTTCTCTGGAGAACGAGATTGCTGATTTCATAGAAGAAGGCTCGATAGAAGATCTGAACAAGCGACAGAGAATCATACTCGTATCCCATCGATTTGCAAAGGAAGTAACCAGTGCAGTGTATTGGCTGATTGACAATTACAAGCTCGACATTAAGTGCGTGCAAGTGACGCCATACCACGATGCTGAACATGGCAATTACTATCTGCAATCCACCACAATCCTTCCTGTCGCCGGAGTGGAAAATCTCTTGATCGGAGCCGCTGAGCGGACCACCGCAAGCCTTGCTGGTCCAGTGAAGAAAGACGATGTAATCACCAGTGTGTGTGAGCAGCTGTTCAACAAGTTGGGAGCCAGGTTGGATTTCTCCTTGATGCCGACCAAGAGAAGCAGGTGGGCTGGAGTAGGAGGTTCGTCTTTCAGGTATTTCCATCTCTGGTACTCAGGCGATTATTGGGACAATTGGAACATGAGCTACAAAGTGTGGTTATTCCCTGAACCTGAGAGTGGAGTGATCAAGTCAATCAAATTGTCATTCAGTTTCAATGAGAAGGCTCTGCTTATCAACGGAATCAACGAATTGAAAATTGAAAAGATTTCCGAGATTCTTCAGAAGTATCTCGAGGAGAACGACTATAAGGCATACAAGAAGACCTCATTCAGCGGAATCGAAATACGATTCAAGTATGATATGGACAACTTGCTTGACCGATTGAGCAAGCTGATTACACATACCAAACCTGACATCCAAGCGATTCTCGAGCAGTGATTAAAAGCATATAAAAATTAACCCAGGAAGGTGAAATGGAAAGGAAAACCGCATGGACAGAAATCCAACAAGAGAGAACCAGGGATGTCTTGGAAAGGGTAGACATTATGGATTTCTCCTTCAGTCTGAGTGGGAAACCGAAGAAAGGCTGTCCTCTCAACCATGTCAGTGGAAGGGATGGATACATTACAATCAACGATGCCCTCAGCGGAGATTGGCGGGTGTACGAGGATGAGACGGATGAGCTGCTAAAGACCTACAATTCTGTCGACGATGTAGTCAATGATGGTTGGAAAGTGAGTACGTGAGAGTATGAAAAGACATGGAAACACTGCAAATTATTCCATACTGAAAAGAGGGTATCGCAAATTGAGAACCATAAAACCTTATCATGGGGCTGGTATTCTATTTTGGCACGAGGATGAGCACAAAAAATTGTCCGTACTGCTGGGGTTAAGAAAATACAATCCGCAAAAAGGGATGTGGTCGATTCCCGGAGGCAAATGGGAAGCCCAGGATTCATATGATGACAACATGAAGCCGAATTACAAGGCTGCAGCAGTACGCGAAACATGGGAGGAAATCCGAGTGCGAGTTGAGAATCCAGAGAAGCTGACTTTTCTCTGGAGTATGCATGTACCGTTTTATCATTTTGAGGTATATGCCTGTGGGCTTCCTGAAAAGCGTGCCATTACTCCATACATGGAATTATCTGAGTTGAAATGGTTTCCGGTCGACTCCCTGCCCGAAGAAAGTGTCGGGTTCGTGAGATTACAGGTTGCTGCCCTGATACGGGCAGGTCGAAAAGGGGATATATAAGATGTGGAGAACGTATTCAGCTGATCTCGTCAAACAAGCACACAAAGCGACCATCTTTCATGAGAAAGACATCCTTGCAAGCTCGGTTTGCACCTGCTTCTATTGCGGCTATCAGTTTGATCCACATAAGGAAGTAGACCTCGAGTGGTGGGACGAGACCAATCCCAAAGGAAAGACGATTGTGTGTCCGGAGTGCGGCATTGACTGCATCATCGGGGATGCTTCGGGATTACCTGTTACTGATACTGATTTCATCATTATCTGTAGTGAGGCTTGGTTTGGGGGAATCAGTGCAATAACTAGTGGTTGGCCTCTTTCGAGGAGAAACCCAGTTATTATTGAGGTCGATTAGTACAATTATATTTGAGAATACATCAAAAATAGACGATAATTAGCTAATTGAGAATTTGAAAAGTTGATATGAGATGCTATACCTAATCTAGGAGGCTCTCATGTCCAGTGGCCTACAAACCCTGTCAAAGTTGTATCAAAATAGGATTTCCTGTACAAGTCAGTATAAACGGTTCATCGGTTGTTTGCCGGACTTTAACACTGATTAAGAATAATGCTTGAGTCTCTATTCATGAGAGCGATAATATCGTGAGTACGCTGATCTGCTGTAAAAGTCGTTCTCATCTTATTATCTGTTGAATTTCTTTCTCAGCTTCATGTACTTCCTATTACCCCTGGTCAGCCTTGAACAAATCCTCATTGGGATGATTTTTTACCAACCCAAAGATGCTTTTATTGATCAAAATAAATCATTTTCACAGTATGTTGATGTAATAGTCAATAAAAAAAGATAGGAATCTTCAGTTCCTTCAGTTATAATTACTTCTACTGTAAGCGAAAAATCAGGTGAATTTTCCTTCAAGGAGGAAAGTACAATTAGAACAGGATGCTTCCTGATTAATTATGCCTTTGTTTGGCTGGTTCTCACATTTACCCAACGACTGTGATTAATACCATGGTGAGAAAAGTAGAATCGACTGGTTGCTGACATGTGGAGGGTAAATGAGTTTGCATTTTTCAAAATCAAGATACTGTAACGCGGTTCAGTGCCCCAAGATTTTATGGCTTAAATCAAATAGACCGGGGTTGTTTGATGACTCCGTAATGAACCAAGCCATCCTTGCTACTGGCAATGAAGTCGGTGATCTTTCCATGGGGCTGTTTGGTGAGTTTACTGAAGTTCCGTATAGTACTGATCTGTCAGAAATGATTGCTCAGACCTCGAAACTTTTAAATGAGAATACACCTGTTATCTGTGAAGCTTCTTTCACCTTTGATAGCTGCTATTGTGCCGTCGATTTGCTGAAGAAAGTACGCGGCGGCTATGAGATTTATGAAGTAAAAAGCTCCACCAGCATTTCTGATATCTATCTGCATGATATTGCCTACCAGAACTGGGTTCTTCAAAATTGTGGGCTAAAAGTCAAGAAAGTATGTATCGTCCATCTGAACAAAAAGTATATCCGCCAAGGTGAATTGGAGTTGGACAAACTGTTTAAAATCGTGGATGTTACAGAAATTGCCAATGAGAAATACAAGGAAGTCAGTGAGAATATTGCGTTTCTCAAGAAGTATATGGAACAGACTTCTGAGCCTGCCAAGGAAATTGGCCCTCATTGCAGCGACCCTTATGATTGCGGTTTCTGGAACTACTGTGCAAGAGAGCTTCCATCACCCTCTGTATTTGATATAAGGGGTAGACTTACGAGTTCGAAGAAGTGGAGTTTCTATAAGCAAGGGTTGATCAGCTATGAAGATTTACTCAAGGCTGGTGCACTAAATGATGAACAGGCATTACAGGCTTCTCAGGAAGTATATGAGCAACAACCTTACATCGAGAAATCTGCAATTGAAGATGTTTTGGATTCTCTCTATTATCCATTGTACTTTCTGGACTTTGAAACTATTCGTCCTGCAATACCTCTCTTTGGTAATACTTCTTCATATCAGCAGATTCCATTTCAGTACTCACTTCATTGGCTAGAGAAAAAGGGTGGGGAACTGAAACATACTGAGTATTTGGCAGATCCTGGAATAGATCCAAGGCGTTCGCTGGCTGAACAACTTTGTAAAGACATCCCTTGTGGGGTGTGTACAGTTGCATACAACATGGGTTTTGAAAAAGCAAGACTCAAGGAAATGGCTGCACTTTTCCCCGACTTGGATAGACATCTGATGGATATCCATGATCATATGTGCGATTTGATGATTCCTTTTCAGCAGAAGTCCTACTATATGAAGGCAATGCAAGGTTCATATTCGATTAAGTTTGTATTGCCGGCACTCTTTCCCGATGATCCTTCGTTGGATTATGGCAATCTTGATGGAATCCATAACGGAGATGAAGCTTCCAATATGTTCCTTGCAATGAGAGATATGAGCGAGCAAGAAGTTGAAATATGGAGAGCCCGCTTACTCAAGTACTGCAGGCTCGATACCTTTGCAATGGTGAAGCTATGGGAGAAGTTATGTGAGGTGGCAAGATTAAAGATTGAGAAGGCTTGGGAGTGATCAAGAGATGATGTATTTCAGTAGCCGATAACAAAAAGTTATTCACTCCAATTTTTCGATTTTTGGAAAAATTTTACCTATGAGATGGGATGTACCAATTGAATCATTGTCAGATTGAACACAGCGAAAGGATAAAGTATGAATGATGCAATTCCAGTTATGCGCAAGCCTGTTTGGAATGTTATGAATCTCTCCTTCGAAATTCCAGAATACCAGAGACGCTACAGATGGAAACCTCTCCAAGTACTGCAATTGTTAGAGGATATTACGCAATTTTCACTGGAATCAGGGAGTGACACGTTTTACTCATTGCAGCCACTTGTTGTAAAGAAAAAGGATAGCTCGGATGATGTATTTACCGTTATTGATGGACAGCAGAGGCTGACAACTATCATGATGATAATGCATTCTTTAAATGAACGATATGTAGATGAATTTAGAATTCAGTTCAAGGAATTGACCAACATTAAAGAGCAAGAAATTGATAAATGGCATAAACAGAAAGCGAAGCACGTAATAACTCATTGGATGGAAAAAAATAAAAAAATACTTAATAGATTTGAGCAGGTGTTTCTATATCAGACGCAGTTTATTTGGTATGAGTTGACTCCAGAGGTTGATGAGATAGAGATTTTCCTGAGGCTTAATGTTGGGAAGATACCACTAACGAGAGAAGAAAGGATTAAGGCATTTTTCCTTCGAGATGCAGGAGACAATCTTGAAACTCGGGAAGTTCAGCACATCATTGCTCATGAATGGAACCTTCTGGAAAACGCACTCCAGAATGAGTCTTTATGGGGATTTCTCAATCCTGGGAGAGGTTATGAGAACCGCATTGGCCTCTTGTTTGACCTTGCAGTTCCTGGGGAACTCGCCTATGACCATTTTCGAGATTTGTTACTAGGAGGAAAAGAGAATAGGAAATATGTTACTCTAGATAAACGGATTTTGCTGGGTGCTTGGACATCTGTGAAGCAGGTGTACGAACAATTATATTACTGGTACACCAACTTCGAGACATATCACTATATCGGATATCTTAATGCAGTGAAAAACCATGGAAGTGTACAACTCTTACAGGAACTACTGGTTGCCACCTCTTCTTGGAATAAATCATTATTCGAGGATAGGTTACATGAACGAATTAGCATGACGATTAGGGCATCCAAGGAAGAACTTCTCCAAGAGGATGTGTATGAAAGGCTTGGGAGTAGCTGTCTAGTTCCTGTTTTACTTCTTTTCAATGTGGAGTCAATAGTGAAGACTCAGCATAAAGATGAGCGGTTTGATTTTTACCATTTTAACAATCAAAGTTGGGATGTAGAACACATTAGAAGTCAAGCAGATTATAACGAAACAGATGATCCAACGGCTTTGAAGAATCTTGCTAAGAATATTGTCAGTTATTTCGGTAAAACCGATATAGGCCTTTCGGAAGATGAGAAAGAGTTATACCATGCCGCTTTCGAATTAACAAAGCTGGAGTCTTCCTCAAAAATTTTGCCTGCTCGATTGGGAGAACTTATCCCGAAGCATATGGAGCTTTTAGACCTTACACCTCAAAAACATGGGCTTGGGAACGTAGCCTTACTCAACCCAGATATAAACAGGGGATACAAAGATGCTTTCTTTGGGCTTAAAAGGAAAATCATTTTGGAAAATGCAAAGACGGGACGATTCATTCCTCTATGCACTAGGCTTGTTTTTCAAAAGGCTTATTCACTACGACCTATGAATCTACTCGAGTGGACGAATGAAGATGCAAATATGTATAGGAATCATATCATAAAAACTATCAAGGAGTTCCTGAAATGAGCGATCCAAAGACAGGTATTACAAAACGGACTAGTCTTGTAAAACTCCTGAGCGAGTCTGAGCACTTGAAAATCATGATTCCTCAGATTCAGCGTGATTATGTACAAGGAAGGGATGATAAAGAATCGATTCGTACTCCCTTTCTTCAAAAGCTAAAAGGGAACCTTGTGTCCGGGACTTCATTGAATCTTGACTTGATTTATGGATATATACGCAATGATGTTGAGTTCATACCCCTCGATGGTCAGCAACGATTGACGACACTTTTTCTTCTCCACTGGTATTTAGCAATAGTGGATGGCAAATATCAAGAGTTCAAGCGTACCTTCTATCCTGAAAAAGAAGCAAGATTCGTTTATCAGACAAGGGAAAGTGCAAGTGAATTTTGTGCAGCTTTATGTGAAATTGGGTCCCAAATTGCAGTGCCGAAAACAAAGGACATCGCCACAATAATTAATGAATCCTCTTTTTATAAGGATTATTGGTATTCAGATCCGACAATCCAAGCAATGCTTGCGATGCTTAACGCAATCGCCGAAATTTTCTCAGTGCCTTCTGGTTTATATCAAAGACTGGCAGGATCATCTTCCCTCGTTACCTTTGATTATCTTGATATTCAGTCTGTGCAGGACTCAGACTTGCTATATATCAAAATGAACGATCGAGGCCTGCCACTCAGTTCCTTCGATGAACTGAAAGCTAGTATCGAGAACTATTTGAGATATCTCAAAGAGAATAAGCAGGAAATACCAATATACTTCTCTAAAGCTTTAGATGGGGAGTGGACTGATCTGGTATGGGATTCTGTTTACGCAGAGGAGGATTCCTTTTCTTCAGATACCTTTGATGCAGCATTTTCTCATCTCTTTTTCGCTCAAATTCTGACGAGTATTGCGGCGCTCGATGATAGTGGTATCGATGAGATTATTAAATCAGCGTTGACGGATTTGATTGCAGAAAATCCTGATCCGCTGCATAGAAGTCTCTCTTTCTTTGAATGGAAGAGACGGGGGGTCTTTCTAACTCAGGAAGAGAGCCTTGGATGGAAAGGTAGCATTTTTACAGTAGAGGATGAAAAACAAGTAGCCCCTTTAGAACTTGAGTCAAATGCTTTGATTCTTCGTTCTCTTTTTGATGGCATGCAGAGTATTGTTTTACTACGTAACCGAACCATTCCAAGCGGACAGGACGAAATTATCCTTACGCCACAGAATTTGAATTTCTCTCAACTTTTAAAGCAGGTTCAGTATTCAGATGGCAAGGATTCTACAGAAAGAAAGTACGCGGATAGAGTGCTTCTTTTTGCACTGGAACAATTTGAATATGTGGCTCACTCTTTGAATGAAGTCATCGATATCGAGGTTCTGAAATTGTGGGCGCGGATTATTCAAAACCTGAATGAAGCCTCGATATACAATGATGAGAAGAACTTTATTGCTTCAATCAAAGGTATAAAAGAAGCTTTATCCATCAAGGACCTTTCATGCATTCGGGGTATTTTCTCACCTGCCACCTTAAGTCGATTGAAAAAACCCAACGGGTTTGACTCGGTTCAGGTTGATGAAGAAATCATCAAGTGTCGGCTCATGGAGGAACAGGATGATTGGAGAACTGCGTTGGTCAAAGCTGAGGAGATTCTCCCGTATTTCGAAGGGCAAATTGGATTCCTGCTGCACCTAGCCGGTATAGAAATTGATACCTTGGATGTGATGGGGCCCTTTTTAATACCTGCCGATGCACTTGCTAAGTTTGAGGAGGCGTTATCAAAAACTCAAGAGTTATTTGATATGAAGAAGAAATTTGCATTTGATAATACCGAATACATCTTTGAACGGGCCTTATTATCTCTTGGCAAATATCTATTACCATCTGGGGGGCGAAACCAAAGCTTCCTCATAATGTCTCACCGTGATTACAGCTGGAAAAGATTCTTCAAACTTCCAAATAAAAACGAGATTTCCTCTTGGGAGAAGCGGAAACAGATTATCAGACGGTTGTTTGATTCTTTAGAACTTGGAAAGGTAAATCAGTCCCTTCAACGTATAATAGATGGCAATCAGGTTAAGGACTGGAGAAAGTGCATCATTGATACACCATCACTCCTAAAGTATTTTGAAGGAACCAATTCACAAAGGTTCTTGCAGATTGATTCTCCCCATGGCATTGTATTGCTTCAGAAAACAAGACTTTCAGCATCTCATGCTGAAATCTATTCCTACCGCTTTTATTGTCAACATAAAAATGATACCGAAAGCACGTTTGGAATTTTTGGAGAATTGTCAGACTATTACGCTGTAAGCGGAGCGTCTGATCCGTATGAGCTACCTTGCGCATATTTTGCTGGGTGGAAAAGGGATGAAACTCACCAATATGGTCTAGATATTCATTATCAGAATGATTTATTCGGTATCCTTGTATTCAATAGGATGAGAGATCAAGATATCGAAGATGATGTACGTCAAGTTTTGATCGAGCAAGGAATGCAGCAGTGGAATGAAGAAGATGTAAGATATGGATTTATACGTTATTTAACTCAAGAAGAATCGTTGGTACCAGCAATTCAGAATCTCTCATTAAATCTTTCCATTCTTGATTCTTCCGATTGAAACAATAAAGTGGTGAATTGTTTAGTAATCAACGAGAAAAATTTTGCAGATTATCGGTACCAGGAAGAAAATCCACATCCTCCGCAGAGATTGCAGAATAACACCTTCGGTGCATAATTTCGTAAAACAGGGTTCCGAGTAGAATTTGGCTGCTCAAAAGTTTTCCCAATATAACAATGACAAAACGACCCGAAAACAGCTGTTTCGAGTCGTTCTCACCCCGTAAGTAGTTTACTTCACTTTACCTGTCCGAAAGCCTTCTCTGTTGCTGCGCTGACTGCCTTGAAATGGTTCTCATTGGCATGGTTGGCATAATGTTCTAACATCGCCTGCGTTTTATGACCTGTGGCCAACCCAAGACTTCTTTCATCAACAAGATCAGCCATCTTCGTTGCATAGCGGTGGCGCCGACTGTGAAAGATTACACTCCAATTGGCTGGTGGATTGCCAGTGGTGTATTGGCCCCAGTTCCTCTGATCGAGAGCAACTCTGAACCCGTCGATTACTTCCTCCTTTGTAACTGCGTTACAAAGTTTTGTTTGTACCAGCAAAGGAAAAATCATTGATGTAAAATTTGAACCGCAAATTGTTACCAGATGGTCTTCGGCTGAAACATCCAATTCCTAGACTTGGCTTGATGCGAGTCTTGGGAGAAGGCTGCAGTATCGTTTTGAAATCAGTGTTCCTTCGATAAGGGGTGTGTTGATATCTACGGCGTCGATTGTTCCATTGGCCATTTTTTCGGCATCGTCGTAAGTCTTGAAATCTGCTGGATAGATAGGTTTTACATGCATTTTGCTGTCCTCCAATGTTGATAAGCCCAATTATGTCGGACTACACCGAACTAGGCATGAATGCAGGTAACGAGATGGCAGATAGACTTTCGAAGGTGGGAAATATGCCCCAAGCGGGTACAAAAAGCATGTACTTTTAGAGATTTTGGCACACTTTTTTGGCATAGTTACGGTTGGATAATTGTTAATTGCAATCCATGGAATGAGATAGTGAGCAAAGCCCGCGGAATGGCTTTCCGTGGATTCAGTTTTAGTCCTCATGAATTATCCAACTAGATGCTTGTAATTCTTAATTCATGAGACTGTAAGCTAGCCGCTAAATGCCGTTAAGACCTTTATCCTTGTGTTGATATAAAACCCTAGTTTCCATACCGTTCACTGATTTTCTTACAATTTCTATCATAGGTCTGAATATACGATCCTGCTTGCACGAGAAATGTTGTTCCAGAGGCACCTTTAACTATCTTATTTGAAGCTGACATATCCTTGATTTTCTTGCACTTCTCGTCATATGTTTCGATCCAGCCATTATGTAATACAACAAAGAAATCTAACGCGATGCCTCGCACTTCTTTTCTGGACGCAG
>Ga0228535_1002298_pt1 | contig 19330 bp, 18 predicted proteins | sample SJ1metagenome_FD_168457 | JGI IMG/M metagenome (GOLD analysis project Ga0228535, IMG submission 168457) | Enriched culture of PCE-dechlorinating microbial communities from Ithaca, New York, USA - SJ1 | ecosystem: Engineered > Modeled > Simulated communities (microbial... > Unclassified | place... | reverse complement strand
GGGTCAGCCAGGTGGAAGGGCAGAAGGCCAATCCTTCCAATTTCCTGCTTATGCATGCGATGGGACCCAATGTCGCCGGTGTCATCGGAACCGCCGTGGCCGCCGGTGTCCTCCTCACGCTGTTTAAGTAGAAGCGCCAACGAATTACAAATCACCAACAGGGACAAGATACTTTGTTGTTAATTTCTTAACCCGGAACTTTATGTGCTCTTGGCAAGAGCACATAAAGAATCTTGACAATGAGTTGGTTGTATGGCAAAAGCAAGCCGCGTTTTTAGATTTCACATATAACATATTACAAAATATGTTTTGAGGTCACTTGATGGAAAAAAAAACAACATCATCAATTATTGATGTAACCAATATCAACGAAAAAATATACGATTATATAAAGAAAAATATTTCTAATCAGCATTTTCCTTCCGGGTACAAACTAAATATTCGGCAACTCAGTGAAACTCTCGGTGTTAGTTATACACCAATCAAGGATGCCCTGTTCCGGCTTGCCGGGGAAGGATTGATAGAGATTACTTCACGGACCGGTACCTATGTAAAAAATATTACGGAAACAGATATTCAGGAAATATTACAGATCAGAATAATTCTTGAAACCACCGTGATCGAGGAAATCGCCCGAAAAATCAATGATAAACAATTACAATCACTCAATGATCTGTATCAAAAAAGTGTTTCCATTGTAGTGAATCCGAATGACTGTGAGAGTTACAAAATTTTTATGGATTACGACAGCCGGTTCCACATTTCCTTTTTCGAAATTATGGGCAATAAGCGTCTGCTCCATATATATCAGACTTTAAACGCACATATGCAGATCGTCCGTTTTCGCTTGTTTAACCATGCTCTGGGGAAATTACCAACTACGGACGAAGAACATCGGATGATTCTGGAAGCGCTTTATGAGCACAATGCGGCAAAGGCGAAACAGGCGGCTGCGAATCACCTGACAAGACTGAAAAAGCTTTGTGATACGATTAAGCTGGATCCGGGGAATCAAGATGTCCGCGGCAAGTAAATCAATTCAAAAGTACAGATCCAAGCAATAGAACTTTCATTTCAAAAAACAATTTTGATAATCCAACTCCGTTAGCTTATATCTGTTATAATATCTTTTTATATCAATATCTTATAGATGTATAAATATTAAATTATTTTTTCTTGACAACCAAACAGAGCTATGAAATATAATACTATAAATCTGAAATTTCAGATTTATAGTAAACAATTTCAAAATCGCGTTTTCAAGGGTATCAGTGACATCCTGAGATTGCTATTTTGTTTATTGCCCTTCAAAATGACGGTTAGAAAAAAATGGAGGTACAAATCATGTCCTTCAAGGTTTTGTTAACCGAGTCCATATCCTCACAGGGAATCGACCTTCTGAAAAAAAATGTTGAAGTCCAAATTGCACCAAGTCCTCTGTTGAATGATCTGATGCCTTTAATTGCTGGTGCCGATGCGCTCTTGATCCGCAGTTCGCAGGCTGGGGAAGCGTTGCTGAAAGAAGGCCGAAAACTGAAGGTGGTGGCCCGGCATGGGATTGGCGTTGACAATATAGATCTGGATGCGGCTACGCGGCTTGGCATAAAAGTTGTCAATACACCAACGGCAAACACCAACGCTGTGGCGGAGCATTCCCTCTGGGCGATCATGCACTGCGCCCGTAATTTCAATAAAGTTGAAAAAGCATTCCGACGCGGTGATTTCTGTGTGCCCGGTTCACTGCCCGGCCTGGTTCAAAAATTCGGATATGCCACACTGGAGCTTGGAAACAAGGTGCTGGGATTGGTGGGCATGGGCAGGATAGCTACACGTCTTGCCCATATGGCTGGTATCGGCATGGGGATGCGGGTTAAATCCTATGACCCTCTGGTGGCTGATGATATCTTTACTGCCGCCGGTGTTGAGCGGGTCGGCGATTTGGCCTCTCTTCTTAAAGATGCCGATTTCATCTCTCTGCACGTACCGCACCTAAAGGAAACTCACCATCTAATCGGTGCAAAGGAGCTGGCGCTGATGAAGCCAGGCGCATTTCTTATCAATGCCGCCCGTGGGGGTGTTGTTGATGAGAATGCTCTCTATGTGGCCCTGAAAGAAATGAAATTGGCCGGAGCGGCCTTGGATGTTTATGAAAAAGAACCTCCGGATAAGGAGCTACCCTTCTTTGGTTTGGAGAATGTTCTTGTAACGCCGCATAGTGCTGCTATGACCGATTTGGCACTGATTAACATGGCCATAGACTCTGCGGAGGGTATCCTCGATGTTTTGGCTGGTCGGATGCCGAAGTATCTGGTGAATCCACAAGTCTTGAAAGTTACCGGATGATTAGCCGGCGTGAAATGGTTCGAAATCAGGAAAGGAGAATAATGGAATTGGGACGTAAAGTTAAATTAATGCAGGGCAATCAGGCCATTGTAGAAGGTGCATTTTATGCCGGTGCGCGCTTTTATGCCGGCTATCCGATTACGCCCTCTTCAGAAATTGCCGAGGAGAGTGCGAAAAGAATGCCGCTTTTGGGCGGAATATACATGCAGATGGAAGATGAAATTGCCAGCATGGCGGCAATCATCGGTGCGTCTTTGGCCGGTGCCAAATCCTTTACTGCGACAAGCGGGCCTGGATTTTCGCTGATGCAGGAAAACTTGGGGCTGGCCGTCATGGGTGAAGTGCCCTGTGTTGTGATCAATGTCCAACGTTCCGGTCCCAGTACGGGATTGGCAACGAAGCCGGCCCAATCGGATGTCATGCAGATTCGTTGGGGTCGCCACGGTGATCAGAGCATTATCGCTCTTTGCCCGGCGAGCGTCAGCGAATGCTTTACACTGACTGTAACGGCTTTTAATTTTGCGGAAAAGTTTCGTGTGCCCGTGATCCTGGCCTCTGATGAAGTGGTGGGACATATGCGGGAAAATATCACCATTCCATCTCCGGGGGAACTGGAGGTGGCGGAACGGAAGAAACCCACCGGTGAGCCTGCGGCCTATAAGCCTTTTATTGCGGATGAAGACGGAGTGGCACCTCTTGCGTCCTACGGCAGCGATTATGTTTTTCACGTCTCCAGTTCCATGCACGGACCGGACGGGTACAGCAACAACAATCCCGCCAATGCCGCTTGGCGCGTAGCCCAGTTGCACAAAAAAATCGAAATGCACAGGGAAGAAATAATTATCACGAAAACTTTCGATACCGAGGATGCGGATATCCTGTTCATTGCTTTTGGGGCGACGACGAGGGCCAGCCGTGCGGCCGCATTGGAGTTGCGCAAGCAGGGAATCCGGGCCGGTGTTCTGCAACTTATGACTATTTGGCCTTTTGCTGATAAAAAAATTGCGAGTCTGGGAGAAAGGGCGAAAACAGTGGTTGTGCCGGAGATGAATTACAGTGGTCAGGTAGCCGGCGAAGTGCAAAGGATATTAGGTGCCGGGGCGGATATCCGTAAGGTTAACAGTTACAACGGAGAAATCATTACACCGCAGGATATCCTCAAGGCAATCCTGTAAACATCAAAGATAACTGTAAATGAAGGGGGTTTGAGGTGTCACACGCAACAGGTCTGCAATATCTGAAAAAAGGGGTTCTGCCGCACATGTGGTGTTCCGGGTGCGGCGTGGGTGTAATGCTGGGAGCTTTGGTGAGGTCATTTGAAGAGTTGGGGTACGAGCGCAAAGATACAGTCGTTGTGACGGGGATCGGTTGTACGGGGAAGACCGACGACTATTTGGTAACAAATGCGCTTCACACGACTCACGGGCGCGCTCTGGCCTATGCAACAGGGATCAAGGCTTTCAATCCTAAACTGCATGTAGTGGTTTTGATGGGAGACGGCGACAGCGTTACGATCGGCGGCAATCATTTTCTTCATGCGGCCAGACGGAATATGGATCTTACGGCCATCATCATCAATAATTTCAACTTCGGCATGACGGGCGGACAATTCTCCGGTACGACTCCGGCGGATGCGATTACACAAACCAGTATTTACGGCAATGCGGAACGACAGCTTGATATCAGCGCTCTGGCGGGATTAGCGGGTGCCAATTATGTAGCCCGCGGGACGCCGTATCATGTCTGGGAGCTGAAAACCAATATCAAAGAGGCATTAAGCAAAAAGGGATTTTCCGTTGTGGAAATTTACAGCCCTTGTCCCACGCATTTCGGGAAGAACAATAAGATGAAAGAAGCAACGGCTATGCTGCAATGGCTTAAGGAGTCAGGTCTTCCCGTTGAAAAGTACAATAGTTTGGAAAAATCGGCAAGGAAAGGTTTCTTTGCGGTAGGAAAGCTTGTGGACCGGGAAGAACCGGATTTCAATACGCGGTACGAAGAAATCCGGCGCAGAGCAATGAACCTTAAAGTTTGAGGAAGGTGCAAAGTGAGATGAAAACAAACAAAGACAGATGTGAGGTGATTTTAGCTGGTTCCGGTGGTCAGGGTCTGGTGGTTTCAGGGATCATGCTGGCGGAAGCGGCCATACTGGAAGGTAAGAATGTTGTGCAAACTGTTTCTTACGGCATTGCGACCCGGGGTGGTTTTTCCATGGCTGAAGTGATTATCGATAAAGAAGAGATTATTTTTCAGCAGGTGCAGAAAGCTGATATAGTCCTGACGCTTACGGAGGAGGCGATGGAAAAATTCCAGTCCTTTGCAGATTCAGGGACTTCGATCATTTACGACAGCACCCTCCTGGAGGAGCGACGGGGTAGTAATATCTGTGGCTATCCCTTTACCGATATGGCCGGTAAACTGGGTCATGTTGGTATGGCGAACATCATCGCTCTTGGTTTTATGGCGCAGAAGGCAAAGATGGTCGGGACAAATAGTCTGGAAAAGGTTATTCAGGAACGTTTCTCCGGCAATGTCATGGAGATGAATTTAAAAGCACTGCAGGTGGGTGTGAATCTGGCGTTGTAGGTGGAGTGTACCAGCATAATAAAAAAAATCAAAGGAGGATGAAAATGAAGAAAAAAAGATGTCTCAACGTATTGATGATGGTTTTGGCTTTGTTTTTAGTTTTCTGGTCAACTTCAGTCTTTGCAGCGGAGAATTTGAGTATCGCTTCAGGCAAGGCCGGTGGTACGTGGTATCCAATGGGTGGGGCCATTGCCGATGTCGTTCAGAAAAACCTGGATGGCGTCAATATGGCCGTTATGCAGGGAACCGGCGATGCCAATATAATAGGTGTCAATAACGGCATGTACACACTGGGAATCTCTTTTTCTTTTGCCAACGCCGATGCGGTTTTGGGACAGGCTCAGTTCAAAAAAGCCATGAGCAACATTTCCGGACTGGCCGCTCTGTATCCTTCGCCTCTGCAGATAGTCGTTCGCGGGGACAGCGATATTAAAACTATTGCCGACCTCAAGGGAAAAAGGATATCTCCGGGCCTTAAAGGAACATCCGGCGAAGTTTTGATGAAAAATATCCTCCAGGTTTACGGACTTTCCTACGGGGATATGAAGAAGGTGGAGCATTTGGCATACGCCGATGCCGCCATGCAGATGCAGGATGGCCATATCGACGCCTTTATGCCTTTTACCACCGTACCGGCACCCGCTATTCAGGAAATTGCTGTTTCCATCAAAGGAGGTATCCGACTTCTTTCCCTGGCTCCGGATAAATTTGAGGCATTAAAGAAAATAAATAACGGATACTCCAGGTATGTCGTCAAAGCCGGGTCATACGACGGCCAGAAATCAGACGTTTTGTGCGTGGGTTCCAACAACGTGGTCATTTGCCGGAAAGACCTGAAGGAAGACCTCGTGTACAAAATGACCAAAGCGCTGGTCGACAACAAAGCAAAAATTAAAGATGTTCATAAGGTTCTGCAGGAATGGAGCCCCGAATATGCTGCAAAGGATCTGGGGGTGGCACTTCATCCGGGCGCATTGAAATTATACAAGGAAATTGGTGTAATAAAATAGAATTTTTCTGCAAGAAAGGGCTGATCTGTAAAAATCAGCCCTTTCTCCACAGCTCAATCACTGATTAGGGTTTGTACAGGAGGTATTTCAATGTCTTCAAAAGAAAAAGAAATTTCCGGCGACAACAGAAGCATTCTGGTGATGCTGATTTCTCTTGTAGCCTGGGGTATGGCCGCATTCCATATTTACACCGGTATTTTCGGCGTTTTCGAATCGATTCTCCAGCGAAGCGTGCACACCTGTTTCGCCATGATCCTGGTTTTCTTACTGACTTCCGCCAGCGGGAAAAAAAGAACAGCGCCAGTCCCCTGGTATGACTGGTTGATAATAGGTCTCACTTTGGCCTCCGTGGGATATGTAATCTGGAATGCAGGAGAAATAGCATCGCGTTACTCCTATGTCACGCCCCTGACCGGTTATGAAGTTGCGGCAGGATGTATCGGAGTCCTTATTCTTATGGAGGCGGCGCGTCGGTCTATGGGTGCTGCCATGCCTATGATCTGCTTCGTATTTCTGGTCTATGCGTTTGTCGGACAATTTCTGCCCGGCATACTCAGCCACCAGGGTTTCCCCCTGATGTGGACGGTGGACCAACTATTTTACACTACGGAAGGTATTTGGGGGATTCCGGCCGGCGTATCCGCCACCTTCATTGTTATGTTCGTAATTTTTGCCGCCTTTCTGGAACAATCTAAGGGTGGCGACTTTTTCATAGATCTGGCTATGGGAATGTTTGGGAAAGCCAGGGGTGGGCCGGCCAAGGCTGCCGTTGTTGCTTCTGGTTGCATGGGAATGCTCTCCGGATCGGCTGTAGCTAATGTCGTTACCACCGGCAGCTTTACCATTCCCATGATGATGCGTCTCGGTTATAGTCCTACTTTTGCCGGTGCCGTGGAGACCGTGGCCTCGTCCGGCGGTCAGTTCATGCCGCCGATCATGGGTGCGGCCGCCTTCATTATCGCGGAATTTCTGGGAATGCCCTATATCAAGGTGGCGGCTGCAGCAGCCCTGCCGGCAATTTTGTACTACGTATCCGCCTTTGCCATGGTCCATTTTGAAGCACTGCGGATTGACCTCAAAGGCATGAAAGCCGAAGATATTCCCAAAATACGCAAAACCCTGGTTTATGGGATCCAGTTTATCGTTCCTGTCATTATTCTGGTTTATCTTCTTGTGCAGGGCCAGAGTCCCATGCGAGCTGGTCTCTGGGCTATTGTGGTCACTATTATCGTTAGTTGGATCCGTCGTGACACCCGCATGACACCGAAGCGTATTATAGTTGCCTTGGAAGGTGGTGCGAAAGGCGCGGTCCAGGTGGCCATCTGTTGCGCTGCAGCAGGCATTATAATAGGAATACTGACTTTGACGGGTTTAGGTATGCGCTTCAGCTCCATCATCCTGACCATTTCTCAGGGAAGCCTGCTTATTACTCTGATTCTGGTTATGATTACATCACTTATTCTGGGGATGGGCCTGCCCACTGTAGCTGCCTATATCATTCAGGTAACACTGACTGTACCGGTTTTGACACAAAACTTTGGGGTCAATCCGTTGGCAGCTCATTTTTTCATATTCTATTTTGCCATCATCTCAGCTATTACACCGCCGGTGGCGCTGGCAGCTTACGCGGCGGCGGGGATATCCGGCGCCGACCCACTGAAGACAGGCTTGACGGCATGCCGTTTGGCTATATCTGCTTTTATCGTGCCCTATATGTTTATTTATGCCCCGCAACTGCTTCTGGTCGGAACTACAGGGGATGTTGTCCTGGCCATGGTGAGCGCCCTGATCGGCGTGGTTGCTCTGTCTGCTTCCGTGATCGGCTTTTTCATCAAAAAAGTTAATATAATAGAACGGATCCTGCTCCTGGTTGCGGCCTTATGCCTGATCAAACCGGGTATCTATACGGACATTGCCGGCGTAGTACTTCTGGCGCTGGTTGTAGTTTCGCAATTCCTGATTAAAAGAACAACAAAAAAAGGACCACCGGCTTTAAATGAATCATCATCCGTTTCCCCGTCATGATTCTGCTGAGGCTCATCAATGATAAGCTTTCCCCGGTATTGTGTCAGGAAAAGTGAATTTTAAAGCACTGCGGACTTTTGTACAGTTAAAAGCTTGGTAATGATTCTCACAATAACCTGACAGGTTGTAGTAGATGAGAATGAAAGACAGGAGTTAGAAAGGAATAACAATGACAGCTTCAATAGTAAAAAAGGCAAAAATTGCCCCGTGTCGGGAAGCATGTCCCGCCGGGATCGATGTGCCCAGGTACATCCGGCATATCCGGAAGGGAGAGTTTGATTGCGCATTGGCCGTGATCCGCGAGAAGATACCGTTTCCCGCCGTATGCGGTTATGCCTGTGTTCATTTTTGTGAAGCGAAGTGTGCACGTATTCAATACGATGAAGCCGTAGCCATACGGCTGCTGAAGCGGGCTGCTTTTGAAAAAAGCAAAGAGAGACTGGTGTATGAAAGGAAAGCAATGCCGAGCGGCAAGACGGTGGCTGTGATCGGGGCCGGACCATGCGGACTTACTGCGGCTTATTATCTTGCTGGACTGGGACACGCTATAACTGTTTTCGAAGTGTTGCCCAAGGCCGGGGGTATGCTCCGCTATGGAATACCGGAGTATCGTTTACCCAACGATGTAGTTGATCAGGAAATCGCTGCCATTCAGAAGCATGGGGTAGAAATTATTACCTCGGCAAAAATTCGATCCGCCGCGGAATTAAAAGCAAAGGGTTATGATGCCGTGTTGGTTGCGTCCGGTGCCTGGGAACCGGTAAAAATGGGGATCAAGGGGGAAGATGCTTCTCATGTCATCAAAGGTATTGATTTTCTGAATCGTGTGAATACGGGAGAGATTACTAAAATCGGAAAAAGGATTGTCATAGTAGGTGGCGGCAATACGGCTATTGATGCTGCACGGGCGAGCGTCCGCCTGGGAGCAAAAGTTGTTCTTCTTTATCGAAGGAACCGTGAAGACATGCCGGCGGCAGCTGATGAAGTCGCCGAGGCCGAAGAAGAAGGCGTACAAATGGAGTTTCTGGCGGCTCCCGTCAAAATTTTAAAGGGAAAGGTTGTCTGTATCCGGATGACCGCCGGTCCCGCGGACGGCAGCGGGAGACCACGGCCTGTGCCCGTTCCCGGCAGTGAATTTGCGCTGAAGAGTGATGCCGTTATCATGGCCGTCGGTCAAAAGGTAGCGATGGAAAATTTGCAACTGGCGGAAAATCAAAATGGTGTCGCAAAAGTTGATGCGCAATCGGCGACACCGGTTGCAGGAATATTTGCTGCGGGAGATGCGGTGACGGGACCGTCGACCATCATTGATGCGATTGCGCAGGGTCGGTTAGTGTGCATCTCCATGGACCGTTATCTGGGTGGCGAGGGGAAAATAGATCGGGAATTTTTGCCGGATATAATCGAAGTTTTGCCGCAGGAAAAACCGATGGGAACCAGACGCCCCGTGCAGGAAAAGCTTTGCCTGAAAGACAGGCTCCGGGGATTTTGTCTTGTCGAGTCAGGCTACAGCGAAGAAACCGCTATTAGGGAGGCGGAGCGCTGTCTTGCCTGCGACATACGTCAGTACACAGTAGAGGTCAATCCGGTGGCCTGTAAGGATTGTGGCTATTGCAGAGAAATGTGCCATATGGACATTTTTTCAACTTCCGACAGTTTTAACGCAGGCGGGTATAAACCGTCCGTTGTCAAAAGTTCGGACAGATGCGTGGGCTGCCTGAAATGCCTCTATGTTTGTCCGGATTTGGCAATCACGATTAATGATAACACTGCTTCTGATGCAGAGTAGAAAATGATCGAAGAAAAATCCGGCGCAATACATCAGTATACATGTTTACTGAAAGGAGAGCAGAGACATGAATTTTGGTTTAACGGAAGAGATGCTGATGTTGCGCAGTACGGTGCGGGATTTTACTTTGGAGAAGATAGCGCCGTATGCGGACAAATGGGACGAGGAGCACTGTTTTCCTGGGGATAACGGTCGGAGCAACGGCGAGCGCCGAGATATTCTTAAGGCCGGACACCCTCCGTTCTTAATATATGACGGCAGTTTTTCTGTTTGATAAAATCTGATTTTTTACGTTTATTCTCCTTGGAAAACCGGCTTGCGTTTTTCCATAAATGCCGTCATTGATTCCGCACAGTCGCGCGATGTTAAAAGAAGCATGTTTTTATGAGTGGATAGAGTTATGCCGTCTTGAATCGATGCGGTCCGGCTGAAATTGAGAATTTCCTTGGTGTTTTGGACAGCAAGCGGCGCGCTCTCTTTAATCTCTTCGGCCAGTTTTTTTGCTGCGGCAATCAGTGCTTCCTGATCGGCATGAACACTGAGGACGAGCCCCATGCGCTCTGCTTCCTGCGCCGTAAAAAATCTTCCCGTGTAAGCCATATGCCTTGTAGAAGCCTGGCCGATAATGTAGGGAAGACGCTGGAGAGAGCCCATGTCGGCGACAATGCCGAGTCTTGCTTCCCGCAGAGAAAAAGTCGCATCCCGTGTGCAGAGGCGAAAATCGCATGCGGAAATGATGTCGAGTCCGCCTCCGACACACATTCCGTGTACGGCGGCGATAACCGGTTTCTTACACTCCTCGATGACATTGCAGCAGGCAAATAAATTGTGCGCCAGAATTGGAAAATTGAGCATCTGTTTTGTATTGCCGATTAATCCCTGGGACAGGGCATCCTTAAGATCGAGGCCGGAACAAAAAATGCGGGCGTTGCTCTTCAGGATAATAACCCATACGTCATCCGTCTTGCCAAGCTCGGTAAAAACATCATTAATTTCCTTTGCGAAATCGAAGCTCAAAGCATTGAGGTGGTTTGTTCTGTTTAGTGCCACCATGGCTACATGTTCTTCCCGGGTTACTTCTATCCATGAATATTTCATCTTTTCTCTCCTTGTTTAATGTCCGGATTTGGTGTTTTGTAGTGTCAAACTGAAAAGCAGTTTGCTAAATATATCGTTTTCCAGTATAATTTAACAGTAAGAAATTTAATTATACTTGCACTATCGCCTATCGTGGAGGGGGCATAGTCTCTTCTCTTTTTGCGCTGTATTAAGGCCACGTTTTCAGTTTCATGTAGAAGATGCCCCAATGCTGAAATGCATTATTAATGCGCAAGGGCATTATTTATTGAAAAGATAGAAAATTAAAAGGAAAAATCCTTTTAAAAGTGGAGAATCGATGCAAAAATGCATCGAATAGCGCGTATGAATATCACGTCTTATCAATGTTTTTCATGCTTTCAATCAGTGGCACAGTAGTTGCAAAATTCAAATAAAAGAAACGAACAGACATAGTATTGTCCCACAGTTTGGTTTTCACGATACGGATTTTCCACATTGTTACGGTATTTAGATTTGCTTTGACGAGGAAAATAAATGCTCTCGAGGGGGTAACCTGCGATGGACAATGAAGTAAGATTTTTATCGATGGAAGGAACCGGCGGCCGTCTTGTTGCGGCGAGACTAAAACCAGGAACCGATCTGATTGGCGGTATTACTGAAGTATGCCGTGCCCACAACATCAAGCAGGGCTATATCAGTTGTGTGCTGGGCAGCCTGAGACAGGCGCAATATCTCCTTCCCATATTAGATACCTCCACACCTTCCGGCATACGATACAGCGATCCGATTACGGTCGGCGGACCTATCGAATTTACGAGCGGACAGGGTGTGATTTGTCAGTCGCCGGAGGGCGAACTGATGATCCACTTTCACGGATGTTTTTGCGCTTCCGATGGAAAGAGTCTGGCCGGGCATTTTTCAACCGGCGGAAATCCCGTTTTAGTTACAGCTGATATAATTATTTCCGAAATCACCGGAATGCGCCTGATGCGCCGCCTGGATGCGGAAGTTGGATTGTTGATGATGAGTCCGGAAAAGGGCGATGAAAATGGCTGCTGTCGCAATTAAATCGAAAATACAAATAAATATATTTGGAGGATTCACGTGGCAACAACGATAATAATGCCGAAACTCGGCCTGACCATGACGGAAGGAACAATCGAAAAATGGTTGAAGAAGGAGGGAGATCGTGTAGAAAAAGGCGAGCCTCTTTTGAAAATACTTACGGAAAAAATCAATTTTCAGTATGAATCTCCCGCTTCCGGTATTCTCCGGAAGGTACTTTATAAGGAGGGTGCTGTCGTTCCGGTAACAACACCCATCGCTATTATTGCGGAAGAGGGAGAAGCATTGCCGGAAATTGAGTTAGAAAAAACACAGGCTCCATCTCCGGAGCAAGCGCCGGCAGCTGCTGCCGTCCGAACGGAAGTCAAAACGACGGGTAAAAGAATTTTTGCCTCTCCTGCGGCTAAAAAGGCCGCCGAGGAACAAGGAGTCGATCTTTCCTCTCTGCAAGGTTCCGGCCCGGAAGGAAGGATTATTTTAGCGGACGTTGCCGGTTCGGCCGGTAAAGCCTTGGTTGCAGAAACGAAACGCAAGACAGCCGAAAAAGTTATTCCACTTACCGGTATCCGGAAAATCATTGCCCAGCGCATGACGGAAAGTTTCCGGGATGTTCCTCATTTTTACCTGTCCGTGGAAGTTGATATGTCTGCTGTCCGCAACCTGAGAGAAAAGGTGAAAGACGAGGTCGAAAAACGGGCTAAAGTTAAGTTAACGGTAACTGATATCCTGGTCAAAATCGTGGCTTCAGCGCTGAAGAGCAATCCCATTATGAATTCCCGTTTTGCAGGGGATCAAATTCATCTGCTTGATGAAGTTAATATGGGTGTGGCGATTGCCCTGGAGGATGGATTGATGGTTCCCGTTGTCCGGCGTGCAGATCAAAAGACGCTTGCCGAAATCGCTTCCAACATCAGAAATCTCACCAAAAAGGCAAGGAGAGGCAAACTGTCTTTGGAAGATGTTACGGGAGGAACCTTCACACTGTCCAATATGGGGATGCTGGGAATTGACATGATGAGTCCCATCATCAACCCGCCGGAATGTTCCATATTGGGTGTGGGAAGGACAATAGAAAAACCGGTAGTCGAGAAAGGAGAAATTAAAATCAAGCCTCTGGCCTGGTTGACATTGTCTTCCGATCACCGGATTGTTGATGGCGCGGCCGCGGGGTTTTTCTTAAACCGCATACGGGAACTAATCGAGAACCCTTCATACCTGCTTGTTTAGGAAAACGAGAAGGAAAAGGGAATAAAAAGGTCGGGTGAGAAAAATGATATCAAAGATAAATAGTAAAATGTGCCTTAACATGTACGAACAGATGTTGACAATTCGTCGTTTTGAGGAAAAAGCGATTGAACTGTTTGAGCATGCCCTGATCCGCGGAAATATTCACCCCTGTATCGGGCAGGAGGCGGTTGCCGTAGGTGCCTGTACTGCTCTCCGGCCGGATGATTTTATGGTTAATACCCACCGGGGACACGGTAATTGTCTGGCCAAGGGAGCTGATGCGAAATTAATGATGGCCGAACTCTTTGGCAAAAAAACAGGCTATTGCAAAGGCAAGGGAGGATCGATGCACATTGCCGATTTCCAGAAAGGAAACCTGGGAGCAAACGGCATTGTCGGCGGCGGCTTGCCGATTGCCGTGGGAGCGGGAATCAGTATTCAAAACAGGGGGACGGATCAGGTCAGCGTGTGCTTTTTCGGAGATGGAGCGACAAATCAGGGTACGTTCCATGAAAGTGTCAATATGGCTGCTCTCTGGAAGCTGCCGGTGATTTTCGTCTGTGAAAATAATCTTTATGGCCTGTCCACTCCGGTGGGTGAATCCGTTTCCGCCTGTAATATCTCAGATCGGGGGTCGGCCTATTGCATTCCGGGGGTAAACGTCGACGGGAATGATGTAATTGCCGTGTATACGAAAATGACGGAAGCGGTAGCGAGGGCAAGAGCCGGGGAAGGACCGACACTGCTTGATTGTATCACCTATCGTTTCTTTGGCCATTTCACGGGAGATCCGGGGAAGGGCATCACCTATCGTTCCAAGGAAGAGATGGACGAATGGCTCAAGCGTTGTCCGATTAAACAATTCGCGAAACGCCTGATCAAAGAAAAGAAAATGACCGAAAAGACGGAAAAAGCAATAGAAGCCGCTGTGAACGCTTCCATTGAAAAGGCTGTTCAATTTGCGAAAGAGAGCCCCCTGCCTGCACCGGAAGAGGCTCTTCAAGATCTGTTTCATTGAAAAAGAAACGATTGGAGAGTAAATTATGTCGGAAATTACTTTTGTAGATGCGCTCAGAATTACAATCAAAGAAGAGATGGAAAGAGATCCTTCTCTCATGCTGATTGGCGAAGATATCGGCCGCTACGGTGGTATCTTCGGAGTAACCAAGGGAATGCTGGACGAATTCGGACCTCAGCGGGTTAGGAGCACACCTATCTCGGAATCGGCAATTATCGGTTCCGCGCTGGGAGCGGCCATGACCGGTATTCGGACTGTTGCGGAATTGATGTATATTGATTTCAGCGGCGTAGCCATGGATCAGATTATCAATCAAGTGGCCAAAATGACTTACATGTCGGGGGGGGCGGCTAAAGTACCCATGGTGATTCGTACGCAGGAAGGTGGAGGCAGGGGCAATGCCGCCCAGCACTCGCAATGCCTGGAAGGGCTTTTCCTGCATATTCCCGGATTAAAAATCGTTATGCCGTCCAATGCGTATGATGCAAAGGGTCTTCTCAAAACCGCCATCCGGGACGACAATCCCGTTCTGTTTATCGAACATAAACTGCTTTATGCCGCAAAAGCGGCGATTCCGGATGAAGAATATTTGATTCCCCTGGGTCAGGCCGATGTTAAGAGAAAAGGAAAAGATGTAACCATAGTAACAATTTCCTATATGGTGACGGTAGCCCTGCAGGCCGCCGCTCGTCTGGCTCAGGAAGGGATTGAGGCGGAAGTGATCGATTTGAGAACACTTGTCCCCCTCGATATGGAGACAGTCCTTAAATCAATCCGTAACACCAATCGCGTTGTCATTGTTCATGAGGAATGCCGTACAGGCGGCTTCGGGGCGGAAATTGCCGCGCAAATCCAGGAAGAAGCATTTGATTTTCTCGATGCACCGATTGCAAGGGTGGGAGCTAAAGATGTGCCGATTCCCTACACTGAACCTCTGGAGCGTGCCGTTATTCCTCAGGAAGACGATATTGTCAGAGCAGTTAAGAAAGTGCTTTACCGCAGCTGAAAAACTTTTCCCCCAAACTTAATGTCATTATCCGGAGGAAGGGAAAGGAGAACAGGACGGCAGTCCGGCCATTTAAAATAAGATAGGCTATTCTTTATTTTATTTAAGCAGTGAATAGCGGAGCGTAGAGAGGAGGTTGTTAATGACAATTCTCCGGAAATTCTTCAACGAACAACAAACATGAAAGGAGGTCAAGCATGATCAGGACAAAGCGTCGTCCATTAATGTTGATAGCTATGGCGATGGTTGCAGTATGGCTAGTGATGGTTGGAGTGGCCGGTGCGGCACCGATCAAGTGGAAGGGTGGAAGCTGTTTTGGATTGGCTTCGCCGCTGGGCAAATATACCATTGTATTGTGGAAGGAATATGTGGAGAAGATGAGCGGTGGAAGGATGGTTATCGAACTGCATGATGCGGGTGAGATTGTTCCACCGACAAAATTATATGACGCCGTGAAAGACGGTATTATCGATTTTGGTTTGAATACTCCCGCCTGGCAGAAAGGGAAGTATCCTGCAGGCGATCTCTATTACACTCTGATCGGAGGTATCACGGAGTTCAACGACCTTGTCTTGTGGATGTATGGGGGAGGAGGCAAGGAGCTTATGCAGGAGATGTATAAAGATGAACTTATTGTATTGCCTCTGGGACTTACGCCTCCCGAAGAAGTCTGGACCAAAAAGCCCGTCAAAACTCTGGCTGATTTCAAAGGAATGAAAATTAGATCCGCCGGTCTATGCATGGACATGTGGGAAAAGCTGGGCGCCTCGGTGGTTTTGTTACCCGGAGGTGAAGTTGTGCCTGGTCTGCAAAGAGGATTGATTGACGGTGCGGAATTTCTGGATGCATCAATGGATTATTCCCTAGGTCTTCACGAAGTTTGCAAGTATCGTGTCGGCCCGCCGGTACATATGTCGAACAATATTTTCCAGTTGATGATCAAAACAAAGTCCTGGAAAGAATTGCCCGCCGATCTGAAGGAAATCGTGGAAGGTGCGGCGATGAAGGCGACTTTCCAGGGATATGCGCGCTTCTGGATGGATTCCATCGAATATGACAAAAAAATCCGTGATGCCGGAATTGTTACGATTAAACTCTCGAAAGCTGATCAGGATAAGGCCAGACAAATGGGCATGGCCATTCTGGAAGAAAAAGCGAAGAAAGATCCCTTCTTTGCTAAGGTGTGGAACTCCCAGAAGGAACTTGTTAAAAAGCATAAACCCTATTACGAGTTTACCAAGTTTGATTAAATGATCCTTATCTTTATCGTTAACCGTTCCGTAGCAATGCCTCCGGTCAAAGGGGCATTGCTACGGAAATACAGGGAGGAACAGAAATGAAGTTTCTTAGATGCATTGACCTCATCAGCGAGTGGACCGGGAAAGCTGCTGCATTGCTTGTCGTACCTCTCACGCTGATTGTGACCTATGAAGTGCTGATGCGAAATGTTTTCAATCATCCGAGCAACTGGGGTTATGATTTATCGTGGATGCTCTATAGTTTATCCTTCATGATCGGAGGCGCTTACACTCTTCTCCGGAAGGGACACGTCCGGATCGATATTGTGTACAACGTAATGTCGCCAAGGACACAAAATATTTTTAACGTTTTTATTTATATAGTATTTTTTCTGTTATCATTTATTCTACTAACCTGGGGTGGTGTTAAATTTGCCGCTGATGCCTGGCTTTCCGGAGAAAAGCTTTCTACATCTACATGGGGATTTCCTTCTGCCTACATTAAAACAGTCATACCGGTTGCCTATATTCTCCTTGCTCTGCAAAGCATAGCCGAAGTGATTCGCAGCCTGTCGCTGCTTAGAAAGGAGAGGGATTGATGAGTCCGGAGCAAATTACCGCTATTTTAATGTTTATTGTTCTTTTTGCTGCCGTGATCAGCGGTGTTCATCTTGCTTTTGCCATGATGCTGATCGGTCTAGTCTGCGGGCTCATTTTCCAGGGACCCGGAATTATTCCCATGTCTATTTTGCAGACCTTCGATGTTATGGAAAGTGAGGTGCTGATCGCCGTTCCTCTTTTTGTTTTTATGGGAACAATTCTGGAAAAAACCGATATTACCGAACGAGTATTTCAATGCCTGTATGAATGGTTCGGTCCCGTGCGGGGCGGGCTTGCCTTTGCTACAATTGTTACCTGCACCATTTTTGCCGCCTGTACCGGAGTTATCGCCGCCACCGTCACGGCCATGACCATGATTGCCATTCCGGCCATGCTCAAGCGCAATTATAATAAGGGATTGGCCTCCGGTGTTGTCTGCGCCGGCGGTACTTTGGGAATACTCATTCCGCCGAGCGTAATGCTGGTTATGTACGGGCCGATGGCGAACCTGTCGGTAGCCAAACTATTTGCAGCGGCCCTTTTCCCGGGACTTTTACTCGCCGCCTTATATCTGATTTATGTTGTCGGTCGTTGTTTGATGGACCCGGAAGCGGCGCCCGCCATTCCCAAGGAGGAACGGCCTGCCTATAACTGGAAGCTCGTCAAGGAGAGCGCCTTTATCATGTTGCCCACAGTCATTCTTCTGGTTGCGGTGCTGGGCTCCATCATGGCCGGTATTGCCTCTCCCACCGAAGCCTCCGGTGTGGGTGCCTTTGCAGCTCTCTTGATAGCGGCCGGATATCGTAAATTGACCTGGAAAACCATTCAGGATGCATCTTATGATACTTTGCTTATCTCGGCCATGGTATTTTTTATCATCATCGGTGCCGGTATCTTCAATTCCGTATTTCTCTATCTCGGAGGCGGGGAACTGGTGGCAAAATTGCTGGTTGGGCTTCCTTTTGGGAAATGGTTTGTTTTGTTTATCATGATGTTTATTCTGTTCATCGGGGGTTTTTTTATTTCCTGGCAGGCGCTCCTGTTCATCGTTGTGCCTATCTTCCTGCCTGTGGCCACACAATTGAACTTTGATCCGTTGTGGTTCGGTATGCTGGTATGTGTCAATCTGCAGATGTCCTTTCTGACGCCTCCTTTTGCTTACGCGATCTTCTTTGTCAAGGGAGCGGCTCCACCGGAAGTTACAACCTGGGATATCTATTGGGGTGTTATTCCCTTTGTAATTATTCAGGCGACGGGATTGTTCCTGTGCGTAATTTATCCCGAAATTATCCTCTGGTTACCGCGGGTAACGCTCGGTGCCGGAGGAAGATAAAAGGTACTTGTTGGAGGATAGAAAATGGGGGAGCGTTTAAAAAATAAAGTGGCGATTGTTACCGGTGCCGGATCTGTAGGACCGGGTTGGGGAAACGGGAAAGCCACGGCGGTACTTTTTGCCCGGGAGGGAGCGAAAGTTTTTGCCGTGGATTTAAATCCCGCAGCAGCCGGGGAGACCAAAGCGATTATCGATCGGGAAGGCGGGATTTGTGAAATACTAAAGGTCGACGTTGCCCGATCAGATGAAGTCAAAGCGATGGTCGATCAATGTGTCAAAACTTTTGGACGGATCGATATTCTGCATAACAATGTGGGCATTGTGGTATTGGGCGGGCTTGCGGAAACCAGCGAGGAAATCTGGGACCGCGTGCTGACGATTAATTTGAAGAGTATGTTTTTGACTTGCAAATATGCTCTCCCTTACATGGAAAAGGAAGGCGGAGGTGTGATCATCAATATTTCCTCCGTAGCCGCTATTCGCTATGTCGGACTTCCTTATATTACCTATTATGCCAGCAAGGCGGGGATAGTAGGATTAACACAGGGGATAGCGTTGCAATATGCGGATAAAAATATCCGTGCCAATACTATTTTGCCGGGTTTGATGGATACGCCGCTGATTCGTGAACCTCTCCGGGAGTTCTATGCAGACGGTGACGTGCAAAAAATGATCGAAATCCGGAATAAAAAATGCCCTACTGGTAAGATGGGTGATGCCTGGGACGTCGCTCATGCCGCCTTATTCCTCGCGTCCGATGAGGCCAGATATATTACCGGGGCGCAAATCGTTGTGGATGGCGGGTTTACGTGCCGATGTGCGTAAGATATTCCGGATGGCAGCATCCGGATGGTGGATAAGAAGAAAGGAGATGATTCAATGAACTTAATGGGTAAGGTGGCCGTAGTTACGGGTGCCGCGCGCGGCATTGGCCGGGCATGCGCTCTGGCCCTGGCGCGCGAGGGAGCCGATGTTTGCATTACCGATATTCTTCCGCTGGAAGAAACCGTCGCTGAAATAAAAGCGCTGGG
>Ga0228535_1002297_pt1 | contig 19334 bp, 14 predicted proteins | sample SJ1metagenome_FD_168457 | JGI IMG/M metagenome (GOLD analysis project Ga0228535, IMG submission 168457) | Enriched culture of PCE-dechlorinating microbial communities from Ithaca, New York, USA - SJ1 | ecosystem: Engineered > Modeled > Simulated communities (microbial... > Unclassified | place... | reverse complement strand
TGGATCAACGGCCGGAAGGTGGGTTACAGCCAGGACTCCAAAACGCCGGCCGAATGGAGGATCACGCCGTTTCTCGAGGCCGGAGAAAACGAAATCGCCCTCGAGGTTTATCGCTGGTCGGACGGCTCCTATCTGGAATGCCAGGACTTCTGGCGGATCAGCGGCATCGAGCGCGATGTGTACCTCTACGCCGCTCCCCCCGTGCGCATCCGGGATTTCTTTGCCCGCCCCGAATTGAACGAGGACGGCGTCGATGGGAAGCTGTCGTTGACCGTCGAGGTCAAGAGCACCCGCCCCGGAGGCGCGGACGCCGACTACGGCCTGGCCGTGACATTGCTGGACAGCCGCGGCTCCGAGGTGCTCTCGGAAGCGAAGGGTGTGCGCTTGGCGGGCAAGGGAAAAGCATCCGTCCTCTTTGAAAGAGCCGTTCGAAACCCGGAAAAGTGGACCGCCGAGACCCCGGCGCTTTATTCTCTCGTCCTGGCGCTCAAGGACCCGGCGGGACGCGTTCTCCAAGCGGCCGGCTGCAAAATCGGCTTCCGCCGGGTGGAGATCAAGGACGGGCTCCTCCTGGTCAACGGGGCCCCCATCCGTCTCAAGGGCGTCAACCGGCATGAACACGATCCACGGACGGCCCACGTCATCTCCGAGGAGTCCATGATCGAGGACATCCGGTTGATGAAGCGCTCGAACATCAACGCCGTCCGGACGTGTCATTATCCGAACGACCCCCGCTGGTACGAACTCTGCGACGAGTACGGCTTTTATGTCGTCGACGAGGCCAACATCGAATCCCACGGCATGGGATACGGCCCGAGGAGCCTGGCCAAGGATCCCGACTGGGGGCCCGCGCACCTTGACCGGATCCAGCGCATGGTCGAGCGCGACAAGAATCATCCTTCGGTCATTATCTGGTCCATGGGCAACGAGGCCGGCGACGGCGTCAATTTTGAGAACGCCTATGCCTGGATCAAGCGGCGGGATCCCTCGCGGCCTGTTCAATATGAACGGGCCGAGCTCAGGGCTCATACCGATATCTATTGCCCCATGTATTCGCCGATCGAGGAACTCGCCGACTACGTCCGGCAAAAGCAGGCGCGGCCGCTGATCCTCTGCGAATACGCCCATTCCATGGGCAACAGCACGGGCAACCTCCAGGATTACTGGGATGTCATCGAAGCTCATGATCAGCTCCAGGGGGGCTTCATCTGGGACTGGGTGGACCAGGGATTCGCCGAGACCGATGACCGGGGCCGGCCTTTCTGGGCTTTCGGCGGGGATTACGGCCCTCCCGGAACGCCGAGCGACCGGAATTTCTGCTGCAACGGCCTCGTCGGTCCAGACCGCGCGCCCCATCCGGCGCTCGAAGAGGTGAAAAAAGTCTACCAGGACGTCGGGTTTTCCCGTTTCGACCCGAGGACCGGTCAAATCGAGATCCGGAACAAGCGCGATTTCACGGGCCTTGAACGTTGCGATATCGACTGGTCCGTCACGGACGGGGAAAAAACCGTCGCCGAGGGCGTCATCGGCCGGCCGGCGGTCGCGCCGCGCGCCGGCAGGGTTTTTTCCCTGGGGCTTCCGGCGATATCTCCGGAGCCCGGCCGGGAATATTTTCTCAACCTGGCCGCGTTGACGCGCGAAGAAGAACCTTTCCTTCCCAAGGGATTCAGGATCGCGGCCGATCAGTTCGTTTTGCCGGCGGGGACGGAAGCGGCCGGGACCGGCTTCTCTAGCCTGCCCGAATTGGTGACGCGGGAGGACGACGGGAATCTCGTCATCACCGGTCCGTCATTTGCGTGCGCCTTCGACAAGAAAACGGGAATGCTCGCGTCCTTGAAATCCAACGGCCGCGAGATCCTTGACGGGGGGCCGGAGCCTAATTTCTGGCGCGCGCCGACGGATAATGATTTCGGAAACGGCATGCCCGCCCGCTGCGCGGTCTGGAGGAAAGCCGGCGGCCGCGGCGTCCTCGAAAATTTCAAGGTCGAGCGGCTCCGGCCGGGAGTCATCGAGGTCCGGGCGGACATCGGCTTTCCGGACGTGCCGGCCCGGTATGGCTTCATCTACACCGTGCTGGGAAGCGGAGATATCCTCATCGATAACGCATTTTCTCCTCTCCCCGGGACGGAGCTTCCGGAAATGCCGCGCCTGGGCTTGAAGATGAGTCTTTCCCCCGGCTTTACTAGGATCGAGTGGTTCGGCCGGGGGCCTCAGGAAAACTATTGGGACAGGAAAACGGCGGCCTTCGTCGGAAAGCACCGGGCCCGGCTCGAGGATATGATCATCCCCTATGTGAGCCCCCAGGAGTATGGAACCCGGACCGGGACGCGCTGGCTGGCCGTCCGGAACGAAGACGGCGCCGGACTCCTGGCCGTCGGACAGCCGCTCTTCGAATTTTCTGTTCTGCCTTTTTCGACCGAGGACCTGACCCAGGAGAGCCGGGGCAGCCGGCATCCGTCGGATCTCCCCCGGCGGGACAAAGCCTTCCTCACCCTCGATCACGCCCAGATGGGCGTCGGCGGTGACGATTCCTGGGGAGCGCGGACGCATCCCCAGTACACGATTCCGGCGAAGGCTCGCTCTTACCGGATCCGCATCCGGCCGCTGGCCGGGGGCGACGACCCTTGGGACCTGAGTCGGGTCATATACAAGGAGCAGAGCCTCCGGTAGGCGGGCCGCCGCGGAGCCGGACCGGTTTGACTCGTCCGGGCTTACCTGATATCCTGAAAAAAAGGCCTGGGATCATGTTCATGAAGTGTCCGTCCTGCGGATATTCGAATTCTGCCGACACGCGGTATTGCGGAGGCTGCGGGAAAGAGCTCCCGCGGCGGGAGACGGATCTCCGCGCCTCTATCACCAAAACCTACCAGACGGCCCCCGACCGGCTGGAGAGAGGTTCCGTTTTTGCCGGGCGGTATGAGGTCATCGAAGAACTCGGCAGGGGCGGCATGGGCCGGGTCTATAAGGTCTACGACACGAAAATCAAGGATAACATCGCCCTCAAGCTTCTCAAGCCGGAAATCGCCTCGGACGATCAGACGATCGAACGATTCCGGAACGAAATCAAAAACGCCCGGAAGATCGGCCACCGCCACGTCTGCCGGATGTACGACTTGGGCGAAGAAGGCTCGACCTACTTCATCACCATGGAATACGTTCCGGGTGAGGACCTGAAGAGCTTCATCCGCCGTTCGGGGCATATCAACGAAGCCAAGGCCGTCTTTTTAGCGAGGCAAATCTGCCAGGGACTCGCCGAAGCCCATCACTGGGGAGTCATTCACCGGGACCTCAAGCCGCAAAACATCATGATCGACCGGGAGGGGAACGCCAAGATCATGGATTTCGGCATCTCCCGGACGACGAGCGGCCCCGGAATCACGGGGACAGGCGTCATCATCGGGACTCCCGAATACATGTCTCCGGAGCAGGCCGAGGCCGAGGAAACCGATCTGCGGTCGGATATCTACGCGCTGGGCGTCATCCTTTATGAAATGACAACGGGCCACGTCCCCTTTGAGGGCGAAACGCCGCTGAGCATCGCCATCAAGCACAAAAGCGAGCCTCCCCAGAATCCGCGGGAGCTCAACAGCCAGATATCCGAAGCGCTCAGTCAGATCATCTTGAAATGCCTGGAGAAATCCAAGGACAAAAGATACCAAAAAACCGAAGAACTGCTGACCGGCCTGAGCCGGATCGAAAAAGCCTATCCCACCGCCGAGAGGATCGGGCCGAAAAAGAAGCCGATAACCACCAAGGAGTTCACGGTCAAATTCAGCCTGAAGAGGCTCTTGGTTCCGGCGCTCATCGCCGTTATCGCCGTCCTGGCCATCGTGCTCGTCCGTGAACGGGGGCCCAAGAAAGGGATGCCGGAGGCCGCGTCCGGAGAAACCCGACTGCCGCGGACCGACATCGAGGCCGTGCGGCGGAGCGTGGAGGCGGTCCTGAAAACGCCCGGCCGGGAAAAGAGTTCGGATGCCGGCAAATTGATCACCCTGCTGGGCCCATGGCTCAAAGAAGCGTCCAAGTATCTCAAAAAAGAAGATTTGGGCAAACTCGAAAAATCGTTGACCGAAATCCGGGATAAGCTGCCCCAGGAGGAGGCTTTCATCTCGATATGGTCGGAGATCCAGTCGCAGATCCAGGAAGGCAAAAAGCAGCACGACGCCGGGGACATCGAGGCCTCGCAGAAGAGCTACATCAAGAGCGAGACCAAGATGAGAAAGCTCCTCGACCTGGTCAACGCCAAGGACGGCGCCGACAGGGCCAAGGCCGGCATGAACGAAGCCAAGGGGAAGGCCGCCGGCGGCCGGGCCAAGGGATCCGAGAATCTCCTCTTCTGGATCGCCTCCGAAAAAGAGAGGGATGCGCGGGATGCCTACGACAAAAGCGATTTTTCGAGCGCGGCGACCCTGTACGGCATCTTGAAAGACGTCTATCTCCTCAGCCGCGTCAACAAAAGCGATGAGGACTGCCTGCGGGCGCTCCAACGGCTCGCGGCATCCAAGCGGGCGGCCGCCGACGCAGTCAAAATCCAAAGCCAGGATACGTGGCTCTATGACCGCGCCCGCGAACAGGAATCCCAGGCCGACGCCGCTTTCGCGCAAAAGGATTACGGCGGCGCCGCGGAGTCTTTCGTGCTGGCCGCTTTTCTCTACGAAAAAACCAGGGAAGTGGCTATTGAAAACCCGTAGGCGGCATCCCGCGGCTGGACAGCGCGGGGACCGGCCGTTCGGGGGCGGATCTCACTGAATCCTTTCAACTCCCGCGGAAATGTGATACAAACGGTTGGAAAAAAGGACGGCCGACATGAAAGCGCAGCGCCCGGACAAACTCAGAATTCTCTTCGTCTGTTATGGAAATATCTGCCGGAGCCCCATGGCCGTCGGCATCGCGAATAAAAGGCCGGGCGGCTCCATCGTCGCCGAGAGCGCCGGCATCCGTCCCGCCGGCGACAAAGCATCGCCCGAGGCCGTCATCGCCATGAAAGTCGGCTTCGGAGCGGACATCTCCGGCCACCGGCCGAAGCATTTCGCGGACGTGTCTCCGGAGGCTTTCGATTACGTCATCGCCATGGATCTGATGGTCTATAACCGTCTCGTCGAGTCCCGCCGGTTCCCCGATAAAAAGCTCTTCGTCTGGGATATCGAGGATCCGCTCGGGTTCGGCGTCGATGTTTACAAACACGTCGCTCAAAAAATCGAGGCGCGCCTCGAACAATTCCTGGAGAACATCGAGGCCGGCCGCTAGGGAAACCGCCGCCGGCGAAATGGGCTCGCATTTTTTCTTTTGATACGGATCAAATGTCTTCGGGACGGAGGACTTTCTCGATGAAAACAAAGCGCTGTTTCATCTCTTTTCTGGCGGCGGCGGGCTTTCTCGCGGCGGCCGCATGGTGTCAGGGGCAATCCGCCCAGACCAAGCCCATACGGGTCGGCATCATCCGCTGTGATTATCACGGCATGTATTACGGCCCCCTCATGGGAAAACACGATCCCGCGAGACTCCGGGATCCGATGAAGGACAAACCCGGGGCCTCCTATTATTCCTGGCAGAAAGGCGGGAGCCATTTCGCCTTCTACCGGAACTACGGGGACCCCGCCCAAATGACCATTCCCACGGTCGACGGATTCGAGGTCGTCAAAGTCTGGGACGAGCATCGCGATGCCGCCGAGGCGGCCGCGGCCATCTTCATCAATCCGCCGGAAGTCTGCGATTCGTTTGAAGAGGTTTCGGACGGCGTGGACCTCGTCCTCATCGGAGACTGCAACTACGAAGGCTCGGACCATCTCCAGCTGGCCGCCCCCGGCCTCAAAAAGGGCGTACCGACGTTCGTCGACAAGCCCTTTGCCGAGACGTACAAGGACGCCAAGGAGATGGTCCGCCTGTCCGAGGAGCACGGGGCGCCCCTGATGAGCCTTTCCATTCTCCGTGAACTGCCGGCCGCCAAGCTCTTCAAGAACCGCTTCGTCGAGATCGAGCCGGTCAGATTCGGCGTCGTCCGCGGAGCCGGGGAAAAACTGGCGGCGCAGATCCACGGCCTGAGCCTCGCCCAGTTGCTCTTCGGCGACGGCGTGGAGACGGTCGAATGCTTCGGCCGGAAGCCGCTGGCGTACATCCGGCTCGATTTCGGACAAAAGCCGGGCCGGCCCGAATCGGGCGTCATGATCCTCAACGACTCAGGGAAGACCTCCGTGGATTCGCAATTTTTCGCCGCCGCCTACAGCGAGCAAGGCGCCGTCCATTCCCGGGCGCTCAATTGGTACACATTTCCTTACGGGGCCCTCGAAATCATCAAGCTCATGAAGACCATGGTCCTGACGAAGGCCTCGCCCGTGCCGCACGGAGAAATGCTCGAGCTCATCGCCGTCGTCGAGGCGGCGCGGCTTTCCCAGAAGGAAACAAGGCCCGTGGCCGTGGCCGAAATCTCGGGAACACGATAGATCCGGCCGGAGCCGTCCGGCGGGAGTATTCACTTTTCCATCAACGCCGCGAGAAAATTCAAGGAGGGGATGTTCTTGAAGATGATCTGGAGAATGGCCATGATGGGAACGGCCAGGATCATCCCCGGGATTCCCCAGAGCCAGCCCCAGAAGAACAGGGCAAAAAGGACCAGCAGCGGGCTCATCCCCAGGCTTGTGCCCATCAGCTTCGGTTCCAGCCAGTTTCCCATGAGCATCTGCAGGCCCATCAATATGATCAACAGCCAGAACGCGGGCCAGAGACTGTCAAACTGAAGGGCGGCGATGAGCACGGGAAGGGTTGTGCCGATGATCGAGCCGATGGTGGGGATGTAGTTCAGCAGAAAGTTGAGGACTCCGAAAAGGACGGCGAACGGCACGCCGAAGATTAAGAGGACGATGCCGATGACCAGCCCGTTGACCAGGCTCATCAGGGTCTTGATCGCCAGATATTTCTGCATCTGACAGTCGATCTTCCCCAGGACGTCCAGGATCCGCGATGACCGTTCGGGATCGAAGGCCTGCGGGATTTTCTGCGTCATCCGGCCCCGGCTGGCCAAGATGAAGAGGAGAATCAGCAAAACCAGGAAGACGTCCGAAATGAAGGAAAAAAACGTTCCCAGCGAAGACAGCAGAATCGAGGCGATCCTGTTGAAATTGAGATGCTCGATCCAACCCTGGAGATTCCACGCGGAGTGGGGCAGATGAAACGCTTTCTCCAGCGCCGCGCCGACGCCCATGAGCTTCTGGCTGTAGACGGGAATTTCATCGGCGAACGCCTTGCCGCTGGAATAAAGCATGACGCCCAAAAAATAAACCAGCAGGAACGTCGCCAGGAGAATGACGACGACCGAGACGAACTTGGGGATCTTGTGCCGGGTGAAAAAATTCATCACGGGGGAAACGATCAAGGAAAGAAAAAAGGCGAGGAAGAGCGGGATGAGGGCGGGCTTGGCCAGCCGCAGGACAACGCCCGCGACGACGACGACGATAAAGCCGATGCCGAGGCGGATGAACTTGGAGTTTTCCATGTCCGTCGGTTGATATCATAGCCGAAATCCCGGAAAAAATAAACCGGGGCCCGGCGGGTTTGACAGAATTTTTCGGCCTGTGGTATAAGCACGCCGTGGCCTCCGCCCGGCCCGCCGCGCGATGCAGCCTATTTGCTGGAAGGAGAAAACGGATGAGCTTTCTGGCCATTGACTGGGTCATCGTCGTCCTCTATTTCCTCACGATCTTCGGCATCGCCTGGTGGTCCATGAAGCAGAAGCAGCGTTCAACCTCGGACTACTTCCTGGCCGGCCGGCATATCGGCTGGTTCGTGATCGGCGCCTCCATTTTCGCCTCCAACATCGGCGCCGAGCATATCGTCGGCCTCGCCGGGACGGCCGCCAAGACCGGGGTGGTCATGGGGCATTACGAGCTTCATGCCTGGCTCGTCCTCGTCCTGGGTTGGGTTTTCGTCCCCTTTTATATGCGCAGCAGGGTTTTCACGATGCCCGAGTTCCTCGAACTCCGCTTCTCGCCCAAGGCACGCACGTTCCTGTCGCTGATCACCCTCCTCAGTTATGTCGTGACCAAGGTCTGCGTCAACGTCTACGCCGGAGCCGTCGTCTTCCAGACGCTCCTGGGCATCGATTTCTGGACGGGCGCGCTGTTCATCCTGATCTTCACCGGGATCTACACCATCCTGGGCGGGATGCGCGCCGTCGTCTACACCGAAACCCTCCAGACGATCGTCCTCATCATCGGCTCCGTCACGGTGACGATCGCGGGCTTGATCAAGCTCGGCGGATGGCAAAATTTCCATGCTTTGGCCGGAAGCGGCCATTTCAATCTCTTCCTTCCCGCCAATCATCCCGAATTCCCCTGGCCGGGGATGATCCTGGCGCCTCCGATCGTCGGCCTCTGGTATTGGTGCACGGACCAGTATATCGTGCAGCGCGCCTTGGCCGCCAAGAATGAAACCCAGGCCCGGCGCGGAAGCATCTTCGCCGCCGTCCTGAAGCTCCTTCCGTTCTATATTTTCATCCTGCCGGGCGTCATGGCTTTCGCCCTGGCCAAGACGGGTCAGATCGACCTCGCCAGCGCGGATCAGGCTTTTCCCACCCTGGTCATGACCCTCATTCCCACGGGCCTCAGAGGCCTCGTGGCCGGCGGATTGCTGGCCGCGTTGATGAGCTCCCTGGCCGCCGTTTTCAACTCCAGCTCGACGCTCTTCACCATCGATTTCTACAAGAAACTGAAACCCGGGACATCCGAGAAAAAGCTCGTTCTGGTGGGCCGCATCGCCACGGCGGTTGTCGCCGTATCAGGGGTCATTTGGATACCCTTGATGAAGAGCATTTCGAGCGAGCTGTATCACTACCTGCAGAGCGTCCAGTCCTACATCGCGCCGCCCATCGCCGCCGTCTTCCTCCTCGGAATATTCATCAAGCGGATCAACTCCAGGGGCGCCATGGCGGCCCTGGTCAGCGGATTCGTCATCGGCATGGCGCGGTTGACCGCCGAGCTTTTCAAGAATTCGCTTTCCGGATTCATGCACTGGTTTGCTTCCGTCAATTACCTCTACTTCTGCGTCATGCTTTTCGCGTTCAGCATCGCGGTGCTGGTCGTCGTCAGCCTCCTCACGGAAAGACCGTCGTATGAAAAGATCCAGGGCCTGACTTACGGGACGACCGTGGCCGCCGACAAGGCCGCCTCGCGGGCGAGCTGGAAATGGGTCGATGTCGTCTTCTCGCTCGTCGTCGTCGCCGCCGTGGCCTTCACGCTGATTTATTTCACGGGGTAGGGAGCCGGCGATGACCAGGATCATTCTCGTGCGGCACGGGCAAACGGAATGGAACGCGGGGGAGGAACGTTTCCGGGGAAGCATGGACGTGCCGCTGGACCAAACGGGCCTCGCCCAGGCCGAGGCGGCGGCCCTGCGGATCGCCGGGGAATGGAAGATCGCCGCCGTTTATTCGAGTCCCCTCCAAAGGGCGATGAAAACCGCCGAGATCATCGCCCGCCCACACGGCCTCGCCCCGGTCCCCTGTCCCGGGTTGGCCGACATGGACTACGGCGAATGGCAGGGATTGACCGTGCGACAGGTCCGGGACGGCTGGCCGCGGGAGGTCGAAAATTGGCTGAAGTCCCCTCAGAACGCCTCCATTCCCGGCGGCGGTTCTCTCCGTGAGCTTTTCGACCGCGGGACGGCCGCGGTCAGGGAATTGGCCGGCCGGCACTGCGGGGAGACGATCGCCGCCGTCGGGCACACGGTGATCAACCGGCTGATCCTGCTCGGCGTTCTCGGGCTGGGGCTCGAGAAGTTTTGGAGCCTCCGGCAGGACACCTGCGCCATCAACGTCATCGAGGCCGGAAGGTCGATGTGGACGCTCGCATCCCTTAACGACACGTGCCATCTCTCCCGGAAATCCTGAAAATCCCGTTGGATTAATCTCCTCTCTTTGGATATACTAATGACCGCTTGATTTTTGGATCTGAACAACCACCCGGGAAAAGGAGGCCGAGATGGCTCAAAAACCTTTTATCAGTGACATCCGGAAAAGGGCTTCTGAAAGGTACCTGCGTATCGCCTTCCCCGATGCCGATGACGTGAGGACGATCAACGCGGCGCTGACCATAAAATCGATCAATATGGGAATTCCTCTGCTCATCGGAAACGAGGAAGCCGTAAAGAAAGTCGCCGCGGACAACTCGCTTCCGCTCGAAGGAATCCAAATCATCAATCCCCTCGCGTCCGAGTGGAAGGCCGAATTCACCGGTCTTCTTTTCGAGAAAAGGAAATCAAAGGGCTGGACCGTCGATCAAGCCTCCGAGGCCCTGAAAAACCCGCTCTATTTCGCCGGCATGATGCTGATGACGGGCAAGTGCGGAGCGGTCGTGGGAGGCAACGTTTCCTCGACGAGCGACGTCGTCCGCGCGTCCATCCATACCGTCGGGACGGCCCCGGGCATATCCATTGTTTCCAGCTATTTCCTCATGGTCTTCCCGGACAGGGTTTTCAGTTACGCCGACGGCGGCGTCGTCCCCAATCCGACCGACAGCCAGCTTGCCGACATCGCCATCATCTCGGCGAAAAATTACCAGGCCGTGACCGGCCAGGAGCCGCGCGTGGCCATGCTGTCGTTCTCGACCAAGGGATCGGCCTCGCATCCGGACGTGGATAAGGTCATAAGCGCCACGAAAATCGCCCAGGCCAAGGCCCCGCACCTGCTTCTCGACGGCGAGCTGCAGGGGGACGCGGCTCTCGTGCCCTCCGTGGCCGAGCGCAAGTGCAAAGGCAGCCCCGTCGCGGGAAGGGCCAACGTGCTCATCTTCCCGGACCTCGACGCCGGCAATATCAGCTACAAGCTAACCGAACGGCTTGCCGGAGCCGAGGCCCTCGGCCCCATCCTTCAGGGATTGAGCATGCCCTACTGCGACCTGTCGCGCGGCTGCACGGCCGAGGACATGGTCAACGTCGCGGCCATCTGCGTCTTGATGGCCTAGGCTCGGGGGCTCCATTCCGGCAGCTTGACGGGGCCGTCGTAGAACGTCACGCCCCGGGGAGTCTTTCCCGGGATGGATCCATGCAGCTTGGTGAACAGCCGGTCATCGTAAATGCTTTTGAGGTATTCATCGCGGAAACGGGGATGGGCGATGCTGGCCACGGCGAGCGCTTTTTCTCCGGTCGTCAATCCGCGAAGGTCGGCGATCCCGTATTCATCGACGATGACGACGCCGTCGTAGGACGAAGCCGTCAGGCTGACGCCCGAAGGATGGGCCCTGGCGATCTTGGATTCCCCGCCGTCGGTGATGCTCTTCAAGGCGATGATGGGGACTCCGTAGGCGGGATCGTTGAGAGCCCTGACGAAATCGGGCTGTCCGCCGACGCCGCTGTAATAGCGGCGGGCGTCGATGAAATCCGCCCAGACATTCCCGTAGAGATCGACGCCCATCGCCGTGTTGATGGAGATAAAGGGGCTGTTCTTTCTGATGACATCCGACGAGTTCGTGACGGAGCACGGCCGCATTTGTATTCCCGCCCTCATGTGGACGAAATCGTAGAGCTCCGGCGAGCCCATGATGAGCGCCGCCGTGCTGTATCCCATGTGCTGTTTTTTCTTGCGGTTGGTTACGATGCCCGATTTCTGGAGATTCATCATGCCGTCGGTATAGAGCTCTGTTTGGATCCCGAGATTCCTGTAAGCGGCCTCTCGAATCGTCCCCACGACGGCATCGGGGATCTGCCCGATGCCGGCCTGGATGGTCACCCCGTCGCGGATGAAATATTTCGTGATGAGTTCTCCGATCCTCCGTTCCGCGGCCGGGAGATGATCGAAGTCCGGGCCGGGGACGACGTAGCATTTTTTGACGTTATCGTCGACGATCATATAGTCGATGGACTGGGCGTCGATGATGCTCTGGCCCTGGGTGAAGGGCATGCTCGCGTCCAGTTCGGCGACGACGCACTTGGCGTGATCGATGGCCGTGTGCATGGCCTCAACGGACAGCCCGAGGCTGTATTCGTGGGTGATCTCGTGAGGCCGCACCTTGAAGATGGCCACGTCCGGTTCGAAATAACGGCCTTTCCCGATGAGGCTGTCGAGGTTGGCCAGCGTGCAGGGGAGATAAAACGCCCTCCCCTCGTTGGCGGCCTTGCGGACGGCGGTCCCCGAAAAAATCGAATAGGTCATGATCCGGTCCTGCAGCCCCTCCTCGACGTAGGGCACGGGGCCCTGGAGCAGGATGTGGACCATCTTGATGAAGGGCAGCTTGTGGCTTTGGGCCTTGATCCCCGCCGTCAAGGATTCGAGAGTCGCCGTCGGAACGGCCGCGTTCGATCCGACATAGCAGGTGATCTCGTCCCTGTCCTTGAATTCACGCGAAATGACGTCCGTGATTTGATCAAGTTTGATGACGGCGGGCTTGCGGTTCATGCTTTGATCTCCTCCCCTCAAGGCATCGGTTAATTCCCAATCGCAGGATTAAAATAACCGAATTTCCGGGACTTAGCAAGGGCTTTCATGGGGGGATCCCGCCGGTCCCCCACCCGCGATGATCCCGCCCGTCATGCCTTCCAGACGTTGAATTTCTTAACCAGATGGTGGGGGTGGTAAGACTGCTTGGCCCGCCGCAGGCCCGGAATGCCGACATCCTGTTCGCGGTTGATGAAGCGGAAGGACGCCCATTCCCTCCGGACGGACTCCTGGTTGATCAGCTGGGCCAGGCCGACGAACTTGGGATTGGCGATTTCGATATGGACGACGGCCGTATCCTCCAAGAATTTCTCTCCGATGGAAAAGGCTTCGATCTTGCCGTCGATTTCCACGGCGCCTCCTCTCAGCCCGAGCACCTGGAACCGATCGAGAGCCTCCCAGATCGCCTCTTTTTCGGCGTGGATAACCCAGCCGGAATTCCCCTTTTCCACGCACCATTCCTCGAAGAGGCGGCGGCACCCGTCCAGGTGCTCCGGGGTCAGCTGGACATAACGATGGAGATAGCTTCTCTCGAACTTGCGGATGCGGTTGCGCTTGCCGTCGTATTTTTTGCCTTTCAGCTGAGCCAAGTCTTCGGCCAGATAAACATAATCGAAATTATCGGGGTCCGGCTCGCAGCGGAATTCCCCGCAAAACGTCCCGGCGAACTTTTCCGTGACCCGCGACAGGCGGGGAGCGAACGCCAGGGCGGTCCTGACCGTCTGCAGGAGATCCTCTTCGCCGAGCGGCGGCAGGAAATAGGCCGGCTCCGTCGGCGGCTCGCAGAGGATGCAGAGGTTGCCGTTGAGAATCGTGTACTTGGAGTGCTCGAATTTTCTCCAGATGAAGATGTTCGTGAAGTTGACCTCACAGGCCTCGGACGGATATCTGCGGATATAGTCCTCGATGATCTCCCGGTCCTCGAAGTCGATGATCTTGAACAGGGGAAATCCCGGGACATTCATTCGGCCCTCCTGACCATCGCCGCGCAGAGCGCCCTGTCGCAGCCTTCGCACCAATCGGCCTCTTTGACGACGGAAACGGGGACGTGGGAGGTTTTTTGAAAACCGAGTTTCTCAAAAAAAGCGGGGATGACGGTTGTGAGATAGATGTCGCCGGGCGTTTCCTTGATAAGCGCGAGGACGAGCCGGCGGCCCAAACCCCGGCCCCGGCAGGCGGGATGGACACCGAGGGAAATGAGCTCCCGGCAGTCCGGGTGTTTCTTCAAGCCGCAGATCGCGGCAACCTCTCCGCCGTCCGAGGCCACCCAAAATTCGTCGGACTCCATGCCGGAGTAATCCAGGCTGAGGGTCCGGGCCAGGGCGGTGACACGGGGGAAATCCCTTTTTTTCGCTCGGCGAATCCGCATGGCCGGATATTATAGCACATCAGCCCGTTCCGTCGACTGGGAGGTCCGAAGACCGCCGCCCGCCCGCGGTCCAGGCAGTACGACCGCGATCGCCGCCGGCTCCCGCTTCGACGGCGCTTCGGCGGGGAAAAACCGCGGAAAAAAGCAGCACCCCTGAGCCGTGGGCATTTTCCCGGCCGGGAATTGAGGTAATTTTCCGCCTGTGATAAATTGGACCCACCGACCATTCAGCGATGTCATCCTAAGGAGAGGTATCCATGGCAAAATTCGAGGGCATCCGATGGGCTTCGCAACAAATGCGTTATACCCTGGCGGACAAGAAGTTCGATCTTTTGGAACCCGAGGCCGGGATTCATGCCGTTTCCCGCTCGGTTCATTATGCGATCTTTCTCTGTTTCGAGGGCATTCGATTCTTCTGCAAGAAAAACGACAAGGGAAACCTGGAGGTCGTTTTCCTCAACTGGGACATGAATCTCGAGCGTTTCCGGCGCGGCATCTCATTCAATTTGGGAAGCGACCAGCAAGACCTCGTTCCGGATATCGACGAACTCGAAAACATCTTCATCCGCCGCTATTTCAGCGACGCCTCCATGCGCCCGTTCCTCGAAGACATGGCGGCCCTCGGAGCCCAGGGCTACCTCCGGCCTTTCACGGTCGATGAGGAGCGGTCGATCGGCGTCACGTTTCCCAACGAGCCCGCGATCCGCGCCGTCGCCTCGCGCTACGACCGGTATCTGGGCGAGCCCTTCTGCGGAGTTGCCATCCCCCATCTGGTCCGCGCCGTCGGGGTCAATAAAACGGGGTGCCTGAAACTCGGGATTAATTACCTCATCAGCGTCAAGGCCATCGACGCGGCCAAGCGGATCAGCCCGGACGCGGCCGTCGCGCTCTTCCTCGACGATCGTCCGGACCGCCCGATCGAGAAGCGCGAGATCACCGAATGGGATTCCTCCTGCTGCCTGTTCGGGCTGAGCGACGGGACCGTCGTCAAGATACCGGAGAGCGACCTTATCCTTCCCTCGGTGACCATCCAGGGCATCACCAGGATCCTTTCGGCCCGGGGAATCAGGATCGAGGAGCGGCCCCTCCTTTACGGGGAGCTTGTGCGCCGGGCCAAGGCCGGCGAGCTCGCCGTTGCCTGCAGCGTCGGCACGGCCGGCATTCTGAACAGGTGCCAGAAGCTGGTCCTTGTCGACGGGAACCTCGACGTTCAGGCCGTTCACGAGCCCGCCGTCGCGCATCCCCTCTATCACGAGTTCGGGAAAGCGCGGGAATTCTACTGGGATATCTATAAGGAAAAGGTCCCGCTTCCCGCAGGCATGAGGCTTTTCAAGTACGCCGTCTGAAACCGGTTCAATCCGTATGGAAGACCTCTTCCATGCGGCTCCAGAACTCCCCGTCGGCGCGCGCCGGGACCGGGATCTGGCAGGGATCCGTCGCTTTCCACCATTTTTGGGTGACCGGATCGGCCGCCATCTTCTTCATATCCGCGGCGAAATCCTTGCCGGCGTACTCAAAATAGGAAAAAAGATAGAACTTCCCGTTCTCCACCTCTTTCAAATAGATGGAATAGTTCCGGATGTTGCACTCCCTGATCGTTTTCAGGACTCCCGGCCAGGCGGCGGCGTGAAGCGCCTTGTATTCCTCGATCTTCTCCGGCCGGATTCCAATCACCATGCCGTAACGCGGATTTGCCGACGGCTTCCGGGCGGAAGTCCGGGCAGGCGGCGGGAGGATGCACGAAGCCGGGGGCGGAAATAACGAGGCGGCTGAAAATCCGGCTTTATTCAAGGATGCCTCCTTTCCGGGAAGGCCCGGCCGGAAGCCGGCGAAGGTCCGCCGGCCGGGGAATTCACGACGGCCGCGGCCTCGCCCTTCTTCATGACGATCAGGATAAGGCCCCTGCCGCCGGTCCCCGGGACCTATTTCATGATCGAGAAGGCGACCGTCAAGCCTGCCAGCACGATGGCGACCATGCTCATCAGCTTGATGAGGATGTTCAGGCTCGGTCCCGACGTGTCCTTGAAGGGGTCGCCCACGGTGTCGCCGATGACGGCGGCCTTGTGAGCCGGAGAGCCCTTGCCTCCGTGATGGCCTTCCTCGATGTATTTTTTCGCGTTGTCCCAGGCGCCGCCCGCGTTAGCCTGGAAAACGGCCAGGACGAAGCCCGTCGATGTGCCGCCGATCAGCAGCCCCATGACGCCGGGCACGCCGAAAACGATGCCCGTGACGAAAGGCGCGGCGATGGCCAGGAGCGAAGGAAGCATCATCGCCCTCTGCGCGCCGCGGGTCGAGATCTCGACGCACCGCGCGTAATCGGGCTCGGCCTTGCCTTCCATGATGCCGACGATTTCCCTGAACTGGCGCCGCACCTCATCGACCATCCGGGCGGCGGCGCGTCCGACGGCGTTCATGGCCAGCCCGCAGAACATGAAGGCCATCATCGAACCCAGGAAAACCCCGACGAGGACGATCGGGTTCATCAGCGTGATGTTGTAGTACTTCATGAAGTCGATGATCTGGGCTTTAGCGGTTTCCAGCTTCAGGCCGTCCGCGAATTCCAGCGTCGTCTGCCCGATGCGGAGCAGTCCCACCTTGATTTCCTCGACGTAAGAGGCAAGGAGCGCCAGGGCGGTCAGGGCGGCCGAGCCGATGGCAAACCCCTTGCCCGTGGCGGCCGTGGTGTTTCCGAGCGAATCCAGGGCATCGGTCCTTTTCCGGACCTCTTCGTCAAGGCCGCTCATCTGGGCGTTTCCGCCGGCGTTGTCGGCGATCGGGCCATAGGCGTCGGTCGCCAGGGTAATGCCCAGCGTCGACAGCATGCCGACGGCCGCCATCCCGATCCCATAAAGGCCCATGCCGACGTTGCCCAAGTCGAAATTGGCCGCGCAGAGATAAGCCATGACCGTTCCGACGACGACCGAAAGGACGGGGATCGTCGTCGATATCATGCCGGTGCCGATTCCGGCGATGACCACGGTCGCAGGTCCGGTCAAGGCGTTTTCGGCGATTTTCTTCGTCGGTTTGAAGGACGCCGAGGTGAAATACTCCGTCGCCTTTCCGATGACGACGCCCGAGGCCAGCCCGAAAATCATGGCCAGCCAGATGCCGAGGGGAAGGTTGAGGAGTCGGATAAGGCCGAACGAGAAGACCATTATGAAGATCGAGCTGAAGTTGACGCCCCGGCTGAGCGAGCCGAGCAGGTCTTTCTGGGAGGCGCCCTCCTTTGTCCGGACAAGGAAAATCCCCAGGATGGAGAGAATCGTCCCAACGGCCGCGACCAGCATGGGCGCGATGACCGCTTTGAGCTGGTCATCGCCCCGGCCGAGAAACGCCGAAGCTCCAAGCGCCGCCGTCGCCAGGATCGAACCCGCGTACGATTCGTATAGGTCGGCGCCCATCCCCGCCACGTCCCCCACGTTGTCTCCGACATTGTCGGCGACGACGGCGGGATTCCGCGGATCATCCTCCGGGATATTGGCTTCGACCTTGCCCACGAGGTCCGCGCCGACATCGGCGGCCTTGGTGAAGATTCCGCCGCCGACGCGGGCGAACAGGGCCTGCGTCGAAGCTCCCATGCCGAAGGTGATCATCGTTGTGGTGATGATGATCAGATTGTGCCCGTCCCCTTCGGCAATCGGATAGAAATGCCGGAGGATGAGAAACCAGACCGAGATATCCAGGAGCGCCAGGCCGACGACGACGAGTCCCATGACCGCGCCGCTGCGGAAAGCGATGCGGAGCCCTTTGTCCAGAGAATTTTTCGCGGCGTTCGCCGTGCGGGCCGAGGCGTAGGTCGCCGTTTTCATCCCGAAAAACCCGGAAAGCGCCGAAAAGAAGCCGCCGGTCAGGAAGGCCACAGGCACCCAGGGATTCTGAACCTTGAGCACAAAAGCCATGAGGGCGAAGATGACAACGAGGCAGGCGAAGACGATGCCGACGACCTTATACTGCTGTTTGAGATAGGCCATCGCTCCCTTGCGCACGTGGGAGGCGATGCGGGCCATCTGCTCCGTGCCTTCGCTTTCCTTTTTCATCTGGTGGTAGAACAGCCACGCGAAAAACAGTGCCATGGCCGAGCCGAGAGGAGCCAGCCAAAATAGCGTGTTGACCATTACTTCTTCTCCAATTCATTCCACGATTTGGGTTTTCGGGCGGATATCTTTCCGATTTTCGTCCGGTAAAAAGGGCTTAATATAGCACACTCGGCGTCTCGGGTCAAAAGGAAGACGGCCGGCGGAAAAGGAGCGGAGCGATACCGCCTTCACGGTGAAGAGGCTTCCTTTTCGGCGCGCTCGAATTGGGCCAAACCCTCCGCCCCGCGGGAACGCAATCCCTCCTCGCCGGAGAAACGGTCCGGCGCGGTTTTTTCAGGGGCCCGACTCACCCGCCCGAATGGCAGCTCTGGTCCGAGAGCCGCAGCCGGGTGATATCGAAGCCTTTCGCCTGGATCCGTCCTAGAATCTGTTGATAGAGCGCTTCGTCCATCTCCGGCGTCCTGGATAGGATCCATAAGTATTCCCGGTTGGGAGCTCCGACGGCCGCATAGCTGTAGTCGTCGGCCAGGTCGATGATCCAATAATCGCCCTTGAACGGCCAGAAAAACTGGACTTTCAGCTTGGCGTTGCCGCTCCCCTTGGCGACGAACGCCTTTCCCCGCGCCACTTTAAGCTTTCCCGAGGGGCCGTTCTTGCGGCAGGAGTTGATGACGCGGACGTACCCCTTGTCCGTCATCTCGTATTCGGCCATCGAACAGTGGCATCCTTTTTGGAACCGCTGGGGAAATGAAGAAATCTCGTACCACGTGCCCATGTATCTCTCGAGATCGACGCTGGGCACGGTCCCCAGGGGCGGATGGGTCTTTTCCGCGGCCGCGACGCCGGCGATAAGACCGGACATTAAACAAATAACGAGGATCGTCTTCATATAAGTATTATAGCAACAGGCCGGCGGCACCTCAATCAAGCCGCCACGGGAAGCCCCGTGCTTCCCGCGCGGACTTCGGTTTCGCCGTCTGCCGCTTGCCCCCGGCGAAATCGGCCACCCAGCCCCGGCTCACTTCCGGTGGTTGTCGACGAGCGGCCAGGTCTTTCCGTGGGCGATGCCGCGGATGAAGGGCAACGCCAGGTAATCGTGAGGATAACCGAGCTCGATATCGCTGACCTCGTCGAGCCTGGCAGTCACCGGCGGCGGCAGCTCGAAATCCAGGCAGTCGAGATTGTCCTTGATATGCGCCTCCCTCCGGCCGCCGATGATGGGGATGATGACGGGATGCCGCGGGTTCCGGCAAACCCAGTTCAGCGCGACCTGCGAAGGCGTCCGGCCGATTTCCCCGGCGATGGCGAGCACGGATTGCGCGATAGCCAAATTCCGCTCGGTCAGGAAGTCCTTGGACCGCGGATGCTGGGGTCCGAACCGTTTGGGCCCGGAATCCTGCAGGTTATATTTTCCCGCGAGAACACCTCCGCCGAGCGGCGACCAGGCCGTGATCCCGATGTCGAAAGCCTTGGCCATGGGCAGGAGCTCCCTCTCCGAGGCGCGTTC
>Ga0228535_1002295_pt1 | contig 19353 bp, 18 predicted proteins | sample SJ1metagenome_FD_168457 | JGI IMG/M metagenome (GOLD analysis project Ga0228535, IMG submission 168457) | Enriched culture of PCE-dechlorinating microbial communities from Ithaca, New York, USA - SJ1 | ecosystem: Engineered > Modeled > Simulated communities (microbial... > Unclassified | place... | reverse complement strand
TCCGGATGGTCACGACAAAAAAGTGCATCGGCTGCCGGTCCTGCATCAAGTCCTGCTCCTACCGGCCGGCCAGTGCGCTCTGGAACCCGTTTGCAAAGCATGCGCAAAAATGCGATCTGTGCGCCGATGCCCCTTATCACTGGGACAAGGCAGGGGGAGGACCTCAGGGGAAACAGGCCTGTGTGGAAGTCTGTCCCGTATCGGCCATCAAGTTCACACGGGAAATACCGGAACAAAAAGGTGACAAGGGTTACAAGGTTAATCTTCGCGGCGCGGCCTGGAAAAATTTGAAGTATCCGACAACGGACTAGGCGCATGATATGAACGGATATGCCGGAAAAATTCTGAGAATCAATTTGTCGGACGGGAAAATCATGACGATCCCCACGGGCCGCTATGAGCAGTGGATTGGCGGGCATGGCATGGGATCGGCGATTTTCTTCGACCTGGTCAAGGATAAAACCATCGACGGGTTCCATCCGGGAAATGTTGTGACCATCATGACCTCGCCGCTTTCCGGTACGCTTGTTCCGGCGGCGGGCGGCCGAACGGAAGTCCAGGGCATCGGGGTCCAGTCCTATCCCATCGGCTGGTTTACCCGCAGCAACTTCGGCGGACGGTTTTCCGCCATGCTCAAGTATGCTGGCTGGGACGGAATCGTTCTGGAAGGCAAAGCCTCCCGACCGGTCTGGATTGACATCCGCAATGAAAAAGTCGTGATCCGCAACTGTCAACCTCTGTCCCTCTGGGGACAGGACACGAAAGCCTGTCAGGAAACCCTCTGGCATTATGTCGCCGGAGATAAGGCGGCAAGCGACTGGATTTCGCCCACCGGAAATGACGGGGAAAGAACCACCCAGCAACCGGCCATTCTGGCTATCGGGCCTGCCGGCGAAAACTTAAGCCGGATGGCCTGCCTGATTCACGACGCCGCTCACGGTTCCGGCCAGGGAGGGTTCGGCGCGGTCTGGGGTTCCAAAAATCTCAAAGCCGTAAGTGTGATCGGCACGGGCGACATTCATGTGCATGATCCCAAAGCCCTGCTGGTCGCGAGACTGGAGCAGACGCGGCAGTATGCTTTTTCTCCCGACGGCAGAATAAAATTCGACGCGCCTTCGGGCTTTCACCTGCCGCCGCTCCCCGGCGTGTTGTGGGGAAATCCTCCGGGCGCGGGAAGGCCCCGGGAAGCGCAGCGCCCCCAGGCCTGCGTGGGCTGTCATTCCGGCTGCCGGGCGCGCTTCAAAAGCGGCTTGGGCAACGGCGCCATTTGCTTTACAACGCTGTTTTACGGCAGCGCCAACTCCCCGGATATCCAGCGCCAGGCCAGCGACCTGCTCAACCGCTACGGTCTCAACGCCCACGAAATGATTTACTGCGACAGATATCTGGCCGAACTGCACGACCGGGGTGTTCTGGGCCCCGGAAAGGCGATTGACTGCCCGCTGGATTTCAATGACCGCGGCAGCCTCGCCTTTGTCACCCGCCTTGTGCGGATGATCGCCTGTCGCAATGACGGAAACGGCCGACCGCACGATTTCGGGACGACGCTGGCGGAGGGCGTCGTCCGCGCGGCCAAAAAATGGGGGCGCCTGGACGATGACCTGAAAACGGGACTGCTGCCTTTTCCCTTCTGGGGCCTGCCGGTCCACAAGGAGCCCGCGGCCCAGTTGGAATGGGGCTGGGGCACGCTTTTGGGAGACCGGGACATCAACGAGCATGACTTCGACTGGATAAAGTTTGACCTTCTCATCGCGCGGGCGTACGGCAGAAAACCGCGGGTTCCGGCGGAAGATCTGGTCAAGATCATCTCCGATAAGATGGAACCTTTTCAGGGAGACGAGCGGATGCTCGACTTCAGCACGGCCAATATGTACTCCAAGCACATGGCCAAGCTGGTCAGCTGGCACCGCTACTATACCCGCTTCTGGAAGCAGTCCGCCCTTTTTTGCGACTGGCGCTGGGCCGACTTCGTCAACGAAAATGCGCCCGGCAAGATCGGCTCCACGGGTCATGCGGAACCGAAATTCCTGAACGCCGTAACGGGAAAGAACATGACCTTTCTGGACGGCATCAACCTGGGCCGCCGGATCTGGAACCTCGATCATGCAATCTGGACGCTGCAGGGCCGGCATCGCCGTCTGGTTCACTTTGCCGATTATGCGTACGATGTCGCATCCAACGCCGAAGGATTGCGAAGAATCTACATGCCGGGAACGGAAAACGGCCAATGGACTTACATGGATGTCCGGGGAAGAACGTTCGACAGACAAAAGGTTGAAGAATTCAAAACCCGTTTTTACAAATTGCAGGGCTGGGATACCGCGTCCGGATATCCCACGCGCCGGACGCTGACTTCCCTGGGACTCGGATACGTCGCCGATGAACTGGAAAAAGCGGGCAGGCTGGGTTCCGAAGCATCATAAAAAAGTCTGCTGCCGGGCCTGAAAAAAAACGTTCTTGCGTTGCTGCGTCCGCCGGCGATTCCCGCAAACCGTTCGACCCGTTTTTGCCTTGACCTCCCCACTCCTTCCCTGTATAAACGCCGCCGACAGCAAGAAAAAGGGCAATGCGCATGGCGGACAGAAAAAATCAGCAAAAGGTCCAAACCCGCTCCCGTCGGATCGAGGTAAAAAAATCGGGTGTCCACGGCAGGGGCGTTTACGCCGCCCGTCCGCTGAAAGCGGGCGAGACGGTCCTGGAATACAAGGGCGAAATCATCACCTGGAAGAAGGCGCAAAAGCGCCATCCGCATGATCCCGATCAGCCCCACCATACTTTTTTCTTCCATCTTGACGATGGCCATGTCATCGACGCCACGCACAGCGCCGCCCCCGCCAAGTGGATCAACCATTCCTGCGCCCCCAACCTCGAAGCCCGTCAAACCGGCAACCAGGTTTTCCTCACGGCCCTGCGCGATATTTCGCCCGGCGAGGAGCTTTTTTACGACTACAGCCTGATGATCGAGGGCCGGATCACCGCCCGGGACAAAAGGGAACACGCCTGCCTGTGCGGCTCGCCTGACTGCCGCGGCACCATGCTGGACATCCCCCAAAAGAAGCAGCCGGCGCGCGCCGCTTTTCCTAAGCCGGGAAAAGTTGTGTCGCAGGTAAAGTCGTTTTCCGGACCCGAATAAAATCCGCAAACATTTTCGGCAGCGGCGCGCGAAGGGTCATGGCCAGGCCGGTCCGCGGATGCGTAAGCGTCACACGGACGGCGTGCAGCGCCTGGCGCGGCAAAAGCAGACTTTTTTCCAGTTCGGCGCGGGAGCCGTCCCGCAGAAATTCCAGAAAAGCCTTTTCGTCACGGCCATAAAGCTTGTCCCCGACAATCGGATAGCCGGCGGCCGACAAATGCGCGCGAATCTGATGCAGCCGCCCTGTTTCCGGAAAGCACCGGATGAGGGAAATATCGGCCACGGTAAGAATTTTGCGAAACCGCGTGACCGCTTTTTCCTCTCCGCCCGGCCAGGCCAGGCGCTTCTTGGCGATTGCCGAACCGGCGGCGCGGCCCAGGGGCAGGTCCACCGTCCATTCACCTGCGGGACAATGACCATGCACCAGCGCCAGGTATTCCTTGGTTCCGGCGATAAGCGCTCCGGCAAGCTTTCCGGCCGTCTTGCCGTCGAAGGCCAGCAGCACCACGCCCGAAGTCTCCCGGTCGAGACGGTGCGCGGGATAAACCCGGCGGCCGCACCGCTCTTCCAGAAGAGCCGTGAGCGTATGATGGAAATACCGTCCGGAGGGATGGACGGGCAGGTTGCCCGTCTTGTTGACGGCGATCCAATCTTCCTCCTCGTAAAGAACGGCAACGCCCTCATCGACGGTCGGTTCCGCGATCGGCCCGGCGTGCCACGCCAGCAGTTCGCCGCCGTAAAGCAGCCGACCGGGGTCGGTCACTCTGGCGTCATCGAGTAAAATCCGGCCGGCGGCAATTTCATCGCGCCACCGGTCCGGCGACAGATAGGTGAACCGGGAGGCCAGATAATCGACGAGCGCCACGGTTTGCGGCTGCGGCGGGACGCGTGAACGGATGATGCGCCGGCGGGGCATGATCGGTGGCTACCCTTTCTTTTCAGCGGGCCGCCCGCGGTTCTTTGTCCATCAACTTCCGCTTCAGCAGGGACTGGCGGTACGTCCGGGAAACGGACAGGGCCCGCACGGCCTGCCGGGCCGTTTCAAAGATGGGAATGCGGTGTTTGACGCGGATGGCGATGGATTTGGCGACGGCATTGGGCGTATAGATGGCCGCGGGCTTTGCGTAATGCTTGCACATCTTCAATAGTTCGGCCAGGCAGTCGATGACAAACGGCTGCCAGACGCTGAGCAGCGGCAGAAGGCCGTCCACTTCATCGGCGGAAAGCAGAATGTCGAAGATGTCCAGATACGTCTGCGGCGGCGCGGGGCCGATATCCACGGGATTGGCGATATTGAAGACCTGCCCCGCCTTTTTGAGGCGCTCCTGCGTCCGCGGCGCAAGCCTCGTCATCTGCAGGCCCGCCTCCACCAGCAGGTCCGCCGCGATGCTGCCAAAGGCGCCGGAGTTGGTGAAGGCCGCGATCCGCCTGCCCTTCAGAAGCGGCATTTCGGTGAACATCTTCGGCAGCGAGTGCAGCTCGTCGATGGACTCCAGGCGGATGATGCCCGACTGTTTGCAGGCATTGTCGAAAATCGCATCGTTGTTGGCCATACCCGCCGTATGCGACATGGCGGCGCGGGCGCCCTCCTCGGTTTTGCCGACCTTGTAAATCAGCACCGGCTTGCGGGAGCGCCGGGCTGCTTCCATCAGCTTGCGGCCGGCGGAAATGTTTTCGAGATACATGCCGATGATTTCCGTCTCGTCGTTCTGGAAGTAGTCGATCAGGTCCGCTTCATCGACGTCGCACTTGTTGCCGATGCTCACCACCTTGTTGATGCCCACCAGATCGTAGTACAGCGATTCCATCACCAGCACGGCCACGCCGCCGCTCTGAATGACGTAGGACATGACGCCGGGCGACTCGAAGATCTGCTTCATCTCCACCAGGGAGGGATTGACGCCGTAAAAGCAGCAGAACTTGTTGCGCGTGCTGAGCGTCCCCAGACAGTTGGGCCCCAGAATGCGGATGCCGTGCTCCCGGGCGACGGCGTCGATGTCGCGCTGCATCGCTTCGCCCAGGTCTCCGCCTTCGGAAAAGCCGGCGCTTTCAATCACGAGATGCTTGATCCCCTTTTGCGCGCAGTCTTGCACCAGGCCCGGCACGTGGCGCGCCGCCACGATGATGACGGCCAGGTCCGGCGTCCGGGGAAGATCGAGGACGGAGGCAAAGCCCGGATAGCCCTGCACCGGTTCGCCCTTGGAGTTGACCGCGTAAACCGGGTGGGGATACTGAAGATAATCTTTGAGCATGGTGCAGATTGTGGCGCCCAGATTGAAGGGAGCGTTGGAGGCGCCGACGACGACGACGGATTTCGGATCGAAGAAGAGTTCCATGAGTCACCTGCCTGAGCATCGGATTTTCAGAATTTCGCCGGGCTAAAAAGCGCAAAACTTTTCCGTTTTGTCAAGATGGAAAACCGGATGGAAAACCGGCGGCGTTTTTTTAAGGCCGGGGCGGCCGCCGTCAGGAAGCTTCCGGCGCATCCGCATCTTCCGGAACCTGCGGATGCTGCGTGATGCTGCCGAGAAGCTGATAGAAAAGTTTCGTGGTCATCGAAATGTTCGTGGCCAGACCGAAAACAAAATTCCGGAACGTGGGAGAAAGCGCGTCGTACTCCTTCTGCAGCGCGGCGCTGTCGAGAAGCTCGGCGTCGAAGGGGTCCGAAGTCATGACCGAGGCGTATAAGGGCTCATGGCCGAAAGCCATGAACGGCAGACGTCCGAAGACGTCGTCTGGGCCCAGCTGAAGCAGGTTGACCTCGCCGCGCGGCCCCTTGCCGATGACGTCGGCCGTTCCCTCGCGGATGAGATAAAGATCCGTGTTGCTCTGATAGCCGTGCTCGAAAACCTTGTCCGGCGGCAGCGTCCGGGAATATTCGCCGATATAGGCCTCGATGGCGTTCTGGTTGATCATGCGGAGCCGATTGTCCAGGCTGATGAGAATTTTTCTAAACGGCTCCGACAGGGCGGAATATTCCCGGTGCAGGGCTTCCGCGTCGAGTAAAAACAACTGGACGTCGCCTTCGGCGATCGCCGTGGCGTTTCTTGCGTATTCGCCGTATAAAAACGACCGCACGGTTCCGAGAAAGCATCCTTCGCCGAGACGGGCCAGGGTGAGCGCCCCCTTGGGCGTATTCTTGACGATTTTCACGGTGCCGTCGGAAATGCCCCACAGCCACTTGCCGTGTTCTCCTTCGCGCACGATGGTCGCCCCGTCGGCATAGCTTCGCTCCATCGTGGCATAGCGGTAATCCATCGGCGGGCCCTTGACGGGCTGCTCGGAATCGATGGCCATGTTTTCCCGCGCTTCGCCTTCCTCATCCTCGTCGCCGGCGTCAGGCAGCGGGGGTGGTCCCAGGCGGGCGATCTTGCCGTCGTCGATCAGCCGCAGGGCGTCAAGGACAATCTCCATCATGCTTTGCCTGATGACCTTTTCCACGCTTCCCGGACGCTCCTCGGAAAAATCGTAGCGCCCGTCCGTTATTCCGAACAGGGCATACACGGCGTCAATCCCCCGCAGACTGCCCCAGAAACCGTTGACGGGATTGCCGTTGACAAAGTATACAACTCCCTTTTCCGGCGAGTACGGGGAGCGCAGCGTCAAAAGGCCGGTGCAGTTGTTGCCGCCCAGCAGCTGAAAGACATCAGCCAGAGACAAAAAAAGGAGACTCCCGGAAAAGACGATATTATTGCTCATAGATCATTCCGTTATCTTTACATTTTTATCTTTGAGCCACTATAGGAAACCCCGGGGGGGCCTGTCAAGAAAATCTTGACAGGTCTTTGCGCGGCGCCCGCGGCTTCGCCCGGCGCCTCACCGGCTTTTCGCTACGCCTACGCGGTCGCAGAAGCGCCGGACCGGGCACGAACTGCAAAGCGGCGAAATCGGCTTGCAGGTTTTGCGGCCGAAGGCGACCAAAAGCGTGTTGTAAATGATCCAGTGCCGCCGCGGCAGCTTGGCCCGCAGCGCCATTTCCGTTTCATCGGGCGTTTTCGCGGCCACATAGCCCAGGCGGTTGGAAATGCGGTGGACATGGGTGTCCACGCAAATCCCGTCCTTGCCGTAAGCCAGCGTCACGACCAGATTGGCCGTCTTGCGGCCGACGCCCTTGATGCTGAGCAGATCGTCCAGATGATCCGGCACCCGCGAACCGAAACGGTCGATCAGCTCCCGGCAGGCGTTCTGGATGGTCCTGGCTTTATTGCGGTAAAAGCCGACCGGAAAAATCGTCCGGGCGATCTTTTCACGGGGAATGTTCAGCATCTCTTCGGGTGTGGCCGCGAGCGCAAAGAGCCGTTCGGTGGCCTCGGCCGTCACTTCGTCCTTGGTGCGCAGGCTCAAAAGCGTGGATATGAAAATAACGAAAGGATCGCGCTGATGCTCTGCCAGGTGGGAAACGACGGGCATCTCGCCCAGTTCCAGCTCCTTTTTTAAAATACGTACAATGGCGTTGATGTCCGAGTCTCGCATGGCCTTGTGTCCGCCTCCTTTCGGGTCGGTAAGGATCGGTTCTTCATAGTCCGGGCCAGGCGGAAAAGCAAGCTCCTAAACCCCGTCCCTTTGCCGCGCGGCGGGCAAGAGCCGGAAAAACGACGGCTTTCCCCTTTTCCTTTTTTCTTGACAGGGCCTTTCTATTCTTATAATGCCCACTTTGCACCTTTGCGCGCGCATGATGGAGTTTGGCACTTCAGGGACTGGGGCTCCAGTGATCATCCCCGATAAACAAGCAAATTCAATCCATCCGGCAGGTCGCCTCGCATGGACCGGATCATGCAGGGAGATGTAGAAATTTCATGCAAAAAACAAAAAAATATCCCATTACCCCGCCCGATGAAATAGGCCGGCGAAAAAAGAAAATGGGACAGGTGGTGGTGATTGAAGACCGCTGCAAGGGCTGCGGTTTTTGCATCGCCAATTGTCCGCGGCAGGTTCTTCGGGTTTCTTCAGCCTTCAACAAGAAAGGGTATCATCCCCCGGAAGTGATCGACACCACCCGGTGTGTGAACTGCCACTTCTGCGAAATTCTCTGCCCGGAATTCGCCATCTACAGCGTGGAATACGACGACCTCGAAGAGCAAGACTAAAAAGGAGCGTAATTTTGTCTGCCAAAGAAGTAAAAACAGGAATCCATTTCATCAACGGCGACGAGGCCTGCTGTGAAGGGGCTCTGGCCGCCGGCTGCCGCTTTTTCGCCGGTTACCCGATCACGCCCGCCACGGAAGTGGCCGAGTCCATGTCGCGCCGCCTGCCTGAAATCGGCGGCATCTATATTCAGATGGAAGACGAAATCGCCTCGATGGCGGCCATTCTGGGCGCGAGTTGGGGCGGCGTCAAGTCCATGACCAGCACGTCCGGCCCGGGATTTTCGCTGATGATGGAAAACATCGGCCTCGGCATCTGCACGGAAACGCCCTGCGTCGTCTGCAACGTTCAGCGCGCCGGCCCCAGCACGGGTCTGCCCACGCTGGTGGCCCAGGGCGACATGATGCAGGCGCGCTGGGGCTCCCACGGGCATTACGAAATTATCGCCCTGTCTCCGTCAAGCCCGCAGGAGATGTTCGACTTCACCATCCGGGCCTTTAACTTAAGCGAGTACTACCGCCTGCCCGTCATCCTTCTGGCCGACGAAACCATCGGACACATGACCGAACGCGTGGTGGTTCCCCCCGAAGAGGAAATCGAAATCGTCAATCGCCGTAAGCCGGCCGTATCCCGGGAAGAATATCTGCCCTACGAAGCGGACCCGGACGGCATCGCGCCGATGGCCAACTGCGGCGACGGATACCGGATCCACGTCACCGGTCTGACGCACGACGAGCGCGGCTATCCGGCAATGGATGCGAAAGCCCAGGAAAAGATGGTCACCCGCCTGGTGGATAAAATCCGCAACAACCGCGACAAGATAATTTCCACGAAAAATCTTTTTCTCGACGACGCGGAAGTTGTGGTCGTGTCCTACGGCATCAGCGCCCGGTCTTCCATGCAGGCCGTCCAGGACGCCCGCCGGGAAGGAATCAAAGCGGGGCTCATCAAACTCGACACGGTCTGGCCTTTTCCGGAAGACCTGATCCGCGCCGTCGCCGCTTCGTCCAAAACCATGATCATGGCCGAAATCAACGGCGGACAGATGGTCCTGGAGCTGGAACGCGCGGCCTGCGGCGCCTGCCCGGTCCGTCTGGTGTCCAACTACGGCGGCGCCATTCTGCATCCGGGGCTGATTCTCAGCTCAATTGCCAAAGCAGCAAAGGGTAAATTATGATTACAGCAAAAACCGCAAAAAACCTGCCGCCTCATCCGATGGATTCCCTCCTCCGGACGGAGCGGATTCCCCACATCTGGTGCCCCGGCTGCGGCATCGGGACGGTGTTTTCCGCCGTCATTCACTCCGTCAAGAACTCCGGCTGGGATCCCAACAATATCGCCATGGTTTCCGGCATCGGCTGCACCGGCCGCATGGCCGGCTACATCCGCCTGGATTCCTTCCACACCACGCACGGTCGGGCGCTGCCGTTTGCCACGGGGCTCAAGCTGGCCAAGCCGGACACAAAGATCATCGTCGTATCCGGCGACGGCGACCTGTTCGCCATCGGCGGCAACCATTTCATCCACGCCGCGCGCCGCAATATGGATCTGACCGTCATCTGCGTCAACAACCTGAACTACGGCATGACGGGCGGACAGCAGGGCCCCAGCACGCCGCTCGGCGCCAAGACCACCACGACCGTCAACGGCTCACCCGAGGAGCCGTTCAACTTCTGCTATCTGGCCGCCGCCTGCGGAGCGACCTACGTGGCGCGCTGGACGGCCATGCAGGTGCGCTCCCTGCGGAGCTCCATCAGCGAAGCGCTCGATAAGCGGGGCTTCAGCTTCGTGGAAGTGATCACGCCCTGTCCGTCGTCTTTCGGACGGCGCAACCGCATGGGCACGGCGCTGGAAATGCTCAAATTCTATCACGGCCGGTCCGTGATCCGCAGCGACATCGACCCCCGGGACGCGTCGATGGATATCGACCGCGAAATCGTCGTGGGCAAGTTCGTCGATATCGAGCGGCCCACCTTTATGGACCATTACGAGAAAGTCAACCGGCTGAATTCTCCCCAGTGGCGGGCGATGCATCCGGATCAGAAAGCAAGGTGACGCGCCATGACCGATAAGCGGGAAAGACACATTCTCATCACCGGCTTCGGCGGCCAGGGCATCGTCATGGCCGGCGACATCCTGGGCCGGGCGGCCACGCTTTACGACCACAAGCACGCCACGATGACGCAAAACTACGGTCCGGAAGCGCGCGGCGGCGCCTGCTCCAGCCAGGTCATCATCAGCGGCGAGGAGATTCTCTTCCCCTGCGTGGAGGAGCCGGAAATTCTGGTCTGCATGAGCCAGGAAGCCTACACGAAAAACGTGAAATCCCTGCGCCCCGAGGGGACGCTGATCTGGGACACGGATCTGGTGCGCACGCGCAAAAGCGACATGAGCTTCAAAACCTTTCACATTCCCGCCACCCGCTTTGCCGAACAGCTCGGCACGAAAATGATGGCCAACATCGTCATGCTGGGGTTTCTCTCCGCGGTGGAACCGCTGGTGCATGCCGATGCGCTGAAAAAAGCGGTGCTCGAATCCGTGCCGGCCGCGACAAGGGACAACAATTTGCGCGCCTTCACCAACGGCCGGGAGTACGGCCAGTCCATCATCAAGGGAACGCTGGAACAGGAGCAGGCCAAACTTCAGGATTGACAGGGTAAAGCGTCGTCTGTTACACATGCTCCATGAAGAAAAAAGATCGGGGCATAAAACCCATCACCGTGGGCTTGTTCGGCTTCGGAAAAACGGGCCGCCTGGTGGCCGACGAATTTTACAAAGACGGCCACTTCGACCTGAAGTGGGTCGTCCGGCGCACGCACAAGGACAACCACAAATACGCCACCCGTCTTTTGGGCTACGAAGTGGACGACGCGCGGATTTTTTCCGTGGACGAAGTGTCTCCCGATTTTTTCCGCAGCCATCCGGTGGATATCCTGGTCGATTTTTCGAGCGCCAGGGCTCATTTGCAGTATGCGCCCGCGGCCGACTGCGGCATTCGCATCATCTCCGCCATCTCCAAATACAAGGAACAGGATATCGATGCTTTGAAAAGCCTGTCGGTAAAAACGGCGGTCCTGTATTCGCCCAACATCACGCTGGGCATCAATTTTCTTCTCGTGGCCTCGCAAATCCTGCAGGGCATCGCGCCGCACGCGGATGTTGAAATTGTGGAGGAACACTTCCGGGGCAAAAAGGAAGAATCGGGCACGGCGTTGAAAATCGCCGACATTCTCGGCCTGGACAAAGCCAGGCACGTCAACTCCATTCGCGTGGGCGGCATTGTCGGCAAGCATGAAATCATTTTCGGCCTGCCCAATCAGACCATCCGCCTGGTTCATGAAAGCATCAGCAAGGCCGCCTTCGGACAGGGGGCGATTTTCGCCGCCAAGTGGCTGATCGCCGCCCCCGCAGGCATGTATTCGATGGAAAATATCATCGTCGACATGTTCAAAAGAAACATCCCCGTGTATTGAACGCCATCGGTTTCCCGAGACGGTTTGAACCGCACGTAAAAAAGCCCTGCCGGTGACTCGTCGGCAGGGCTTTTTGGACCGCAGATCCGTTGTTTTCTAATTGTATCCTTCATCGTAGGCCAGCATGTCCAGATGCAGCGTGGCGATATCCTCGACGTCCAGATTGACGTCCTCGGACGATTTGGACAGCTCGACGATCTTGATGTAGCGGCGGCACTTGTTGCAGACGTCGACGCGGCGGCTTTCCTCGCCCTCGACGGCGAAGTAAGCCAGAGAATGCTGCTCCTCGTTGCCGCAGAAGGGGCATTTGATCCGGCGGAAGGGCCATTTATAGCCGCACTGATGGCAGAAAAGATAACGCTTGCCTTCCTCCTTTTCCCGGATTTCGCCGATTTTCGGCTCCTTGCCGCAAATCGGGCAGTAGCCTTCCGACCAGCCTGCTTTTTCCACCAGGGCGCCGTACTGTTCGGCAACCACCTCCAGTTCCGGACGGAGACTCTCTTCGAGGAACAAATCGATCAGATCGAGCTGTTCGTCATTGTCCCCGGTTGCCGTGAAGTCTTCCTCCGGCGCCTCCTCTTCGGCCGGGCCGGGATTGAACGATGCCCGGACGATCTTTTCCCAGTTGAACTGTTCGTCTCGAATGATCTCCAGAAACTTGTGCGCCTCTTCCGGCATTTTCTTTTCGGCGATGGCGACCAGCGAGTAGAAATATTCCCGCGGCCGCGCAAGATCGTACTTTTGCCCGGTCAGATCGACGAGCGGCAGGCCGCCGGCCATTTTCCCCGGAATCAACTTGGCTTCCACGGAAAAGATCGGCTGCTTCATCTGCTTGCGGTACGCTTCCCGGAGAATCAGAATTTCCGCGAGAATATCCAGCAGGTCGGTGTAGTGAGGATTGGAAACTTTGTAATCCTCGATGGTTTTTAAAGATTTGCGCAGCGTGACTGCCATGAATGATTATCCTCCCCTGTTCTTCCCCGGCAGATCCGGCGGTGCGCGGTTTCGGTCGCATCACCCTCCGGCTGCCAAAGGCGTCTCACCTTATCCGCTTTCCCCCCGATCTTCAAGCGATATTTGTTCAGAAGAAAATGAAGGTGATGACGACGAACAGCACCACCAGAACGGGAATCGAATATTTAAACATGTAGCCGAAAAAGCTCGGCATTTTCACGCCCGCCTCTTCGGCGATCGACTTGACCATGAAATTGGGCGCGTTGCCGATGTACGTATTGGCGCCCATGAACACAGCGCCGGCGGATATGGCCGCGAGGTAGGGAATCTTTTCCACGATGAGGCCGGAAACCGCCTGCGCCTCGGGAAGCCCCGGATAAAACTTGCCCAGCGCGCTGTTGAAAAACGTCAAATAGGTGGGCGCATTGTCCAGGAAACTGGAGAGCGCCCCCGTCGCCCAGAAATAATGGGCCGGCGTGTTGACGGATTGAATCAGCCAGGCCAGCGCGCCTTTGTCGCCCGCCTTGAGAATCGCGAGCGCGGGAATGATGGTGATGAAGATGCCGGCAAAAAGGTAAGCCACCTCCAGAATCGGCGCCCAGGTAAACTCGTTGCCGGCGCGGACTTCGCGCCTGGTCGCTGCAAGCGACAAAAGGCCCATGCCGATGAGAATCGCGTCCTTGGCGAGATTTTCCACTGTCTGATGGATGCCGAAAACGGAAATCTCGCCCATTTTGGCGGTTCCGCTCATCAGCACCGCGCCGATAATGCCGGCAAGAAAAATGAAATTGCGTTTGCCCTCAATGCGCAGCGGCTCCGGCGCATCGTCCGGCATGGCGGTTTTGCTTTCCTTTCTGTAATAGTAAGTATCGAGTACAAAATAAAGCGCCAGGAGGATAACGCTTGCAAAGGCCATTTCCGGCAGGATATGCAGCGTCCAGAAAAACGGAACCCCGTGCAGAAAGCCCAGAAACAAGGGCGGGTCCCCCAGCGGCGTGAGCGCCCCGCCGATGTTGCTCACCAGAAAAATGAAAAAAATGATGGTGTGCACTTTATGGATGCGCCAGGCGTTGGAGCGCAGGATCGGGCGGATGAGCAGCATGGAGGCGCCGGTGGTCCCGATGACGGAGGCCAAAAGTGTGCCGATGAGCAAAATGACGGAATTGACGGCGGGCGTTCCTTTCAGAGAACCGCGGACGTAAATGCCACCTGAAACCGTAAACAAAGCCCAGAGGAGCAGAATAAAGGGAATGTAGTCGATGATCACGATATGCAGAATTTCATGGACGGCGACTTCCCGGAAAAAATACAAAAACGGGAGGGCGAAGACCAGGGCCCAGAAAGCGGAAACCTTGGGAAAATGGTGGTGCCAGAAACGCGGCACAATAAGCGGCATCAGCGCAATGGAAAGCAAAATGCCCGCAAAGGGCAGAGCCGACCACAAGGGCAGGGCGACGCCGATATCGACCGCCGCGGACGCCGGACAAAAGCCGGAAACACCCGGCACAAGAAGAACCGCCGAGAGAAAGATGCCGAAAATTTTTTTCATCATTGAAATGCTGCACTCCTTCGAATGATAATGAACCATATGCTGCACACCCGCGGTTTCACCCTTTTGGCGCTGCGGCAGCGCGGGGACCAAAATTCAACGCGATTTCTCTGCCGTCGGTCTCGATCGGTGTCCGCCGTTGCATCAACCGATCAGAGCCGTAAAGTCACTGGATTGCAAAATTTGTACCCTTGCCGAACCCGCCGGCGATGGTCGGGTTTGCCGCCCGAAGCGTCCAAATCTTTTTTTGCAGCAACCATCCAGACGAAAAAAAGACCTTGCGTCGCCTTTTCCGGCAGGCAGTATATTCGAGAAGGGAGAAAAAGGACCTTGCCCGCTGCGGCGGCCCGTAAGTTACCCGATCGGACGCTCAAAAAAAATCGTCTGCGTCGGATACGCGAACGCGATGCCCTCTTCCTGAAAGCGGCGGTAGATGGCCAGATTGATCGCTTCCTGAACATCCATATAGACATTGTAATCCGGCAGGGATACAAAATAAACCGCTTCATAGTTCAGGGACGAATCGGCGAATTCCTTGAAATGAACTCGGTCGGGGCGCGCTTTCGGCATTTTTTCAATAATGTCCCAGACGATCGCCTTGATGCGCTCCAGCTTCTCCGGGGAAGTGGAATACACGACGCCGAAGCTGAAGATAATGCGCCGCTCTTCCATGCGCTTGTAGTTGCGGATGCGGCTTTTCAAAAGATCGTTGTTGGAAAAAATGAGCTGCTCGCCGCTCAGGCTGCGAATGCGCGTGGTCTTGAGTCCGATGTGCTCGACCGTTCCGGAAAGCGCATCCACCACGATATAGTCGCCGATAACGAAAGGTTTGTCCAGCACGATGGACAAAGACGCCAGCAGATCGCCCAGAATATTCTGCACGGCCAGCGCCACGGCGATGCCGCCGATGCCCAGCCCCGCCACGAGCCCCGTGATGTTGACGCCCAGATTGTCCAGAATCAGCAGGAACACGATGATCCAGAGAACCATGCGCGCCACGAATCCCAGAAGCGACAGCGTGGTGGCGCTGGAGGCGTCCTGGTCCATCCGCCTGGCGATCGTCCGGCCAAGCCAGAACCGGACGCCGGCGCTGGCCCAGAGGCCGCCCTGAACGATCAGGACCAGAATGACCGCTTTCTGCCACAGCGCCGCGACGGACGGCCTCAGCACAACCGCGTAAGACGCCACATACGCGGAGGCGACAAGCAGGATGAAAAATTTCGTCTGCCTCAGCATCGTGACGAGCAGATCGTCGATTTGGTTGTCGGTGGCGGCGGCCAGCTTCGTCAGCCGGGAGATGGCGGCGCGCTGGACGATTTTCAAAACGGCAAACACGGCAGCCAGGATCAAAACCGCCACGAGCCAGCTTTGCAGCGTGTTTCCCAGATAGATGGTGTTCAAAATGTCCATTATGTCTCCTGTGGCTTGCCCGTCGTCCGGACGGCGCGCCGCGTTATTCGCGAAGGAAAGCTTACTTTTCCGGAATGACCAGAATCGGCCTCAGCGCCGTGTCGATGATATTGACGTCGGTGCTGTCAAACATGGACGAGTACAGCTTGCTGCGGTGTTTGTGCCCGACGATGATGAGGTCGATTGCGTGCGCCTCGGCATATCGGACGATTTCCTCCGCCACGTTGCCCTTGGCGGCGGCGTAAACGATCTCCAGACCCTCCAGCAGCCCTTCGGAAACGGCCTTGCGGACCTTGAGCGCGATGGTGTCTTCCCGGTCGGTCGGATGGCGGTATCCCGCCTGTGGATCGTTCACATAGACCACATGCAGCCGGCTCTTGAACAGCCGCGCACATTCCAGGGCAAATATCATCGACGACGGGCGTTCGTCATCCAGATCGATCGCGTAGAGCATATTTCGAAATTCTTTCATCCGCACCTTCCTTTCCCATGCGCCGGTTATATAACAACCAATCCGATAGGCTGTCAACCTTTTAGGAACGTTTCAGCACGCGGTTGATCAGGCGCAGGAGGCGGGCCATTTCATACTGGCCCCGCAGATAGTAGTCCGCGCCGCTCGTTTTCTTTTGTCCCACCCGGACAGTGAAAATGTTTTTGCGGCAAAGGCGGAAAATATCCTCGTCCGTTTCATCGTCGCCGACAAAGAATCCCTTCGTCAGCTTTTCCTCCCGCATCAGCAGTTCGAGCGCCACTCCCTTGTCCGGCGCGCCGGCCGGCAGCAGATTTTCCACGAACTTGCCGCTGACGCGCCGGGGCGGCGGCAGAAGCCGGCGGACCGCATGCTGAATCAGTCCCTGCGCCGCCGGAATGTTCACAGCATGCCGGTAGTGAATCGAAAGGGTCGGGCCCTTGTTTTCGATGACAATCCCCGTCTGTTCCTCCTGGGGGAGGAGGATGTCGAGCTGCTGCTGCCAGCCCTGCGCCGTCCGGACAAAGCCGTTTTCGCGTTCGGTCCAGCCGGGCAGCCCCTCCGCGCCGTGGTTGCCGATCACGTAGCGCGGCGCGCCGGCAAGGTGCGCGAGGGCGTCCGAGCGCGAGCGGCCCGTGATGATCGCGACAGGCGCCCGGCCGGCAAGTTCGGCCAGGGCGCGCTGCACAGCGTCGGGAATGCGGATGAGAGCGGGATCGGAGACAATGGGCGCCAGGGTTCCATCCAGATCAAAGGCGAACAGCGTGGCCGGATCGACAAAGTCGGCGAGCCGGGCCGGCGCGGATCTGCCGAACAGGAAAGCCGCAGCGCGGGAATGCGTCATGGCTGGACTCCGATCCGCACCGCCAGCTTTTCGCGCTGCCGGATCCGGGCGGCGTCGAGCAGCATCCGCCCCGCCCAGCGGTAAACGTTGAAACTGCGCACCAGATCCCGCATGCTGCGCATCCGCTCCCGCTGTTCGAACGCCGGCATGGTGAGCGCCGTGTACAGGGCGTCGGCCGTCTGTTCGATGTGATAGGGATTGACGATCAGCGCTTCGTAGAGTTCGTGCGCCGCGCCGGTGAAGCGGCTCAGGACCAGCACGCCCCGTTCATCGTCGCGGGCGGCGATGAATTCCTTGGCCACCAGGTTCATGCCGTCGTGCAGGCTCGTAACGACGCACACGTCGGCCGCCCGATAGTAGCGGTTGACGTCCCGGGGCTCGTGGTGCGAAACCCGCAGATGGACAGGCTGATAAGTCCCCCGGCCGAAACGCAGATTGATCTCGGCGGCCAGCGCGCGCACGCGCGATTCGAGCGAATGATATTCTTCCAGCACCGACCGCGACGGCGCGGCGATCTGGATAAAGGAAAATCTGCCCAGGAGCTCCGGATGGTTCACGAGCAGCTGTTCGACCGCCCGCAGCCGCTCCAGAATGCCTTTGGTGTAGTCGAGCCGGTCCACGCCCAGGCCGACGAAACCGTCCGGCGCGATGTTGAGGGACCGGCGGATATCGGCCCGGCACTGCTGGACCGACGGCTGAGAGTCCTGCCAGGGCGGCGGCCACTGGATGGAAATCGGATAGGCTTCCACCAGCGTCAGATTGCCGCCGCGGAAAATGGTGGAAGAAGCGTGGTCCACGCGCGTTTCCAGATAGCGCTCCACCGTTTCCAGAAAATTCTTGCAGTGAAAAGGCGTATGAAATCCGAGAATCGTGCTGCCCAGCATGCCGCGCAAGAGTTCATCGCGCCAGGGGCAGATGCCGAAGGATTCCGGATTGGGCCAGGGAATATGCCAGAAGGTGATGATCGTCGCCCGGGGCAGAAGCTTGCGCAGCATCAGCGGCAGCAGCGCAAAATGATAGTCCTGGACCAGCACCACCGGATCATCCCGTTGGGCTTCCTTCACCACGGCGTCGGCGAAGCGCGCATTGACCGTTACATAATGCTCCCAGTCTTCGGTGCGGAAAACGGGGCGGACGTGGGCAATGTGGCAAAGCGGCCAGAGTCCTTCGTTGGCCAGTCCGTAGTAGTACCCCTGCTCCTCTTCGGCGCTGAGCCAGATCCTTCTCAGCGTGTATTCCGGCGAATCCGGCGGCACGCGGACATGGTCTTTCCTGTCCACCGCCTCGCGATCCGCCGTGCCGCCGCCGTGGGCGATCCAGATGCCCGAACAGGCGCGCATGACCGGCTCCACGGCGGTGACCAGGCCGCTGGCCGGCCGCAGAATATCGATGCCCTGGGCTCCCTGCATGTGAATGTAGGGCTCCCGGTTCGACACCACCATGATTTGCTCGCCCGCCAGTTGTTCGTACAAGAGCGTCCGCAGAGCATCCGGCGTCCAGGCGACGGTGGTGTCGTCGGCCATGCGCTTTTCCGCGTCGATGGAGCGCAGAAGCGAGCGCAGATCGCCCATGAGCGGCTGCAGTTCGGAATCGACGGGTTTGGCAAACGGCCGCACCAGGCCCTCGCCGCGCAGCAGCGCGCGCACGCCGTTCATCCAGCCGCGCCAGCTCAAATGCGCCACCAGCACCGTGATGAACGAGATCACCAGCCCCAGCACGGCAAACAAAAGCACGATGTACTTGCGCGTATCGGCGCTGCGGTGCTGGACGAAGCTCATGTCGTGCACCAGAACGAGCGATCCCCGCGGAACGTCGGCGACGATCACGGGACGGACGGCGACATGCACCAGCCCCTGGGGCAGCTGGACCAGCGGCGACTCGCTGTCCGACGGCTTGGGCGGAGAGCAGCCCAGCTGGGCGGGAAAAACCGGCGACGAATAAAGGAGCCTGCCGCGGCCGTCGCAGTAGCCCAGCGCAAACAGCCTTTCGTCCTGCGTCGCCCGGGCCAGAAGCGTGTTGATTTTCATCTTGTGGCCCTGTTCGAGCAGTTCGCCCAGCGGCTCCTGGAGGGTGCCGGCGATGAGCTGCGAGCGGATGTCCATATCGCGCACGGACCAGCGCAGGTTCAGCCTGTCCACCAGCGGAACGACCAGGTAGGCCAGCAGCGTCAGCGCGGCGACAAGCGGCAGCACGAACCGCAGCGTCAGGCGCAGGGAGCGGGAGGACCGTATCTTGGCTCCGGTCGGAAAAAGCATGACTTCCTCCTTTCCCTCTAAAAGGCGCTGTCCCAGCGCTTGCTCAGACGGATGGCGGCGTTGATCAGCCCCACCATGCTGTACGTCTGAACGTAGTTCCCCCAAGGAACGCCCGTCCGGGGATCGAGATGTTCGGCCAAAAGGCCGTGGCGGTTGCGCCGGGCCAGCAGATTTGTGAAGA
>Ga0228535_1002293_pt1 | contig 19369 bp, 16 predicted proteins | sample SJ1metagenome_FD_168457 | JGI IMG/M metagenome (GOLD analysis project Ga0228535, IMG submission 168457) | Enriched culture of PCE-dechlorinating microbial communities from Ithaca, New York, USA - SJ1 | ecosystem: Engineered > Modeled > Simulated communities (microbial... > Unclassified | place... | reverse complement strand
GCTACGCTTTCGGCCAAGTCGTCGATGATCTCGGCCAGCAATTCACGCGGGGTCGCGGCCAAACACTTCTTGTTGTGCATTATAACGACGGGCGCCGCATACATAGCCGCAACGCCGGCAATCTCCGGATCCTTTTTGGCGCCGCCGACATCGTTGATAATATGGACACCGAGCTTTAAGGCCTCTTTGGCTGCGCCGGCTTTGTAGGTATCCAGCGAGATCGGAACCGGAACCTCCTTCAGGAGAACCTCCAGCACAGGCATGACCCGCTGCAGTTCCTCCTCGAGCGAAACCGCCGCCGCTTGAGGACGGGTCGATTCCCCGCCCACATCGATGATATCTGCTCCCTCGTCCACCATTCTCCTGGCCTGTTGTAAAGCCGTTTCCGGCGCAAGATATCTCCCGCCGTCGGAAAACGAATCCGGGGTGATATTGAGAATCCCCATCACCAGGGGCCTTTCGCCCAACGTCAGCTCGCGGTCAGCCCACTTCCAAGTGATCGGCTTGCCTTCAGCCAAACCTCCGGCCAACAGCGCGGCCAGTCTCTCGCCAAAGGCGGCCAGCCCCCAGGGCTGTGCGGTCATCTTCGCTGCCAGGGCCCGGTAGTGCTTGAGGGTACCGAGTAGCAGCACGTCGCTGTATTCCCTGCTGTTGTTCAAAGCCCACCTGCCAATAACGGCCTCGCCGCCCAAGGAAAGCATCTGCTGTTTGAGGATATTGGCCGCGGGGCTTTTAACTTCTCTAAGATAGAGGGGATAGACAGCGGCCTTTTCGAGCATCAACTCGATACCGCCTTTATCGGCGCCCACAGCGCCAAAAACCCCGCGGGCTTCTTCCCGCCCGGCTAGCTCAAGATAATAGGGTCCCCGCATCTCCATCACCGCCTAAAACAGTCCTGTTATAGTGCCCTCTTCATCAATATCTATCTCATTGGCTGCCGGTTTTTTCGGCAGCCCCGGCATCGTCATGATACTGCCGGCCAGCGCCACGATAAATCCCGCTCCGGCCGAGAGCCTGACCTCCTTGACCGTAACCGTGAAACCGCTCGGTCTGCCGAGCTTGGCCGCGTCGTCCGAGAGGGAATACTGGGTCTTGGCCATACAGACCGGCAGCCCGCCGAAGCCCTGGGCCTCATACTTGGCGATGGCCTGCTCCGCCGCGTTGCTGTAGGAAACCCCGTCCGCCCCGTATATTTCCCCGGCAATAGCCTTGATTTTTTCCTTGATCGGCAGTTTCCAGTCATAAAGCGGACGATAACGGCTCGGGCAGCTCTCCAGGACCTGCAGCACTTTTCTGCCCAGCTCCTCCCCGCCTTGACCACCCTCCGCAAATACCTTGGACAAAGCGGCCTCGACCCCGAGTTCACGGCAACGCGTCAGAACCAGGTCGATCTCTTCTGGCGTATCGGTTGGGAAATGGTTGAGGGCTACTACCACGGGAACCCCGAATTTTCCGATGTTTTCGATATGCTTTTCCAGGTTGGCCAGGCCCCTCTCGAGGGCCGGCACATCCGCCGCCTGCAGATTGTTTTTAGCCACCCCGCCATGCATCTTCAGGGCACGCACCGTGGCCACGAGCACAGTCGCGTCGGGCCGAAAGCCGCCGTAGCGGCAAACGAGGTTATAGAACTTCTCCGCCCCTAAATCCGCGCCGAAGCCGGCCTCGGTAACAAGAATGTCCGCCAGCTTCAATCCCATCTTGCTGGCCATGATGCTGTTGGCGCCGTGGGCGATATTGGCAAAGGGCCCGCCGTGCACAAAAGCCGGGGTGTTTTCAATGGTTTGGACCAGATTCGGCTTGATCGCGTCTTTCAGTAAAAGGGCCATCGAGCCCTGAGCCTTGAGATCCCGGGCTGTCACCGGCTGCCCGTCGTAGCTGTAACCGACCACGATACGGGCCAGGCGTTCCTTGAGATCCATGAGATCCTCAGCCAGGCACAGACAGGCCATGACCTCGGAAGCCACGGTGATATCAAAGCCGCTTTCGCGCGGGATACCGTCAGCCTTGCCGCCCAGACCGATGACTACATTCCGCAAAGCCCTTTCGTTCAGATCCATGACCCTTCTCAGGACAATCTGCCGCGGGTCGATGCCCAGCTCGTTGCCCTGATGAATATGGTTGTCCAACAGCGCCGCCAGCAGGTTGTGGGCCGCCGTAACGGCGTGAATATCCCCGGTAAAGTGCAGGTTGATGTCCTCCATCGGAACCACCTGGCTGTAGCCGCCCCCGGCCGCGCCGCCCTTGATCCCGAAGCTCGGCCCCAAAGACGGCTCCCTAAGCGCGATCACCGTTTTCTTGCCCAGACGGTTCAAGGCTTGTCCGAGCCCGACCGTTGTCGTTGTTTTGCCTTCGCCGGCAGGCGTCGGAGTGATCGCCGTGACCAGGACGAGTTTGCCGTCCGGGTTGTTCCGCACTTTCTTCCAGAGGGATAAGGAGAGCTTGGCCTTATAGCTGCCGTAAAGTTCAAAATCCTGCTCCCCGATCCCCAATTTCCCGGCTATTTCCCGAATCGGCTGCATAGCCGCTTCCTGGGCAATCTGGATATCGCTCTTCAAATGAAATCACCCCTAACCCTTCGCTTTTTCGTCTATCTTCGCCATAAACTTCTTCATGTCGATGATGTATCTTTCATGAATGCCCTCACCGATCTTTTCTTTATCATCGAAGGCCTCCACTTTAAAGACCAGCTTCTTTCCTTCTATGACCGTTAATTCCGCCGTTGCCCGCGCGGTCATGCCGATCGGCGTGGCCGCCAGGTGCTTGACGTCGAGACTCATGCCCACCGTGCTCCAGCCTTCGGGCAAGAGAGGCCCGACACAACTTAGCGCGGCCCCTTCCATCAGCCCCACCATGGCCGGAGTGGAATAGACGGCAACGATGCCGCTGCCATAATTGCTGGCTACGTTGTTCTCAGTCACCGCTTCTTTTCTTTCGCAAGTTAATCCTGTTTTCAGGTTAAATTCCATATCTTCTAGTCCCTCCTGTACATATTCTTACGAATGAGATTATCATATCTTCTCAACTCTTTCCAGTGGCTTGTCGTATTTTTTGGCTCCAGCGGCGATCTGACGGCCGCGGCAAAGATGGCCCAACGGAAAACTTAAGGGGCAAGCTCGAGAAGATCATCCGCGAGTTGCCCCTGCAACAAGTCCCTGGATCTGTTTTAGGTATTTTTGAAAACAGGTTTCCTTTTATTCACAAAAGCGTTGACCCCTTCACGAGCATCTTCTGTCTTAAAAACCTCTTTAAAATAACAGCTTTCCAACAGTACCCCCTGTTCGAGTCTAAGCTCAGTCCCCTTGTCAACGCACTCCTTAATATATTTTAAGGATATCCCCGGCTTTTCCGCAATTTTCCGGCAGAGTTCCTTTGCGAACGCGACAGACTGCTCATGCCTTACAACATAGTTTACCAAACCTATACTCAGCGCCTCCTCGGCATCAACAATTTCACCCAGATAGAGCAGTTGTTTGGCTTTCGCTTCTCCTATAAGCCTCGGGAGCCTTTGAGTCCCTCCTCCTCCCGGTATTAGCCCGACCTTAACTTCGGTTAAGCCTATCTTTGTTTTATCCGAGGCAATACGAATGTCACAGGCCAAGACAATCTCACATCCGCCACCCAAAGCAAGATTATTAACTAATGCTACCGTTGGCTTGGGAAAGCTATCCAGTCTGTTTAAAGCCTCAACACAAAGATCCGCATATCTCTCAAGTTTCCCCTGGTCATCAATTATTTCCGATATCTCCTTGAGATCAGCCCCTGCAATAAAAGCCTGTTCTCCTGCGCCTGTAATCAGTACCGCATTGATGTTTTGCTCCTCTCCAATTTCTTTAAGGCAGTCCGTCATCTCGCGCAGGACCTTTGAGCTGAGTGCGTTAACCGGCGGGTTATTGATGATGATAGCTGCAAAATTTCCTTCTTTGTACCATGTAACCTGTTCCTTTTCCTTCATCGTAAAACTTATCCCCTTTCTTTTAAGTGCATATTTTATAGAAATATTTCTACATTCGCATTGGCTCCAAAAGGTTTTTTTATACCGCACGGTATTGTTTTTATGCCTTATATTATTATTTTATTTTTTCATTCTTTATATTTCTCTGGTCTCTGCCTCTAGACTTGTTCAAGAATACCTAGTATAATCCTTATTAAGCCAATAGAGAACACAGAGGGAGTGAATTTTTATGCATAAAAGCAGGTCTATGGATCAAAAGATAAGAATATTTGAATCTGCCGCTACTGAGATGATCAAATCAGGATCTTTGAATATCACAATGGATAATATCGCCGCCGGGCTAAAGGGCACAAAAGGCACTTTGTATTATTATTTTAAATCAAAGGGCGAGCTCTTCTATGCCATGCAAAAGCATGCGTACGACCTGATGGAGGGCGCGGTATATAAAGCAATGGAAGCTAACGCACACTTGCCGGCGCTTGAAAAAGCGGAGCTATTCTTAAAAACGCATTGTAAGGTGTTTTTGGATAATCTAGACCTATGGTATGCGCTCTGGACAGATATTGCATTCCAGGAATCACCCCCGCAATATAAAAGAGTACTCACCAGAAGAAGAAGAAAATATGAAGAGACCCTTCAATTAATCATTGAACAAATCGCCGCAGAGAAAGGAATCGGCATTCAGGAGCCTAAATTGTCTGCAATGATGATCCTCGCTATGCTGAACAGCATCCCCAGATGGTACAGGAAAACCTCAAAGGGTATTTCGCCCGAACAAATGGCGGAGTTAGCCACAAAAAGAGCGCTGTACGGTTTATTTGAAATAAGATAAGCACCAATCGCAGAAAAGGGCCGTGTTTAAACATTACTTTCGTTTAGACACGGCCTTTTTTTGCATTAGGCTGGTTTATTGAGCAAAGCTGACAGCCTGAGCGGCTTCATCATAACTAACAGTTGCGCCGAAGGCTTCGCCTACAGCTCTAAACGGCAGTACAGTTCTCCCGTCCTTTATAAAGGCGGGAACATCTGCCGTAGGCGTTGTTGTCACGCCGTTTGCAACCTTAGTAATTGTGTCTGAACCGACAATGATCGTTAAGGTCATGTCGGAGCGGGTCAGAGTGACAGTCTGGGCGGCTTCATTCCAGCCGATTTCCGCACCGAAAGCGTCAGCAACCGGGCGAACAGCTACAAATGTGCGGCCGTCTTGGATAAAAGGCACTACATCGTTGACTTTTGCTGTTCCGTCTTGGACGAAGCCGGTTGCACCGATAAACATGGTTACAGTTTTTGCGCCGATAACCGCTTTTGCTGCCCCAAAACTAACCGTTGCATCTTTTGTGTACGTGCCTGCCGAAGAACCTCCCGTTATGGTAGCCACGACCTGAATCTTGATATCTCCCGCAACCGTTGAGGCGATTTTTAAAGCCGCTGTCCCATATTTCTTGAGGTCATCTTTTACCGTCGACGGTTGACTTGTCGAAATCAGCGCACCGCTGGGCTTATCAATGACATAGAATTCATATGTTACGTTCGTGGCATCGCTAACCGACAAGGCCTTGCCGTCAACGTCGACAAATTGGACGTTCAATAGCGCGTTGCTATTAACGGCACTCGCGTCAGCAGGCGGGGTTAGTGAAAATCCGTTGACCTGCTGAACGATCACAACAGTTGCACTTGCCGTGAGATTATTTGCTTTGTCGATTGCGGTTATCACCAAATCTCCCGCGTAATCTTTGTCGCTTGTTGATGTAAATGCACCTGAGGTGCTGGTTAGAGCAGATACTTTATTGACGTCGCTGGCCACAAAAGTAAAGTCAGCAGCAACTTCCCCTGCGGTCAATAACCTTGCGGTGCCGTCGGCATCGTAGCGCATCACTATGGGCGCACCGACTGCCGTATTCAGAGGAACAGCCTTTTGTCGATAGAGTAAAAGCAGCGATGTTATCGCACCCTGTTTTTTAACAGTAAAGTTCGCATCGGCATGTTTGCCGTTGTCAAGGAACACTCGTATCGTATACTCACCTTCTGTGTTAAGCTCTCCGGCGCCTACCTGCATCGTAAAATGCCCGCCGTTATACGGATAGAAAGTATATTCCGCAGTGGCGGAATTGCCATCACCTGCAGAAGTGGCAATTATTTCATCCATAGCGGCGTCTGTCGGGCGTTTAATCGCCGAGATGTTGAGATTGGAGATGACACCCGATATAGCTGTACCTGTCGCAGCAATGGGACTGTCAATCTGGTTTCCTTGACTATCCAGCAATTGAAACTCCAGGTATAAAATAGCGCTTTTTGCGACTGTCTGGTTATTTTTCGAGACCAGTTTAACATCAAATACTTCATTATTTGCGAAAGTCATGTATTGGTTGGCGGCTGCCTTTTCTCCCGCCGTGGCTTTAACATAATATGTACCGGGTTTTGCGGCGGAGACTTTTACGCTGACCATCCCGCCGGCATCGGTGATCGCCGTTGTTTTAGTCAGCCTGAGCGCAGAGTCGCTTACCGTAAATGTCACTTCCTGGTTGGCGGCAGGACCGTTATTTGTTGCCGTTGCTTTGTAAACCAGCGTATAGGTATCAATGCCGTTTCCGTTCACAGTAGTGCTGGCCCAAGGTGCACCTATAGCGCCAGTCCCCGCAACGACACTGGAATCACTTGCCGTCGGAGCGTCATTAACATCGATTACCTTTGTTACAGGCGACGTAAATGTAATGTCCTTAATTGTGATCAATTCACAAGATACAGGGTTAGCCCCTGTTACGCCCATCAAATGTTCATAGACCGTACCAGCTGCGGGGTCAGCGACGACGCCCACGGCGTCTTTTAAGGCAATCCCGATTTTGGTTGCACCGGCTATGGCTGATTTTACTTTGAATTCCGCCTTCCCCGTTGCGTCGGTTGATACCGCGTAGATCGGTTCCGGGATCGCGCTGCCTACCGGCGCGCCGGCAAGAGGACCTGCGTCAGCAGCGTTGCGGAAAGCATCGGCTGTGCCGCGGCTGGAGGCAATAATTATGGGTGCGCCGGTAACAATCGTATAATTTACATCATGCGCATAAACAGTGAATTTTACTGTTGCAGTCCCATCGGCGGCCAGGGAAGTTTTATCTGTCTCAAGTATGCTGGAAAACCGGTTAGCCTTTTTAATTGCAAATGCGGCAGAGTCAACAGCGCCTGCATCAGCAGAGGTTTCTACAGACAAAACAGCGGCAGCATTTGTTGTACCGTTAACAACGTTGACAATTGTAAGAACTTGTGCCCCTGCTGCTGTCGCAGTGCCGCCAACGCGGGTAATCGTCAGTGTCTGAGCGGCGGCAGCAACAGTAAATGTTCCATCAAACGTTGTTGAAGTAATGTCGCCATTACCTACCCCGGCAAGATTAGTTCCTGCAGGAAAAACAACCGTTATAGTACCGTTGTTTGGCAGAGCTGTAGCCGTCGTAAAGTTAATGGTATACGTTGCGGTTGCCCCAGTAGCGTTAACCGAAGGGGTCGCTGCCACCGCACTCACAGCGCCAAATGCAGCCGTCGGGACAAGCGTCATCATGAACACTACTAATGTCAGGATGGCGAATGACTTTTTTGTGGATTTCAAAAACATCCCTCCTGAATTTTTTACTAACCCAACTTTGTCGTCTCCATTAATACGTCATCTCACCTTAAGTGGCTAATCCCCTCCCTTATTCAAACTCTATATCCCCCTACAATAAAACCTTTTATTGCATACGGATAGCGCCGTCCAGTCTTATGGCGCAGCCGTTGATCATGTTATTTTGCAAAATACATTGGACCAACTGAGCAAATTCTGCGGGGCGCCCAAACCTCGACGGGAAAGGAACAAGCTTTTCTAATTCCTGACGTATATTGTCCGGCACAGTTGCAAACATAGGTGTTTCAAACAGCCCGGGTGTTATCGTGACGACTCTGATGCCGTAGGCCGCCAATTCCCGGGCTATCGGCAGCGTCAATCCCACTACCCCGGCTTTGGATGCGCTATACGCAGCTTGTCCGATCTGTCCTTCATATGCGGCAATCGAAGAAGTATTTATGATTACTCCCCTTGCGCCTTCCTCATCCGGTTCATTTTTGGCCATTTGTTGGGCCGCCAATCTTATGACGTTAAACATTCCCACCAGATTAACCTGTATCACCTTACTGAACGCCTCTAAGGAATGTACCCCTTTTTTACTGAGTATTTTCTGCGGAGTACCGATCCCGGCACAGTTGACAAGCAGGTCTGTTTTTCCAAAAACGCTTATTGTCTTTTCCAGCGCTTCCGTTACGCTCTCTTCGGAAACAACATCCGTTTTAATAAATATTACTTTATCGCCCAACTCTTTTTCCAGTTTACGGCCAAGCACCTCAGACAGGTCAAAGATAGCTGCGCGTCCGCCCTTCTCAACGATTCTCCGCACGGTCGCCTCGCCCAGTCCCGAAGCTCCCCCCGTAACAACCGCCACAGCCTTTTCCATAAGCATGAAAAATCACCCTTTCATTGATGTTATTAAATTCTCTGAAACACCAAAGCGACACCCTCGCCCGCGCTATAGTTACCTGCCGCTATTACCCGATGTCCCGCTTGCACACTGCAGCCGATCATTTCCGAATCTGTCAATGCATCGGCTGTATAATCAAGGTTTCCTAATACCCACGGGCCTTCCTCCAATTCAACCAAAGCTACGACATACGGGGCCTGATGCCCTTCTGGCGCCACTCTGATCACACTATAAGTCCGTACCGTGCCTTTCCCGCTTAATTCCACAACCTCCAAATCAGATGAAGCGCAGTTCAGACAGTTGATTTTTGGCGGCGCCGTATACTCCCCGCATTTTCTGCACTTGAGTCCCAGCAATTTCCCTTCTTTCAAGCCCTCGTAATACTCTCTGTGTGTTAATGGATAGTTCATCGCTACAACCCTCCTATACGCCGTATATTATGTTGACAATGGTTCCCAGATCGCCGCCCAAGGTATCAGTAATACCCCTTTTCGCGCCTTTGACTTGTCTTTCGCCGCATTCGCCGCGGAGCTGGTTGACTATTTCAAAAGCTTGAGCGGCGCCAGTTGCACCGATAGGGTGCCCTTTGGCTTTGAGTCCGCCGGAGGGGTTGACCGCGATCTTTCCATCCAGGCCGGTTTCATTGTTCATCACACTGGTATATCCTTTCCCGGGTGTATAAAAGCCCAGCCCTTCGACCGCCAATATTTCTGCGATCGTAAAGCAATCGTGAAGCTCGCAGACATCCATATCACCGGGCGTAAGCCCCGCCATTTCATAAGCCTGCGCCGCCGAAGCCTCTCGTGCCCTTATTCTCGTTATGTCCTTCTGCCTGTACAGCGGCCCGCCATGCGCCTGCCCAACCCCAAGGATATATACCGGCTTATCCGTGAGTTTATGAATGACCTTCTCAGAAGCCAACACTATAGCCGCCGCGCCGTCAGAAAAGGGGCAGCAATCGAAAAGACGAAGCGGATCGGCAATCATGGCGCTTTTTTGCACTGTTTCTACAGAAATCTCTTTTTGAAACTGGGCCAGCGGATTCTTGGCCCCGTTTTTGTGGTTTTTAACCGCCACCCTTGCCATAGCCTCGCTTAATGTCGAAAGCGGTACTTGATATTTATCGCTGTATAGGTGCGCCGCCATACCGAACACCCCCGGGAACGTCAAGCCGTTGAAAACCTCATAGCGGCTGTCGGATCCCATCGCGAAAGTGCGCGTTGCCAAAGAGGTGTCCATTGTAAGGCATCTCTCTGTTCCGCCGACAAGAATAATGTCATAAACGCCCGAGGCAATCCAGTTATAGGCTTCTCTTATAGCCACACTGGCTGAAGCGCAGGCCCCTTCAACTCTAACGGCGGGCGCATTTACCGAAAGCCCTAATTCGCTGGCACAAAAGGCGGCAATATTGAGCTGTCCTTCCGTAAAATCCCCCATTACGTTACCGACAAATAACGCCTGCACATCTTTTGGTTCAAGATTTGAACCGACAAGGGCATCCATCGCGGCTTCGGCAAACATCTCCACCTGGCTTTTCTGTGAACAACCGAATTTTGTCATGCCTACTCCGGCCACAGCAACTTTTTGCATTTTATCCGCCTCCTAATTCTCGTATTCCCTATCTTCTTCTTAATACAGTAACGACAGAAGCCGCATTGGAGCCCCCGGTAGTCTGATGAACGGCTATGTCGGCTTTTCTTACCTGCCTTTCGCCGGCCAAACCTCGCATCTGCATAACCGACTCAATCATCATGGCAATTCCGGTTGCGCCAGTAGGATGGCCCATGCTATGACGCCCCCCGTCCGTGCATGTAGGGCACTTGCCATCGAGCGCAGCTTCTCCGGCGGCAATCGCCGCGGAGCCTTTTCCTTCCGGGAATATGCCCAACCCCTCCAACTGAATGGCTGCATTGACAGGGAAGCAGTCATGCACCTGCGCAAAATCTATATCTGCCGATTTAATACCCGCCATTTTATATGCTTCTTCTGCAGCCTTGATTGTGGCCTGGCTTTGGGAAATATCGATCCCGCTATAACCCGGATAACTGAAGCGCGAGGCTATATAAGGAGGCGCCGTCATAAAACTGATCCCGTCGATAAACACCGGAGCGTCCGAGTATTTATAAGCCTCTTCAGCAGGCACCAGTATCAAAGCGGACGAACCGTCACAGGCTTTCCCTGTACTAACGGCATTGATCGGCTTCGTTAACCAGGGCGCTTTCAAAACCTGTTCAACAGTCATATCGCCGCGCTTATATTCAACCGCTTTGGGGTTTCTGTTGCCGTACCATCTGGCCTGAGCCGGCCAATGAGCAAAATCATCCCTGCGGCAATTGTACTTTTTTTCATAGCTGCTCTGCATCAAGGCAAAACTGGTAACGGAATGAGACCCATAAAGGTATTCAAAATCCGCCTCGTGACTGGGAGACATAGCCTCAGCGGTCCCTATAACGTCGGAAATTTTTTCAACCCCCGTCACCAAAACCTTTTTGTAGAGGCCGCTTGCTACAGCCCAGTATCCCGCCCTTACTCCAACACCGCCTCCCGCGCAAGCCGCAACCACCTGTCCAATGCCCGCGGGCGCAATGCCAAGAGTATCGGCTACAGCGGAACCCAGGTTCTCTTGTTCAAGTATTTCCGGCATCGTTATGGAAAACCATCCTGTTTCTATCTCTCCCGGGTCCATGCGGGCGTCTTGAAAAGCATCATAACAAGCCTCCACGACCAAATCCTTATATGATTTTTCAGGGAAAAAACCAAATTTAGTTAATCCCGTTCCTACTATGGCAACACGTTTCCCTATGGCCATCTTCGTTACCTCCATATTTCATTTGTATTTCCTTGTTTGGGCCGATTGTATCCTTAAACATAAGTGCTCATCTTAATCGAAGGCCCGGAATATTTTCGTTCATACTTTAGCGCCGTAGGATAATCGATGACTGAGTGCTTCTTTAAGAGATCGCTCACACTTATGCCTGGCTGGCCTTTCTGCAAAGAACCGTGTTTAGTGATACTGAAGGCATCGCTTCCTGCGCCGTACCCGTAAGATGCTAAAAGGATTTTTTCGCCCTCATCGGCTGTTTCCAGGATTTTTGCTAGAGCTATAAGCGCCGTGGCAGAGCCGCAGTCACCAATCTGACCGGAGAAGACACCGGCTTCTATTTTGTTCTTGTCAAAACCGAGGATTTGCCCCGTTTTATAAGCCGCCCCCTCGTTCTCTTGCGGCAAAGCTGCATATGTAAAACTCTCATTGCTTAAATTATATTTTTGATACAGCTGTTTCACTGCTCCACGCAAATGATTGGGCATGCCTACCTGAGTGGCCGACATTGCGGTACCACCCCAATAGAGGAACCGCTCTTCATCCAAACGATAATAATCAGTGGTGTCACTCGAATACGAGGCCGTTCCGCCAATTTCCGCAATTACATTTTCCCGGCCTATTAAAAAGGCTGCCGCCCCTGCAGCCGCCGTATATTCCAAGGGATTGCCCGGCGCAACGTGCAAGCTGAGAGCATCTGTTGCAATTACGAGTCCATACTCGATTATACCGGCTTTCACCAGACCCCAGACAGCCTGCAAAGCCATAGTTCCCGATTTCCCGCTAAACTGACAGTCCCCGCCCATCAAATCGGGGCCGAGCAAAAGCATGTCCCCGATTACCGACATCATCGATTTTGTTGTATACGGATTTGTCTGAGAACCGACAAAAAGCGCTTCAACCTTTGCCGGCTCAATACCGGCCATATCCAGGGCTTTTCTCGCCGCATCGACCGCCAAGGTTATAGGATCTTCATCAGGCCCTACTACTCCTCTGCCTGTCAACCCCATCCTGGCGATAGTCCCTCCATCCATATTCCTTAGCCAAACCTTATGTATTTCCCGGGGATCCACCCGATAATAAGGGAAGCTCACTCCATAGCTAACTATGCCTGCCCCCATGTTTTCATCACCTTTCTGCTTTCTCAAATTCGTTTCGTTCTTCTATCTGATATCCTAATTAGAGCAACCGCCACTTATGCGCATATTGCAAATTGCCGTTAGATTCTCTCTTGACTCGGCGAATCACCATCTCCACACGCATTCCTATGGCTGCTTGGTCCTCACTGCAGTCAACTACATCAGCAAAGACGCTGGGTCCGTTATCAAGCTTGATTATCGCCCGTATTATTGGAAGACATTCCATATTTCCCATAACCGGCAAATAATCTATAGCCAATGACTCGATCGTGCCTTGTCTTGCCAGGATTGTTTCTTCAATTTCTCTGCTGTGGCATTCTGCGCAAACCCTGCGCTTCGGATAATATATCTGTCCGCATTTAGGACATTTGCTGCCCGTCAAAGCGTAACGTTCAAATCGATTCCGCCAGGCGCGGACAGTACTTTGTACTGCGACTTTATAGATTTCTTTTTGTATCGGCACTGCAAAACCCCCTCGTATTCATATGCTTGATACTTTAAATGTTTAAAATTACAGCATTGTTCCCCCGCCGTCGACGCTGTAGGTCTGCCCTGTAATGTATCTGGCGGCTTTTGCAGAACTTAAGAAAAGGGCCATATAAGCAATATCCTCCGGATACCCGTACCTGCCCAGTGGGTTGATTTTACTTAAAAGCCGTTCTCTTTCCTTGCGTACATCAGGATTCATTTTCTCAAACCTTTTTTCTTCTTCCTCAATAAGCGGCTTAACCATCTCTGTCAAAATGAAACCCGGAGCAATAGCGTTTACCGCTATATCATAGGAAGCTAACTCCTGCGCCAGCGCTTTGGTTACGCCAAGAATACCTGCTTTGGCAGCGCAATACCCAATCTCTTTTCTAAAACCTACTCTTCCTGCGTTGGACGAAATATTGATAATGCGTCCGGAGTTTTGTTTGATCATATACGGCACTACAGCACGGCTGCAGCACAATGTTCCATATAAACTGGTTTCTATATCAGCCTCCCAATCAGCCCTGTCCGTTTCCCAAAAATTCTTGGGATGTGTGGTCCCTGCATTGTTTACCAGAATATCAATTGTCCCGAACTCTTTCATTACTGCTTCGGCCATGCTATAAGCCATGTCCAGTTTCGTTACATCAAGCTTATAGCTGATGCATTTTACGCCCATCTTCTTAACTTCCTCTACCGTTATTGCCATGTTCTTCTCATCCAGATCACAGACCACTACGTTGCAGCCTTCCTCCGCAAACGTCCTGACCATAGACTTACCCAAACCGCGAGCGCCTCCCGTAACTATGACCGTTTTCCCTCTGATTTCATAATCCACTTTTCTTCATCTCCTCATATTTTCTAATTGTATATTGACCAGCGCGCTACCAATAATCGTATTCAGCCACGCCAAGCTTTATACCGTTTGGCATTTTTATTATACTTATTGGTATTATTTTAATCATATTACTCCGTTGTTTTTTTGTCAAGCCGCACGCCAATGTTGCGTCGCCCATTTTTGTCCTTGTACATCGGGCGCGCCGCGCATTAATGTATTGACACTTCTTATACCGAATGGTATTATTATACCATCTAGTATTTCATTTCACACTAGTAATCATTTATTGCGAGGTGTTTTTTATGCAAAGTTCTTTGCCCCTAAAAGGTGTTCGGGTGTTGGATATGTCTACATATGTAGCAGCTCCCGTTTGCGGGCGACTAATGGCTGATTGGGGTGCAGATGTTATTAAGGTAGAAAATTTGTCCGGAGATCCCTGGCGCTCCGGCGGACTTTTTTACAGCTGCCCATATAATGATGAGGAAAACCCGGTATATGAGCTTGAAAACCAAAATAAATGTCATATCAGTCTGAATTTAAAAACGCCGGCGGGAAAGGAAATACTAGCCAAGTTGCTGGAGGATACTGATATATTCATAACGAACTCGCGTTCAGACGCTCTGCAAAGGTTGAATCTGACTTACGAAGAACTTGCGCCTCATTATCCCAAGTTGATTTGGGCGCAGGTTCAAGGATTTGGCGAGAAAGGGCCTGAGTGCCACCGGCCCGGATATGATGTTGCTGCCTTTTGGTCGAGAAGCGGGATTCTCCTGGATTTTTGCCATAAGGGGTCTCCGCCCCTCAACTCCCCGGCAGGAGTCGGCGATAGGATTACAGGATCTATTCTGACGGCCGGAGTTTTGGCGGCATTAGTCAAACAGCGGGCAACCGGCATCGGCGACAAGGTGGTTGTTTCTCTGTTTTCCTCTGCTATTTGGCATGCTGCTACAGTAATCACAGCAACCCAGGATAAATACGGCGATCAATACCCACGTGAAGGCGACAGACCAGGAAGTCCTTTTATCGCCACTTATCTCTGCAAAGATGGCGAATGGCTTTTTCTATCTATTCTGGAGCAGGAAAGATATTGGCCAACCTTATGCAAAATCATTAATCGAGAAGATATGATTCGTAACGAACAATACTTTAAGAAAGAGTATTTAACCCAGAACTCAACAATGATCTATCGTTTTTTAGCAGAGATATTTGTCACGAAAACATCGGCGGAATGGTCCGAGTTGTTATTAGCCAATGATATCGCTTTTGAAAAGGTTGCTCACTTCAAAGACGTCAGCAAAGACAAACAAGCTTGGGCCAACGACTATCTTCAGTATTTTACATATCGGAACGGCGAAACTGCCGTCTTGCCAAGCAATCCCATCAAGTATAAAAACTGCGTCGCCAAGAACGCCCGCCAGTCGGGGCCTCTCGGCGCAGACACCGACGAAGTACTTGTAAGACTTGGTTATACACCCGAACAGATAAAAGAATTAGAGAAGGCAGCAATTATTAAACGCCCTTAACATTCGCCTTGTCCCTACAATCATATAATTGCGCCCCATAGTTGCTTGCACGGGTTACCGCGCAGAACAACTTCGGGGCGCAAACTATTATGCTTGTATATCTGTCCATCTTTTGGGCGGCAAATAAAGCGGCGCCTCGCTCCATTTTATGATAACCATGGAGCGAGGCGCTTTTCTGTCTATCTTTTTACCTCTTTCTTACCGCCGCGTAAATATCGGCTTTCTTCTTTCCAGAAAAGCGGCAAGGGCTTCCTGCGAGTCTTTCGAGGCCACCATTTCCTCCCTATAGGATTCTCCCTTTTCCTGCAAGTCTCCCGGGAGCTTCGCGTTCATCCTTCTCAAATCTCGCAATAATTTTAGGTTGTAATAGCTGCCCTTAGGGGGCACAGAGATGATTCTCCCAGCCAACTCAAATGCTTTAGCCATCAATTGCTCTTTTGGTACAACATAATTGACAAAACCAATCTCATAGGCCCTTTGCGCAGTCAATTTCATGCCACTCAACATTTCCGTCATCACAACGTAGGGCAGGTTTTCCCGGATCAGCCAATGCTCCTGGGGATAAATCCCGACGGGAAGCCCGAAATTAATTTCCGCTATTTGAAATATGGCTTCTTGGGCCGCAATTCGAAAGTCTGCACGCAGGGCCAGGAAAAAACCGCCGCCCAAGGCCGGCCCGTTTATAGCCGCAATAACAGGCTTTTGGAAGGTGTCCATCCAATACGGGTCAATAATAGGTACTTCCGCAAAATCAGAGGCAACCTTTCCGTCTCGCATACCCTCTTTGAGGTCATTCCCGGCACAAAAGGCTTTACCTTCCCCTGTTATTATAGCTACCCAGGCATCCTCATCCTCTTCATAACGAGTCCATGCTTCGGCCATTTCCAAATTCATCTGCTCATTGACAGCGTTCCATTTATCGGGCCTGTTTAAAGTGATAACGGCTATATGCTCCCTTTTCTCATACCTTACAATTTCCATGTTTATCATGTCCCCTCTGTTGCATACTAATCCACAATTTGACTATCCGCGCGGTATTATAGGCAACACGATATGCGATGGGAACTCCTCATTATGATGGATTGTTTGCAGTGCGACTACCATCTCTACCTCTTCCCCGAATACGCCCCCAATATTATGGTTGCGGTCAAACCTCGGGAAATTACTGCTGGAAATCTCGACTCTAACCTTATGCCCCTTTTGGAACACTATGCTGGTAGCCCATAAGTCTATTTCATATTCATACACCTTGCCCGGTTCAATGAATACCTGTTTTTTCGTCGACTCTCTGTATCTGGCCCTTTTAATTCCATCGGCAAGAATAAACGCTCGGCCGTCCGGCCATACATCCAGGAGTTTTGCTGTAAAGTCGGTGTCTTTCGCCGAGGTGGAAGCGTAGAGCTTAACCTTGACCGGACCCGTTACTTCCATATCCTGCTCCAACACCTCGGTCGTATAAACCAAGATATCTTCCCTTTTTTCAATGTCCGAATGATCAAATGGTCCCGCAAAGGTCGGCGATCCTATGGGACCTAGTACCGCTCCCCCTTTGGTGGGTACAGGGTTCTTCGGATCGTAAAGGAAGTGGTCGGTAGGTTCGTTGGCAGGTTCCTGAGTAGATAGTACGCCATCTCCGTTTAGAGTATTGGCGCGGCCGTTACTGTGAAGATAATAGTTTTGGTAAATCGTCCTGGCCAGCGGCCATTCCTTTTCATTTCTCCATTTATTCTCACCCATGACAAAGATCCGGACGGGCGGTTCCTGCGTAATCCCGTTATCAACGCCCTTCAACCAATAGTCAAACCACTTTAACTGCATACCCATCAGGTCTATTGTTGATGCAGCGGAGGCGATCCCTGTGTTTAATTCTCCGACCAGGCAATTCTGGGGAACCCAGTGGAACCAAGGTCCTATCAACATTCTCTGGTTCTTTCTGGCTACTTCTGTGCCGCCCTTTTCCTGCATTCCAACGAAGTTCTCAACAGTCCCCCCGATTGTACAATCATACCATCCGCCGATTTGAAATATGGGTACATTAATCCTTTCATATCTGGCAAAATTGATTTCTTCCCAATACTCATCATAATCCGGATGCTCCAACCACTCGAAGTAAAAGCTCGATATTCCGTCTTCTTTAAGCGCCGGCAAGGTCTTTAAGGGGACATGCTCATATGACTCCTTCAGGTTGTCAATCCTTTTAATCAAGCGGGATGCTACTTCCGCAAATTTCTCAGGGGGGTACTTCCGTTTGACTAGCTCGAGCATCCCTTGCATAAGGACGCCCCAGTTAATTGCTGCCATTAAGGTGAAAGCCCCTCCGTAGAATACGTCTTGGTCATGCATATCGGAATAACAGATATTGGGGATTATCGTTACCAGATGCGGGGGTTGTTCTCTGGCAGCAGTCCATTGTGTTATGGCCAAATAGGAAGCTCCTGCCATGCCTACTTTGCCATTAGACCATGGTTGTGCCGCTGCCCATTCCACCGAATCATAGCCATCATTGCCTTCTCGAAAAGGTGAAAACTCGCCGCCGGAAAGCAGCGTACCTCGGCAATCCATATATATTGTGACATAGCCGTTATTGGCAGCCCTTAAAGGATTGAACAATTCAAATTGACGGATATTTGATTTGTCATACGCTGCACGAACCAATACTACAGGATGCTTTTCATTATCGTCGGGTCTGTAGACATCGGCGTACAAAATTGTCCCGTCTCTCATCGTTATAGGCACATGGTTGTCTACTTTTACTTTAATTTGCGTTAGAGTGGCCATTCATCTGCACCTCCCGTTTAATATACATTCAGCAGTTAATCCAACTTTTTCACAGCGCGGCATATCGCGCGCTGTGAAAAAGTTTTAATGATACATTGTTACACCGAGTTACACTGATTTTGTCTCGGTTTTTTTTATTTCTATTCTTTTCGCATCCTTAAAGAAACAGGCAACTATAACCAGCGCAACCGATAATATCGCGAAAAAGAGCATTACATTAGAATGGTCAAAGCCCCAATCCGCTTTTACTACCAGCGACCCGCAAATCAGGGAAGCCGCAAATCCACCCATTTGGGCGATTAACTGGGACATGCCTACTGCAGTACCTACATACTCTTTGGGGTATCTTACCGCCGGGAAGGCATAGACACTAGTCCAAATCGCCCCAAAGAAGCCGATCGACAGCATCAGTGGTATGAGCACAGATATCTGTCCGCGCGGAATAACAGACATTGCATAAAACGCTAATGCTAATGGAATAAAGGACAAAAATACCAGGGGCTTGCTTTTTCCCTTAAAGACCTTGTCGAACAAATATCCACCCAAATTAACAGAGACAATTGAAATAATAAAGGGCAACGACGCGATTATGCCCATGGTCTTAAGATTCAACCCATGATGTTCGAACAAAAACAGAGACATCCAGGCATTATTGCCCCATGCAACCGCCGTACCTAAAAACATAACGCCCAGAAAGACCCAATAGTCTTTATCAGAAAAAATTAATTTGGCGGTATCCTTGATAGTAGCTGATTCCCCTTTGTTAAGCGCAGCGGACGATGTCCCGCCCTTGATAAAATCATATTCAGCCTTGGATAAGCGCCCTTTTTCCAACATAGTTTCCGGTTTGTCAGCTATAAAATACCACAGCAGGAAAAGCCCGATTGCACCTGGTATAAACAAAAAGTAAAATACCGGTCTCCAATTACCGAAATAAGCCGCCATTGCTGTTACAACAATAGGAACAAAGGCCGGCGCAACCGAGGCCGAAGTAACCAGCATCGTCGTTGCTCTGCCTCTTTCTTGCTGTGGCATCCATTTAGCCACCATACCCAGCGAAGGGGCCCAATGGTGTCCTTCTCCAAGCGCTAAACCTGCGCGGGCCAGTAATAGATGTGTAAAATTCTTCACTGTACCTGTTATGATCGTGAAAAAAGTAAATACCGTCATCCCTATATATATTACCTTTTTCCCGCCAATCTTATCGCTCAACCACCCCGACCATGCCTGAGCAAAAGCATAGACAAAGAAGAATACCGAAGTAGTCATAGCAATTTGCTGGTGTGTAAAATTCATTTCCGCACGTATCAACGGCAATAGAGTTAAAACGGCGTATCTGTCTATCAAGTTA
>Ga0228535_1002290_pt1 | contig 19377 bp, 15 predicted proteins | sample SJ1metagenome_FD_168457 | JGI IMG/M metagenome (GOLD analysis project Ga0228535, IMG submission 168457) | Enriched culture of PCE-dechlorinating microbial communities from Ithaca, New York, USA - SJ1 | ecosystem: Engineered > Modeled > Simulated communities (microbial... > Unclassified | place... | reverse complement strand
GCCAGTCCCGCATCCCCTTCCGGGCCGTGGCGACGGACTTGATCACAGGGGGGAAAATCGTCTTTTCGGAAGGCTCCCTGCGCACGGCCGTCCTGGCAAGCTGCGCCGTCCCGGGCGCAGTGGAACCTGTCCGTCAGGGCCAGTGGCTCCTGGCGGACGGGGGCATCACCAGCCTGGTCCCCGTCCATGCCACCCGGGAGGCGGGGGCCGATGTCGTCATCGCAGTCACGGTGGATCGGGAGCTGCCGCCTCCGGAGGTGGAAACAGCGCAGGCCATCTTCTACAGGGCCGGAGAAATCACGGCCAGCACGCTCGAGGAAGAGGAACTGAGGGATGCAGATGTGGTCATCCGCCCCAAGGTGGGGGGCCTCCACTGGATGGACTACAGCCGGGCGGGAGACCTGATTGGCAAAGGGGAAGAGGCGGCCCGCGAGGCCCTGGGGGCTATCCGTTCCTCCCTTCCTCTGTACCATCGGATCGTCAAGTTCGCCAACCGATTCCTGCCCGAATAAAGGGTCCGATCACCAATCCCGTTTTCCAGCCAAATTCCGTTGACATCCGTATGATCCAACCCTATACTGCCGACGATGACCGCCGTTCCTTCATCGGCCCTGTAGTCTGAGCCGATGGTACAGGGGAGACGATCCAAACCCATGGATACTAAGGAGGATCCAATGACCCAACTGATCGTGGCAGTGGATGGTATCACCTACAGCGAGGCGAAGGGAAAAGGATACTTCGACACCCTGTCGAAGGCATATGAAAAAAAGATGATCTGGGGGATCAAGATCGGCGACATGATCTACAGCGGGGACGTCACCAAGATCATCTCTTCCCTGAAGAACGAATACAAATTGGGGATCATGGTCGATGTCAAACTCCATGACATCCCCTCCACCATGGAAAACAGCATCACCAAGCTGGCCGGCGCGGGGGCCGACATCGTCACGGTCCACTGCTCGTCGAATTACCGGCCGAAGGACCCGACACTGGTCAAATATATCGCCGGGGTGACGGCCCTGACCTCCTTCACCGATCTCGAGATCAAATGGATCTACGACAAGACCCATGAAGAGATCGTCCGGGCATTTTCGGACATCGCCCTGATGAACAACTACGAGTATATCCTCGGTTCCGTCAAAGGCCTCAACTTCATCCAGGACAACCCTGTCAAGAAGATCTGCACGGGAATCAGGCCGTCCTGGTACCGGGAACGTAACGATCAGGTCCGGATCGCATCCGTCAAGGAGGCCGTCAGGACCGAAGCTGACCTGATTGTCGTCGGCCGCCCGATCATGACGGCCGGCAATATCATGGAGATGGTCGAAAAGATATACGCGGAACTCGAATGAGGATCCGAGCGGGGCCGGCCTTGGGCATTCCTATGCCGCCAGGTAAAGGCCCCGTTTCGTTTTCTTGATCTTCCCCTGTTTTTCCGCCTGGTAGATGATACCCCAGATCTGCTTCTCGGTGAGGCCTGTTTTGGCCTTCAGTGTGGAGGTCGTCATCCCTTCCGGACTCTGCCGGATGAGGGTGACGACCCTGTCTGAAAAGGTCCCCTTTCTGCCCTTGTTCTTGACGCCCCCCGCCTTGGATTTCGCCGCGACGGCTGCCCTGGCCGCCTTCCTCACCGGTCGAGCCCCCGCCGACCCTTCATCGGCAAGCTGCTGTTGAAGCTTACGGAAGTAAGTCTTGACAAAGGCCTCCGACCCTTCGACTTCGATCTCCCCTGTTACTGGATTGAATCTGATCCGCGATCTCTCCACCATGGGTCACCTCCATTTGGCGTTTCATGATGCATTCGATGTGCGTCTCCATCCTCCGACAGATCCTGTCAGGCACCCCATTTTATCCGGTGACCCGTAGATATCGTCCGAGGTCCGGTCCCGGCGTCACTCCCACCGGGAACTGACGGCGGTCTGCTCTGTGCCATGCCCTGGGAATCAGCCGTCCGAATCCTGATCGGCTCCACTGGGCGATCCACAGGGAGAGCAAAAAGACTCCATAGGTATGTGATTATAATGACAAGCCTATCCGCTGTCAAGCCCGTGGTCCGGTCCGAGCGGCCATACTCCGGAACATCCCTTAATATTGCTTGTAATTTAACCCATTGTCACGTATCGGTAAGCAGCGACTGTTGGAAGTAGGGGTTGTCCGCCCGTGCGGATCCAGCAAGGCTGACTCAAACCAGTCCTGCCGATGGGAGGTGCGAGTCAAGACAGGGCAGACCACCTATCCCGGGGGAGTTATGGCATTTTACCTGCTGATCAGCGCAACGGGCTTGCTGCTCCTGGCGGTTCTCTACGCCTTCTTTCACGGGAAAGAAAGACAGACCGGAAGACCGGAGGATTCACCCGGAAAACGGCCGGACCGGCCGGAGGGCAAAGAAGCAAAACCGTCCGGAGGGATCACGGACCGGCCCTCACCGGCAGCGATCCTTCCGGACGGATACCAGGACGAAAGCTCCGGAACGCCCCCCCGACTGGCGGAGGGCATGGCCCGTCTCTTTTCGCACGATCCCCCACGGCCGGCATTCCAAAGGCTGCAGCGATCAGGGGACCTGCGCGACGATGTCCGTGAATCGGTCATGTCCCGCATCGTTTCCCTGAAAAATTTCGAGACGATTCACCGTCTGCAGAGGATCATGGGAGATCCTGGGTCCACGATGGCCGAGCTCTCCCGCATGATCACCAGCGATCCCATCCTGTCGGCAAAGATTCTCGAAATCGCGAACTCTGCCTACTACGGGATGCGACAGAAACTCAACTCCATCAGCCATGCCATCATGATCATCGGGATGGCCAATCTCAAGGCCATCGTTTATCACGAGGGGGTTCTCCAGGCTCTGGATGAGAGAGGCTTCCGGGAGGATCCCGCCATGAAGGTCCTCTGGCAACACGTGAATTACACCTCCATCTTCGCCTCGTACTTCCAGTACCTTTTCGGTTCCCTGAACATGGGGAACCTTTTCACGCTCGGACTTCTCCACGACATCGGGAAATTCATCATGATCCGTTTGGCACCTCTGGCCGCGAACGATGCAGACCTTCCCGGGGGATATTCGCCGCTATGGACCCCTGAAGAAGAGGAGGAGCGCTATGGGATCAGCCACCCCCTGGTCGGGCGTTTGGCTTTGGAGCACTGGGGACTGTCGGACCTGCTGGTGGGGACGGTGGCGCTGCACCACGCGCCGGTCCATATCCCTCCCCATGAGTTAGGTCTGGACCGGGAAGCCCTGCAGTACCTGCTGGTACTCTTTCTGGCGGACCGGGCGGCTCATCTGTTTGCGGATGGAGAAGCCGCAGGGGACCAGATGGATCGCCTGCATCCGGCCTATCACGCCCTCATCGATAGGAACCGTTTGTTTCATCTGATTCAGGACAAAGTCCTCCTGGGGCAGTTGCGGGAGGCCGAGGCCATTGCAGGCGTTTACGCATGATCGGCTGCCCGGGGAAAGGGGGAGGAATGTACGGAGGGATCCCCTTTCTCGCAGGGCTGCCCCCAATACCACAGAAGAACCATAGAGAGGGTTGGTCATCTTGACGTGAAGATCGGTTTGTGGATCTCACGGTCGATGAGGTCCGCATCGGCCGCGTTGAGTTGGACCAGCCTCTTTAGGTGGGTGAAACTCTCCTCGTCCATGGCGGTGAAACTGATGGCCGTCTGTTGATCGTCAACCCGGAGGATCTTGGAATCAATCGTAATCTTGAGCTCATCGCTCAGGGAGAGGACGACCTTGCAGGCGGCACCCTCCCGGAAACGCGGGCTGGTGCTGCAGAGAATGCCCGTCAGGCTGATGTTGACGATCGTGACCTCGATCCTCTCCCTCCCGAGCAAAACGGTGACGCCGAAATGAACCGGAACACGCGTCCTTCTTCTCTTCTCCTGATCCATGATGGTTGTCCTCCTTAAGCTTTCAATCTAGCACATTTGGAGTCGTCATGCCGCTCTATTTTTCCATCACAAAACCACGCGCTCTTATCCGGTTCCGGGTAGGACTGCGCCAATTTCATCATTGACCCTCTGACTCCAGGGTTCTCAGCAGCTCACGGGCAAAATATCCCAGATCATCTTCTGTAAAAGATTTCATGGTTCCGGCACAGACCGTACGAATCACCACATGGATCCATTCATCGGGAATTTCCATGGCTCTGAGCTGTTTGCGAATAGCCACCGCTGTCTTAATCCCTTCGGCAGATCCTATGGCGTTGATTACAGACACCACGTCTGCATCACCCCGTACCACATCGGTAAACCCTGTCAGTTGCGATTTGATTAAGGCCAGGACTTCGGCATTCTCCGTTTTCACCACAATGATCGCCGGTTCACCATGGGATATCGATTGGGCATGACCGATGATCTTCGCATCGACAATGAAAGCATCTGGATTTTTCGCCAGGACAACCGGATCAATTTGGGCTGTGGTCGCCATATTCATAATCACAGTCCCCTTTTTCACCAGGACCTGCAGCTTCTCCACTGTTTCGTTGACCGCCGGAGTAGGCAAAACAAGCGCAATCAGATCCGCATCCCTGGCATATTCCAGAGCACTGGAGAAAGATCCGCCGATTGATCTTGCCAATTCCGATGCCTTTGCCAAATCACTATCGATGATGATCTTCTTCGTATCCGGAGGTAACTGTCTGGAAACAACGGAGCCCATTCTGCCTGCCCCAATGACAGCCACTGTAATCGACATCTCTAGCCCCTCCTCATTGAGCGAACGTCACGGTCCCCGCCTTCCAATGCCTCACAATTTTTTATTCTACCATAATCGCGCTCTTAAGTCTCATCCCCCCGGCGATGCGCGGCAAGAAAGATAAATTTCGTCTAGTTAGACCATTTTCCTAATCCAAGGCTGGCAAGGGAAATAGAGATATTTTTTCAGAGCTAACAGGCATTAGCAGGGATTGCAATGCTGGCAAGGAGGGTCGCTTCACAAGACGCGATGTCCTTCCGGTGCTCTAGCCAGTGACTGGCCTACCATACCCTGGATACATTTTAACCACTTATCACACTTGTCTGGATATTTTGTAACCAGATTTTTCTCCGCCAAGATGCTATTAAGATGCGCGCCAAAAAAATAACTTAATATTCTTTTTATATTCCATGACTTTCAAAACACGACCATGTTCTGGCATGGCTGATGCTTAAGGGGACGATCAAGCACGGTTTCCCGCATGATGCTGCAACAAGGAGGGGCGATTGTATTTTCATAGTAGGCTTCATCATGGTTATAGAAAAGCATAAGAAAAACTGGCTGATCAATGCTGGTCTGCTGGCCAGCTTCGTTGCAAAACGTCTCGCGTTGCGAGAGGCAACGAGGACGATCCAACCGGCGGTTCGGGCCGCCCTCGTTGCCGGCAGCGCCATCCACACCACCGTTCCCATCAACCTAGCTTATGCCAATGCGATAGCCGGCGCAAACCCGTGCCCGAAGCGGAAGCAGTGTGCTGCGCCAGGCCACTGCCAGCATTACGTGGACAACAACCGCAACGGCTGGTGCGACCCGGGTGAGTGCCTTTAAGGCCCGCAACCGCCCAGCCGGTATGGGTGGACCGGCCTGGCGGCGCTGAGGACAAAGACGATCTAGGCAAGGTGACTGGGATTGCAGAGTGGGTACGGAAAGGCGGTATGGCAGGAGCCATTTGCGGCGTATTCACAGGCAGGCGGGGCACGGCCCTGATGGAAGGTTTTGAATCGGACAAGCCAGATGCCAAGTGGCACCGCGACGGTTGCCCATGTGGCGTCGCTCTCCATCACGCCGCCTTGTTGAGTAATAAGGATTTATTGATTGGGAATCAAGGCACTTAGTTGGTGAAACCCAGCGGCTGCAGGAAAAGGAAATGTTAGTGGGGGCAGCCCAGATTACAATCCCCTATATAAAAAAATGTCCGGACGACACGTCCTGTTTACATCCCCCGATAGAAGTCTTTTCTGTGATGGGAACCGGATTTTCCGCGCCGCCAGTGCAATGAACGGCACCTCAACCATAATGCCTCTCAGGAGAAACATGACATGAAGCGAAGCATACGGTCTTTCGGCATCCATCCGGGAATTCTGGTTACCCTCCTGGCCGGGGGAATTTTTCTGGCCGGCTGTGCCCATTTCCCGGACAACCAGGCCGCCCCCACCCCCCCTGCGGTGGATAAAATCTACACACCGCCGAAAACGCCGTCGCCTCCTGTATCCAGAAAAACGGCGCCGGATATCCCAGAAAATCTTCTCGCCCCCGGTAGCGCATGGCAGCTCGCCGACATCATCGACGTGGCCCTGCGAAACAGCCCGGACACCAAGGCCGCCTGGCATACGGCCCGAGCCGCTGCCGCTGATTTTCTCAGCCAGGAGGGGACTTACTTCCCTGAGCTGAACGCCTCGGCTACAGGGAAGCGGGTCGACGTCCTCACCTCAGAAAAGCGGAGTAGCGACAACGGAACCAACTTTATCCCTGCCGTGGAATTGACCTATCTACTCTTCGACTTCGGCGGGCGCCAGGCTTCCCTCGACGAAAAGAGGCGGGCCCTGCTTTCGGCCAACTTCCTGCACACCGCTGCCGTTCAGGACCAGGTGCTTCAGGCGATCCAGGGCTATTTCAACTACGGGGCCGCCAAAGCCCTTGAAGTATCGCTGACCACCTCCCTTGCCGAGGCAGCCACCAGCCTCGATGCCGCCGAAGAAAAACATTCCCAAGGGCTTGCCACTATCGCTGACGTGCTCCAGGCCAAGACCGCCCGCTCCCAGGCCCAACTCTCCTTGGAGGCCGCCCGCAGAAACGTCCAGACCCTCCGGGGCTCCCTGGCCACGGCCATGGGGATTCCGGTTTCAAGCGACTTGGACATTGCCCCCCTGTCGGAAGATCCCCCCGTGGATCAGATGGCCAATACCGTGGAGGAGTACCTGAAGACGGCGGAGAAGAACAATCCGAATCTTCTGGCCCAGCGAGAGCAAGTGGAAAAATCCCTGGCCCTGGTCCGCTCGACCCGTTCATCCCGTTACCCGACCCTCTCCTTCAGCAGCACCACTGAGGGGCTCATCGGCAGCACCAGCGGCAAGTTACTGGCCGACAACACCGCGGCCCTCGTCCTGTCTGTCCCCCTATGGGACCACGGCACCAAACGCTATAATGAACTCAAGGCCGAAGAGGACGCCAAGGCCCAGGCCGCCACCCTCCAGAGCCTCGAACAGAGCGTCAACCTTTCGGTATGGACCAGCTATTACGATCTTAAAACCGCGGCCCAGCAGCTCCGAACCACGGCCGATCTCCTGACCGGGGCAGTCCAGTCCTACAACGTGGCCCTGGGACGGTACAAGGAAGGGGTGGGCGGCTTCCTCGATCTTCTGACCGCCCAGAGCACCCTGGCCAACGCCCGGGCCCAGAAGGTAGCCGCCCAGACCGCCTGGTATGTCGCCTTCTCGGACCTTGCCCGCAACACCGGCTTCCTCTGGTCCGGGGACTCTAATAAAAATAGCCAGCTTATCAAGACCTTTCAATTAACCCCGTAAAGGAGCCCCCATGAACGCCCCAACACCTTGCCGCCAATTGACTTTCTTCGGAACCGCATCGCAGATAGTACCTGCGCTCCGGCTCTTCGTCCCCTGGCTGCTCCTCCTGGCTGTCCTGCTTCAGGGATGCGCCAGGGAGGAAGCCACCCGCCCCCAGACCAGCGTCCCGGTCAAAACCGCTGCAGTCACCACCCAGGATGTGCCCATCACTCTTGCTGCCGTGGGGACCGTGGAGGCATCCCACTCGGTAAACGTGGTCTCCCGGATTTCAGGACGAATCACCTCGGTGGCGACCACGGAAGGCCGGATGGTGGGAAAGGGAGAGTTGCTCTTCACCATCGACGAAGCCCCCTACAATGCGGCCCTGGCCGCAGCAAAGGCGAACCTGGAGGGAAATCGCGTCCTCCTCGACAAGGCGAAAAAGGATGAAGCACGTTATGCGGCCCTCCTGGCCAAAGACTATGTGACCAAGGACCAGGCCGAGCAGGCCCAGGCCACTGCCGAGGCCCTGGAAGCCACGGTCAAGGGAAACGAAGCGGCCCTCGAAACCGCCAAGATCAACCTTTCCTACTGCCGGATCACCGCCCCCTTCACGGGACGCGCCGGGGCCGTGCTAATCCACGCAGGAAACATCGTCAAGGAAAATGACGCCACCACCACCCTCATGGTCATTCACCAGGTCTCCCCCATCCTTGTCCGGTTCAGCGTTCCGGAGCGGTTCCTAACCGACATCCGGCGTAAAATGGGCAGTGCCGGGCTCCCGGTCACCGCCACGCCCCCTGGGGCAGCGGCCCAACAGGGGCGCCTTACCTTCCTGGACAACGCCGTTCAGGCCGACTCCGGCACCATCGACCTCAAAGCGACCTTCGAAAACAGGGCGGACACCCTCTGGCCGGGGATGTTCGTCAACGTCTCCCTGCTCCTGGGGACCAAAACCGCCGCCGTCACCATCCCTGGGGCGGCCCTCCAAATGGGGCAGGAGGGAGCCTACGTCTTCGTGGTCAAGACAAATTCCACCGTTGAGATGCGCAAGATCACCGTTGGGGAAACCGTTGACGGATTTGCCGTGGTGGAATCGGGGCTTTCGGCCGGAGAAACCGTGGTGACGGACGGGCAGGTGATGCTCTATCCAGGTGCCAAGGTCACCACTGGCGGACAGCCCGCGAGGGAGAAACGCTCATGAAAGGCATTTCGGATCTTTTCATCAAACGACCAGTGGGGACCGCTCTGATGATGCTGGGGATCCTCGTGTTCGGCATCGCCGGCTACCGCCAGCTTCCCGTAAGCGATCTTCCCAACGTGGATTTTCCCACCATTTCGGTCTCGGCGAGCCTTTCCGGCGCAAGCCCTGAAACCATGGCCTCTTCGGTGGCAACCCCGTTGGAAAAGCAGTTTTCCACCATCGCCGGCATCGACTCCATGACCTCGACCAGCACCCTGGGGAAAACGAGCATCACCCTACAGTTCGCCCTGGATCGGGACATCGACGCCGCAGCCCTGGACGTTCAGACCGCCATTTCCACGGCCTCGCGCTCCCTCCCCTCGGACATGACCACCACCCCCACCTTCAGGAAGGTGAATCCGGCCGATGCCCCTATTCTCATGATCGCCCTCACCTCCCCCACCCGCCCCCTCTCGGAGCTCAACGAGTACGGGGAAGGCTTCCTGGCCCAGCGCATCTCCACGGTGAGCGGGGTGGCGCAGGTGATGGTCTTTGGCGCCCAAAAGTATGCGGTCCGAGTCCAGCTCGACCCCAATGCCCTGGCCGCCAAGAGCCTTGGCATCGATGAAGTGAACCAATCCATCCAAAACGCCAACGTCAATCAGCCCCTGGGGACCCTCTACGGCCCGAATCGGGCTTATACCGTGAAAGACAACGGACAGCTACAAAAAGCTGCCGACTACATGAAGCTCATCGTGGCCTACAAGAACGGCCGGCCTATCCGCCTCCAGGATTTGGGAACGGTGCTGGACGGGGTTGAAAACAACAAGGCCGCTGCCTGGTATGTGGATCCCCAGAACATCCAGCGTAGCATCATCCTGGCGGTGCAAAAGCAGCCTGGAAGTAACACCGTCCAGGTCGCCAAGGACGTCCGGGCCCTCATGGACAGCCTGAAGACCCAGATCCCGGCCTCCGTTTCCTTGAAAGTCCTCTATGACCGGTCCGAATCCATCCAGGAGTCGGTGACGGACGTGAAGGGGACCCTCATTCTCACGCTCTTCCTCGTGGTTCTCATCATCTTTCTCTTCCTGCGCAGCCCCTCGGCTACCGCCATTCCGAGCCTGTCCCTCCCTATCTCCATCGTGGGGACCTTCGCGGTCATGTACCTCCTGGGCTACAACCTCGACAACCTCTCCCTCATGGCCTTGACCCTCTGCCTCGGATTCGTGGTGGACGACGCCATCGTCATGCTGGAAAATATCGTTCGGCACATGGAAATGGGCAAAGGCCCCGTGGAAGCGGCCTTTACAGGGTCCCGGGAAGTAGGCTTCACCATCCTCTCCATGACCATCTCTCTGGCCGCTGTCTTCATCCCGGTCCTCTTCATGGGAGGGATCATCGGACGGCTTTTCACGGAATTCTCCATGACCATCGGGGCAGCCATTCTCATTTCTGGCTTTGTCTCCCTTACCCTCACCCCGATGCTCTGCAGCCGGTTCCTGAAGCGCACCGCCGAGGGACGCCACAACCTTTTTTTCACCCTCTCGGAACGCTTCTTCGATGGTATACTCGCCTCCTATAAGACAGGACTTCAGTGGTCCCTGGCCCATCGGCGAGCCGTCATGCTCTTTTCCCTCGTCCTCCTGCTGGCCACAGGGTATCTCTTCCTGAAGATCCCGAAGGGCTTTCTCCCCAGCGAAGACACAGGGCGGCTCATAGTCAACACCCAGGCCGCCGAGGGAACCTCCTTCGACGCCATGGTCGCCCATCAGCTGGCAGTGACAGCCATCGCCCAGAAAGACCCGGATGTGGCTATGGCCTATTCCAACGCCGGGGCCCAAGGAGGATCTAGCGCCAACACCGGTTCCATGATGTTGAGATTGAAACCCCGGAATGAGCGCACCGGCTCCCTAAAGCAGATCATGGGGCGTCTGCGGAACAATCTTTCCCAGGTCCCGGGAATCCGGGTCTTTCTCGTGAATCCTCCACCCATCCGGCTGGGAGGGCGTTCGGCCAACAGCGACTACCAAATTACTCTTCAGGGCCCCGATTCCGCGGAACTCTTCAAGGCCGCAGCCCTGATGGAGCAAAAGATGCGCGCCCTTCCGGGCGTCATGGACATTAGCAGTGATCTTCAGATAAAAAACCCCACCCTCGACGTGGAAATCGACCGGGACAAGGCCACGGAACTGGGCGTGACGCTGGCGCAGATCGAAAGCGCCCTTTACAGCGCTTACGGATCGAGGCAGATCTCCAGCATTTACGGCACCAACGACACCTATGAGGTCATCTTGGAGGTCAAACCCGAGTTTCAACTGAATCCCGCGGCCCTGGCGCTCCTGCATATCCGCTCGGACTCCGGAGCCCTGGTCCCTCTAAATGCCGTGGCGTCCTTTTCCCAGACAGTGGGGCCCCTTTCCATCAACCACACCGGGCAGCAGCTATCCGTCACCCTCTCCTTCGCCCTTTCACCCGGAACCTCCCTGGGGGAGGCGGTGAAAAAGCTCAAAGCCCTGGGAAGCGAGGTGCTCCCCCACAATGTTTCCCTCGTCTTTCAGGGAACAGCCCAGGCCTATGAGTCTTCCATGAAGGGGATGGGATTGCTCCTGCTCCTGGCGGTGCTGGTCATCTACATGGTCCTGGGAATCCTCTACGAGAGCTTCATCCACCCCATCACCATTCTCTCGGCCCTCCCCTTTGCCGGATTCGGGGCCTTGGTGACCCTCATGCTCTTCAACGTAGAGCTGAGCATCTATGCTTTCGTGGGGATTATCATGCTCATCGGGTTGGTGAAGAAAAATGGCATCATGATGATCGATTTCGCCATCGAAGCCCGGCGCAAGGAAAACAAGGACGCCCAAACCGCCATCTTTGACGCCTGCGTGGTCCGGTTCCGCCCCATCATGATGACCACCATGGCGGCCTTCATGGGGACCCTCCCCATCGCCCTTGGGCTGGGAGCCGGCGCAGAATCCCGGCAGCCCCTGGGGCTGGCGGTGGTGGGGGGGCTCATTTTTTCCCAGATTCTGACCCTCTTCGTCACCCCAGTCTTTTATATCTATCTGGACCGGCTTCAGGAAAAGTTCAAAAAGCGGTAGAAAAGAGAAAGGGGTGGCTAAAAATGTCGTGGATATTTTCCTTATGGTGCGACTTTTCGAGTTGGCGGAAGCGGACCTTCTGCATCATGTTCATGATATTGAGCGAGGGATAGAGCGAGTGGATCTTGCGTTCGAGGCTGTGTTCTAAATCCGTGCCATTGGCAAACAAGATGGCGGTGCTTCAGGTCCGACGCCTGCCAGAACGTGAGTTCGTAGGTGTGGGGACTCTGCCTTGGACCGACCCGGGTGATGATCTCGACCACCCGATCGCTGGCGATTCACTCCGCGAAGTAGGCCTGGGAGATAATGCGGACAGCGAGCAGGGAGTTAGCGGACTTGGCCGAGGGGGCAATCCCCGGTGAGACCGGCACCACAACGGCAGCCGAGGCCAGGAATGTGATGACGGATGTATTAAGGATCTTCATGGACCGCTCCTTTCATTGTGTATCGGCACAGGCGCACAAGGAACACCGTTTTTTAGTTATTTTCTATAGATATAACGAAAACGCCAGGGTTTAGTCACTGTCTGCAAGAAGGAGGGAGGCCCTAATGGCCGGTTTGTAAAAGGAGGTTTCGTTCTCCACCATTTCCGGCACACCCTCAACATGAACATGAGGAAGCCGGCGTGGGTAACACATTTTTTATCATGAAAATCAAGGGGCACTCAACGAACAAAATGTTCGAGCGGTATAATACTGTAGACGAGGATGATATCCGTCTGGCCGTTGACCGGATGGAAGGTTATCTGAAAAGTGTTGGCCAAACAAGTTCTCGCCAATAAAAAAGGGGCAACAGAAATCGTTAACCCCTTAATGACAGATAAAAAAGGCACAAAGACGACACATGGAATGGGTGCTTTAAACGTTCCTTTCGTCACCTCCCCGATTTATTTGGCCGGTTCGATCCCAAACTTTAGACGCGCCGATCTCGAGGACAGCAAGGAGAGCACCCGAGATGCATCGATCTTTTTGTCATCACATCCGAAGGCAAAATAGCGGCTGTTTTCATCCCCGATGATCTCGGCCCATCGCCGCCGGACATGGCCGCATTTTGCGCAGAGCTCCTGTTTCATTAAATAATCCCAGGCCAGTTCTACACCCCCAAACCGGATCTTGCTGTTAATTTGAGAAGGGTGCCTGATCATTTCAAGCGGGTGAACGCCGGCTGAAGCAGGATGCTGTACCGTTCAACCGACCGTATGCCTCTTGACTTGCGCTTCATCGAGAGTGATCCCCAGACCCGGCTTGTCTGGTATGGTGATTTTCCCATTCTTCACCTCTGGTGGATCGGTCACGATGGCCGTACGGAGCGGGTCGGCGTTCATGTTGAGCTCGAAACTCCTCGTTTTGGCTGCAGCGCCAATGAGTTGTAGCGTTGCCGCTCCCTTGATGGCCGAACCATAGCAATGCGGAATGGCCACGAAGCCGCAAGTGTTGACGAAATCGATGATTTTCCTGCACTCACTGATGCCGCCCGCCCGTGGGTCAGGCTGATAGATGTCCGCACATTCGTTCAGCACCAGATCACGGAACTGTTCTTTGGCGTAGTGATGCTCGCCCGTCGCAATAGGAGTGCCAATCTTCGACCGCAGGTGGCGATAACCCGACAGATCCAGGGGATCAATTGGCTCCTCGATCCAGTCAAGTTGATAAGCCTCCAAACGTCTCGCCCTCTGGACCGCCTCCGTCTTCGTCCATCCGGCATTGACGTCCACCATGAGCCCGACTGTCTCCCCAAGCACCTCCCTTGCCGTCCTGACAATCTTCATGTCCAGATCGTTGTTTAAGCCGATCCTTATTTTTGTAGCCGTAAAGCCTTCTCGCAGCGTTTGCTCCATCTTCTCGGGAATACTTTCCGGCGGCAGGTAGCTCCAACTCGCATAAGCGGGAACCTCTGTCCGGTGTCTTCCCAGCAGGACGGCGATGGGTTGGTTGAGGATCTTCCCCAGGAGGTCCCACAAGGCGATATCCACGGCGCCCAGCGCATAGGATTCCAGAGCATAACGGCACATGGAACGCTGCCGGGCACACAGCTTTTCCCACAGCCGGCCGATATTGAGCGGACTCTCGCCAATCAACAAGGGCTTAAGATTCTTTAGGATAAGCTCTTTAATGAGGGAATCGCCCGTGGGTTCGGCATCGGTGTCGCCGATACCGAATAAGCCTTCATCGGTGTGGATTCTCACCATGACGATTCGGCGCTCGGTCATGGCCAGATGGGCAAAAACCACGGGTTGCGAAAATTGATACGATAAAATATTGACTTGAACATCAGTGATCTTCATGCAGCAGCCTCCCTAAGCAATCCAATTAGCAATGTACGGGTCACCTCGCCCCCATTTCCCGGACTATTTCTAGCAGACGGTTGTATTTGGCATTCTTTTCGCCTGCGGCCGGAGAGCCGATCTTGATGTGCGAGGCGTTCAAACCAACGGCCAAATCGGCAATGAAGGGATCGTTCGTATCACTGGAACGGGCAGAGACGATCCGGGCGAATCCGCCCCGGGCCGCGGTCTCCGCCACCTCGCAGACCTCCGTCAGGGTGCCGATCTGGTTAGTCTTGATAAGGATAGCATTGGCCGCCGATTCTTTTCCCATTCCCATTTTCAAGCGTTGGGGGTTGGTTGCAAACAGGTCGTCGCCTACGATCAGTTTTCCCGGCAGGGCGGCGGTAAGTTTGGCGAAACTCGCGTAATCGTCTTCGTGAAACGGGTCCTCGATCAGCACCAGGGGGAACTCTCGGGTCAGCGTCACATAGTACTCGGCTAGTGTCTCGGGAGTCATTTTTTTGCTTCCTAACCGATAGAGGCCGTCCGGCTGGTAGAGATCCGATCCGACGGCATCGATTCCCAACATAATCTTTCCGGAATACCCCGCCTTCTCGACGGCTTCTGTCATCAGTGTGAAGGCTTCCCTGCTGTCGCTGATCGCCGGGGCGAAGGCGCCTCCACCAATCAGGGATGTTCCGCCAAGTTTCTTTACCAGCAGGTCTCCCAGGGTGTAATAAGTCGCCACGAGCGCCTCCAGGGCTTCGGGAAAGGTTTCGAATCCGTTGAGGACATAGAGGTAATCCTCGAAATCGAGTTGCGAGGGGGAAAACTTACCTCCTCCAAGTACGGTGGCAATCGGCCATGGCAGGAAAGCGGAGCGGAGGCCGCCGATATAACGGTATAGTGGCAACCCGCTGGCCCGGGCCCCGGCACGGGCGACAGCCAGGGAAACCGCGAGGATCGCGTTTGCCCCCAGGCGGCTCTTGTCTTCCGTTCCGTCAAGTCTTAGCAAGAGCCCGTCAACCTCTTTCTGATTCAAACAACTGACACCTTTCAGCTCTCCTGCAATAACAGTGTCGATGTTTTCAACCGCTTTGCGAACACCATGCCCTCCGTAGCGATCCCCTCCGTCGTAGAGATACTTCGCCTCGTACTTTCCCCGCGATGACCCGATGGGGACCGAAGCCGTGTCCTCGCCGGCTTCGGTGCGGATAGTACACTGTACGGTCGGACGGCCGCTGCTGCTTAAAATCTCAACGGCATAAAGATCCAGGATCTCAAATTTGTTCATCTTTATTCCCCACTTTCCCAAAGTCCCGCTGAAACTACTTTCCCACCACCAGGACCCTCAGATTCATCACATTCGTACCGGTATGGCCGGTCATGATCGCATCCCCGAGGACTCTCAGGGCTGTAGCGCTGTCGTGTCGTTTCAGGATCTCCGCCACCTCGATTCCGGCCTCTCGAAGGCGTGCAATCGTCTGACCGTCGGCAATTCCTCCCGCTATCTCTGTGGGACCGTCGGTGCCGTCGGTATCAACCGAGACACAAACCGCTCTCTCCTTGGAACCGATCTCTTTGGCAAACCCCAACACCAACTCTTGATTCGGCCCGCCGACTCCCGGGGAACCAGAGAGTCTCACAGTCGTCTCGCCTCCGGAAATGATGGCGCATGGCGGTCCGAAAGGCCTCTTCCGGGTGAGGATCTCCCGGGCGATCCCCCCGAAGAAGATTCCCAAGTCTGCAGATTCTCCTTGAAGAGTCGTGGAGAGGATGTATGGGGTATAGCCGATCTCTTCAGCCCGGTGGGCACAGGCCTCGCAGGCGCTGTTGGGACTGGCGACACCGATCACCCGGGAGTTGATCCCCTCCAGGGTTTTCACGGTTTCCATGCCGGGGTTGCTCAGCCCCTGCTCAAGGTAATTGCGGATGGACGGAGCCACACGGTCCCAGATGTCGTAAAGCTTCAGGACCGTAATGGCATCCTGGAAGGTCGACGGATCGGCAAGGCACATATCCGGCCATGGCATCCCCTCCGGGGCGGTGTCTAACGTCAGGGTGACTGTCTCCGCCGGGTGAATCGCCGCAACCAGGCGACCCCCCTTCAGATTGCAGAGGTGCTTACGCACGGCGTTCATCTCGCGGATGATGGCACCGCTGGCAAGCAGGAGATTGGTTAGCTCCTTGATCTCCGCCAGTTGAATCTCGGCAGGGGGCGCGACGACCAAGGCCGAGCAGCCACCGGTGATGGCGGCAAAGACCAGATCTCCTGCCTGGGCCTTTGCGGCGATATCGAGGAGCCGACGCCCTCCGGCGACGCTCTGCTCATCGGGAATGGGATGCCCCGCCTCGAAAATCTCAATGTGCCGGAGCCGCCGTTTCTCACCCTTCTTGACCACGACGAACCCCTCGTGGATCCGCTCGCCAAGGATGCCGTCAAGGGCCTCGGCAATGGGAAATGAACCCTTTCCCGCCCCGATGACAAAGATTCTCCTGATCTGACTCAGGTCGTAAGTTTTGTCGGCCACGACGAGCAGATCGCCTTTTCTCTGGACCTTCGCCAAGGTCCCCCGTCCGGGGTCCGCCCCAGAGATCCCGGCCTCGATGATATCAAGGGCATCGCGACGAATGCTTGACTGGCCGTGGCCAACCATGGAATCCACGTTTTTGATGATGCCTCTTTTCAGAGGGTGTATCTCCATTGCTTCTCTCCTTGCCATTCACCAGTAGTGTTTCCCACTACATCCCTTCGATTCACTCTAACTGCGCGGTTACAATGCAACCGGCCATTATCAAGACTTTGCCGCGTTCGCCCGCCCCTGCAGACTGCGGTGCAGAAAGATTCCCGCAAGAACGGCAAGGCCACTCAGAATCAAGAACGTTAGGGAAATGGGTCTGGTGATCAGGGGAAGGAAACTCCCGCCACTCATCGACACCCCTTCCCGGAGCCCCTTCTCGACGATCGGTTCCAGGATATACGCGATAAGGATAGGCAACAGCGGAAAGCCCAGCTTCTTCCAGAAGAAGCCGAACAGACCGAGCAGTAGCATGACAAAGACGTCGAAGAGGCGGTTGTTTCCGGAGAAGGCACCCAGAAGGCAGAAGACCGTGATCAACGGCAGAAGGTACTTCTTGGGAAAGCTGAGGATCCGGATGAAGAACTTGATCATGAAGATCCCGATAATCAGCATGACTATATTGCCGAGGATATTGGTGGCGAAAACGGCATAGACCAGATCGGGGTTGTTCTGGAACAGGAGGGGACCCGGCTGGATACCCTGGATCATAAGGGCGCCCAGGAGGATCGCCGTGATTGCATCGCCGGGAATGCCTAGGGTAAGGAAAGGAACAAAGGCCCCGCCGACGGAGGCATTGTTCGCTGTCTCCGAGGCGATGATCCCTTCATCGATTCCAGTCCCGAATTTCTCCGGATGTTTCGAGCTGGATTTGATCACCTGGTAACTGATTACGTTGGCCGTGGTGCCGCCGATGCCGGGGAGGATGCCAGTGAAAAGGCCAATCAGATAGGAAACGATATAGGCAAATTTATACTTCAGCAGAACGCCCAAACGAGGGAAAAGCTCCTTGATCCGGATGTTGTTGGCCTCCAGCGGCACAATGACTGCCGCCTTCCGCGAGATGTCATCAATCAGCTGGGGCATGACGAAAAGTCCGATCATGAAGGGCAGCAGCGCGATCCCCCCCTCGAGTTGGGTGAACCCGAATGTCAGGCGGGAGACGCTTGTTACATTGTCGGCGCCGATGCAGGCGAGAAAAAGCCCGATGCAGATGCCGATCATGTTCTTCCAGAAATTGCCGCCGAGGAGGCCGCAGACGCAGAGGTACGTAAAGACGCCCAGGGAAAAGTACTCGAAGGGTCCCAGCTTCAAGGCTTGCCAGGCGATGAAAGGGGCCACTCCAATCAGGACGCCCGTGCCAGCCAACCCTCCGGCCACCGAGGAAAAAAGCGCCAGACGCAGGGCTTCTCCCGCCTTTCCTTTCTGGGCCATCGGATAGGCGTCAAAGGTGGTCGCAACAGAGGAGGGAGTTCCAGGCATGTTGATCAGCGTCGCGGAGATGAACCCTCCGGAGATGCTACCAATGTAAATCCCGACGAGAAGGGTGATGGATTCGACGGGTGGCAAGAAAAAAGTAAAGGGTAGGGCAATCGTGATGGCCATGACCGCGGTCAACCCGGGAATGGCACCAAAGATCATCCCGCCCCAAACCCCTATGAACAGAAGAAAGAGGGATAGCGGCTTCATGGTTTGTATAATGACTTGTCCGAGCATATCCATCGGTTATCCTCCTCGGTTGCGTTAGTCCGCCCTTGTTCTCGACATCAGGGCAAGATAAGATCGAATTGTTTGGTGAAAACATACCAGAGGACATAGGTGCAAAGGATCGAAAAGAGAAGGGCACCTCCGATATGGACCAGTGTCCAGCGATCGGACAGAATCAGGAAGATGATGAGCATCAGTAAAGTCGTCGCAAGCAGGAATCCAACCGTGGGCAGGCAAAGGACGTATAGGAAAAGGAAAACCAGAAAACACAGGATCTTCATCGACTCTTGAAAGGTGTAGCCAGTTTCTTTTTTCTGGTCCTGTTTTCCCCAGGTCGACGTGATGAAGAGGATGGTGCCGAAGAGCATCAGCCCCAGGGCCGCAATCTTCGGAAAGAAGGAAGCCCCGAGGGCATCGAAGGATAAATCGGTAATGGATTTGGTGATGTAATAGAAAATCGCCCCTCCACCGGCAACCATTGCCAAAGCAACCATATTACTCTTATTGAGCCGCATCGATCTGTTCTCCCAAATGGACCAAGTGATGATGTGAATGATTCCATTTTCCCGGGATAGTTGTTTGAGTCTTCTGTCTGTCCCTCCCGATGGGACAAAAGGGAGGGCGGGTCGCTTCTGTGCAGTGAAGGATTCCCGCCCTTCCCAAGTCTCCAGGAAATTCTCCGCCGGTTACTTCTTCTTTGTCAGACCGGCGGCTTTGGTCAGTTCGGCATACTGGGCATCATCCTGCTTCAGCCATTCCATGGTCTCTTTCGTATCCAAGTAGTTGATTTCAACCATGTATTTGTCAAGTTCCGCAATATAGTCCTTGTTCTCCGAAATTTTCTTCAGGGCGGCGGCGAGCGTTTTCACGACCTCGTCGGGGGTCTTCGGAGGGGCGTAAACGACCATGTCGAACGGGAAATTTCCCTCCAAGCCGGAGTCCTTCCAGGAAGGTGTCTGGGGAAGGAAACGGCTCCGCTGCTTTGAGGCGGTAAAGAGGGGTTTGAGTTTCCCGGAATCGATGTAGGGCTTGGCCGCCGGAAGGCTTGCAGAGGTAACCTCA
>Ga0228535_1002288_pt1 | contig 19392 bp, 21 predicted proteins | sample SJ1metagenome_FD_168457 | JGI IMG/M metagenome (GOLD analysis project Ga0228535, IMG submission 168457) | Enriched culture of PCE-dechlorinating microbial communities from Ithaca, New York, USA - SJ1 | ecosystem: Engineered > Modeled > Simulated communities (microbial... > Unclassified | place... | reverse complement strand
GCGACCTCGTGTCCGTCGACGATGAGCCGGGGCTGTTGCCGCGTCATCTCCCTGACGGCGGCCGAGGCGCAGCCGAAGTAATCGGGCGCCCCGGAGTACCGGCCCGAAATGCCGGACGAGAAATATTTCAGGTCCGGGAGATAAATGTCCACGATGCCCTCGAGCCGGGCGATCGCCTCAAGGCTGTCATAGCCGTTCGAATTGTAGACGATGGGAAGATTCAATCCCCATTCGATGGCGATGCGCAGGGCTCTCAGGATGGGCAGGATGACATGCGTGGGCGAGACGAGATTGATGTTCAGGGCGCCTTGGCTCTGGAGGCCGAGCATCATCCGGGCGAGATCCTCGTCCGCGGCAATCCGGCCTTCGTTGAACCAGCTCAGCTGGTAGTTCTGGCAAAACAGGCATTTGAGGTTGCAGCCGGCGAAAAAGACGGTTCCCGACCCGCGTCGGCGGCCGTTGTCCTTCCCCGGGTCCGGTGACAGGTCCTTTGATCCGCTGAGGACGGGTTCCTCGCCGAAGTGGAGGAGCCCGTGGGAGACCCGGGCCCGGCAGCCGGTTTGGCAGACCCCGAGCTTTTCCTTCCGCCGGTCGACGCGGCAGCCCCGGGGGCAGAGCGAACAGGAAGTTTCGTGGCCGGAGAGCGCGGAAAGAGCCGCCTCGATTTTCTTGATTTTCTCCTTCATGGCGCAGCTATTTTAGCACATCCGCGCCGAGGCCGGGCATTCTCCGGAAAACGCGGAGCCCCGCCGCCGCAGGCCGCGCGTTCATGAAACCGCTTTCCGGAAAGAGAGAGCGTCGGATCCCCGGGAAAAGCGGGAGCCGGGACCAGGGCCCCGGAAGGAAACCCAGGCCCCTTGAGGCGGCCCTGGCGGATTCCCCATCTCCTTGACAGGCCGGTGAATGTGTATTATAAGCTCCTTTCCAGTTCCAAGGAGCCGTCATGGATTTTATCGCCAACATTATCGACTTCTTCCTTCATCTCGACAAGCACTTGAGCGAGTTGATCCTTCAGTATAAAGCCTGGACATATCTCATCCTTTTCGTCGTGATTTTCTGCGAAACCGGGCTGGTCGTGACTCCGTTTCTCCCCGGCGATTCCCTGCTCTTCGCCGCCGGTTCGTTCGCCGCCCTCGGCGCCATGAAAGTCGGGTGGCTGTTCGTGATCCTCGTCATCGCCGCGGTGGGCGGAGACACGGTGAATTACTGGATCGGGCACTATTTCGGGCCGAAGATCTTTCAGAAAGAGAACGTCCGGTTTTTCAAAAAGGAATACATGGAGCGCACGCACGCTTTTTATGAGAAGCACGGCGGCAAGACGATCATCATTGCGCGGTTCGTCCCCATCATCCGCACCTTCGCGCCGTTCGTCGCCGGGATCGGAAGCATGTCCTACGCCAAGTTCATCAGCTACAATGTGATCGGCGGCGTCAGCTGGATAGCCCTCTTTGTCTTCGGGGGATATTTCTTCGGAAACATCCCGTTGGTCAAAAAGAATTTCTCGCTGGTCATCCTGGCCATCATCTTCATCTCCCTGCTGCCGGGCGTCGTCGAGTTCGCGCGGCAGCGGAAAAAGAAAAAAGCGGCGTCCACACCGTCCTGAGCGTTCACCGTTTTGTGAGCGGGGGAGGATCCCCGGAGCGAGGGGGTTGCGGATCGAGACGGCGGTCAGGCGAGGATCTTTTTCAAGGGAAGGGACACCGCTTCTTGGAAAAGGGAGTTTTTGAGCGCCTTGAAGTCCGTCAGGTCGGAGTGAAGCGGAGTGATGGAAACGTAGCCGGCCTGGACGGCCTCGATATCGCTTCCGCGGCCGCCCACGACCAGGGGCTTTCCGTTGCCGATCCAATAATAGATGTTTTTTCTAGGGTCTTTTTTTTCGATGATTTCCGGATTGTATCTTTTCCAGCCGAGGCTCGTGATCCGGATTCCCTTCGGCGGATCCGCCGGGATGTTGATGTTCAGAGTTATCCCCTTGGGGATCTTGTTCGGCACGAGCTTCTCCGCCAGCGCGGCGATCAGTCGCGAGGCGGATTCGAACGGGAAACGGCCCTTTTCGTCGGGGAGAAGGGAAACGGCGAGCGAGGGGATCTCGAGAAACGTCCCCTGGACGGCGCCGGCCACCGTCCCGGAATAGGATATATCCTGCTGGCCGAGATTCGGGCCGTGATTGATGCCGGAAATGATCAGGTCGGGCCGGCCCGGCAGCAGCTTTTGGATGGCCACATAAATGCAGTCGGCGGGCGTCCCGTCGACGGCATAGACGCGCGGCCGGATTTTTTGCGCCCGCAGGGGATGATGGAGGGTCAAAGCCAGGGACGTGGCGCTCTTCTCCCTGTCCGGAGCGACGATGAAGCAATCGGCGATCTGCCCGATCGACCGGGCCAGGGCATTGATCCCGTCGGAAAAAAAACCGTCGTCGTTGGTCAGGAGGACGAGGGGTCCGCGGGGACGTCCGCCGGACTTTGTCAATGGAGACCGCCTTCAAGGGAATTCCGGATGATTGAATACGTCATCTCTGCATGGAAAACCATCGCCTGACTCCCGCCGCGCCGGAGGCTATTCTTTAATCATGATCAGGAGCATCTTGAACTTCCGGAGGGCCTTGAGGGCGTGCGGGATTCCGGCCGGCATGATGATCATTTCTCCGCTTTTCACGCGGTTGGACCTGCCGCCGATCCGGATCTCGGCCTCTCCGTCCAGACAGACGACCATGGCGTCAAACGGCGCCGTATGCTCGCTGAGCTGTTCGTCCTGGTCGAAAGCGAACGCCGTGACCGTCCCGGACTTCCGGCTGATGATTTCCCGGCTGACGATCGCGCCCGTCTGGTAGTCCGCCAACCCGGCGAGGTCCAGGATTCGTGCGGGCTGGTCGGTTTTTCCGGGCGCGTTATTTTTCACGGGCATTATCTGTCTCCTCCCGCCTTCCCGATGTTGAACTCAATCCCCAACGGACGGGAACGTGGCCATTTTACCATATTCCCCGGCCATTTTCCCGGGACCCGGGGCCGGTCACAAACGGAAGTAGCTTTTCAGGTCTTCGACCTTGTCCGTCCGTTCCCACGTGAACTCAGGGAGCTCCCGGCCGAAGTGGCCGTAGGCGGCGGTCTTCCTGTAGATGGGCCTTCTCAAATCGAGCATTTCGATCATTCCCTTGGGAGTCAGATCAAAAATCTGCCGGATGGCGTCCGCGACCTTTTTCTCATCCGCTTTTCGCTGTCCGTGGAGGTTGACCATCAGGGATAGCGGTTCGGCGACGCCGATGGCGTAGGACAACTGGACGGTGCAGCGATCGGCCAGGCCGGCCGCCACGATATTCTTGGCGATATAGCGGGCCGCGTAGGCCGCCGAGCGGTCGACTTTCGTCGGGTCTTTGCCGGAGAAGGCGCCGCCGCCGTGGGGGCAGCTTCCTCCATACGTGTCGACGATGATTTTTCTTCCGGTCAAGCCCGTGTCGCCCTGGGGGCCCCCAATTTCGAACCGGCCCGACGGATTGATGAGATACCGGATGCCGTTCGTCCGCAGGTCCTCCGGAATGACTTTATCGATGATTTCGTTCTTGACCGCCTCGATGATCTCGCTGTTGGCGATCTCGGCCGAATGCTGGGTTGAGAGAACGACTCTTTCGACGGCGACGGGCCGCGAGCCCTGATAATGGACGGTCACCTGGGATTTGGCGTCCGGCCTCAGCCAGGGCAGGCGTCCGCTCTTCCTGACTTCCGCTTGTTTCTGAACGAGCCTGTGGGCCAGGCTGATCGGCAGGGGCATGAGTTCCGGAGTCTCGGTGACGGCGTAGCCGAACATCAGCCCCTGGTCGCCGGCTCCGATTTCGCCGTCGGCGCGGTCCACGGCGTCGGCGATGTTCTCGGACTGTTTGCCGAGAAGGTTCTCGACGCGGCAGGTGTGACAATCAAACCCGTAGGAGGGATGCACATACCCGATCTCCTTGACGGTCGAGCGGACGAGCGGCTCCAGATCCAGAGAAGCCGAAGTACGCAGTTCGCCGGCCACGATGACTCTGCCCGGAGCCAGAAGGGTTTCACACGCGACCTTGGCCTCGGGATCCTCCCGGAAAAGCGAATCCAGCACGGCGTCGGAGATCTGATCGGCCATCTTGTCCGGGTGCCCTTCGGATACCGACTCCGACGCGAAGAGAAAATCTTTTTCCATTGAAACCTCCATAATAAAAAAGCCCGGCACTCATAACCCCAAGTACCAGGCCTTCCGGCTTTTTAGCACCTTTTTTATCGCGGCGGCTGCAATCCGCCCCAAATCATCCCGCCGCCTTTTTTCCAAAAAAAAACCTGGGCTAAAAAAACTTAGCTCCAGGCTCAGGGTTTTTTAGCACCTTTTTTCCGCGGCTGCAATAGACCTCAAATCAGCCCGCAATAAGTTGTCAAAGAACCAGGATCGCTAGGATAGCATATTTATTAAAATAAAGGCAATCGTTTTCGCTAAGAGGGGAAGGAAAACCGGGAGGGGATTGAGAGGATGGTCGGGACGGGCGGATTCGAACCGCCGACCCCATGCACCCCAAGCATGTGCGCTACCAGGCTGCGCCACGTCCCGGACCAAAGAACGGCCATTATACCAAAACGGCGGGGCTTTTGGATAGCTATTTTCTTTGTCTCTCCAAGGATCCGGCGATTTCCTGAAGGCCGTCGCGGACATCGTAGAGCGCTTTCCGGAGCCGTTCCGGATGAACGGGGCCCGACACCCTCATGCCGAATTCCTCTTCGATCTGTCTTTTGATTCCGGCCATCGTCAATTTTTTCTGATCGAGAAGCTCTTTGAGGCGCCGGATGATCTCGATGTCCCTCCGCCTGAAAAATTTCTGGCCGTTTCCGGTTTTGCCGGCGCGGAGGAATGGAAAATCCCTTTCCCATGATTCGATGGTCGCGGCATCGATTCGGGTCATCCGGCAGACTTCCTCGATTTTATAGACAAGCTTGTCGGCCGCTTTCTGAGTCTTCATCGATTTCCGTTGAACGCGCTCGCCTTTTCAGGGGTTTTTCCGCCCTCACATTAGCACGGACCGCCCCGTTCGTCAAGGCGGCGGGCGCCCGTTGATGCCCGAGAGGAGCGTGCGGCAGCGCCGGACGCCAAATCCGTCACGCGGGCCTCTCGGCCGTGCATGAAACGAGGGACGACGGGGAAAAGGGCCTCCGATGGGGCGGGGAGATCCCGTCTTCCAGGACGCCGGTTTCCCGGGAGCTTGGCGCAGGCGGCGACGGCTTCGTCCTGGGGCACGGGTCGGATTCCGAGGCCGGTTTTTCCGGCCGGACGATATCTGCTATAATGCCCGCGGATTCTTTTTTTAGGTCATCCATGGATCAGGGCAAAGACACCGAACTTCACACTCCGCTGGCCGAGCGGATGAGGCCCCAAAGCCTGGACCGGCTCTACGGCCAGGAGCACCTTCTCGGGCCCGGCAAGATCCTCACCGAACTCATCGATTCCAACCGTCTGGTATCCATCATTTTTTGGGGGCCTCCCGGTTCCGGGAAGACGACCCTGGCGCACATTTTGGCGGGGCATTTTCAGTATCCCTGCATGTTCTTCAGCGCCGTGCTCTCCGGCATCAAGGAGGTCAAGGACGTCATGGTCAGGGCCGAAAAACAAAAGAAGATGTACGGACAGCCCTTGATCATCTTCGTCGATGAGATCCACCGTTTCAATAAGGCGCAGCAGGCGGCTTTCCTGCCTTACGTGGAGAAGGGGGACGTCATCCTTTTCGGCTCGACGACCGAAAATCCGTCGTTCGAAGTCATCGCGCCGCTTCTTTCGCGGACGAAAGTCCTCATGCTTCAGGCCTTGACGGAAGAAGCCCTTTCGCGGATTTTAAACGACGCGCTCGAGGACAAGGAGCGGGGCCTGGGCGGACTGGGATTGACGATCGATCCCCAGGCCCTGGAGCTGATCGTCAATTATGCCAACGGCGACGCCCGGCGGGCCCTGAACACGCTGGAAATCGCGGCCAGCTTGGCCAAGGGCGCGTCCATATCGTCCGCCGATGTCCAGGAAGCGCTCCAGAAGCGCGTCCTGCTCTACGATAAAAAAGGGGAGGAGCATTTCAACCTCATCTCGGCCTTGCATAAAAGCCTGCGCAACAGCGATGGAGACGCCTCTCTCTACTGGCTGGCCCGGATGCTGGCCGCCGGTGAAGATCCGCTGTATATTGCCCGGAGGCTGGTGCGGTTCGCCTCGGAAGACGTGGGGCTGGCCGATCCTCAGGCCCTGGCCATCGCCCTTCACGCCAAGGAAGCCTACGATTTCCTGGGAACGCCGGAGGGAGAACTGGCCCTGGCCGAAGCCGTCGTCTACCTGGCCGCGGCGCCGAAGAGCAACCGGATCTATTCCGCGTTCAGCCGGGTGATGAAGGACGTGGAAAAAAGCCCTTTTGAGCCCGTCCCCCTCCATATCCGGAATCCCGTGACGCCACTGATGAAGGAAATCGGCTACGGCAGGGATTATGCCTATGCCCATGATTTCGAGGAGTCCACGACCGATATGGAAACTCTTCCCGAACGCCTGGCGGGGCGTAAATACTATCAGCCGGGAAATCTCGGTTTCGAAAAGGAAATGAAAAAGCGGATCGAATGGTGGGAGGGCGTCAAAGAAAAAATCCGCCGCCGCAGCCGGGACGGCTTATGATGAAATCCGCCGCTCCCGGCGCGCTTCCCCCGGAGAATGCGCGACGCGTCCGCGGCTATTTTTCTTCTTTGTCTTTTAAAAGGTAATAAATTTCCCAGCTGATGTCGTCGGCGAGGCAGCCGATACAGGATTTGGGAGTCGTGGCCAACTCATCGTCGGCGATCTTTTCCTTGAGAAGTTTCTTGACGGTTTTCCGGATCTTGTAGAGCAGGATATAATTAACCATTGGCCGCCCGGAATCATACCAGCTTCCCCCCGCGATGTAAAGATTGAGCCGGCCCCGCGAATAATGATATGATGACGCGTCGATAACATGAAAAAACTCCGTTGGCTGCCGATGGCGGCCCTCTTGCTCGGCGCGGCCTGTTCTCTTTTCAAAGCCCGGGTCGTCCCTTATCCGCAGGGCGTCTCGTTTCCGCTGGCCGAGGAATCCTCATTCGTTTTCCCCGGAATGATCGTCCCCCCGGTCCAACACAAGGGGGGCGTTCTTTATTTCGCGGTCCGGAAGGGCGGCGTCCTGGCGATGGATGTGTTCCGGGGCCGCATTTCCTGGGAGTTCAAAACGGACAACCCGGTCCGGAAGAACATCGTCGCGGCCGCGGACCGGCTCTATGTCCTCGATGAAGGGAATGTCCTCTATATCCTCGATATGAAGGGCCTCCTCCTTTCCCGGACTCCGCTGGCCGGGAAAATAACTTCGGGCATCGCCACCGACGGCACGCGGATCTATCTCGGCGCGGAGGATGGAAGTCTTCTGGCCCTCGACCCGCTCGACCCGGGGGAAGCCGTCTGGCACGCCCGGGCGGGAGGGGCGATTCGGGAGAATCCCGTCTTCTGGAATTCCGGGCTGGCCTTCGGTTCGGATGACCGCAAGATTTATTTTTATGACTTCAAGGGGAAAGCCCTTGGAACGGCCGAGTTTTCCGGGAAAATCCAGGGGCCCGCCCTGGCCTCCGCGGAAAGCCTGTATTTCGGAACGGATGACCGCTGGTTCCGGCGCGTGGCCTGGGGAACGGGCAAGGAAAAATGGAAGATCAAGCTGGGAGGGGTTGTGGCCGCGATCCGGGAAGCCGGGGGCCGCCGGCTGATCCTTCTCGGCTCAAACGGAGTCCTTTATTGCCTGGACGCCCGCGGCGGAGACATCCTTTGGTGGCGGAACGTGCCATCCAGGGAGTTTTTCAATCTGGAAATGAGCGACGGAAAAGTCCTGGTCGCTTCGCTCTCCAACCGGCTCCCGGCGTTTGATCTAAAAACAGGGAACTCGATCGGCGAATATCTCGGAGAGAGGGAATTCGTGTCCAACGCTCTCTGGCTGGAGCCCTATGTGGTCCAGTCGGTCTACGACTTTTCTTCGGATACGGGAAAGATCGTTCTCCTGAAAAAAGATCTGCAAGCCGTGCTCGTGCCCTCACTGCCGTCGCCCCAGCCGGTCGGCCAGGAAATCCTGTTCCAGGCGGCTGGGGTGGGTTTCCACCTGCCTCGGTTTGAATTTTACGTCAGGGACGGGGAGAAGACCGATATCCAGCAGAAAAAATCCGAAAAGCAGAGTTGGTCGTGGTATCCCGATAAAGAAGGCACCTTCACGGTGGGCGTGAGAGTCTCGGACGAGAAGGAAGCGAAGGAGGCCGAGTTGACGTTCGTCATCCAAAAGGCGGCCGGGAATCCACAGGAAACGGCGTTGAATGAAAGGAGTCACGGATATGCAGAGGGATGAAGCCCTGGAGTTGCTGAAAAAGCATCTGAAAAACAAGAACCTGGTCAAGCACTGCCTGGCCGTGGAAGCCTGCATGAAAGCCATGGCCGCGCGTCTCGTCCAGCCCGCGGAGCCGTGGGGGCTGGCGGGGATCCTCCACGACCTCGATTACGAACTCACGGAGAAAAGCCCGGAGCTTCACACCAGCGAAACGGCGAAGATCCTCGACGCCTACGGGCTCGCGGCCGAGGTCGTCCACGCCATAAAGGCCCATGCGGGGAAGGCGCCCTGCGAGAGTCCCATGGACTGGGCGATCTATTCCATCGACCCCCTGACGGGCCTGATCATCGCCGCGGCTTTGATGCACCCGGACCGGAAACTCAAATCCATCGACCTCGAATTCGTCAAAAGGCGCTACAGGGAAAAAAGCTTCGCCAGGGGCGCGCGCCGGGAGGATATCGAGGAGTCCCGGAACTTGGGCCTGGAGCTGGACGAATTCATTTCGATCTGCCTCCGCGCCATGCAGGGTATCGACAGCGATCTGGGCCTGGCCTGATCCCCTTATCAATCGCTCCTGGAAAAAACGTCCGCCCTGATCCCGATTTCGAGGTATCGGCCTCTCCATGGGAATCCGGGTTCGGTGTAATAATAGCGGTCGAAGGCGTTCGTCATCCGGATATACGGTTCAACCCCGCCGAGCGCGTAGGTCAGGGAAACGTCCAGGGTCTTCCAGGAGGGGACTTCCAAGAGCTTCTTGTTGTTGAAATCATACCAATAGGATTTCGAGGCGAAGAGGCCGAAAAGCCCGAGATGGAGGTTTTTGACGGGGTTGATATCCAGGCAGAAATTCAGATTGTGATCGGAGACCGTGTCCAAGGGGCGGTTATCCGTCAAGTTCCTATGGTCCATGTAGGTGTAGTTCACCGCCGCTCGGAGGAAATCCCATGTCTTTTGGATTCCTATCTCGGCTCCGTTGAGCCGCGCGTGGCCGATATTCATATACCTGCGCAGACCGCTCGTCAGGAGGTAGCTGTCGATCATGTTTTTCATGTCGCTGAAGAAAACGGCGCCTTTGAGGACCCATCCGGCGTTATAGGCGGCCCCGACTTCCCATGTGGTGGCCCTCTCGCTCAGCAGGTCCGGGTTCCCGGATGATGTCGAGTACAGGGATCGCATGGAGGGGAACCGCGACTTGCCGGCGAACGAGACATGGATGTCCAGCTCGTCCGAGGGCGAATACTTCAGCCCGACCAGGGGATTGACGCGCGTCTTGTTCTCACCCGTGATCTTGTCCAGATAGTCGACGCTCAGGCCGCCGATGAGCTTCCAGTCTTCGTGAAGGCTGACGTGGTCTTCAATCCCGGCCGAGAACGTGCCCTGATCGAACTCGTCCCAGGGCAGGTTGACATCGTCCTGGATCCGGACATGGTCTTTCTGATAGTAGAGGCTGACTTTCAAGGAATTCCAGGAGGCGAGAGAAAAATCCCCGATGCCGAACAAACCGGAGACCGCGTTGTCGAAGGTGCTTTCGAACTGCCGGACGGTCATGGCCTTGTCTTTATACTGGTCGAGGGTGTTGTCGTGTTTGACGTAAAAAGCCCTGAACCGGAGAGTGGCCTTGTCTCCGAGCGCGGTGAAGCCGCCGGCGTTCAACGTGAACCGGCTCCAATCTTTGAAATGCCAATAGCGCGGCTTGGAGGATGTGAGGTCGGGAGGCATGCCGTACTCCGATGTATAGTAGCCGGCGTTCAGCATGAACTCGGAGCGGCTCGACGGAACGTAATAGACCTTGGCGTTGAGGTTCAGCCGTTCGTAATCGGTGTTGTACCGGTCCCGCCGTTGGCCGTTCGCCTCTTTATAAGAAAAGCTCTTGGAATCCTGGTAATAGGCCGAACCCACCAGGCCCACCTTGTTCCACTGGCGCGAGCCGTCGAATCCCATGGCGCGGGTTCTGTTGTCTCCGTAGGAGGCGTCGAGCGACAGCCGGGGCCCGGCGCCCGGCCTGCGGGTGATGACGTTGACGATGCCCCCCAGGGTGTTCGGCCCGTAAAGGACGGAAGAGGGGCCTTTGGTGACTTGGACGGATTCGAGGCCGCCCGCGGCGACCGTCTTGAGATCGAACGAGCTGTAATAGGGATCGATGACCGGCACGCCGTCCACGAGAAGGGCGATCCGCTTGTTATCGAAGCCGCGGAGCCTCAGGTTGTGTTCTTCTTTCGATCCGACCGAGACGTAGGCCCCGGGCGCGAACTTGATGACGTCGGCCAGGTTCCTGGGCTTGAGAAGCCGTATGGCTTGAGAGTCCATCGAAGAGACGGTCGCCACCGGGAGTTCTTTGGGGCTTTTGCCGATGACGAGGATTTCCTCGGTGATCCTGGCGGCTTTCTCGGTTTCATCTTTTTTTTCGGGAGTTCCCGCGGCCTGGCTGAAGCCGGGCCGGGGGATCAGCAGGAAAGCCGCGGATAAAAACACGGCGGCAAGGCGTTTTCTTTGAGGGAAAAAGATGGCGTCCATGTTGCCTCCTTTTCAAACACGGAAGGAAAAACAGTTTCCCGTTTTTCCCTATCGGTCAAAGTGCCTGGCGCCCGTCCGCGGGCGCTGTAGCTCCTTTGACTCGGAGTCTGAAAATATACTAGCATAAAAAGCGCAGTCCGCAAAATCGCCGGATTCCCGGCCGGATTTTTGACAGTTCCCGATTTCCTATGCTATAAAAAAGTCCGAAAGGCTCGCCTTCATCAGCCGGGAAGTCAATCGCATGAAAATATTCGCCGTCGTCGGCCCCTCGGGGAGCGGGAAAACGCGCCTGGCCTGCCGGCTCATCGGGGAATTCAAAAGAAGGGGATTATCCGTGGCGGCCATGAAGCATTGCCACGGCGGTTTCCTGCTGGATGTCGAGGGCAAGGACTCCTGGCGGTACGCCGGGGCCGGCGCCGACGCCGTGGCCATGATCGCTCCGGAACAGACGGCCGTTATCTGGAACTCGTCCCATGAAGACGATATCCGGAGCTTCGCCGCGAGTCATTTCGCCGGGATGGACATCGTTTTCGTCGAGGGCGGCCGGGGCATCCGGGGACTGAAAAAAATCGAAGTGCTGCGGCCGGACGTGAACCCGGCCGTCGAGACGGCGCCCGAGGAGCTGCTGGCCGTGGTGGCCGGCGGGGCCGTGGATACCGATAAACCCGTTTTTCGCGACTCGCAGATCGGCGCGCTGTGCGATTTCCTCATTTCGCTGTAGAGGAGGACGGTCCGGTGGTTACTCCGCGTTCGGATGGCGGACGCATTCCCTTGAATGGGCGTGCTTCCGCGGGCGCCGACGGCGGGCTTGAAGATCTCGCCCGGGTTCCGGAAGGGATTTCCCGGTAGGCCGGATATGAGCGATCTCCAGAAAAAGATCTTTTCCAAGCACGACCCGGCCGTGCTGTCGGCCCTCCGCCGGAGCGTGGTCGGAATCGCCGGCGCCGGGGGGCTTGGATCGAACGCGGCCGTCAGCCTGGCCCGCGCGGGCGTCGGCAAAATCATTATCGCGGATTTCGACAGGGTCGAGCCGTCGAATCTGAACCGCCAGCACTACTCCGTCCGGCAAATCGGCCGGTTCAAAGTCGATGCCCTCGCCGAAAACCTCCGGGCCGCGAATCCGTTCGCGGAATACGTCGTTCACAAAATACGGGTGACGCCCCGCAACGTCGCGAGGCTGTTCGGGGCCGCCGATGTTCTTATCGAGGCCTTCGACCGGGCCGAGGCAAAGCAGATGCTGATCGAAACGTGGCTGTCCCTTTTTCCGGGCCGCCCGATTATCGCGGCCTCGGGAGTGGCGGGATACGGCCGCAACCGGAAGATCCACGCCCGCCGGTTGGGGAATCTCCATATCTGCGGCGACGAGGAGGGCCAGAGCGAACCCGGCGTCAGCCCCATGGCGCCCCGCGTGGCGCTTGTCGCCGGCCTTCAGGCCAATCTCGCCGTGGAATTGCTTGTCAAGATGAAAAAACTCGCCGGCCCCAAAACCCGTAAAACCCCGATGACCTAACCCCCCGAATAGAGCGGGGAGATGACGACCCGATCGCCGTCCTCCAGCGTCTCGCCCGGCGCTATGGCTTTCCCGTTCCGGGTGATCACTTTCGGCCTGGATTCGGCCAGCTTGACGAGCGAGAGCAAACTCTCGATCGTGGACCCCTCCGGAATATTTATCTCCTTTTCGCTGAAAGCCGCCGCATAGATGAACGGCCCGATCAGCTTGACCGTGATTTTCATCGGATGCCAACCGCCATCGACGGCCTCAAGCCAGAAAGGAGTGCGCCTCGGCCTCTTTTCCCTCCTCCGCAAGCCCCAGCCGTTCCAGGGTCGCCTTGGTCGGGATGCCGCGCCTGTCGTAGCCGCGCAAATCGTAATAGTGCTGGAGAAGCCCGTCATACTTGTCGTAGTCAAGGACCTTGCCGGCGATCGGACCTTCCGTGTCGGCGTTGGCCGGGTCGAACCAGACGGCCGGGGGGTAATCGACCCGGCGGTTTGTCCGGGGGTATTCCCGCAGCCAGAACAGCTTGATCAGAGAATAGATCCTGTCCGAGACCGTCCAGAAATCGTCCAGGGTCCAGTCAAGTCCGCTGGCGAGCTTGAAGTATTTCGGGTAGTTTTCGAGATCCCAGCCGAGTTCGATCCATGGGAAACGGCATGAGACGATATATTCGAACAAGCCGCCCCGTATTCTCTGAAGGTCAATGACTTTACGCGCCTTTTCGGGGCCGTACGAATCGCGGGATGTCTGCTTGAGTTCGAAGGTGATGACCCAGGATTCCTTGTGGTGGGCGCCGATGGGGCTGACGCCGAAGGCCAGGGCCATTCCAGGGATGAACTTGCAGTTGTAGGCGGCCACCTCCAGGCCTTTGACCTGCATGGCGTAATCCTCCGAACCGTGGCCGAACGTCCGGGCGGCCCGCAGGCATCCCTCCGCCAAGATGTTCCCGATCTCGCCTTCCCGGCGGGCGATCTTAGCGAAGAGAACCTTGGCGGCCGCGGCGTCGCCGAACCTAAAATCGCCGGGCGCGGCCCCGTGGTCCACGGCGTCCGCGTAGAAGCTCAGGACGCAACCGCCGGACATGGTGTCGATGCCATAGTCATCGCAGAGGTAATTGAGCGATCCGATCTCGGGAAGATCGAAGATCTCCAGGTTGGGGCCGAGAAGCCCGATATTTTCGTAGTCGAGCTCGGACTCCCGGCCTTCATCGTCGTGGATGGTGATGCCGCAGCGCATGGTGCAGTTCGGACAGCCGTAGGTGGCGATCCTGGCGTTGTTCAGGCGCTCGCCGTCGCACTTCCAGGCGTCGGGATGGTGCGTCTTGCGGAAGTTCCGCACGGGAAGGGCCGCAACCTCGTTGCACCAGGCCAGGACCCCGGTCGTGCTCTGGATGGACCAGCCGGTCTCCTTGTCGATCTGGTGGACCCTCCGCAGGTCGTCATAACCGGCTTTTTTCATGCCGGCGGGGTCGGCCTGGGGGATGGCCTTTGTTCCCTTGACGACGATCGCCTTGAGGAGCTTCGATCCCATGACCGCTCCCATCCCCGTCCGGCCTCCGGCCCGTCCCTCGAGGCTCCGGACGACGGCGTAGCGGACCAGGTTCTCTCCGGCCTGCCCGATGTTGAGGACGCCGACGCTTTTGCCGTATTTCGCGTAGATCCAATCGTTGGTCTCGTAGGTCCCCTTGCCCCAGACCTCATCGGCGGGAAGGAACTCGACCCTGTCGTCCTCGATGTAAAGGAGGGTGGGACGGTCGGCTTTCCCCTCGACGATCAGGGCGTCATAACCCGCCCTGCGCAGCTGTTCGGCCACGCGCGTTCCCAAGTTGCCGTCGCCGTAGCCGCCCGTGCTAGGGGATTTGCCGGCGACAACCGCTTTGCCCGTATTGGGAGCCGGGATTCCGGCGATGGGCCCCAGGGCGACGATGAACTTGTTTTCAGGCCCCAGAGGGTCGATGCCCGGCTTAAGTTCATCCCAGAGAATCTTCGCGGCGAACCCCCTTCCCCCGACCCATTTTTTGGCGAACTCCTCGCCGTAGGTTTCGGTTTCGGCGGCGCGGGAACTCAGGTTGACCCTGAGCATATGACCTGTCCACCCCAGCATACTATTCCCTCCCGATTGAAATCCTGACCCGGCAATATAATCCGATAGCATAGGGGTCAACCGAAGTCAAGGGAAAAGCCCCGCCGGGGGGCGATCCTCCGTCTGGCCATCCGGCCCGTTTTTTGATATGCTATGAATGAAATATTTCACGCAGGACGGTGTCCAATGGCAAAGAGGCTTTACCGGTCCCTGAATCAGAAGATGCTCGGGGGCGTGTGCGGCGGCCTGGCCGAGTATTTCGACATGGACGTCTCTTTAGTCAGGTTGATTTTTGTCGGGATCTGCCTGATAACAGCGCTTCTCCCGATGTTCCTTTTTTATCTGATCGCCTGGATCGTCATCCCGGCCGCGGAGAAGAAAGAGTAATTTTCCGTTGACTATTCGAGCCGTTATCGGATATAAACGACTCAGTTTCTCGGTTTGATTATGAAAGGCGCCCTGGAAATCCCTTTTAAGCACATCGCCGTCGAAGGGGTCTTCAGGTCCAGGAAAACGCAGTTGGCCAATATTCTGGCGCAAAACATCGGGGGGAAAGCGGTCCTGGACCACGTGGGGAATCCCTACATCAAGGATTTTTACAACGAGAAGGAAGGCGCGGCCTTCCTGGCCCAGCTGGTTTTCCTGGCCAACCGTTACCACCAGCAAGTCAGGCTGGTGCAGCGCGACCTCTTCGTCGACCGGATCATCTGCGATTACCTCTTCGAGAAAGACAAGATCTACGCCTACCAGACGTTGTCCGACGACGAGCTTCTTGTCTATGACAAAATCTACGGCATTCTGGCGGACAGGGTCCCCCGGCCGGACCTGGTGATCTATCTTCAGATCTCGCTGCCGACCCTTGCGCGGAGGATTTCCAAAGAGGGCGACTCCCTGGAAAAAAACATCTCGGAGAAATACCTGGAAGACATCGTCGAGGCCTTTGATTATTTTTTCTTCAATTACCAGGCGGCGCCGCTGCTCGTGGTCAAATCCGACGACCTCGATTTTTCCAATGACCAGGACATCAGCGACCTCATCGACCAGATCGCGCAGATGAAGAAGAGTTCCCTGTATTATGTGCCGCAGGGCTACAGCTGGAGAAATCCGCGCAAGATATAGAATGTAGCTCAGATCCGGGTTTCCGGACTGAGACTCATAGGAATTCGGAAAAGAGGCTTTACCTCAATCCCGCATCGAGGCGGGATGGGGAGAAAGGAATTCAAATGTCTAATCAAACAACCCAGCGGGTGACAGCGGTCTCCCTCTCCGCGAAAAAAAGGGCGGGGGAGAAAATCACGGTTCTCACGGCCTACGATTATCCAACGGCCAAGATCCTTGATGAAGCGGGCGTCGATATCATCCTGGTCGGCGATTCCCTGGGCATGACCGTGCTTGGCTATGAGAATACGATTCCCGTGACCATGGAGGATATGGTCCATCACGCCAGGGCCGTGGCCAGGGCGGCCGGCCGCGCCCTCATCGTCTGCGACATGCCCTACCTGTCGTTTCACATTTCCGAGCAGGAATCCGTTAGGAACGCGGCCAGGCTCGTCAAGGAGGCCGGGGTTCACGCCGTGAAAATCGAAGGGGCGACGCCGCGCCGCGCGGCGCTGGTGGAGGCTCTTGTCGAGGCCGAGATCCCGGTGATGGGACATGTCGGCCTGACCCCGCAGTCCATTAACCGTTTCGGCAGGTATCGCGTCCTGGGCGGCGAAGCGGCGGAGGCGAAGCGGATCATCGAAGACGCGCTCAATCTGGAAAAGGCGGGGGCATTCGCCGTTGTCCTTGAATCCGTCCCTCTGGAGGTCGCCCGGATGATCACCGAGAGACTGGCGGTTCCGACGATCGGCATCGGAGCGGGGCCGCATTGCGACGGCCAGGTCCTGGTCTTTCATGATCTGGTCGGATATACCGGGGGCTATATGCCCAAGTTCGTCAGGAAATACGCCGACCTGCATGCCGTCATCGGAAAGGCGGTCGGGGACTATGTCGAAGACGTCCGCCGGGGGGCTTTTCCCGATGATGTCCATTCGTACCACCTGAAACCCGAGGCCGCGGCCGAGCTGGCCGGCGGGACGGGGGAGAAGAAGGTCTCCGGATGAGTCCCCGACCGGAGCGGCGGAACCATCGGAGAAACGTGGAATGAAGACGCTATTGACCGTATCGGACATGCGGTCGGAATCCCGGGCCTGGAAGTCCCGGGGCTTGAAAATCGGATTCGTGCCGACCATGGGTTTTTTGCACGAAGGACATTTGAGCCTTGTGCGGGAATCGAAGAGGCGCGCCGACGTCACGGTCGTCAGCGTTTTCGTCAATCCCGCCCAGTTCGGTCCGAACGAGGACCTGGCGGCCTATCCCCGCGACCTGGCTTCGGACTCCGCCGTCCTGGAAAAAGAAGGAGTGGATTGCCTTTTCCATCCGGCGGCCGGCGAGATGTACGCCGCGGGCCACAGGACGTTCGTCGAAGTCCTCGACCTCCAGGACCGGCTCTGCGGCCGAACCAGGCCCGGTCATTTCCGGGGAGTCTGCACCGTTGTCCTCAAACTCTTCGAGATCGTCGGGCCCGACATGGCTTTTTTCGGCTGGAAGGACGCGCAGCAGGTTGTCATCCTGAAGAAGATGGTCGAGGACCTCAACCTGCCCGTCGAGATCATCCCGCTGCCACTCGTCCGCGACGCGGACGGATTGGCCTTGAGCTCGCGCAACAGCTACCTGAGCGCCGAGGAGCGCCGGGCGGCGCGGATCCTGGGCATAAGCCTGAAAGAGGCGGCCGACAGGGTTTCCGGAGGAGAGGTGGACTCGTCGGCGCTGATCCGGGGCATCCGCAGACGGATCGAGGGGGAGCCGCTCGCCAGGATCGATTACGTGGAAATCGTCGATCCCGCCGATCTGAGCCCCGTGAGCCGCATCGACGGGGAGGCCTTGATGGCCGTCGCCGTCTCCATCGGCAAGACTCGCTTGATCGACAACATGAAAGTCGGAGTGAAAAGGTAGGTCGTCATGAAGAGATTCTTTCTTAAATCCAAAATCCACAGGGCGTCGGTCACGGCGATCGACATGGATTATGAGGGGAGCATCGCCCTCGACGAGGAACTGATGAAAGCCGCCGATCTTGAGCCGTTCGAGAAAGTGGATGTCTATAACGTCTCCAACGGCGAGCGCTTTTCGACGTACGTCATCAAGGCGGAGAAGGGCGCCCGGACCGTGGGAATTTACGGCGCCGCGGCTCACAAGGTCAAGGCCGGCGACAAGCTGATCATCGCCGCCTACGCCCTGTTTGATGACGGCGAGATCGGGTTCTTCACGCCGAAAGTCGTCCTTGTGGACGGGGAAAACCGCATCGCGGATGTCCGCTAGGGGATCCCGGCCGCCGGCGTCCTAACGGGAAGCCCACTCCTTGAGTGTCTCGTACTCCACCTCGCCGCACATCAGGTCGCTTGTTTCCGTGTTGAAGAAGGTAGGCACTCTGAGCTGGCCGCCGCACCCGGCGGCGATGACCGGGCGGTAGGACCGCATGAGGTCGGCGTTTTGTTCGTTGTGCCAGACTTCGAGCTTTTCAATGACGATGCCGGTTTCTTTCTCCAGGGCCGCGACCAACGGCATCATGCGCCGGCAGTGCGGGCATTCCTGTCCATGAAACATGATGAGTTTGTTCACCGCGACCTCCTGACGAACAGCCCGCACCAGCACTCTCCGTTTTCCAGTCCCTTATAGGTTTCGTGGATGAGAAAGTTGCAGGGGCAGATGATCTTCAGATCTTCGTCGAAATCCTTGGTGCGCAGGCGGCAGGGGCAGTACTTCAGTCCGTGGTTCGCTTCGTTGTTGAATATCCCCTCGAGGAGCGTCGCCGCCTTCTCCGGGTCGGGATTGACCTCGAACTCGTTGCCCTCGGCGAACGCGCGGATGGCTTCGAGAAACTCCTCCTTGCCCATCGCCGCGTCCGGCCGGCAGATTTTGAGGGCCTCGGCGGCCGAGATCAGGACGTAGGCGTTCCGGGCAAGGCACGTCGGGCAGATCCCGGGCGGTTTGACGCCGTAGTGAACGTCGTTGCAGACAAAGCAGCGCCAGTATTTTTTCACGGGCGGATTCCCTCCGGCGGACATGAAATCAAACCGCGCATCCTGCGTCAGTCCATGCTAATCCTAGTATAATACTAAGAAATAAGCGCCTTGTCAAAATCCCGCTTGGAACTCCGGCCGTTTCCGCAGCGCCGGGGGAGAAAGCCGTCTCGACGCGCGGGCGCGGCGCCGCCGGCCCCCGGGGCCGCTGTCGTCTCAATCGAGGTGGTAATTCGGAGCTTCCTGGGTGATGAACACGCCGTGGACGTGGCTTTCCTTGAGGCTTGCCGGGGTGATCTTGATGAACTTGGCTTTCTGCTGCAGTTCCCGGATCGTCCCGCATCCGGCGTATCCCATCCCGGATTTGAGGCCGCCGACGAGCATCCGGAGCAAGTTCGTGGCGCTGCCCTTGTACGGGACGCGGCCCTCGATGCCCTCCGGCACGAGCTTGGACACGCTGAGCGAGGCTTCCTGGAAATAGCGGTCGCGCCCGCCCTCCTTCATCGCCTGCAGGGAGCCCATGCCCCGGTACATTTTGTAGGACCGCCCCTGGTAGATGACGACTTCGCCCGGGGACTCGTCCGTTCCCGCAAGAAGATTGCCGAGCATGACCGAGTCGGCGCCGGCGACGATCGCCTTGGTCACGTCTCCGGAATACTTGATCCCGCCGTCCGCGATGAGCGGGATGTTCTTTTTCGATGTGACCTTGAAAACTTCCGAGATGGCGGTGATCTGCGGCACGCCTGCTCCGGCGATGATGCGCGTCGTGCAGATGGAACCGGGCCCGATGCCCACCTTAACGGCGTCCACGCCCAGGTCGATGAGCTCTTCAGCGGCCTCGGCGGTGACTATGTTTCCGGCTATGATGTCCTGGCCGGGGCATTCCTTCTTCAGCATCT